>JAABUO010002523.1_pt1 | contig 22239 bp, 16 predicted proteins | sample 5559291 | NCBI WGS metagenome assembly JAABUO01 (sample SAMN10711878, study PRJNA513372) | rock metagenome | isolation source: Antarctica rocks | place: Antarctica: Victoria Land, Finger Mt sud
GGGATTTACTATGCGTTTATCCTGCTCGGCGTCGCGGCGGTGCTGGCCGGGTTTTGGCTGCTGTGGCAGGTTCTCAGGGAGCCGACGCCGCTGGAAGCGCGTCTCGCGTTCGGCGTGACTTTGGCCTCGATTCTGCTGCTGCTGCCGACGTATGAAAACGGCTACTTCGTTTATTGTTTTCCGCTGCTCTGGACCCTGCTGGCGTCTCCCGATGCGTCGGAGCCGGTGCCGGGACGGCGGCTTGCGCCGGCTCGCCTGATGCTGGTCGGCGGCGTGGTGATTTATTTGATTTTCAGCCGGGCCTGGCCGTTCTTTACGCCGTTTGCGCCGTCTTATCAGCATGGCTTGAAGGAATTGCTGGTGTCTATGAAGTTCTTCGGCACGGCCTCGCTTTGGGCGCTGGGCTTGTATGTCCTGCGCGGCCTGCGCTCCGAAGCGGTCGCGGATGTGGTTCGTTTGAGAGAGCAGGTACAGTATTGACAGCCGTGAGCGCGGCCGTCAGCCGCCGCCGTACTTCTCCCGCGTGGCCTCTGCGTTTGGCGCGGCTTCTGCCCTATTTGCTGCTGCTGGGGACGGCGTACTCGGTGTTTGCGGAGACCGTAGACGACCCGTATATTACGTTCCGCTACGCCGCCCATCTGCTGGCGGGCCTGGGGCCGGTCTTCAATCCCGGCGAGCGGGTGGAAGGCTTCACAAGTCCCCTGCATCTTCTGCTGTCGGCGCTTCTGCTGTCCGTCGCGCCATCGGTAGACATTCTGTTCAAGGCCAAATGCGCCAGCCTGCTGTTTGCGTTCGTGATGCTGGCCCAAACGGGCATTTTAGCAAAGCGCAGCGGATTGAACGGCTGGGAAAGTGTGCTGGCCCAGTCTTTAGTGGCGCTGAACATCAACTTCGCGCTGGCCGGGGTGAATGCGCTGGAAACGACCCTCTACGGCAGCATTCTGCTTTGGACTTTGCTGGTGTTTCACCGCGAGGTTCAGCGTGGGCGCGGCTGGGCCTCGGGGCTGCTGCTGTTTCTGGCGTCTATGGCCCGCCCGGAAGTGCTGCTTCTGGCGGCGGCGCTGACGCTCATGCGTTGGTATTGGACCCGCCGCGCCGCTCACTCACTGCGGTTCCTGGCCGTCTGGCTTGGCGCGTTTCTCGTTCCGACGGCGCTGTTTGAAGCAGTGCGCTTCAGCTACTATGGGCAATGGCTGCCGAACACCTACTTTGCGAAATCGCAGCCGCTTTTTGTCAGCTTGTCGCGTGGGGCGGCGTACCCGCTGCGGGCGACCGCGCCGCGTGCCGCCGACGTTCCGGCGTTCCTACATGATCTAACGCTTCTCAATCCGCACACGCTGCTGGCGTTCCATAGTTTAGTCCAAAAAAATCTGCGCTCCGATTTGTTCTCGCTCTTCATGCCGCTGCTGTTCTGGGGCCTCGCGCTGCTCGGCTTTTGGCGCATCAAGCACCGGGTGACGGTCGGCATCAGCCTGGCGATAGTCGCGGCGACGCTGCTGTTCGTGCTGAAAGCGGGCGGGGACTGGATGTATGGCTGGCGCTTCCTGGTTCCCGTCCTGCCGCTGCTGGCCGTCTGCCAGTGCTACGGCATTCGGGCCATCAGCCGCCGGCTGGCCCGGCGGTTTGCGCTGCTGCCCGCCCGGCGCTCCGCCGCCGTTTGCGGCGCGGTTGTCGCTTTGCTCTGGCTGGTGAGCAGCGCCAAGACGGAGCATTACTCCTGGAAAAGCGCGGGCTTTTCGACGCAGGGCGCGAGACTACTTCAGGCAAGTGAGGGCTTTGGGCCGCTCTGGGTGCGAAGCGCGGAATATATTAAACAGTTCCCGCCCGGCACAAAAGTGGCTTACTCGGAGATGGGCTATGCAGGATATACCAACTTGGACAAGTACATGCTTGATATTCGCGGGCTGACCGACCGGCAAATCGCGCATCTGCCGCCGCAGTATAAATACAGCACCGGCGTTGCCGACAAAGAATGGTACGCGCCGGGCGATCCGCTGAACGCCATCTTAGAAACCCGCAAGCCGGACGTGATTATCTCGTTTGACCCGGTTCCACCCAACACGGCAGTCAGCGGCTACCGGCAGGGGCAGACGCTGTCTTTGCCGACGAGCGACGCCAAAACGCCGACCCCGGCGTATGTGTTTCAGCGGGTGCCACCCGGCAAAACCCGGTAGTTTTTACTCCCCTGCGAACTCAAGTTGGCACGACTTTTGCATATCTTCTTGAGGAGACCCGCCTATCAGGTATACTCAGGAAGCTTATGAACATCGCTATTACATCGCTGTATTTGCCGAGCGGCAGCAAAATCGGTGTCGGTTACCAGGTGCATGCCCTGGCGAATGCGCTGACACGCCGGGGCCACGCCGTCACGGTCTTCAGTCAGACCGGCGCGTCTGCCGATACTCACTATGAAGTCGTGGTCGTCCCCGCAAAAGCGCGGCTGAAGACTTTTGGGTTTGCGTGGGATTTGCGGCGCGTTGACTTTAGCCGGTTTGACGTGCTGAACGCGCACGGCGACGACTGGTTTCTCTGGGGGAAGTCTCGGCCGCGCCATGTGCATACGTTCCACGGCTCGTGCCTCGCGGAGACGCTGCACGCTCGCGGGCTGACGACCAAGACGCGCATGGCGGCGCTGGCGCTCTGCGAATACAGCGCCGCGGCGCTGGCCGATGAGCTGGTAACGGTGTCCGCCAATACCCAGCGCTACCTGCCGTTCGTCAAAAAAGTCATCCCCTGCGGCGTGGATTTAGAAGCATTCTCGCCCGGCGGCGAAAAGTCCGACGTGCCGTCGCTGCTGTTTGTCGGCACGATGCACGGGCGCAAGCGCGGCGCGATGCTGCTGGATTTGTTCCAAAAAGAAGTTCGCCCGCAGGTGCCGAATGCCGAGTTCTGGGCGGTCTGCGAGAACCCCATCGAAGGGCCGGGTGTGCGCTGGTTTGGGCGCGTTCCCGCCGAAACGCTGACCGACCTGTACCGCCGGGCATGGGCGTTCTGCCTGCCCAGCACTTATGAAGGCTTCGGCGTGCCGTACATTGAAGCGATGGCGTCGGGGGTTCCCGTAGTCGCCTCGCCGAACGTCGGGGCTAGGGAAGTTTTGCAGGAAGGCAAAAGCGGGTTAGTCGTTCCTGACGCCGAGCTAGGCGCTGCGCTGGTCCGGGTGCTGACTGACGATGCTTTGCGCTCCGAAATGCGCTCGGCGGGCCTTATCCGCGCTCAGGATTTCGGCTGGGACCGCGTCTGCGCTCAGTATGAAGCGGTCTATGCGCCGACACCTGCGCCGGCCTCGAAACTCGCCGTGCTTTAAGAGTCTGTTTACGACCGCTATCCTATGAACATTGCAATTTTTGCCAGCGCGTTTTATCCGCATTTCGGCGGCGTCGAAGAAGCCTGCCGCCATCTGGCGCTGGAATATCTCGGACGCGGGCATGGCGCATCCATCATTACGACTCAGCACCCGAGCGACCTGCCCGCACACGAGACCGTGCAAGGCGTGGATGTCTGGCGGTTTCCGTTCGAGATGCCCCGCGCCAAGCCTGCCGGGCTGGTCCATTTTGCCCGTGCGTTTCCGACTGAGCGCCGGGCCGTCGAAGTAACGCTGCGGCAGCTTAAAGCCGACATAATCCATGTGCAGTGCGTCGGCCCGAATGGTTTTTACGCGCTCTGGGCGGCGCAGGACACCGGCCTGCCGCTGGTGGTCACGACGCAGGGCGAGCGGACAATGGACGCGGGCCGGTTGTACCAAAAAAGCGTAGCGGCGAACTGGACGCTGAAGCAGCTTCTAAAACGCGCGGACTATGTCACGGCCTGCTCGGAACAGACTTTGGACGACGCCAAGCAGTTCGCCGGTTTTTCCCTGAACGCTAAAAGCCGGGCTGTTTACAACGGCATTGACTTGCGCGAGTTTGACGGCAATTTGACGCCGTACTCCCATCCGCGTCCGTATATACTTGGAATTGGGCGCGTCGTGCCGCAAAAAGGCTTTGACATTCTCATTGACGCTTATTCGCGCCTGCTGTACCGCCGCCCCGACGCGCCGGATTTGATTATCGCGGGCGACGGCCCGGAACGGGAGCGCTTGCAGGCGCAGGTGAGTTCGCTTGACCTGACGGAGCGAATTCACCTGATTGGCCGGGCGGACCGGATGCAGGCGGTTCGGCTGTTCCACGGCTGCACGTTCTTCGTGCTGCCGTCGCGTCAGGAGCCGCAGGGAATTGTGAGTTTAGAAGCGATGGCCTGCGGCAAAGCGGTCGCGGCGGCCTGCGTGGGCGGCGTCCCGGAGATCGTGCAGGACGGCGAAACCGGCCTGCTGTTCCGGGGCGGCGATGCCGTCGCGCTGGGCGCGGCTTTAGAAAAGCTGCTGGCCGACCCCGAGAGCGCTGATGCGATGGGCCGGGCCGGGCGGGCGCGGGCGGAAGCGCACTTCACCTGGGAGCGCATCGCCGATCAGTATTTCGAGATTTACGCGCAAGTGAGCAAGGACAAATCAAAAACCATGCGTTGAAACGCACGGCTAACCAGCGAAGACGCTAGGAAGTACCGCTTCGCGGCACTCGGATTTTCTTTCCTAACCCCGCGAATCGGTGTTTTAGAGCGTCTTCGCTGGTTAGCCGTGACATTTATGTCATGGTCCTTATGTGATTATTCGCTTATGCAAGACCTAATTTTCGTATCAATGGAAAACTGGGACGACGTCTGGCGGCGCAACCAGTTTGTGTGCGCCGGGCTGGCGCGGCGTTTTCCCAATCGCAAGATTTTGTTTGTCGGCTTGCCGGTCAATGTCACCAACGACATCCGGCGCGGGCGGCTGCCGTCTCTGTCTGCCGATGCTGCGGTGCCGGGCTTGCCGAATATCACGCTGACGCGCCCGCTGAAGCTGCTGCCGGACACGCTGGGGTGGGGCAGGCGGCTGAACGAAGCGCTGTTCCGCAGACACGTCCGCGCTGCGGCCCGGCGTTTGGGGATGCAGTCGCCAATTTTATGGCTAAATCCGCACTCGGCGGTTCACATGGCCGGGCAGATGGGCGAGTCGCAGGTGATTTACGACATCACGGATGACTGGACGACGCTGACGCAGTCGCCCGCGCTGACGAAGCTCACCATTGCTCAGGACGCCGCGCTCTGCCGCCGTGCCGACGCCGTCCTAGTCTGCTCCGAGCGGCTCTACGAGATGAAGCAGGGCCTTACGGAGCGTCTTTATCTGATCCCAAACGGCGTAGATGCCGACCATTACAAAAGCGTTCTGGACGGTGCCGGGCCGCTGCCGTCCCCCGCAGAGGACTGGGCGAAACCTGTGCTGGGGTACACGGGAACAATCCACCCGGACCGGGTAGACGTGCCGCTGATTGAGGCGCTCGCGAAGCGGTTCTCGTCGGGAACAATCGCGCTGGTCGGGCCGAACATGCTCACGGGGGAGGACAAGCAGCGGCTGGCCGCCTGCGGGAACGTCGTTTTGACCGGGCCGGTCCCGTATGCCGAAGTTCCCGAAATCATGCGGGCGTTTGACGTCTGCATCACGCCGCACCGGGTCACGCCGTTCACCGAGAGCTTGAACCCAATCAAGCTGTGGGAGTATCTTGCGGCCGGCAAGCCGATTGTCGCCACCCCTGTGGCCGGCTTTCGCGATTACCCGCAGTTTGTGCGTCTCGCGTCCGATGCGGACGGCTTTGCCGACGCCGTAGAAGCCGTGCTCATGGAAGACCCGTCAATGGGGGAAGCCCGGCGTTCGGAAGCCCGCCATCATTCGTGGAACAGTCGCTTGGACAAAATCGTAGAAGTGATGGACAGCAAGAAAGAACTCAGCCGTGCCTCTTGACGTTTCAGTGATTATCGTCAGCTACAACACGCGCCAGATGACGCTGGACTGCCTGCACGCGCTGGAAGCCGGACTGGCGGGCTTAAACGCTGAAGTCTGGGTTGTAGACAATGCTTCGGCGGACGGCAGCGTTGAGGCCATTCGCGCCGCGTTCCCCGAAGTCCATGTTATTGACAACCCGGTCAACGCGGGTTTCGGCGCGGCGAATAATCTCGCGTTAAAGCAGGCCAAAGGTGAGTTCCTGCTGCTGCTGAACACCGATGCGTTCGCCGCGCCGGGCGCAGTGGCGGCTTTGGTGGACTACCTGAAGACGCACCCGAAGGCCGGCATTGCCGGGCCGCGCCTGCTGAACGTAGGCGGCTCATTGCAGCGATCCTGTTACCGTTATCCGTCGCCGGGCCGGGCCTGGCTGGAAAACCTGGGGCTGTCGGGTCTTGTCGCCCGGCATGGCGCTCTCGGCGATTATTCGGCCTGGGCGCATGACGCAGACCGCTCAGTGGAATGGGTCATTGGAGCTTGCCTGCTGGTGCGGCGCGAAGCGTACATGCAGGCAGGCGGCTTTGACGAAGCGTTTTTTATGTACCAGGAAGAAACCGACTGGCAGAAGCGGGTGCGGGACGCCGGCTGGGAGATTGCGTTCACGCCGTCGGCAGTCGTGACGCATCTTGGCGGGGCCAGCGGGGCGTCGGAGCAGGCTAGGATCAACGCCCACTTTTTTGACAGCTTAGATTACTTTATCCGCAAGCATCATGGCCTGGCCGGGCTAATCTCGCTGCGGCTGGCAATGGTGGTCGGGGCGGCGGTGCGGACCGTGGCCTGGGGCGGCATTGCCGCGCTGCTGCCGCGCCGCCGGTCGGCGGCTAAGGCCAAGACCCGCCTGCAAGCCTGGCTCTGCGTCCGGCAGGCGACCCGGTGGCGCGGGGCAGGGAAAGGAGCCGGCGCATGAGCTTACTGACTCACTATGCCGAAAAGCGTAATATCCGGGAGCTGGCCGACACGCTGAATATACGGCGGGTGCCGGGCGTGCTGCTGTGTCTTCTGGCCGCCGTAATTCTCACCAAGCTTGCTCTGGTCAGTTTGCTTATCCCGGCGGCAATTCTTTATGTCGTGGCGTTTGGGTTTGTTTCCTATTACTATCCCGGTGCGGCGCTCATGCTGATCTTTGCGTCGGCTCCGTTTCAGAACGACTTGTCGGGCGGCGGCGGGGCGAAGTTCTCCATCGCCGAGATCAATCTGATGCTGACCCTGCCGGTGCTGTATCTGCGGTGCTTGGTGCAAAAGCTGCGGCTGCATGTAGGGCCGATTTTGATCCCTGTGCTGCTATACTTTGTGGTCTGTTTGTACTCGTCGGCGATGCACTGGCTTGGGCCGGTGGCGCTTATCTCGCTGGTTCAGATGTTCTTGTACCTGGTTGTCGTCGTCTGCGTTTTCTGCGTTTTCGTCAGCGATATTCGCCAGTACTGGGCCGGATTTTACTTGCTGGTCGGCGTCGGCGTTTTTCTCGCGATTGCCGGCATGGCGACGAAGTACTGGTTTATCGGCCTGAACAAGAACGGCATTGCGGCATCGCTTGCCTGCTGTTTTCTCGTGACGACGGAGCTGATTTTGTCGGCCCCGACAGTCCGGCTGCGGCGCGTTCTGCTGGCGGCGCTCGGTGTGATTTCGCTGGGCCTGCTGTTCTCGCTCTCGCGGGGCGCGTGGCTGGGAACGGTTTGCGGCATTTTGCTGATCTTCACGCTGCGGGGCCGGCTGCTGCTGCTGCTGAAAATTTTCGTCTGCCTGCTGCCGCTGCTGGCGGTTTTCTGGTTTACGCTGCCGCAACCTTCCCGAGACTACGCGATGGGGTTCGGCACGGAGCATTACAACATCAAGCTGCGCTATGAGTCGGTGGACGTGGCCGAGGGTTACTTCCATCAAAGCCCGGTGTTTGGCATGGGCGTCGGCCTGCGTAAGAACTATGACGCCACCAATCTGCTGCTGCTGACGCTGGCGGAAACGGGCGTTTTAGGCGCGGCGGCGCTTCTTCTCATTCATGCCGTGTTCTATGGGATGATCTGGCGGGCACAGAAACGAATCGCCCGCTCTGAAATGCTTTTTTCGCTGCTGTGCATCGGCGGGGCGCTGGTGCTGAATAAGTTCGTGCATGGTATGGTGGATCAATACTGGAGTCGTGGCGCGGTGATGGCGGCCTGGGCGGGGGCGGGCATGGCGACGCGGGCGTATTACGTCGCGATGAGCCGTGTTCCGGCTCCCGTCGAAGGCTGGGGAACCTTAGTCATGGCACCGCAGGCAGAGTTAATTCGTCAGGTAGAGACGGTTCGGGCCGAAGCAGAGGCTCAGATATAAAGACTTGCTTATGAAGATCGCCGTTTCCTTTCCAGGCTGTCACCGGCGCGGCGGCATTGAGCGCTGCGTTTTAGAGGCCGTCAACTTTCTCGCGGCGTTGGGCCATGAGGTCCATCTGCTGACCTCCGACTGGGACCGAGACGCCCTGCATTCCGCCGTTCATGTCCATGCCGTTCCCCTTCCCAAGCGCGGCTCGGTGCTGCGCCTGCTGGCATTTGCCCGCCGCAGCAAAAAAGCGCTGGCTGCGCTGCCGCCGGGAACAGTCCATGCCGCGTTTGGAGTGGAGTCGCCGCCCGGCGGGGTGATGTGGGTGCCGAGCGTCCACAAAGCCTGGCTGGAAGCGAGCAAGACTCAGCGGGACTGGCGCGGGCGTCTGCGGCAGAAGCTCAATCCGCATCATCCGGCCCTGCTGCGTTTGGAGCGCGGCCGCTTCGGTGGGCGTTCCCCCCACAATCTGATTGCGCTGACCGACCAAGTCAAATCCGACCTAGTGCGTCTGTACGGCGTGCCTGCGGAAGACATCGCCGTGCTGCCGAACGGCTACTCCCAGACGGAGTTCAACACGCGCCGTACTCAGCAGGAGCGGGCGCAGAGGCGGACGGAACTCGGCTACGGCCCAGACGCGAAAGTCGTGATCTTTGTCGCAAACGAGCTGGAGCGCAAGGGCTTCGGGCCGCTCCTGCGCGGCATCCGCGAGCTACAAGACCCAAGCGTTTTTCTGCTCGCCGTGGGGCGGCTCAATCCGCAGACTTACGCCGCCGAAATCGAGCAGCTTGGCCTGACAAGCCGCGTTCACTTTACCGGGCCGTCGTCCGATGTCGCGTCCTATTACGCCGCCGCCGACGTGTTCGCCCTGCCGACGCAGTACGAAGCCTGGGGATTGGTGATTGTGGAAGCGCTGGCCTGCGGCCTGCCGGTGCTGACAAGCCGCCTGGCCGGCGCAGCGGCAGTCGTGCAGGAAGGCGTCACCGGCTTTCTTTTGGACGATCCGAATGACCCCGCCGAAATCGCCGTCAAGCTGCGCCCGCTTCTCGCCGGCCTGCCGGTGTCCGCTGAAGACATTGAAGCCTCCGTCAGCGCCTACTCCTGGCCGAACATTCTGCGCCGGTATGAGCAGCACTTGATGGAACAAAGTGATCAAACGGCTTCTTCAGCTATGCCCTCACAGAACACCCCGCTACGAGTGGTCTTGCTGACCGATGCCGACGTGTTCGCCGGCACGGAGCGGCACATGCTGGACCTGGCGCGGGGACTGACTGCGCTCGGCGTCAGCGTGAAGCTTGCGTGTCCGTCTCCGGCGGCGCTGGAAGACGCGGCGCGGCGGGAAGGTCTGCCGATCCTGACCATCGCCAAGCGCGGCCTGGTAGACTGGGACGCAGCCCGGCTGCTGGCCCGGCGGCTGAAGGCCGGCGAGACCGACATCGTTCACGCTCACAACGGCCGGACCGCACTCGCCGCCGCGCTTGGCGTGCGCCTCGCCGGGCGGGGCCGGTGCGTGATGACCCAGCATTTTCTGACGCCGAACCACGCCACTCAGCGCGGACCGAAAGCCGTGCTGTCGGGTGCGGCGCACTACTGGATGGTCGGACAGATGAGCCGCATTCTGGCGATTTCGGAGGCGGTTCGGGAGGCCATGCTGGCCCGGCACGAAGCGCCGGACAGCAAAATCACGGTGATCCCGAATGGAATCACTGCCCCGAACCCCGGCAATGCCGCCGAAATGCGCCGGAGCTTGGGCGTTGGCGCGAACACGCCGCTTGTCGTCTGCGCGGCGCGGCTGGAACGGGAAAAAGATGTGGCGTCGCTAATCAGCGCCGTCAAAATCGTTCGGGAGAGGGTTCCAGGCGTGCGCTGCCTAGTTGCGGGCGAAGGGGCGGAACGGAGTGCGCTTGACGCTCAAATTGGGGCGCTGGGGTTGGAAAACAGCGTCACGCTGCTGGGGTTCCGCGCCGATGCGCCCGCGCTGATGGCGGCGGCGGATGTATTCGTGCTGCCGAGTCTGGCGGAGCCGTTTGGGCTGGTGCTGCTGGAAGCGATGGCCCTGAGCCGGCCTGTGGTTGCGACCCGCGCCGGAGGACCTTTAGAAATTGTCGTAGACGGTGAGACCGGGTTTCTGGTCCCGCCGTCTTCCCCGGACGCTTTGGCTGGCGCACTTCAAACGCTGCTGGGTGACCCGGCGCTGGCCCGCCGGATGGGCGAAAACGGGCAAGCGCGGTACGAGGCGCAGTTTACGGCCGCGAAGATGTCACAGGCGATCCTTGCGGTTTACCAGGCGGTGCGCTGACGGCGGTTTCGGCCAGCGTCCGCCCGTAGATTTCCCACATCTGCTCCGCGACCCGCGCCCAGGTGTAGTTTTCCTCGACCTGGCAGCGTCCAACCCGGCCCATCTCCCGCGTTCCCTGCGGGTCGGAATGCAGGTTTGAAAAGGCCGAGGCGAGCGAAGGCACATCGCCTTCGGGGAAGATCAGGCCACCCTTGCCGACAACGCCGGGGATCGCGCCGGAGTTCGAGCCGATGACGGGGATGCCGCACGCCTGCGCTTCAATAATGACCCGCCCAAACTGCTCTTTCCAGCGCGGCGTCGTGCGTGACGGCAGCACAAGCGCGTCCAGCGCGTTCATCACCTGCGGCAGCTCGTCCTGCGGGCGTGCCGGCAGGAACTTGACCCGATCCGTCATTCCGAGTGCGGCGGCCTGCTGCTCAAGCGCGGGCTGGAACGGGCCGGAGCCGGCAAACACCAAATTAACTTCGGGGGGGCAGTAGGGCAACGCCGCGACCATGTCCGCCAGCCCTTTTTCTTCCACCAGCCGTCCGACATAACCCGCGACAAACCCGCTCAGCCCCAATGCGGCGCGGCAGTCCGCCCGGTCCAGAGGCCGGAACAGCGCCGTGTCTACCGCGTTTGGGACGGCGGCGGCGGGGCCACCGTAACCTTTTGCCCGGATGTTTTCGATTGCTTCCGCGCTGCGTCCCACCACAAAGTCTGCGTTGCCGAGCGTATACGACCGGAACGACTCAAACGGCGGCGGCAGCTTCTTGGAGACGTTCTGCTCGGTCTCCGAGATAATCTTTGCGTGAGGTGCTAAACGGCTACGGAGCCAGACGGTATGGGCGCTGACCAGTCCCCAGGGTTCTTCCCAGAGATCGATAATGTCCGGCTGAAACTCTTTAAGCGTTTGGGCAAGCGCCGGATACCAGTGCAGATACCACTGCGCCGGGCCGGACCAGGGCCAGCGGACCTGCCCGACTTCGTACTCGTAGCCCGCACCCTCCGGCACCTGCGCTCCGCGCCAGGCGCTATACTCGTACCAGCGGTCCGGCACGAGAACGCGAAGCTCGACGCCGGGCATCCGGCTGAGCTGCTCCGCTTTTGGCTGGCCTTCACGGCGAGACTGGCAGGTATGTGAGATAAGAAGTACACGCATAAAATCGTCTTTAGAAATCGTCTTTGGAAAATGGTTTTTTCGCGCTTAAAGAAGCGCTTCCCATTGATTGGCGTTTGCCGCCCAGGATGCGCGGGACGCGCGGGCGACGGAACTTCGCTTCTGCTCCCGCAGCGCGTCCGGGTCGGAGGCCAAACGCCGCAGATTGGCGACAACGGCCTCAAAGTCTTCGGGGTCCACCAGCATTCCCGCCTCGCCAAAGGCGTCCGGGATTCCGCCCCGGTCGGCTCCGATGACGGCGCAGCCGGACGCCATGCTTTCGAGGCACACCAGCGGGTTCGGGTCGTGGGTGCGGGACAGGACGCAGGAAACGTCCATGCTTCGCACCAGCGCCGGAACGTCCGGGCGGGTGACATGGCCTTTATAGTCCGCGCCGACGGCGTCCATCTTTTCTTTGAGCTGACGGAAAAACGGGTCGGCCATCTCATTGCCATGCCCGTAGAACCACAGCCCGCCCGCAACCGTGAGATGCACCGGCAGACCTTCGCGCTGCAAAACGGCCACAGCGTCAGCCGCGATGTCCGGGCCTTTGTTGCGGTCAATGCGCCCGATGAAAAGCACTTCCAGGCAGGCGCGAGGTTCCAAATAATCCGGGCGCGGATGAAACGCTTCTAAATCAATGCCGTTGTTGATGACCGCCATCTTGACGTCGGGAATGCTGTACTTGTTCCGGGTCCACTGCCGGATATGCCGGCTGCACGCGACAAACTTGTCTACCGCCGCGATTGTGTCCGTCAAGTCTGCTTGGCGCGTTCCCTGCTCGTTCTGCAAGTCCACAAAGATTTTTGTATTCGGCAGGACTTGCTTGATGTATTTCGGCGACACCAAATCATTGAAGCAGATCACGGCGTCCGGCGCAGGGGACAGCTTTCGGAGGGCGCTCTGGAACGACGCCAAGTAATACTCGTAATATCCATAATCCCACGGATTGACGCGGTTGCGGAGCCGCGAGACCGCCCGCTGCGCCAGCGAAAGCTGATGGTGCTCCCGTGTACGGATCGGGCGCACGTCGCCGACCGTGTAAATCGGATCGGCATTCAGCGGCGTCAGCACCGACACGCCGTGACCTCGCGCCAGCATCTCCGTCGCCGTCTGCATAATAATTGTTGAGATCGCCCCGCCGGAGACCGGCGAGTAATACTCAATCGGCATATTCAAGAAGCAAATGTTCAAATCTTAAACTCCTACTAATGGCCGCAGGCGCTGCCAGGCGCGGTCCCATGTAAACTCCTGCACGCGCTCCCGTGCCTGCCGCCCATAGCTTAATCGCAGCGGCTCATCGCAGACCAGGCGCTCAAGCTGCGCGGCCAGCCCGTCCGCATCGCCGCGCTCAAACAGCAGGCCGGCGTCGCCGATAATTTCCGGCGTCCCGCCGGTGCGGGACGCGACCGTCGCCAGCCCCGTCGCCATTCCTTCCGGCGTCACCAGCCCGAACGGCTCGTCCCAGCGCGACGGTACCACGTTGATATGGGCTTTCCGAAGCTCGCCGGGCAGGGCATAGCGGTCAATAAATCCCGGTCGCCGGACACTGATTCCCATTGCTTCCAATTCTTCGGACAGCTCTTTAAGCGTTTGCTCGAAGTCGTCCCACACCGAGTAGCCGTAATGGTTAGAACCCAAAATCTGTATCCGAAAGTTCTTTGTTTTCCGTGCGAGCTGTTTAGCCGCCAGCAGCAGCAAATCCGTCCCTTTGGAATGATCGGTGCGCCCGACAAAGTTCAAGAGTGGCGGACCGTCCGGCGGCGGCGTCGCCGGGTGATACTGCTCGGTATCTACGCCGCCGTAAAGCGTGTGGACAGTGCCGAGGCCGTAATACTCTTTGTTCCAGCGTCCGCAGTCATCGCTGACGGCGGTTTGGAGAGTGACTGCTGCGGCGAACTGCCGCCGGAACTTTTCGGAGCAGGGGTTCCGGTTATGCGCTTGATGCAGCAGCGTCGCCGACGGGAACTTGCGGCGCAGAAAAACGGCCAGCTCAATGTCGTTGTTTAGCAGCAGCGGCAACCTTTGCAAATCGTTCTTGATAATCGCCGACGCGACGCGCAGATTGTACGCTTTCTGGCGGACATGGCCCCATCCCGTCAAGTTGCGCTGGACATAGTACGCCTTGCTCAGAACGCGGTTTTTCGGCATGTGCGGGTAGTCAATCAGCACGGTCTTGGGCCAGGGGTACGGCTCTGCCGGGCTAGTTTTCGTGATGACCCAGGGCTGAATGCCGTCTTTCTGAGCGCTGCGGCAGTGTTCCCAGACCCACGAGCAGATGCCGCCGCTCCGCGTCGGCGTAAATGTTTCCGCCGTACAATTGATAAATACAAAGCTCATAAACACAAAGTTCGTAATTTGTTAAGACAGCAATGACCAAAGATGATCCCAGGTGCGCTCCCAGGGAAACTCTTCGGCGCGGTATCTTGCCCGATGTCCATACTCCAACCGCAGCGGCGCGTCACAGACCAGACGCTCTAGCTGGCCGGCAAGCTCGTCGGCGCTGTCTCGCCCAAACAGAAAGCCGTCATCGCCGATAATCTCCGGCGTTCCGCCGGTATTGGAGGCGACTATCGCGAGGCCGGACGCCATGCCTTCTACGGTGGTCAGGCCGAACGGCTCGTCCCAGCGCGACGGCACGACATGAATCTGGGCTTGGCGCAGCACGCCCGGCAGGTCGGGCCGTCCGACATGGCCGGGGCGCTCGACGGCGACGCCCCGCGCTTCCAGCTCTGCGGCCAGCCCGGCCAGCTCCTTCTGGTAACCGTCCAGCTCCAAGCGGTCCCAGTGATTAGAGCCGATCATCAGCACCCGAAACTCTTTAGTCTTTTCCGAAAGCGTGAGCGCCGCCCGCAGCAGCAAGTCCGGCGCTTTTTCAATGCCGGTGCGCCCGACAAAGCTGATCGCCGGCGGGCCGCTCGGCGGGGCCGGAGCAGGCGAGAACTGGGCGGCGTCAACGCCGTTATAGACAGTCTGGACGCTGTCAATCTGATAGTAGTCTTTAATCCAGCGGCTGGTGAAATCGCTGACGCCCGCCGTGACAGTGGCCGCCTGCGGGTACAACGCCCGGAAGCGCGGGGACGCTTCCAACTGGTTCTGGAACCAGTGTAGGATAGCCGCGTTCGGAAAATGCCGGCGCAGATAGACCGTCATCTCGGGGTCGTTAATCAGTACCAGCGGCCAGTCGGTTAGGTTGTTGCGGCGCAGGGCGGACATCACCCGAAACGCATAGGCGCGGTGGCTTAAGTGCCGCCAGCCGGTCAGCTTGCGCTCGGCCCGCAGCGCCTTCACCGCCAGCGGGTGCGTCGGGAGCGGCGGCGGGTCCAAAACAATCGTCTGCGCCCAGGGGAACCGGGCGGCTTCGCTGCTGCGCGTGATGACCCAGGGCAGTGCGGCCTGTCCGCCGGACTTTCGCTCCGCAATCCGGCAGCACTGCCAGATGATTGTCGCCAAAGCGCCGCTGCTGGTGGGGGTCCATGTTTCGTGCGGATGGTTGATAAAGACGACGCTCATACAAGTTCTACCGGGTCTCCGCCAGCTCCAGCCCGGCACTAGGGTAGGGCGCGTCCGTCGGGGCGTCGCGCCAGTCGAAGTCGGCGAACATCAGGCCGTCGGTGATGGCGTGCGGGTGGCTTGGGTCCGGGTAGGGCAGCACGGGAATCACGTCAAAGAAGCAGGCTTCTTCCCAGCGGTCAATAACATTCGCGCCGCACAAAAACATTTCTAATCGGTACCGGCCCGGCTTCAGCCAGGGCGTTTTCAAGATAAACTCGCCTTCGTAATTTTCTGAAGCTTCCAGCCAGTGGCCGAGCAGACGCGAATCGCAGGTCACGAGGCCAACGCCGGCTTCGTTGAACAGGTGGCACGAAATAAAGTACTTGCCGCGAATGGGCTTGTGCTGAGCGATGCGAAACCGCACCCGCTTTTCTTCCGCCGCTTCGTAATACGCTTTGGACGGGGCCGCTTCCATGATTCTTAGCTCGCCGGAGCCGGGCCGGCGCAGGGCGTCGCTCTCGGTCTGGGCGTCCTGCGAGTTAAAGCTGTCCAAGTAGTGCCGGATGGCTTCCTGAACGCCGCCGTAGTAAGTCATGCGCCCGCGTGTCAGGTACATGGCGCGGGAACACAGCGCCGCGACGCTCTGCATGTGGTGGGACACAAACAGCACTGTGCGCCCGCTTTCGGCCACATCCTGCATTTTGCCGAGGCACCGGCGCTGGAACTCGGCGTCGCCGACCGCCAGCACTTCGTCTACGATTAAAATTTCGGAGCTAAGATGCGCGGCGACAGCGAACGCGAGGCGAACGTACATGCCTGACGAGTACCGCTTGACCGGCGTGTCCAAAAACTGCTGTACGCCCGAAAAATCCACAATCGCGTCGAACTGTTTGCTAATTTCGCGGCGGCTCATGCCGAGAATAGACCCGTTCAGGTAGATATTCTCGCGGCCCGTCAGCTCATGGTGAAAGCCGGTGCCGACCTCAAGCAAGCTGCCGACGCGCCCGTACAGATCAATCTCGCCCTGAGTCGGCTCGGTAATCTCGCTTAAAACTTTCAGCAGCGTACTTTTGCCGGCCCCATTCCGGCCCACAACTCCCACAACGTCGCCCCGGTTGATGTCAAACGACAGGTCCGAGAGCGCCCAAAAAGTTTCTTTCTGCACCTGCTGACGCGGCTTCAGCCGGGCCATCAGTGCTTCCGATGCCGTCGTATGCACTTCGGCATTGTGCGAGATCGTGTAGGACTTGGAGACATTCCGGGCCGAAATCATCACGTCTGCACACTTCCCTGAACTAGATGACATCGGCAAACTTCCTTTCCATTTTCTTGAACGAGTACGCGCCGCCGATAAACACCACAACGCTGACAACGGCGGCATATACGACCGGAGCTACCGGCAGGACTTCATGCCCCAGCAGCGACCAGCGGAATGCCTCCAAAAGCCCGGCCATCGGGTTCAGAAAGTAGAACGGACGGAATGCGGGGGGTATCTTTGTCAGCGCATACGACAGCATATAGGCAACAGGCGACGCATACAAAAAGAACTGCATCAGCACCGGGATCACATACTGCACGTCCCGGTACGTCACTGCCAGCGCCGACGTGAACATGCCGACGCCCAGCGCCAGCATGAGTATCAGCACAAACCATATCGGCAGGGTCAGCAGGGCAACGCTCGGCACGACATGGGCGATAATCATCAAAATCGGCAGCAGGGCCGCTGCAACGCAGAAGTCAATCAGCGTCGAGAACATCATGGACAGCGGCAGGATCAGCCTCGGAAAGTAGACTTTGGAAATGAGGTTCGAGTTCTGCACCAGCGACGCGCTGACCTTCACGACGGTCCCTGCAAAGACGTTCCACCCGAGCAGTCCGGCATAGGAAAACACAAAGTAGGGAACGCCGTGCGGGGCGGGCAGGTTCGCGACCCGGCCAAAAACGAACGAGAAGATGCCCGCCGCCAGCAGCGGCTGCAAAACGACCCAAAGCGCCCCCACCGCCGTTTGCCGGTAGCGTAGCTTGACATCGCGCTGAGCCAGCGTCAGCAGCAGGTCACGGAACAGCCACAGTTCTTTGACATTGATCGTCTGCCAGCCGGGCTTCGATTTCAGTGTCCGCAGCGGCCTGCGCGGCGCGTTCGGGATGGGCGCGTCTTGTACGGTTATGCTCATAAATCTTTAGTCATATCCTCAATAAACCAGGCGCGGCGGCGGGATTTTGTTTCTGAAAACGTAAATGGTATCGTCGGCTTGGACAAGCGGGTTTCCGCTCGGCTTCCCACGCATAACAAAGTCGTCGAAGTTCACCCAAACCTTTTGCGGCGCACCTTGCGGCCTACTAGCATGGGTAATCCTAATAATAGTTAGGTTTGCTTGCGGCATCGGGCCGGCAACGCAACTCAGAGCATCTGAGAGACGATAGCCCGGCTTTAATTGATAGCTGCCCGGCTTCGCGACCGCCCCATAAATGGAGAAGCGCAAGGCGGGTGCTGCGCCGGCTCCAGGCTTCTTGTCGCTTGGCTTCGGTACTTGCGCCTGGAGCGGGAGCAGCGCGGATAATGTCAGAATTGCCGCCGTAAATCCAAGCTTGGATACCATAAACTTTACCTGAATCTTAACGTCCTGTCACGTTTCTTACGCCGCTGCCGATACCGATAATGCCGCCAAGCGCTTGAAGAACACTGACGTTTGATCCCTTGATGGGAACATAAATGGCATCGTTGGGCTGGAGCGGCAGATTAACTGTGCCGTCGGCGTGCTGCACGAACTTTCCATAATCTACCTCTTGCGCGATGTACGTATTCGCGGCCTTGTCCTGGTGAACGACCGTGACTTTCTTCAAGTCCGACTCGCCGACAATCGTGCCGCCGCTGCCGTTGATCGCATCTACCAGCCGGTCGCCGGGCTTGAACGCATAGTAGCCGGGGTTTCGGACCGCGCCGTCTACATAAATTCGGTTGTGCAGCAGCGGAATAAAGATGCTGTCACCGGGCGCAAGCGGGACGTCGGCTGCCGTCTGACCGCCTTTGAGCAGTGCATTCAGGTCCAGCGGCGTGACGGTTCCGTTGTGGCGCAGCGTCGCATCCGTTAAGTTCGCCGTCGCGAGATTCACATTATCGGCATCTTTGAGGGCGTCCAACACGGTCATTTTGTTCTTGTATTCGTAGGAGCCGGGCTTTGCAACTTCGCCCAAGACGCTGATTTGCTGGTGGCGCTGCGGCACATAGACCACGTCGTTAGGAGCAAGCAAAATGTCCTGGGCGGAACCGCCGCTGTCCGGCATACTGATATTGGCGATCTGCGTGGTGCCGTTTTGATGCGTCACGGTGACATGGCTAAGGTCGCCGCTCTCGGCAGCGTCTCCGGCTGTCGCCAGCGCTTCCATCAGGCGCAGTCCGGGCCGGTAGTCCACGGCCTCGCTGTGGGTCACAAAGCCGTTGACTTGAACGCTTTGATGCCGCCGCTGAAGCAGCGTCACGGTCACGAACGGCCCGACATAGTCCAGGGACCAATGCTTCTGAAGCATGGCGGCGACCTGCGCCGTCGTTTTGCCGGCGACAGACACGGAGCTTGGGTCATCGGGAACGGTAATCTTGCCGTCGGAAGGAACCGTGACCTGCGGAACGCACAGATCCGGGAAGTTTAGGACTTGAATGCCGATCTGGTCGTCCGGTCCGAGCAGGTACGGCGCGGCGGCAGGCGGCGACGCAGGCTGCTGGGCCTGCGCCCCATCCGGCAGGCCGAGCGCCGCCAAAACAGCGAGGGCCGGAAGAATGTGTAAGCGGTTGTTCATTTTGGGTTTCCATAATCTATTCGGGACAAATTACTCGTAGCGGAACTGGCTTGCGCCGATCTGCAAAACATCGCCGACTTCTAAAACGTGGCGCGTGACAATCTTATCGTTGACCAGCGTGCCGTTGGTGGAGCTGACGTCGTAGACGACAAAGCCGGTGTCTTCCGGCGCAATGTGCGCGTGAACCTGCGAGATGGTTTCGTCCCGTGCCAGCGCAATGTCGCAGTCCGAGCGCGTCCCCAGCGTCAGCGACTTGTCGGCTGAGAGCGCAAAATTCTGACCCGTGTACGGGCCTGCCAGCGTGACCAGCGAAGAACCTGTCTTCGGCACGACGCGCAGCGGCAGCCGTGCCCCATTGACGGGGCTTGCGCTGCCGTTGCTGCCGAAATGCTCCTCAGACGCAAGCGGCGGCCTTGCAGAAGTGACGACGGCGGACGCGGCCGTGTTCCCGGACAAATCGCCGTCCGGCTCCCGCTGCAAAAATACGGTGCGGGTCGCCTGGTAGCCTGACCCATTGCCGCCGCCGCCGTCTAGAGCGCCGGACGGAGGAGCAAATGTGGTACGCCCGTAGCCGGCATACGAGTAGTTTGCCGGCTCGCCGACCAGCCGCGGAACCCGGTTGACGAAGTAGGCCAGCATCTTCGGCGCGGCGGCGGCCAGCGCCCCCGCCGTGTTTCGCATGTTGTCGCTGTCCACAATGCCGACGCCGACGACATACAGGACGCAGTCGGCAAGGGGAGCAATCAGCAGAGCATCCGCAACCACCGACGCCGGGGGCGAGTCGATAATCACGACGTCCGCCGCCTCGCGCAGCGCCCGGATCGTTTCCGCCATGCGGGGCTGGGAAATCAGGTCAATCGGGTTCTCGGCGGCATGGCCGCCGTGCAGCATGGACAGGTTAGGGGTCTCCGACTGCTGCAGGGCGTCTTCAACCTTTAAGCTGCCGGAAAGGACTTCGGCCAGTCCCGCTTCTTTGCCGGTCTTCCCCTGCATCAGCGCCGAGGGCCGCCGCATGTCGGCATTGACTAATATCACCCGCCGCCCGGCGCGGGCATACGACCGGGCAAGCTCGGAAGCGGTCAGCGATTTGCCTTCGCCCGGCAGGGCGCTGGTGATTAAAATGACCTGATGGTCGTCCAGGTTGACGCCGGTGCGCTGGCGCATCGCAAGCCCCAGGTTGGCCCGCGCGGCGTTGTACGTTTCAATCAGATGCGGCGGACGGATGCCGCCGGCAAACCCGCCGCGCTCGCTTCGGGTCATCTGAGGCAGGACCGCGACGACCGGGCCGTCCACCAGGCGGCGCACGTCGGCGGCGGTCCGCACGGAGCTGTCGGTCTGCTCCATCAGCAGCACGGCCAGCAGGGCCAACACCAGGCCGATGCCGAAGCCGAGCGCCATGTCCCGCTTGGGATCGGGCCGGAACGGCCCTGCCGGGGCATAGGCCGGCTGGACAATCTGGACATTGCCGCTGGCCGTGGCTTTGTCAAGCTGTGCGCCTTGAACCGCAGTGCTGGAACTGTTGTATAGAGCGTGGGCCTGAGTATCGGCGTCCACCAGGTTCTGTGCTTCCAGGCTGATGCGCGGCAGGTCTTTCGTGTTCTGCTCGAGTTTCGTACCTTCGGCGATGGCCGCGTCCAGCTTGATCTGCGCGGTATGGGCGGTGCTTTGGGCCGTGTCGCTGGTGTTCTTCAAAGCTTCCTGGGCTTCCAGCGACGGCTGGCTTTGCGAGGCTTGAATGGCCTGGTTCAGCCGGGCTTGCAGCAGAGTGATCTGGCCGTCATACTGGGCGAGCTGGAGTGCGCCGGGGCTGCCGGGACGCGCCGTGACGTGCTGCCGGTACTCAAACCGCTTCTGCTTCAAGTCCGCGAGCTGTGTTTGAAGCGCACGAGTTTGGCTGTCGTCGCGAACCGTGTGCGACGCGGCGATTACTTGCTTGCCCTGCTCAAACTGGCGCTGCAAGTCCACTGCGTTCGCCTGAGCGGCAGTGTTGTCGTTGCGGAGGCCGGCAATGACCGCTTCCTGAGCCGCGACGGCGTTCAGGGCGGCGGTTCTCTGCTGCACCGGGTCCAGAACCCCAATACCGTTGACATGGTGCGACTGCTGGAAATCCAGCAGCTTGCCGTCGGCGGCGGCAACCTGCTTTTTCGCCTGCGCGGCCTGCACTTCAAGCTGCGTGAGGTCCTGCACACTGCCGCTTTGGGCCAGGTGGTTCTTGTACTCGATAAACGTGTCGCAGAGCGCTTTGGCCCACGCAACGGCGTGCTGCCGGCTGTCGGCTTCCACAGAAACGTCGATGACGTTGTCGCCGTCTTTGCGAGGGGTAATCGCAGAAGCGCCCATCAGAACATCGGGGTTGACGCCGACTTTTGCGCCCGCTTCCTCGGCCAGCTTGCGGCTTTGCAGCAGCGTAATCTGCGTGTCAATGGACTCAATCGGCGGGGCATTCGCGGCGGCTTGCGGGGTGGAGGCCATGATCGGCGCTCTTTGCACGAGCAGCACCTGAGCCGTAGCCCGCCACTCCGGCGGGGTGCGCCTCGACAGAAATGCGGCGGTCAAAGTCGAGACGGCGACCACTAGCGCGATCAGCCACAGGCGTCGCCAGGCGATCAGCGCGAGGTCGCGTGCAGTGATCGCCGGCTCGGCTTGAAGCGGCTGCGGCGGCGGGCTGGAAAAGCGGACAGGCTGAAGTTCGTTCATGTTTTCTGGGGTTTACTCGTCAGGCTAAGTTTGATCAGACTAAGTTCTGACCTATATTCTGGTGCAGTGCGGTGTTCTGGTGCAGTACGGTGTTTTGGTGCAGTGCACTGTACGGCTCGGGATAATCTGTCTTGAAGCACTCGGTCAAGCTAAAGTTCTCGGTCAACGGCTTCGGCTGCGGCAGATGCGATCCTTTGTTCTGCGCCAGGCCCTTTCGGTTGATGCAGGCAATGCTGTTGTTGCTGCGATGCTCTTCCAGGGCTTCTGCAACCAGCGTGAGCATTCGCTGCTCAAAAACGGACGTATCGAAACAAGAAGCGCGGGCCTCAAGCGCGGCCGGGTCAAAACAATGCGAATCCATTTCTTCCAATGCCTGGACAAGCGAGTCCACGGTTTGCTCCAAGAAAAACAGTCCGGTTTGCCCGTCCACCACCGTTTCGAGTGCGCCTCCCGCGCCGTAGGCAATGACCGGCCTGCCGCTCGCCATGCACTCCACCGGCGTAATTCCGAAGTCTTCCTCGCCGGGGAAAATCAGCGCTTTGCACCGTGCCAGCTCCCGCACTACCTGTTCATCGGACAGTCGCCCCAAAAACTGAATGGTCGGGCCGGCGAGACGCTTCAGCCGGGCCAGGTCCGGCCCGATCCCGACAACCCGCAGCGGCAGGCCGCGCC
>JAABUO010002525.1_pt1 | contig 22233 bp, 24 predicted proteins | sample 5559291 | NCBI WGS metagenome assembly JAABUO01 (sample SAMN10711878, study PRJNA513372) | rock metagenome | isolation source: Antarctica rocks | place: Antarctica: Victoria Land, Finger Mt sud
GGGCCGTCCCAGATGTTGATGGCGGCGGTGCCGGGGCCGCCCAGGCGCACGGTCTGGCCGCCGGCGATGGCGCACAGGGTCTCGTAGCCGCCCACGGTATCGACGGCGGTGGCCCACCCATGGCGTAGCAGGAAGGGAAGGATGAATTTCTGCACGAAGAACGACTTGCCCTGGCCCGAGCCGCCGAATACGTCGATCAGGCGGTTCTTGAAAGCGCGGTCGGCGATGTCGAGGTAGACGAGCGTGCCGTCGGCGGCGCGGCCGAGGAGCACGCCGCCAGCGGTCCCCGGCGAGCGCACGATGGCGGCCCAGGCGTTGCCCACGGTCTCGGCGTACATCTTGTAGGTCGTGTAGCGTGGGGCGTCAGGGCGGCCGAGCGGGCGCGTCGCGCGGAGCAACGGCCCCTGCACACCGCGGGCGCGCGCGGCCTGCGCGTCGAGCGCGCCCGCGCCCGTGCCGGTCAGGAGGCCCCACAACGCATCGGCGCGCACGGCCAGGCTGTCCTGGTCGGGCGCGAACACGGTCACGTAGATGCCGACGCGCACCACGGCCAGGCCGCCGGCGCGCATCCGTTGGGCCTGGGCGCGGGCCTCGGACCGGGCGTCGCCGGTGTCCACGTCGGCCTGCCGGCCCTGCGCGCCCGCGCCCGTCACCAGGTCGCCGAGGGAGCGCCCGCGCCTCTTGGCGGTGGTGCGCTCCTTGTCTTGGTCGAGGCCCTCCACCTGGAAAGACACGCGCAGCGGGGCGGGGAAGGCCAACAGGGGCGCGGGCCAGCCGGGCTGCGTACGGATCGAGGGGACACGGACATAGAACGTGCAGGCCCAGGAGCGCACGCCCTGGCCGGGCGTGTACACCCCGTCGAGGTGTTCCCGGGCGGCGGGGTCGGCGAGCGGGTCGGGAAACTCCGCGACGAGCGCGCGCACGGCGGGGCCGTCGAGGCGGCGGGCGGCGACGCCGAGGCTGTGCAGCGCGCGCTCGATGTCGCCCACGACGCGGGCCAGGGTCGTGCCCTGCGGCGCGCGGGCCGGGCCGGAGATCGCCAGCAGGAAGCGGTGCGTGGGGACGTACTCCCCGGCCAGATACTCCTCCCACCAGGCGCGCAGGCGACCGGCCAGATCACCCAGGGCGGGCGTGGGCGGGTCCACGTCGGCGAAGGCGCGCGCCACGGCCGCCTCGGCGGCGGTTGGCGTGGAGAGCACGACGCTCTGGATGGTGTACGGGACCGGGGGCGTGAAGACGCCGGCCGCGCCGTCGGTGAACGCGTCGATGAGGTCGCCGGGCAGGGCGAACAACTGGATGCCGTCGAGCTCAAGCCAGAGGCACGCGTCCTTGCCCTTCTCGGTGCGCATGCCGTCGTCCACGATCGTGACGCGCTCCGGGCGCGCGGGACGTGGCCGCGCCTCCGTCCGCGTGCTCGTACGGGGCGCGCCGCCCCCCCGACACAAGGCCCCGCGCGCGCGGCGTTCCGCGTGCGCGTGTGCCGCCCTACCCATGGGCCACCTCCCCCACGGTCCCGACGACCACCCAGCGGGCGGCGCGACGACCGGCGCGGGTGCGGCCGTCCATGTCCACCTTGCGCACCAGGCCGGCCTCGACCAGTTCGCGGCGGCGGGGGCGCGCGGCCGACGGGTTCATGCCAGCGCCCTCGGCGATCTGCTCGTCCGTCACGCAGGGATGGGCCGTCAACCAGGCCAGGAGGCGCGCGCGCTGGGTCTGCGCGACGGGCGTTGTCATGAGCACCGGCGCGACATAGGGCATGGGGAGCGGACGGACGGCGCGGATCGCCGCCACGTCGGGCGCTGTCCCCACGTCGGGCATCATAGCGGCTGTCACATCAGTGACGAGCACCGGGCCGTAGACGAGGGGCTGAGTACGGCGGACAGCGCCTAGGTGGCGGGCGATCCGCACCGTCCGGTAAGCCAGGCGGCGCGGGGTCGCCAGCGTCGCGCGCCAGAGGTAGCCGGTGAGTTGGCGCGCGTAGGGCTCGACGGTGCCGCTGCCGGCGAAGGTCACGACCAGGAGGGTCAGCAGCGCGGGGACGCCCACGATGAGCAGCAGGTGGAGCTGGCCGAGCCCCGACTGGCCGTAGGGGAGGCGGCTCGTCGCGTTGATGAGGCTATAGGTGAGCACGACGATCCCGGCGACGTAGACCGCCTGCCGGACGGTGAAGACGCCGGCGACGATCTTGACGGGATCGTTGATGTAGAGCGCCGACTGACTATGGCGCGCCATCGGCCCCCCTCATTTCCGCGTGCTCCTGGACGGCCTTGCCCAGCGCGCCGCCGTAGAGGACGAGGATGGCGCCGGCGCCCATCAGGGCGATGTCGCGGCTGACGACGGTGAGCGCTAGGTAGCCGACGCCGCCGCCGCGCAGGTAGGGGTACGTCACGCGAGACACCGTGCCGACGAGGGCGCGGGTACGCGCGGAGGCCGCGACGGGCGGCGTAGGATGGTTGGCGTGGGCCATGATGATGCTCCCGGCGATAGACAGGACAGGGGCGAGGGGAAGGCGACGCCCCGGTGTGCGGACGCGCGCTCCCCCCTCCCGTGCGATCGACAAACGGCTAGTGGATGTTGGCCTGCAAATACGAGGCGGCGCCGGTGGCCCCGAACATGAACACGCTGGCGAGCGTCGCTGTGATCCACGCGCCCGACGCCCGCGGGTTGTGAAAAGCCTGCATGGCGCCGGCGATGATGAACGCGATGGCCGCGAACGGGATCTTGATGGTGTTGGCGACATCGAGCAGCGCCTGGGCAAGCCCGGCGAAGGGGTCGGTGCCGGCCGCGAGGACCGGGGTGAACGCGGCGATGACGGCGGGGTGCGTCAGGGCAAAGTGGGCGCTCGTGGCGACGGCGAGTGTTTCGTGCAACATGGTGAACTGTCCTCCGGTCCCGCACACATCCAGTGGTGCGGTTCTTGCCCCGGTTAGGAACCGGGTCTAACGTGTAGCGCGTGGGCCTGGGCGCGCGGCTAGCTGTGATGGGCGACCGCGCGCTTTTCTGTCGGGGCTAAGTGGGCTGTTGTTTGGGCTGTGGTGATCTCCCCTGGCTTGGGCTGGCCCGCCTCCATCGTGAGGCGGGCGTCGAACTGGTTTTCCGAGAGGAGCAGCAGGCGCTCGCCCGTGCGGTGCTCGTCACCTTCGACATACTCCTCACCTTTGTATATTCCCGTCTCCACCTCGTCTTTTGCTTTTGTAGGTGCTGAGTTGGTACCGTATGTACCAGTGCATGCACGCCACTTAGTTGGTCGCGCCCGCCTAACGCATTATTGCTAAAATAGCATCTATGCGATTAATATCTAGCATAGCGCCGAGCTTGTCGTTGTGTCAAGGAGTATGTGACGCACCAGTGTCCGATCAACAGCAACCTGAGGAGCAAGGGTCACTGGGCCCCGCTTTTGCCGACCGCTTGAACTACTTATTCGATAGGCGCCGGTCTCCATCCGGCCGTGCCTTCACGAACAAAGAAGTGAGCGTGGCATCGGGTGGAAAGCTGTCACAGCAGTACATTAGCCAGCTGCGGCGCGGACTGGTTGAGATGCCAAGGCTCGACAAACTCCATGCGCTGGCGCGTGTCTTCGGAGTGCCGGACACATTCTTCTTCGCGACAAACGACGCGCCCATAATTCAAGCGGACGGTCCCGGTATGAAGGATCTCACCGAGGATGACTTGTTGCGCGTGGCGATGAAAGATCCGACCATGCGTGAGATTATTCTGGAGTCGCGCGAATATACCGCCGACGAGTGGGCAATCCTACTGGATATGATGCGATACGCGCGCGCCGCGATCACGCGTGCACGGGTGCAAGAGCAGCCGCGACGCGGGCAAGGGATTATCGAATCGGCCCGGCGCGTCGAACCGCAAGGTGATACATGACGCGCTGCTACACGGGGTTGGGGAGAGGGAAGGGAATTAGATCGTCGGTGGTGGAAGAGAGGCCTGATCCATGGTCCTGAGGCGGGCCAGTGCCTCGTACCGCTCAATACCCTTGGTGACCTTGGGGCCAAGGCAGTTCGCACATTTGAGGTAGCGGACAAGGGACGGCGTGTCCGTGGTCTCATCCAGGATGATCGTTGTGATTTCGTAGCCACGCAACGTCCCTGGTATAAGGGTAAGGGGATTAGGATTGACAGGCCTTCCGCATTCATTGCAGGCGCAGGTGTTATGTGTGGGCTGTGTGGATGGCATCATGGCGCTCTTTCTCGCACTGCCAAGTAGAAACACTACCGTTTGTCGAGGGTAGTGTTAATTTAGGATAATACTCTGTTCCTGGCTCAATCCTGTGTCAAAATACGCGAGGCTAGCTATAAGTAAGCATGTCGTACGGCCCTTGCCGACCGACATTGAACTGGTAAGTTGTCGCCACCATGTTTAGTGTACCAAGGGCCTCCACTCCGCCGGCATCGAGTGGTCGATGCCTCATTTATGCGTAGGAAGCGCGCTTGCCTCTGCGGCAACTACGTGTTGGGAGTGGTTAGGTGAAAGATATGTCCCACTCAGATAGGACCGGGAGGAGGGTGACGAGCGATGGATCGAACTGAGTGCCAGCACCGTCCTGGAGTTCGCGGATCGCTTCGTCGCGCTCGAGTGGTCGCCGGTAGGGCCGGCCCGCGCGCATCGTTTCATATGCGTCAGCGAAGGCAATGAGGCGCGACGAGAATGGGGATGCATCGCCGCTTAACCGATCGGGGTAGCCAGTACCGTCCCACCGCTCATGGTGATGACGTACGCCCAAGCTGACCTCTTGCAGAGTAGGGACGGCGCGCACGATACGTTCGCTGCTGGAGGGGTGCTGCCGTATAAGTGCCCACTCGATGGGATCGAGCGGTTCGACCTTGTGGAGCAGCGTTTGCGGGACCGCGATCTTTCCGATGTCGTGCAGGAACGCGATGCGCTCGACCTCAAGGAGTCGCTGTGGGGTTAGGGCAAGCGCCCTACCCAAGGCCCGGACGATGCGCTGCACGGCGTAGGTGTGGCGCGCAGTCTCGGGATCGTGCCCCGCAAGCGCCTGCAGTAGGGCATCTATCGCGCCATCTGTGGCGGCGCGCTGGACCGACGCGGATGCAAGCATTGCCTCGACGCGCGCGGCATAAACTTGGGCAAGCTGATTGCCCGCGCCCGGCGTATACTCCCGCGTCAGATAAAGCAGAAACGCGCCGCGCATGCCGGGGACACCATCGAACGGCGCACCAACCGTCCCTGCTTGGGCGTACTCATTACCGCTCGTTAACACCGTAGTTGCCGCGGCGCGCCACGGGAGGGGACCACTGGTAATGGAGATTAGGGCGCGCGGCTCGTCATCGCCGAACTGTACGACGAGCCGCGCACCGACCCCGATGCCGGCGGCATCAGCGACGATACGATCAAGCGAGGATAGTAAGACCGGATCGTCCTCCCATAGCGTCGATTGCGGAGACTGGAAAGACTCAAATAGCAACGACATGGTTGCTCGGTATAGTAAATGCAGGGCCATAGAGGCGGGGGAGGAGGGCAAGCGCAAACTCGCGGAGATTGTTTGCCGTAATGTTCCCCACGATGTCGGCCTCGTCAGGGGTAAGCCCAAAAGCGATCGCGGCGGCGCATGGATCGCGTAGCAGATTAGTACGGAGAGTGGCATCGACTGCCGCTGTCCCGATGAGGCGCTCGTAGGCTGGGTGGATGGTGCGTTGGCGAGTCATGGGAAACCTTGATCCTTTATCTTTTCGAGTCGATAGTGATAGTCAACGTACGATGATGCGGCTATTGCTCGGTATGGCCCGCTTATAGGGGGTCGGGGCCGACTACCGCAAAGGTTTGAGGCTGGTCACATATAGGGGGTCGGGGCCGACTATAGTGGCCTGTATTGTGCTATGCGCGGTGAGGGGATCAGGGCCGACTATGGTGGCAACATGGGCGACCTCGGCAGGATGTGTCGCGCATAGGGCAGCGATCACGAGGGCGGCGACGGCAACGAGGCGACGGGTAAGCATGAGCATTGGGAACCTCCTGATATCTTATCCATGTACGGTTTATTTTCCGTGATAAGAATAGAGTAGCAAGGGTGACTTGGCACAGACCTGATACCATTTACGCATAAGTAGCTAGTGATTAGCGACATGGATTGGCCCATGCTTGATTACGAGGTTGTGATGACGCGTCCTTCGATGAAGATTAGGCCGCCGCAACTGCGTGTTGTTGTACCCCGTCCCCGCCTAGCTGCATCGCTCGATGCTGCCGCGAGCGCGGGGCTCGTTGCCCTCGTCGTCGCGCCGGGTGGGACGGGCAAGACATCGCTCGTTGCGGATTGGGCGCGTCATGCTCCCGGTCCCGTGGCGTGGTATTCCCTTGACCATGCCGATCGGGACCCCCGTCGTCTTGTTGAAGGACTTTGCACGGCGATTGATGCGGCTTTCCCCGGTAGCGCCCGACAAGCGTTCGCGGCCCTCGCCGGCAGTGCCCAGGAGGCGACCGTCGCGGGCCTTCTGCTTGACGCGCTTGATGGGCATCCTTTCACCCTCGTTGTCGATGACTTTCAGCACCTGGAGGACGCGCCCGATTGCATGGTGCTATGGGATCACATATTGCGTTTCAGGCCATCCGATCTCACGCTCATCGTGCTTTCGCGCACCGTCCCCGTGCTCGGATTCGCTGCACTGGCGGCGTTCGACCAACTAATGGGCCTTGGGTTTCACGACTTGAGCTTCACCGACGACGAAGCGGACGCACTCCTCAACGCCTATGGTTTTGATGCCCACAACGCTGCCTCCTTCGTCGCGCGTAGTGGGGGGTGGGCTGCGGGTGTTCTACTCCAAGCCCTCGTAACATCCGATAGTATTCGCGTCTTGCACCCACGCACCGAGGTGCTCATGGATCATCTCGGCGGCGAGATTCTTGCGACATTGCCTGCAGACTTGCGCGTGTTCCTGCTCGCGAGCGCCTGCCTCGGGCCGGCCAGTCCCACGGATGCTGATGCTATCTTGCACCGAGATGACAGCATGCTGTGCTACGCCAAGCTGGACGCCCGTGGCTTGTTTCTAGAGCAAGAGGGTGATGTTTACCGCTATCACGACCTCTTCGCCGAATATCTCGTCGGGCAGTTGAAACGGGAAGACCCAGAGGCGATGCGCGGAATCCGTCGCGCCACCGCCGATTGGTGGGCCGCGCGCGGCGACCTGCCGCGTGCACTCGGGGTTTTGGCCATTGACAGCGACTGGGAAGCCCTCGCCGCCCTCCTCGACCGCGAAAGGGTAACGTTGTGGACGCATGGGCTCGGGGGTACGGTCTTGATGCATATGGAGCGTTTGCCACGCGATTATCACACCCCCCGGCTCTTAGCCCTGTGTGGCCATGTCCGGGCGCAGCGTGGTGAGCACAACGAGGCTCTCGCCCTGGCCGACGCGGGTATGGCCGCCGCGACCGACGACGAGGAGTGGTTGAGCCCAGCCGTTCTGCGCGTCCAGGCGTTGGTCTACGCGCAGCGCGACGAAGAGGCGGTGCGCAGCGCGACGGCTGTCCTAGTTGTCGCGCAGCGCATCGGATATGAGCGTGCCGTAACGAATTTGCGAGAACTGCGCGGGGCCACACAGCTACGCATGGGGCGTCTCGCCGAGGGACGGGACGACCTAGAGGTTGCCCTCGCGGTGCATCGACGCGAGGGCAACGAGAACGGTGAGGCGCGGACTCTCTTCAATCTCGCGACCCAGCTCATCATGGCCGGCCACATTACGGAGGTCGAAACGCCCCTTTCTCACGCTGACGCGGTGTGGAGGCGCATTGGAAACACGGCCTCGAGGAGCAATGTTTTACATAGTACAGCTTTGCTCTTGTGCGCTAAGGGCGACTACGAGCGGGCACGTCTAATAGCCGAACAGGCGCGCGACATGGCGCACGAGGGAGGATATCCCCTTGTCGAGTGCGAGGCCATCGCTACGTTGGCGCATATACATGCGAACAATGGCCAGGTGAGAGATGCCGAACGCCTCGCGATCAGCGCTATCACTATGGCGACGCGCCTCGATCTCGTAGAGGTGTTAAACGACGCATGGCGCGCGCGCATTACCGTGGCGCTGCTACGCCGTGATCGGGCAGCGGCACGCGACTTGATCGACGAGGCGAGACCTTTTGCCATAACAGCCGCGGACAAGGCGCAGCTTGACGTGTTGAGCGGCACACTCGCGCTACGTTCGCACGCGCATCAACGCGCCGTGAGCATTCTTGACGACGCGGCCAAGCGTCTCGAGAGCGCCAATCGACCGCATCAAGCCGCGCAGGCGCACCTCCTAAGCGCCGAATCCTTGTTATCTTTAGGACGTGTTCGCCGCGCGGAAGAAGCGCTCAATCGCGCTGCCGGCCTGGTAATGCCACTCGGCTCCGAGGGGTATCTGCGCGTGGCCGCGCGCTTCACTCACCAGGTGGCGGCCAATCTCCGCCTCCTGCGGCATCTCCACAGTGACACGCGGCGCCTCCTGGATCGTATCGTGGACGCCGCTCCGCGGCTCGCCCTCATGCCAACAGTAGATGTCCCTCCTGTCGCGCCGTTGCTCCATCTCTCTCCTTTCGGGCAGGGGCGTATTGTGTTCGGTGGAGAGGATGTCGCCCTGTCCGCGCTGCCACCCAAAGCGCGCGAACTCCTTTTCTTCGCGGGACGCGCCACAATTCCCCCCTCGCGCGATGAGATCATCGACGCGTTATGGGACGGGGATATGAGTAGTATGTCCGCGTTCTGGAACGCGACACGCCATCTGCGGCGTGTGTTCGGCGATGACGCGTGGGGCCGGCAGAATGGCAAGTATACCCTTCGCATGCCCGTTGTGTACGAGGAACATCGCTTCGCCGCCCTAGTCGAGCGCGTCCAGCGAGGCGCGGACGACGAGCGTATCGCTGCGGCCGAAGAAGCCCTGTCGATAGTCGACGTCGGCGGCTACCTCGACTGGTGCGAGAGCCTCTGGGCGATGACCGCGCGCAATCGCACGACCCATGAGGCAGTCGGCACGGCATTGACGCTTGCGCAACTCTACGAGTCATTGGGACGATATGACGACGCGGTAAGTGCATGCCGTCGCGCCGCCGCTTTCGATCCGCTTGATGAGGACCCGCGCCACGAACTCATGCAGTATCTCGCGCGTATGGGCAACTTGTGCGCGGCGCGGCGGGAATATAAGACCTACGAGAAGCTGGTACGCGTGGAGCTAGATAGCGAGCCGTCGTCCGCGCTGCAAGCCCTTGCCGTGACGCTGGCATGAGGCTCTTTGGCGGGAACAGTCATCGTCGGCGTCCACCGTCGTGCTCGTGGACGCGATAATGTGTATCCAAGGAAATCCGGCCACCCAAGCCAGCCACTAGCTCGATAGACCTCCGCCGGATTATGTGGGATACCCGGCGGGCAGGCTCCCGAGGCGGCCCATCGTGCCCAAGCACGCCGCGAATTTAGACATTGGCCGCGCGCGTAGGTCCGTGCCTCGGGGAAGGAGATAAATTCTTTGCGCGGTAGCGCGGCTGGGCCGACTGGCTGGGGCGTGGTGGTACCCAGCCAGTCGGCCCAGCCGCGCCAGCCGGCATCGGCGTACACGACGTTAGGGCCTGCCGGGATGTGAAGCGGCCGTTTACCCTCGGCGATCCATCGAGACCACTCCCCGCGTGATTTTAAATCCAAACTGTGGACAAAGGTTCGCGCATCAACAAAGGGGATGTAGCGGGAGGGCGTCGCAGGTAATCCGTGCAAGAAATCGGCCCAGCCGTGCCAGCCCGCGTCGGCGTACGCGCGCTGCGGATACCGAGGTATGGTCGACGGTCGCTCGTCGCTCGCTGCCCATACCTCCCATTCGCGCTTGGTGCGTAGGCCCAATGTTCGGGCATACCGACACGCCTGATCGAATGGCTGTAACGTTAGGTCGTTTGCCTTTTTATTCTCCCGGCAGTACAGGCGTCGCTCGTCGGCGCCCGTCACGTCGCGCATGGGCAAGGTGCGCGTGGGCATCGGTTCTCTCCTCCTCTCCATCGTGGGGCCTGCACAACGCACTCCCCCCTTCCCCCCATAGCATACGCCACCGACAGGTGTTCGTGTGGCGACGCAGGGCATAGGTGGCGCGGCGGTCGGTGGTGTAGCCGCTCAGGGCGGCGCGCGGTCGTGCGGGCGCTGCCGGCGGCGGTGTTCTTCCCGGACCCGTCGAGCAGGGCGACGCCGGGCGACCTCGTCGCCCTCACGTTCCGCAATCGGCTGTGAGCGCAGCCAGGTCCCTCCTACCCTGTGCCCCGTCGCTGCGCGCGGGGCCGGCCCTCCGCGCCGTGGTGCTGGGACCATCCGTGGTCCCACAGTGCTGTGGTCCCAGGACCACCCGTGGTCCCTACCCCAAGATAAAGGGCTGGGACCACGGTGGTCCCACAGGCCCAATTTCCCGTGTGAAACGAGGGACCACGCGGGGACCACGGTTTTGGTCCTAGCACCACGGTTGGTCCCACGGAAATGGCCTCTGTGGGACCACGACACGGCGGGTGTGGTCCCAAGGTGGGACCACGGATAGTGCCTCCTGGTCCCATGGATCGCGGCCTGTGGAACCAGGACAGCGGGCCGTGTCGTGCCACGCGGGGGACATCCCATCGCTTCCCCAATGGGCTACCGATGGTCGGTCGAGCGGGGCCGCACGACGCGCAGGACGGCGGCGATGAACAGGGCGGCGAGGGCCACGTAGGCGCCGACGAGGGCCGCGGCGAGGGCGGCGGCCACGACGTGAAGGGCGGCCGCGGAGGCAGGGGGGTGAGGACAGCGACGAGGGGGCCGGTGAGGGCACAGAGCACGAGGGCGGCAAGGCAGAGCGTCCAGACGCAGGCCTGGGCGTCAGTCATGCGTCGCCTCCCGCCGCCCTGTTGTCCCACCTGGACGCCCTGTTAGTTATGTCGTATGCCATGCCTTCCTTCCTCTGATGGTAGCCGCGCCCCAAAAGAACACACGCGATCAGCGTCTCACGCCGGCTAACGCATCTCCCTGCATCCATCGGCAGCTACTGTACACGGGCTGTTCAGCGGCAATTCTAATTGACGTTAAACACACGGCGACGTAGAAGTGACCCATTTGCGCGGAGACTCCGTAATTGACGTTTGCAGAACCCATTAGGTCTTCAAATGGGACGTGCCAATAGACTTCATGTAGGTGCTAGAAGGCGTGGCGGCCCCTACAAACCGTGCTTAATTGGCTGGCGGCATATGGGTCTATACAACCGCAAACGTCAATGACGGAGTCTCGCGATTGCTGGGTCAAATCTCACTGGCATTGACACTACGATACCTTTGACCACGATAGCCGTGCGTGGCTTTCGTCCGCTCGCGTGTTTCTTGGCCGGTTCGGGGCGCACGGAGGCGCGCAGCGCTGGCCTGGATATGCACCCATGGCTGTCGGCCATGCGGCGCGTGTCGCTGACATAGCGGTCCGCGCAGCGCTGCCCCCACCGGGGCACCCGCCGTCCCGTCGGCTGTCCCCCTCAGCCGTCCCCCGCCCACCCGACGCGCCCCTTGCCGGCGTCCTTGGCCGCGTAGGCCGCGCGGTCGGCCGCGCCGACGAGCGCCTCTCCCGTGCGTGCCTGCCCCGGCAGCGCCGCGACGCCGAGACTCGCCCCGACGCCGACCGTTGTCTGGCCGGTCGCCACCCGGATCGCCGCGATCGCCGCGCGGACCCGCGCGGCGACATCCGTGGCCTCGTCGAGCGTCGTCGCCGGCAGGATAACCACGAACTCATCGCCCCCGTAGCGCGTCGGCACATCGGCTCCGCGCACGCTGGCCCGTAACGCCGCCGCCACGGCCACGAGCGTCGCGTCGCCGACCTGGTGCCCGTGCATGTTGTTGATCACCCCGAAATCGTCCAGGTCGACCATGATGAGGGCCAGGGACCCGCCCGCACGCTCCGCCCGGGCCACTTCTTCGTCCAGGCGTACCTGGAAGGCGCGACGATTGGGCAGGTCAGTGAGACCGTCGGTGGCGGCCAGGGCCAGCGCGGCCGCCGCGCGCGCCTCCGCCGCCCGCGCACGGGCACGGGCGCGTAAGGTCAGGGCGACGACGACAAGCGGCAGGGCCAACAGCCCGAGCGCCACGGGGTCGTACCGCCAGGTCAGCGCGGCCAGGACGCCGAGCGCGAGGTCGGCGAGCGCGAGCGGTGCGAGGGGACGGTGCTGCTCCCCCCATAAGCGCCACGGCGCGCGACCGGCGCTCAGGGCGTGGACGACGAGGAGCGGGGCCACATCGAGTGTGTAGTACAGCACGCCCAGGAGGACCAGGACGGGGAGGGCTGCGTCAAGGTGGCCGGGGCGCACCAGGGCCGTCGTCGCGGCGCCGCGGGCGCCCAGGAGATCGGCGAGCCCCACCGTGAGCAGGCCGTGGGCGACGTTGAAGGCCCGCGTGCGGCGTGGCAGGCGGGCGCGCCAGCGCCACCCGCGCATCACGAGCATGGCCGGCCCGGCGACGAGCAGGGGCAGCGGCCACGGAAACGTCAGGAGCGCGGCGACATAGAGCGCGCTGTCCAGGCTCCACCACAGCAGCGCGGTGACAGGTAGCACCTGCCATTCGGCCAGAAACGCCAGGGTGGCGAAGAGGGCCACCCCCGGCCACAGGGCACGATGGGCTAGCGCGAACGGGTCCCAGGCCACCAGCGCCAGCCCCGCCCCGACGACTAGGGCAACGGCGCCCGCATAGGTCGCCCAGAGATAGCCCCGTAGGGCCTGTGATAAGCTCCCCACCGTACCCGCACCTCCCTCCCTGTCCGGCACACTCGACGACAGCGTGTCCCGCGCGCCGCGCGTTCTCTCTCTCTGTGTATCACACCGTCGCGCCAGCGCGGCGCACCCCCTGTCGGCCATCACGCCCACGCCGACGCGCGTCCCTCCCTGTCATGGCGCGCCGCCGTCTCTGCATCACCCTCCGTGGACCCGCACGACCCGGAACTGCCCGCCGCCGTCGCTGGCCTGCGCGCCCCGCAGGGGATGGAACCCGTGTGGAGGTGACCAAGACCACGCTGCTAGCCGACGTGGCGCGCGCGGGCCGTGCGCGCGCCGTGCGGCGCGGGGCGTACGGGTCGCCGTGGACGACGATGGGGCGCGCTACTCGTCGCTGGCCGACCTCACGCGCTTACCCGTGGATGAACTCGAGAGCGACCGCTCGTGCGTCGCCACGCTGGCGACGGGCACGGCCGACGGCGCCAGCGTGGCCTCCACGATCGGCCCGGGGCACAGCCTGGGGCTGCGCGTCACGGTGGAGGGGGGCGAGGATCGGGCGACGTGGGACCGCCGCGCGGCGCTGGAGTGCGACCGGGCGCAGGGCTACGACGTGGGCCGCCCGTTGCCCGTGGACGCGGGCGGCCCCTGGCTGGAGGCGTCGCTCTGGACGGTCGCGTCGTCCGACGCCACGCCGTGACGGGGACGCACCGGGCCGCCGGGGCGCAGAGGTCGCCGACGATCCGGGAGGACGCCTACACGCGCCCATTCGCGCGGCCGACGCGGCCACGGGCGCCGGTACGACCCATGGTGGACGGTCGGGGGGCGCATGACGACGCCCGCAACCTGCTCCTGCGGCGTCGGGGTCAGTCGCGCGTGCCGTCCACCGCCGGTGGATGCGCGGCCAGGTAGTCCTCCCAGGCGGCGACGGACCGCAGGGCGACGCGCGCGCCGGTCCGCTGGTCCTCCACCTCCACCTCACACCACGGCGACGAGTGGAGACGACGCGCGCGTCGCACGGCGAATCCCGGTGTCCTCTCCACCCGCTGCCGCAACGCCTGCGCGGCGTCTCCATCCATCGTTCCCTCCGTCGCTCCGTCCATCGCTCCCTCCGTTCCTCTCGTGCGCCGGGGGGGGGCGAGGGGCGAGATGCCCGACGTCGACACCTCCCCCACCGTCCACCGACCGCCGTCCGTTTCTCCTGTCGCTATGTTTACCACTGTCGCTATGTCTACGTCCCCGTACCGGAGATCGATCACGGCGCGGGTGTGCGCCCGCCCTCGCCGGGTCAGGGGCCGCTCCCCCCTGCTCATGGCGGCGGATACCCCTCCCCCGGCGGCGCGGCGGGCGGCGCCGGCGCTGCCGGGAGCACGGGGACGACGCACGCGAGGAAGGCGTCCACGACGGCGGGGTCCCACTGCGTCCCGCGTCCCGCGACGAGGCGCGCGGCCGCGACGGCGGGGGGCATCCCCGCGCGATAGGGGCGGTCGCTGGTCATGGCGTCGAAGCTGTCGGCGACCGCGATCACGCGCGCGCCGAAGGGGATGGCGTCGCCGCGCAAGCCGTCGGGGTAGCCCAGGCCGTCGAGGCGCTCGTGGTGGTGGCGCACGACGGCGGCCCCGCGGCGGAAGTCGGAGTAGCGCGCCAGGAAGGCGGCGCCGCCCGCGGCGTGCGCGCGCATCGCGGCGTGCTCGGCGTCGTCGAGCGGGCCAGGCTTGCACAGGACGGCGTCGGGGGTGGCGATCTTGCCCAGGTCGTGCACGCGCGCGGCGGCGACGATCAGGGTGGCCTCCGGCCCGCGCACGTCAAGGGCGGCCAGGGCCTGCGCCGTAAACGCCGTGACGCGCCGGCTATGGCCGCCGGTAGAGGGGTCGCGCAGGTCGACGGTGTCGGCGAGGTTCTCCAAGAGGGAGCGCGTCTGCTCCTGCAGCTCCAGGCTGCGCCGGAGGAGGTGGCGGAACAGCAGGGCGGGCGGCAGCAGCAGGACGAGCGCCCAGGCGTCGCGCGGGGCCAGGAGCGCGCCGAGGATACCGACGAGGTAGAGTGCGCCCTCCACCGCGCCGCCCTCGCGTACGAGCATCCGCACGAGGCGCGCCGGCGGCTCGCCCGTCGCCGTCCCCACCTCAAGGGCGACGGTGAGCGTATCACCGGCGTAGAGCGTCGCGGCGGCCAGGACCACGGGGAGGTGGGCCGCCAGGCCGCGCACCCCCACCAACGCGGGCGGCGCCAGGCGGAGGTGCGCGACGAGGCCGGCCAGGAGGGCGACGATGGTCCAGCGCCCGACGGCGCTGGCGATGTCGCTCGGCCGCGAGCCCTTGGCGCGGCGTTGCGCGAACTCACCGAGCAGGAGCGCGAGGCCGGCGCTGGCCGCCGCCAGGGGCGGCGGGACGACCGCGACGAGCAGGACAAGGGGGAGCGGCTGGAGGGAGAGCTTGACGCTGCGGGCGAGGTGGACCGGGGCGAGCTTCGCGGCCACGACCGCCGCGCCCAGGGCCGCCGCAAGGGCGAGGGCGGGCGGGTCGAGCGGGGGTGGGGCGACGCGCCAGGCCAGCGCGAGGCCGGCCAGGCCCAGCGCCGCCAGCACGACGCCGAGGAGGGGTTGGGAGACAGGGGGGCGCGGGTGGGCGCGTCGCCCCGCGCCCTCGGTCGGGAGTATGTCGGCCATCCTCGGCGACACCTTTCTGCTCCGTGTCTCACGGTGGCCGCGCCCACGCGGCGTCATCCTAGCCGGGCGCGCCCACCTGCGCCCGGCTAGGATGACGCCGGCACCCGCACCTGTAGGGGCTGCCGGTCCCACCCCAGGGCCGCGCCCAGCGTCGTCGCGAGACCAACGACCACCTGCGTGTGCGCGGTCACGGCGACGTGCGACGTGGCCGTCGTGACCACCGTGACGCTCGCGTAGGCGCCCGGCGCGGCGTCGGCCAGGGCCTGGAACGACTCGCGCAGGCCCATCAGGCCATCCGTGCCGACCCAGCCCAGGACGTGTGTCCCTACAGGGATGTGCAGGGTGTAGCTGACGCCCTGCACGTCGGCGAGGTTGTCGGCGATGTCGGCGCTCAGGTCCACGGTCGCCCCGTCGGAGAGGAGCACGGCCGGGTCGGAGCGGCAGAAGTCGTAGGCATGGGCCGCAGGGCCGCGGACCAGGGCAAGCAGCAGGGCGGCGGCGAGGACGGCGCCTCCGGCGAGGCGGAGGGCGTGGCGGGCGACACGGGCGGGCACGGTCATAAGGGGTTATCCTTCGCGGGCGATCACACTCTGTCAAGGACCTATCCACATAGGCGCGGCTACATCGACGCACATACGCACCCAATATAGCACATTATGCGCATGAATGTGTACGACCAGCGGCGATGGGAGGACGGTGCCGATGCCTATCGCACGGCTGTGGACGCCGTCCACGTGCAGCGCGCGGGCTATCTGACCGAGCAGGGCAAGGCGGAGTTAGCGGCCCAGCATGCCAACCTATATGAGCGGCTGCTGGAGTGCCTGCTACACCTGGGCCGCCTCGACGAGGCCGTGGCCGTGCTCGAACAGAGCAAGGCGCGTAACCTGCTCGACCTGCTGGCCAACCGCGACCTGGGCCCGCCCCAGGCGCCGCCCGACCTTGTCTACGAGTACGACCGCCTGCGCTTCGTCCTGCGCCGCCTGGTGACCACCTCCACGGCCGATAGTGGCGTGTCGAGCCAGCCGGACAGTAGCGGGTCGGATGGGGACACAAGGGGTGCTCCTGCGGCGACATGTGAGGCCGTGCTGGCCGAGCAACGGCGGCACGCCCTGCGCCGCCTCGAGGAGGTCAGCGCGGAGCTGCACCGCTACGACCCCGACTTCCTGCCCGCCGCGCCCCCGGTTCGCTTCGCCGACGTGGCCGCCGCTGTGCCCGCCGCGCCCGACAGCGCCGTGGTGCTCTTGGCGCTGCGCGAGGCGGACGCCACCGCGCTGCTGCTGCGGCGTACCCTCGACGGCGCCGTCGAGCCCCCCCGCATGGAAGATGTCATCCCCCTCCCCGACCTGAGCCGTGCATGGCTGGGCCGCCGCCTCTTTGGCGCGGGTGCGGATGACGAGTCCGTGGGGCTGCTGTATGCCTACTGGACGGGCGACCACGCGCACTGGGCCGCCGACCTGGATCGGCTGCTGGGCGAGCTAGGGATGCGGCTGGTCGCCCCGCTGCTGCCGCGCCTGCGCTTACTCGGCGTGCGCCACCTCCTGCTGGTGCCACACCACGAGCTGCACCTGTTGCCCCTCCACGCCTGCTGGACCCTGGACGCCAGCGGCGCGCGTCGCTACCTCGTCGACGAGGTCGCCGTGGGCTATACGCCTAGCCTCGCCGTGCTCGCGCGCACCCCCGCCCGGACGCTCCCGCCCGTGCCCCATATCCTGGGCGTGCTCAACCCCGACGGCAGCCTGGTCTTCGCCGCGCACGAACTGGCGGGCATCGCGCCGCCTCTGGGCCAAGTGCGGGCGCTGGAGCCGGCGGCCGCGACCGTCACTGGGGTGCGGGCGGGGCTGACCGACGGTGAATACGCCGTCACGCACTTCTCCTGCCACGGCCGCTACGACCTGGGCGACCCGTTACGCTCAGCGCTGCTGTTGCATACACAACAGCAGCAGCTCACCCTGGCGGACCTCTACGGCGTCGGCGACGACGATGCGGGGCCAGACGCGAGCCTGGCGGATCAGGGCGCGCCGCAGGCGGTGCCGGACGGTGCAGGGCGCCTGCGCCTGCACCAGGCTCTGGTGGTCATGAGTGCCTGCGAGACGGCGTTGAGCACCCTCTCGTCGCCGACGGACGAGTACGAGGGGCTACCGGCCGGGCTGCTCTACGCGGGTGCGGCGGCGGTGCTGGGCACCTTGTGGCGGGTGAACGACCTGTCCACCGCCGTCCTGATACGCCACTTCTACAAAGAGTGGCTGGACCGGCCATCAGCGGTGCCCACGACCGGGGGCGTGGGCATCGCGGAGGCGTTGCGGCGCGCGCAGTGCATCGTGCGCGAGATGACCGCGGCTCGGGTGCTGGAGGAGTGGCTGACGGAGGAGGCTATCGCGGCCATCCCCTCGCTCTGGGCGCAAATCCATTACGGGCGCATGCGCGACGAGCTGCGTGCCGGCGACCCCCAGGCGCGTCCCTTTGAGCGCGTCGAGTATTGGGCCGGCGCCTGTGCCATCGGCCACGTCTGGTAATGCGGGCAAGAACAGTCTGCGAACAAGCCTATCCCAGAGGTGCGAGCGCGTTGGCCGAGGCCAACGGTCCCTCCTGGACACTCCAGCCTCAGCGACGATCGTGGGGCACCATTTCCTCATTTGTCGGACACTACTCTCCACTTTATGGTTAAGCGCGAGGGAGGGCACATGTCTTCGGGCAGCCGTGATCTGACCGATTTCCATCATGATAAGAGGACACGTCCCAAGGCGAAACGCGCGCTATGCGCGCCCACTACGCGCCCACTACGCGCCCTGACGGCCCGCTCACTTGTCCTGTCCGCCGTCCTCGCCGCGGCTCTCGCCGGGTGGCGGGTGCGACAGCGTCCTGCATGCTTATGCAATCCTTGCGCTAGCGACGAGGTGCCTGTGTGGCAGCGTTACCGACAGCCCAGGTCACTCACCACGGATCGCCGATGTTGGCCTTACGCCTACTGCTCGTAATCATTGGGCTCGTGCGTTACTTAGGTGTCCCGCGTCGGGCGCGGAGCTTTCATGGTGTCACCACCGATTGGGCGTCGCGCTTGGCCGCTTGCAGGCGCTTGGTCGTGGCGCTGGTGGCGTAGACGGCGATGCCCTCCACGCGCGGGTCGAGGGCGGCGTAGCCCTCAATGATGGCCGCGTCCTCCGCGTCGGCGGCGAGCGCCTCGGCCACCTTCGCCCACGGCTTGCGGGCGACGAAGACGGTGTAGCGTGTGCCGACGGGCGGCTCCGGCACGCCCTTGGCCAGGGCGGGGACCTTCTCGCTCACGAGAGCGAGGACGATGGCCTGACCCTGCTCGACGACTGAGCCGGGCCGGCCAATGACGGTGATTTTCACGGTAGCAGCCCTCCCTGAGCTGTGCTGCTGTAGCTGCCGCGCGAGCGCGCGGTAGGTGTCGTCGGTCCAGGCGACGGGCGCTTGTGCGGTCCCGGTGCTCTCCCCGGCATCGGCCCGCGCCTTCTTGTCCTGGAAGAGGTGCGGGAAGATGTAGACCTTGTCGCGCCGACTCACGTCCGCGCTCCGGCGCAGCAGGAGGAAGAACAGGCCCCCTGGCGTCCGACGCCGGCTGTCGTCGGGCAGCATCTGACCGCCCCCCGCCTCGATCTCTTGGACCTGGGCGAGGAACACACGCGCCCGCTCGGCGCCGAGCCGGTCCACGGCACGGGCGATCTGTCCCATAGGGTCGGGCTCCGTCTCGCCGAGCGCGGTGGCGATCTCCGCGGCCAGCACCTGCGCCTCCGGGCTCAGCGGACGCGTGGCGCGTGGTCGTGTGGCTGGTTCCGGTGCGGCTGGTGCTGCCGGCTCGTCCGGCCCGCTCTCGGTTGGTCTGTCGTGGTCCATGGTGTGTCCTCTCGCTAGGGGTCGATGTGCCAGGCGCCCTCGGCGTACACGAGACGGCGTTCCTCTCGGCGCGTGTCCAGGCGCGCGAGCTGGGCCGGGAGCGCGTCGAGCGCCTGCGTTATGTCGAATGGATCGTGGCCCCTGATAGAGACAAACACGCCGTCCGCCTTGAGTTGGAGTGTGGCCGGTGCCGGGCGCTCCCCAATCCCAAGGGCGACGACGAGGGCCGAGGCGACGCCGGGCGGGGCCGTCGCGGGGACGACGAGCCGGGCCAGGGGCAGAGGCAGGCCGGACGCGGCCAGTAGGAGCACGCCCCAGGGGTGCTGCTCCTCCCCGCGCACAGGCAGGAAGGCGCGGCGCTCAACCGCGACGCCGGCGGCATGTAGCGCCGTGATAAGCGGGCCAACGTCGTCAGCCGTGACATGATCCGTGGTTAGGGTGACGTGCGTCGATAGGGCGTCGTCTGTCGTGTCGTTCGTGTGCAGGTGCAGGTGGGCCATGTTCCTATCTACCCGTCCAGGGCTTCCAGGTCGGCCCACAGCGCGGCCCGTACCTTGTCGCGCGGAGCCTGCCCCTCGGTCGATTCGAGCAACACCACTGTCTGAAGGTCCACGCCGGCGATCCACCCATCGCGGATATGCCGTGGGCGTCGAGGCGCAGGGGGCACCGGAGTAACGTCATCCATCGGCGCAGCTACAGCTGTCACAATTGTGACAGGCTTCTCCGTGTCATTGGATGCCTGAGGAGGCGTCGGCGTCGCGTCAGTAAGGGAGGGCGCTGCTGTCACAATTGTGACAGGCTTCGCACAGTCCCGATGGTCCTCTGGCGGTGGCGTAGGGGATGTGTTCACGCCCGTGGCTTCTGTCACAATTGTGACGGCGGTGGGCGGGACGACGTCCTTCATGGTTAAGCGATCGCCAGCCTCGGCCCGCCTCAGCAGGTCACGCCGGCGCGCGGGGTCCTCGATGCGCGCTAGCTCGGCCGCAGCGCTTGGGCCAATGGTTCCCGCACGCACGGCCTGCTCCACCGCAGGGTCGGCGATCAGACGGAGGCGCCGGGCGACGTGCTCGTGGCTCTTGGCGACGCGGCCGGCCACCTCGCGCAGGGAGAGCCCGAAGCGGTCCATGAGCTTACGATAGGCATGAGCCTCGTCCAGGGGGTCGAGGTCGGCGCGCTGCACGTTCTCGACCAGGGCGAGCACCTCCATCTCCTCGTCGGAGAGGGGACGCGCCACGCAGGGGACATCGGTCAGGCCAGCGATCTGGGCGGCTCGCCACCGCCGCTCGCCGGCCCCAATTTGGTAGCGGTCGCCGGCCTGACGCACGGTGAGCGGCTGCAGGACCCCGCGCGCGCGGATCGACGCGGCTAGTTCCTCAAGCGCCATCTGGTCAAAGGTGGTGCGCGGTTGGTAGGGATTGGGGTCGAGCAAGCCCACGGCGATCAGCTTGGCGCCGGGCAGGTCCTCGACCCCGACAGTTTGTGGGCGTCGGAAGAGGTTGGCCAGGGGGTCGCGCATCAGAGGGAGGTCACCTTTGGGCATGGGTTGCCTCCGTGGGCTGTATGGGCGCTGCGATGGGCGTGGGTAGGCTCCACCGTGTAGCGAGCGCTGTGGCGATCTCGCCGTAGGCCAGTGCTAGGTCGCTTTGGGCGGCGTAGTGCATCAGAGAGACACCGCGAGCCGACGCCTCGGACGCCTTGACGCTGCGTTTGACACGGCCGAGGAATGGGACTTGACCGTCGAGGCGGGCCTGCACGGCGGTAGCCATCTCGCGACCGTGGGTGGTGCGATCGTCGACCATGGTGAGGACGTAGCCAGCGAGACCGAGCGTTGGGTTGAGCTCGCTCTTGCGCACGCGGGCGACGGTGGTGAGCAGATAGCCCATGCCGCGCACCGCCAGGAATTCGGGGACCACAGGGATGAGCACCTCGTCTGCGGCTGTGAGCGCGTTCAGGGTGAGCAGGCTGAGCGAGGGGGGGCAGTCGATCAGCACGACATCGTAGGCGTCGTGGGCGACCTTGAGCAGGCCGCGTAGGGCGTACTCGCGGCGGACAGCGTTGAGCAGTTCGATCTCGGCTGCGGCCAGGTCGATGCTGGTGGGCAGCAGGTCCAATGTCGGGCCGAGGGCGTGGGTGAGGTCATTGACCGGGTAGGGCTCGCTCTCCTTGAGGTAGTAGGTGAACGCATCGTACAGCGTCGTCGGCAGTTCATCGGGGTCGAGGCCTCCGGCGATGGTGAGGCTCGCCTGAGGATCAAGGTCCACCAGTAGGACGCGGTGGCCACGGTCGGCGAGCGCCGTGCCGAGAGCCAGCGTGGATGTAGTCTTCCCTTGCCCGCCCTTCTGATTGGCGATGGCGATAATCTTGCTCATGCTTGTCCCTTTACTCATAGTTTGGCCATTGTGGTCAAGGTATGCTTCCAACTTTGATAGTTCACCGGGTCCTCCTTGGGTGCCCCCGTCTGAGGTTACGCCGTGGTGCTTAGATTTATACACCTTGGCCGTACCCTTTTGTCGTGTCTTGGCCGCGCTCACGCAGCAATAAGCATCTCGTCAGCATCATCCTCGCGGCCACGCTATGCGTCTAGTCTGCACTCGCGGCCACACTATGGGTCCAACTCTGTGCCGGGCCTGCTGATAGTCACGCCTACGAGGCGGCCAATCTATGCTTCCAATGCGGCCAAGTTATGGGTTAAGTGACAATAACTCTATGTCCCTTGTGTCGTGGTGTCGTTACTCATGGTGTCGTTCGCGGCGTCTTCGGCGGCTTTCGATTTCCGGCCCCTATAGCCGCCCCGCTTGCCCAGGCGTTCCCGCCGGTACGTTTCGATGGCCTCTCGTGTCACCATGTTGAGCCGCGGATTGATCGGGATGTAGTCCAGGGTCCCGCGGACAATCGCATCCTTGACGGCCCCGGGGGTGATCCCCAAGAGGTGGGCCGCTTCGGATGTCGTGAATAAGGTGCGTTGCTCTCCCTCGGCCATAGGTGTCCTCCCCAAACGGTCTCTCCGTATCGTACCGCCTTGGGCAGTAGGGAGGGTGT
>JAABUO010002526.1_pt1 | contig 22231 bp, 10 predicted proteins | sample 5559291 | NCBI WGS metagenome assembly JAABUO01 (sample SAMN10711878, study PRJNA513372) | rock metagenome | isolation source: Antarctica rocks | place: Antarctica: Victoria Land, Finger Mt sud
ATACATTTAAGACACTGAACTTAAAAACATGAGAAAAACTTTCTGTCGCTGAATACTTTACGTTTGTTTAAGAAATTGTAAATCATAATATTAAATTCTTAATAGCAATTGCGTTGAACGGAAAGAGAAATTATGTAAAATAATGTCATTATACGATTATGAGAACGAAATCTTTTTATCTGCTTTTCGTATAAAGCACACGACTCGTTTTCTTCACTGCAAAATGCGATGCTCATAATCTTTTCATACATACTGAGTGTTTCTTAGCCTTCGGTCTCGCGAGCTAATAAAGATTTTTAATTTTAAAGATTACGTTTAATATACTTTTACGATTCGAGTACGATAATAATTTAATTAATCGAGTTAAACTTTAATATTTTATTAAAATGCTGAAAAAGTAACAGCGTATTTACTTTAAAATTAATTAAGCATACGTAATTAATTTAACTCGAGATCGAAGATTATAAGAAGTTAGCTTACAGAATCTTTTTAGCAGCTATGTTAAATTACTGTAAAGCTTAGTTCTTTAATAAGTAAAGTCGTTTACTTACACATTAAGCGAAGATACAAGTTAAAGAAATGATATTCATGACGCTTTCGTAAATGATTAATTTCGCGTATATTAATATAATTAATTAATTTTAAATTTATGATTTGAAAAATAATAACGAAATTACGAAAAAGCTAAATGTGTTATTAAATCTGCTACAGACGATAAATATATAATTACTTAAGATTTTGCATATTATAATTAAGAACAAGATCATTAATAATGCGATAACTTATGTTAAACATGTAATTTTCTGAACTTTTCATTAACTCTTTTTATCATAAAAGTAAAGTCGTGTAAAAAAGATTCTGAAATAATTTTTAAATAAAGTTTATAAACAATATATTAATCGTTCATTATCTTTTTTTAAAAAGATTTCGCTACAAGTTTAATTAAAGAATTAAAGAATGAATTAGAAGTAAAGAGTTAGAAATTAAATGTATTCATGCTTTAATTTAATATTAAATCTTTAAGAAAATTCAGATAAAAATTTAAAATACAGCTTGTTATTAAGATCGTGTCTAGAATTTAATCATTAATAAAGAAGCTGAGTAAAATGTTTAATTTATAAAGATAGTTATAACTAGAAGTTTAAGAATACAGAAGAAAGAAAGTTTCTGAAACGATATTTATGTTTAGAAACTTAAAGTTCGTACTAAACTCGAAAGAAAGATGTTATAACATAAAAAAGATGTAATACTCAGAAATGTTAATTAGTTCGTGCTAAAGCTGTGTTAAAGAATGTTAAGATAGGTTAAAATATGTTAAAGCTTTTACTCGTGATAAGCTCGATTTAGTTCTAGTTAATTTTAACATACTCGTAATATTATCTTTTTCTTTAAATATTCATGTTCGTATGAATGAAAGAAAAGAAATTAAATTTAAAACGTCGTGTTTGTTTAAATTAGTATAACTTATTCGAATGAAGTTTATAAAATTTAACTAGAACTTTCTTAAAGCTTTCGAACTTTTTCTTATTAACGTAATATCATTCGTCGTCTCGATTTAAGTCTGTTCATTTAACTTTGTATTATAATCGGTCTCGATAGCGTTTAAAGTTTAAAATATCGTTTATCTTTTAATGTTTTTCGTTCTTAATGATTAATAATTATAATGATTCTGAATGTTAATTTAATAAATAGTTTTAAAAATACGAACGCAGTAGCTTAAGACTGAAGATTAAATAAAGTAGCTTTATACTTTCGAATAAACGAAGCTAATAAAAGATTTCTACATTAACAGTAATTTAATAAAGTTTTAGCTATTTGTCTTTTAAATTCTTACATGATTTAATTGTTTTAATGTTTTTAAAAAATAATTATACTTAGTCGTTAACTTTATAAATTACGTCTTAACGATGTTTATTAATCTGTGCTTTAATGCTTATCTTAATCTTTTCTAGCTATTCACGATTAAAGATTAGAAGCTTTTTTCTCTTAACTGTAATGTCGTCGATCTTTTTAGCTTTAATACGTGTACGAGTTATTTCGTAATTAGTCGTATTTAAATCGAAACTCATTCGTAAGTAAAAGTTCTTATTAAAGTAAAACGAAGTCATTAAGATAATTAAGAATGTATTAAAATTCTCGCTGAATTTTATTATGAAAAGTCATTTAGCTCAGTCGTTCTGCATGTAATTGTAGTAAATTCTTAGCCCGCGTTTAACGTTTTAATTAGCTCGCTTTAATTATTCGTTTATTTTAAAATAATAAATTATTAATAATAAACTAGCTTTAATTCTTAAACGTTTGTAAAGGCTTTGTTACATTATTAATATGAATTAAGAGTCTTTATTTAAAATAATAAAACTGAGTAAATTATAAAGTTAATAAACGTTTTATAACATGATTTAAATCGTTTCTTCGATTAAGATTTCATCGTTTCTTTAATAATAGAAAACATAATGTCGTTTCTTAATAAGACGATAAATAATAGTACAGATCGCGTTATAGTTTTCGAATAAAGATAACTTCGTAATAAAGTTTATAATTATATTTTTTTAGCGTTTTTATAAAATTAAAAGAAATTAATAAAGTTCATTAGTATTATCGCGAGACGTTTTACTTCGTTAATAAACATGACAGTTTCGAATGTATTATTTAATCGTAACTTAATGATTTAATTAATAATAAAATCGTTAAATTAAGTTTATAATTCTTTAATTATTAAGATAAAAAGTTAACGATTAATCGTGAATTTTCTGTAGCAATTTCGTATGCATATTTTTAAAAACTTACAGTAAACTCTTTCTGAATAAAGCTTCGTTAATAATCTGATAATTCTTTAGTTTAATGTCATATAGTTTAAGCTTATTATTACTTATTGCTTGTTAATATTTAATGCATAGCTCATTAATTTTATTAGCGTTCGATACTCGTTAATAAAGATTAGCTTTTAATTCAGTTACTAAAATATTTACTTTATTTAAGGTTAAAATAATCTGATAGCGATTTTTAATACGTTTAACGATTTCGAAAGAATTAATTATAAGCATACGTGTTAACGCATTAACTTTAATATTATTCTTGCCTGATTAAAAGATGATTTAAAAATTAAACTTTAATAAAATATTTAAATAATTAACTTAACGTTAAGTTAACTGTTTATTTTTCATAAAGATCTTTAAAATTTAATAATTAGTAAACATTTAAATTAACAGTTCAGTATCTTTTAGCTCGAGTCTTCAGTGCTTAAAGCATTAAATAATGACTTATAATTTTCTATTATAAATATGATAATTACATTTAATAAAAATTATACTTTTGTTGTAAAAAATTATTAAATGAAGAATATCTTCGTTATTATACTGAAATAAAATATCGTCTTTAACGTAATTAAACGCATCGATTTTTAAAATAGTTTAACGTTTAAGATTGAAATATCGTAGTATTAAAGTCGAGCTGATCTGTTTTTTTAAATCTTTAAAAGCTTAAATACAGGTTTAATTTTATACGAATGATGTGTCTTTGCGAGTAAGCTAAGTAAGAAGTTTAATCAGCTTTAAGAAATTCTTAATGAATTATTAATAAAAGTTAATAAATTTCACGAAGCTTTAAATCTCTTTTAAATTAATTAAAGTAGCTTAATTAATTATAACTTTTATCTTAACGAGATTCATTCGAAGACTCTGTTCTAACACGATAACTTTTAAAAGAATTATTTCTTTAACGTTAAATTTACATTTTCGAATATTTATTTCTAAATCAGCTTCTCGTAAACGGCTTAATATCATCTTAACATGTTATTTATGTTCTCGTTAAGTTTTACTATAAATTAAAATGTCATTTAAATAAGCTTAACAGAATTCGTTTAAAAAGTCTCATAAAATATCGTTCATATACTGCTAAAAAGAAACAGAGTCGTTAATAAGTTTAAAAGAAAGAATTCGTAATTTATATGACTTTAAAGCGATAATAAAGATCGTATAATCTTCGTTATCGAGATGTATGCGAAGTTTGTTAAACGTTAATATAATACTTAAGCGAGTTAAATGTTTATATCTTATAATTTTATTAATAATTTTCTCGATTAAAGATAGCGAGTAACGATTTCTTTTAATGATGACGTTAAGCTTTTAATAATTCACGCAAAATCGTAAATCTTCATTTACTTTTAAAACGAACAGAATCGATGAGAAATAAAGAGCTTTACTGAGAATAATAAAACTCTTAAAAAGATTCTCGTTTAAATATTTCTTTATCTTTTAAAGCTTGTAAAAAGACATTTAATATGCTTAACATTAAGATGAAACGACGTCATTAATAAGCTTTATCTTGTAATCATAAAAACGATGCGAAGATAGCTTATCGATCTGAGCTCGATTAAAAACGTTTAGAAAATTTTAATATTTCGCGAATAGCTTAACTTTAATGTCTTTTAAATTCTAAGCTGTCTCGTTAATGAAAGACAGACTAACTAAGTTTAAATTACATTAAGTGTTGTAAATAATCTTTTTATTAATGTCTTTAACTAATATAATAAAGACTTTAATGTAATTCTTCTTTAAGCGACTAATCAGAGTTTAAAAAGCTGTAGCGTTTATACTATAAATTAAACAGACTTCTTTCTCTGAGATTAAAACTGAACGTTAAAGTACTTTAAGTGCTTTAGAAATGTTCGTTAAATCTGTTATTTTTAATTTATACGAAATTAACAAAACTGATATAAGCGAATTTAGTTAACTAGAAAAAACGATGATATCGCGACTTATATTTAGTAATATCTCGTTTTTATTCATTTAAGATTTTTTTAGTATCGTCTTATAATGTTCGATGTTAATAATTAGCATTAATATAAAAGATTTCTTATAATTATTGACGATTAGAATAAAAAGAATTTTAAAAGTAATTATCTTCTTAGCTAGCTTTTTATCGTAGTCGCGTATGAGCTTTTCTTTTAACAGAGAAAAAGATTATAACTTAAGCTTTTTGTAAACTTTCGTGACTAAATTCGTATGTATTAAAATGTAAACAGTTAAATCGTTATTTATTAAAGATTAAATACTAAAAGACTAATCTTACGCGATAAGAAACGCGTTAATTAAAAATAACTTTTTAAAGTAACTATCTTTCTGAAGAGTTTTCGTTTTGTTACATAAAGATATTATTTCTATTCTTTCGATAACTTTTAAAGAGATAATTAGTTTTTTAAGTCGAAATTCGAATTAAAATCGAAACGATTAAACTTATTTACATCATCGTTTAAAGCATTAACTCTTGTAACTTAATAAGAGCTTTCTTTAAAAATATGATCGAGTCTGTAACAAACAAAACAGTTTTCATTCTGCATGTTCGCGCTAGTTAAAACCGCGTCGCGCTGTTTTAACTGATTTATAATATATTAGATTTTTTTTAATAATAAGATTTAGAAAGATTTTTAGCAAAGATAACTTGTTTAATTAACTTTATCTTAATCGATTTCTTTTTCTTAAGTTCTTTTATAGCTCAATGATCATTATTTAAACGTATTAAATAATTTCGAATTTCGCTTAAAGAGCTGAGTTATATAACTTAATTATTCAGAGCTACTCGAAGACGAAAGATTATCTTATTCTTTAAATTAATTATCAGTTACTTTTCTAAATATTTTAAGTAAATAAATAAACGCTGAAATATGAAATAAAACTCGTTAAACTTCGTGATTTCTTAAGTAAGATTATTATATTTTCTTCGAAAGTTAATCTCTTTATTTAAATTATTATACAGCTGAGCGAGCTTTTAAAAAAGTTTATTATTTATGACATAAAGGTTTATTAAATCTCGTTATCTTCGAGTTAAAATTATCTTTAATGTTTCTTTAATAATTCTGAGATAAATATAAGCTAGTCGAGCACGATCATTCTTATAGTTTTTTTTTATTTTTTTTTTATTCATTAAGTGCATGCAATTTAAGATTATGACAATTATATAATAAATATCATTTTTTAAATCGATTTAAAACATGTTAAAACAAAATCTTACTTTCTTTTCTTTTATTAAAAACATGTATTACGTCTGTTTATTTGTAAATTAATCTTGTAAAAATCGTAGTAATAGTATAAAACTAAATGTAATAATAAACTTTATGTTTAATCATTTTCTTACTTAATTTCTTCTTATTTTTTCGTATTTTTAACTTCTTTCTTTGTTAGTTTTAATATTCACTTTCTCGTTTTAATCTTAGTAGATTTAAAATATTTAATTAATAAATTTAATTAATTTTTCGTATTAAATAATTTCTTAATGTTATTTATTAATAATTATTTTCTTATTACTTTAATTTTCTTTTAATAATAAATACACTTAATTAATAAATGTTTAAATATTTAAATCTCATTGCATCTGCTTATGCATTTACTTATGTATTCGTTTTCATTCTCATAATGATTTCCGTTTATTTTTAGCTTATTTTAAATCTTTTCGTATTAATCATTTTAAAAAGATTTAATATTATTAATTAACAGAGATAAATTCGAAAGCTTTAAAAAGCGTTTAATTAAATCGAAATAACTAGAAATTAACGATGTAACTTTTTTAAACTGATGTAATTATTATTTTAACTGAGCCTTTTCTTTATTTAGTTATTTTACAATTTTATTAAAGTAACGAAAAAGATTGTGAAAACGGTCGCAGGCTTTAATACTTAAGTCACGTTAAACTCGTAACTCGTTTAAAACATTCAGAAATTTATTTGAATCTTTTTTAATTCATTTTTAAAGCTAACGAAAGTTTTTTATGTCTTAAAATAAGTTAATGTTATTAAGTTCATTAAAAGTTATAAAAACAAATATAAATATACGTCGTTCTCGAACTGCATTAAATCGCAGATATTTTAAAACTCGAGTAAAAAGTTTAAAATAAATGATAAAGTTCGTTGTGAATAAATTTTAAAAGAAGTTACGAAAAACGACGATTGTTTAAAATTTTAAGTAAGTAAATTTCTGAAGATAAATAAATTTACTGAGCGAAGAGCGATGCTTAGTAATATTATTAAAATAGAAACGATTTCGAAATAATTTTAATTTTATTAAAAGAGGTTTTTGTAATTTTTTAGTAATTTAACAAAGATTCTTTATTATTAATTTTATTAATCGAGTAAACGATGCGTATTAAATGAGCGTTAGATTCTTTAGCAATTTAATAATAATTTAAGCTCTTTAAGCTTAATTCTGTTAATTTTATTAATTCTCGAATGTTATTTTATCTTTTAATTTCGTTAATTATCAGATAAATAAATTTCTTTAAACTCGTTTCGTGTTAAACGAGAATCTTAAATGAGTAGAAGAATTAATATCGTATAATTAACGAATTCTTAAACTAATATTAAGATCGTGTTTAAAATTTAATCACTGATAGAAAAGCTGAGTAAAATGTTTAATTTATAAAGATAGTTATAACTAGAAGTTTAAGAATACAGAAGAAAGAAAGTTTCTAAAACGATATTTATGTTTAGAAACTTAAAGTTTATGTTAAACTCGAAAGAAAAATGTTATAACATAAAGAAATGTAATACTCAGAAATGTTAATTAGTTCGTGTTAAAGCTGTGTTAAAGAATGTTAAAGTATATTAAAGTATGTTAACACTTTTACTCGTGATGAGCTCGATCTAGCTTTAGTTAATTCTAACATACTTGTAACACTTGTAAGCAATTAATAGTTTTACTTAACGATAATTACGTCTTTCTGCTAAATTTTTAAAAAGATTATTCGTTAATCGTTAATTATCGTAAAATTAACATGAAACGATATTAAAAGCCGTAATTCATAATGAGTTAAAAGCTTGTAAAAGACTCTTTAATTAATTTTAAAATGCGATACGCAAGCTGTAACATTACATTCAGTAATCTTATAAAACTCTGTTTTAAAATAAATAACTGAAGACTTTACTATGTTTATTATGTTAACTCGTTAAATCTTCTTAAAGAGTTTTCGATTATGCTATGTAACTAATAATATTAAGCGTTAAAAATGTCATTTTTAAATTTTTTTAAGCGAGCTATTAACACTAATTATATATATTAAGTTTAACTTCGAATATTAAACGTAATTAACTTAACGTTATGTAAAAAGAGAAGAAACTTGTAAGCATTCGAGAAATAATTCTTTAAAAGAGTTTTTAATAATCTTCGAACTTATTAATATTACATTATTAATAAAAGTTGTCTTCTTTTTAAAAACTTTAAAAAGTAGTCGAAAAAGAATGTTCTTGTAGTAATTAAAATTCTTTAAGAAATGATAAAGATCGTGAAAAGATGTAAGCTAATTAAAATATAATTAATAAGCTTTTCTTAAAGATAACTTAACATTAACTTTACGTTTATAATGTTTATTCTTCAACAGTAATTCTTATTATGAGTTTAAAATAAGAATAAATTCATTAAACATAATAATAAAAACGTTTATATATAATAATATATAATTAAAGCTTTTTTATTAAACATGTTAAATAATGTTAAATCGATTCGAGATATTATAAAAAATATTAATGCGTTAAGTTTAACAAGTTATTATAATACATTCATAGCGAATAATTTAAGCTTTATGAAGACTGCGAGAAGTTAAAAATAATAATGATAATGAGAAAATTAATAAAAGAAGAATTAAGATTATTACTTATATAAAGTTAAGAAATAAAAGAACGAGTCATCGTTAAAAAACTGAAGCAGCTGTTTTATTTAAACATGCACGTATAATTAATGTTTAAATAAGAAGATTAAGAAATATTATATTAATAAAAATTATTCATTTCATTTTCTTAATTCTTAATTCATTATCTTTAGTCATAACATATACTTTATATGTAAATAAGATTATCGATCTTCATGAAGTTAAAATTAATTAAGTCGTTTTTTAAGTCGTTTATAATAAATGCTTAATAAGATTACTCGAATCATGTCGCTTAATGTCTTAATGATCGCGCTTACAGATAACTTTTAATAATGTTATTTTTATATACTTCGCGCAAGACTTAAGATGCGATCTGCGAATCATTATTGAAATTATAATTAATTAAGTCGTTTTCTAAGTTATTTTAATTTAAGTTAATGTATATTTTAAAAAGACGAATGATTAAAAGTAAAGAGTGTTCATGTATTAGTAATAATGCTTTTAAGTATAACGATAACATTTATTATAACGACGCTTCATATTATAATCTGTCTTTAAATAAGTCTTTGTAAATATATATAATAAATATAAAAAAAAGAATTAATATATGCGACATAAGTAATATATGCGACATAAATATCATATGCAACATAAGCGATTAAAGCTGACTTTCGTTTAGCGATATATAAACGAACGCAAATTTTATTAACAAAAGCGAAATTCAGTTTAATAATATATGAACGAACGCAGATTTTATTAACAAAAGTAAAATTTAGCTCAGCGAGATTAACTTAAATTTAAATTTTATTCGACTTTAAGTAACGAATTTTACTTAAGCTAAAATTTAAAATTTAATTCACTTTATAAACTGTTAATGCAGTTAAACAAAGTTTATAATGAAATAAAGTTTACTAGTTTAATAAAGTTTACTAGTTAAATGAAGCCTTTAAAAACACTCATTAAATAGTTAAATTTATTCAGAAATCTTTAACTTCAGACTTAAACATTAAAAGAAATTAATTAAAAATACTTTAAAATAGTTAAATTTTAAAAAATAATTCTTTATTAGATTTAATACGCATGTTTACATAAACTTACTTTATAAAAGCGTTAATGCGAACGAAAATTAACTATTGACGTTAAATTTTTACAAATTTTAATTAATTTTATATGTGCGTCGCAGAAGAATTAATAGCTTTCGTATTATTAAATTTCTTAAAAGCTTAAATAAAATGTTTCTAAAGATTTTATACGTTTAGTACTAAAAAAAAAAGAATCCTTTAAACGAATAGTACGAAGAAAGTGTTTAATTTTTAAAAAAAAAAATTTACTTTAACCAGTCTGAGCATACGAGCATTTTAACTGAATTAAGAAACAGTAATAAATTATATTACAAAGTAATGAAACGTAAGTTAATAATAATCATTATCGTAAAATATAAGTTATTAAACGATCTTACGAAGAGTATAATCTTATTTATATTATGTCTCGTCTTTTAAAAAAGAATGAATAAATGTTTTAAGAATGTTTTTCGAAATTAATTAAAAAAATTTACATTTTCTGAGAGAAAGATTAAAATAAAATTAATAAGAAGTCTTATTGTAAGCATATTATATTTATTATATACGGCTAAATGAAAACGATACAAGATTTCTTCTTTATGTAAAATAATGCTTTCGAGCACATAATAAAATATACTCGAGAAAAGTTTAAGAATAAAGATATACGCGTTATAAACTGATTTTTATATTTATTTAATTTAAATCTTATAAAAGTCGTATGAAACATTATAAAGAATTAAATTCAGAAGCATTATAACGATCAGAACAAGCTTTTTTATAATACTTTAAGAAAAGCAGTACGAGAAGTTTAAGATACTGTTACATCGAAGCAGCTAAATGCTCTTGTTAACGAAATGCATGCTCGTTGCGAAGCTGTTATATTAGCAGAGGGAAAACAAACTAAATATTAAGTGTATATTTCAGGAGCTGTAGATAAACTGCATATAAGCTAATGTTAATCCGGTTAAAGCGACGCTAAAAATTAGTAGTATACTAGGGAATAATACTTTAATAATAGTGTACGTTCGAGAGTCTGCGATATCAGACACGTCTGCTATGTCAGAGCTGCAGAAGCCTTGTGTGGCTAGAGCCCCTTCGTCGGCTTGTGCATTGAATGCATAAATCATCTCAGTACTGTCGTCGTTCCCCCCTCAAAGCGCAATATTTCTTCGGGCGCAATATTTCTGTTTTGCTCCTTCTACAACTTATTCAAATTAATCTCACGAAACATACAGATCCGTATATTATGATCTTCTTCATCACATATTAAGCAGCTTTATGACAAGATTGCTGTCCCGAAATTGTAATAGTTGTCGATCTTTATATGCTTTCTTGCTGCAAAGCTTTTCTGTTTGTAGCGATGAGAAGCGAGAATATCGATTTCGTCGAGATCGTCGAGACAGATTGAACGCATAGACTCGATGTACACTATATTCATAGCTCAGTTGCTTAAGATATCGCTGATCTTTGCTGCCTTCATCGTCGCACAAGCATGTGCGCACGAAAAGTTCATGTCTCGTCGTCGTAGACAAATCAAAGAGACGATGAGGTTTATGCACAAGCTGAGAGCGGCGTGGTGAAAGATGAGCTTCAGCCACATCACGCCTCTACAGCTCTGGCATAGCAGACGTGTCTAGCATCGCAGACTAGCTTTTGTAGATCCTCTGGCATCAAAGACTTCTACTCTTCAATACCTTCATGCCCATTAAGCGTGTCATTATTGTATCCCAATACTGCGCTGACGTATATGCTTTTCATGAATTCCTTGAAGCCTTGCTAACGATCGTTCAATATTTATCTTCTCGTAACTCATATACAAATTTATGTAAATACATGTAAACTTTCCGACACTACCTAGCTAAGAGTAATATCCCTTTTGTCGTGAAGGGAAACTGTTTCGGCTGAGCACTGCTGATAGGGCCGAGCACTGCTGATAGGGCCGAGCACTGCTGGTAGGGCTGAACATCGGTGAGGAACCTGTACTACTAATGGGCTCGAACATCCTTAACCTCATTAATTAAATCAAACCTTCATATTTTGCAATTATTCTTGAAGATCTGAACTTAGTGAATTCGGCTCTGCAAATATGTCTCAGAAAGGGTGTCAGATGCTTAATGCGCAAAGTGCGACTTCCGTCGGGAAATATCTGCTCGATGAGGAAAGCCGTCCTGCGCATTAACATCTTTAACCTCATTAATTTAATTAAACCTTCATGTTTTTTCATGATTTCTGAAGATTTAAACTCGGCTGATTCAGGGCTGCAAGATTGTCTTTCAAAGTATGTTAGATACTTCATGCGCAAGGTTTAACTTCGGTCGAAGAACTGTCGTTAAACGAGGTTTTCACCGTTCAACGGAATAAAAATATCCCCAACCTCATTAATTGCATCGAACCTTCATATTTTTCCAAGATTTTTAAAGATGTGAACTCAGCGGGTTCAGAGCTACAACATTGTCTCTCAAAGTATGTAGAATAATCGACGCGCAGAAATTAATTCGGGTGAGGAAAAGATGCGGACGGATGAAAAATCGACGTCGCCTGCGCGTCGATATCTCCGAAATTCATCGCTCAGTTATTAGCGTGTGCAGAAAGGTATCGAATCCTTGGCATCGCAATTATCACGCCTTTCTTTCTTAAATTTACTATTGAATTTAAACATTCTTAACATTCTCGCTATCATTAACGCTTTCGATCTAGAAAAATTAATTAAATAAATAAATAAATATGAAGCTATTTAAAAGTACTTCTTTACTTCGTACTAATCTGTTAAATAACTATGTCTCGCTTACTGAACTCATTCATTCGCTTTAAAATAATACGTCTTTTATTACTACATTAACGTTTTTTAGTTATTATTAAAGAGATTTACTGTTACTTTAACATTGTTTATAATATATAAAAGAATTTATTTATATATCATTCGTCTTGCAGATCTTAGTTTTAATTTAAGAAAACTTTTCGTAAGATTTTCTTAGCTGCTGAAGACTCTTTTATTACATATTTAAAGTAATAATTATAAGTCATGCAGAAAGAGATAATATAATTTCTATGAAAGAGATAAAACATACATGTTCATAAATTCACGATATTCAGAATTCTGAAGAAGAAACACTAAAGTAAAAAGAGAAAACAGCGTATTAACATTAGACAAAATGATAAGCTACGATTAAACTAAGTCGTTAATCTGTTACAGCTAACGATTAAACAGCTTGTTTTCGTTAATAAGACTTTGTTTAACGAGATTACGAAGTAACGTCATTAAGTTTATACATCAGTTAATGAGTTAGCTCGCTATTAAGTTTTAAAAAAAGAAAGCATTTCTGAAGCGTTCTTTTAACGTATATAATTAATGATTATTTACTCTGTATTAATATTCGTGAAAGTTAATTTAATAACGAAGTTTTCTTTTAATGAATATTAAATGAGTGATTATCTCATTATATCGTTTTTTTAGCAGCTCGAAGTGTAATCGTTATAAATAACGTTAATATACATTATAACGCTCGTATTAAGAAACTCATTATCTTATACGAATGTAATGTACGATATTTGTCTTCATATTCGTTAAATTTTAACCTCATCGAGCTCAGTTTCAGTGTTTTAAAAACCTAAGTTAAAAAATACTTTTATGAAATATAACTCAGCTTTAAAAGCTTTTTCGATGAGTTTCTGCATTATGTAGTAGCTAGAAGTCGTTGTGATCGATTTTTAAAGCAGCATTTTAAGCATAACGTTAATGATTATATATTTAAGACTAATATTAAAGCGTTAAAAAGAGAACTAAAAACGAATAACATAAGTTTCGATTTTATTTAAATTTAAGCTTGTTTTATATGTAAAAGATTCTTTACCTAACGTCATTAAGGCTTAAAGATTTTAAAATCATCTTTAAAGCTTTTAATCATTTCATTTAAAACTTCTAGCTGTATGACTGTTCGATATATAAATAATATAATATTTAACATCTTTTTTAAGTCATTAATGTTTCATATTTAATTATTTACAAGCCGTTTTACTTTAACGTAACGACGACATAATGACTTCGAAAGTAAAAAAGGGCTAAAAGAATGTTAACAGTGTATTAAATTTAAAAGTTAGTGAATTAATAAGTTACATAATTTAATTAACAGTTTTCGTTTAATAAAGCTAACTATGACTCTTAATTAATAACTTATAACTAATGATTCATAATCGACGATCTTTTATATAAAAAAGATTTTCTTTTTAAATAGTTTTATTTTTCTAAGTAATAATCATTATATTATATGTCTCATATGATCTCGTATTTTAACAGGTTATAAGCTTAAGTTAACGCAAGCTGCTTAAGTTATTATTTCGTTCGTAAGTATTTAAACTTATTAATCATGTTTATCATCGTTAACGTCGTTACTTAAAAGCCTTTACGTAATAAAGCTTAACGTTAATAATTTAAGTCTTTATGCGATAAAATTAATTAAAAACATTGTGAATATGTTTCTTCGATGAAGAAAAATAATGCAATAAGTTAATCATCATGAATAAATGAAGCGATGCATTAGTTATATTCGAATGAATCAGAAACGAGTTAGAAACGAGTTAAAAACGAGATTAAAATGTTAGAAACGAGAGAGAAACGACGCAGAAACGAGATTATTCTGAATGAATTATGTCGTGAATAAATGTTTTCAGAGCGAGAAAAGTAATGAACTTAATAATAAATCGTGAATAATCTCGAGCGAGAGTAAACGATATATAAAAGTATAATTAAAAGAAAAGCTAGAAAGTCATGTCAGATAACGAAAGACTAAATTTAAAAGTCATATCGTTAGGATTCAAGTGCTAGAAAGCTTCACGGACGGCAGTGATAGCTCTAGAAAGAGTCACGTCAGAACAATAAGAACCCTTTAAAAGCTAGGTGCTTCAGAAAAGGGGGAGCTGAATGCTTCGAAGAAGGAATTAGGTGTGCTTCTGAGCTAGGTGCTCAAAGAACCAAAAAGGAAATAGGTGTGCTCCTGAGCTAGGTGCTCAAAGAACCAAAAAGGAAATAGGTGTGCTCCTGAGCTAGGTGGCACTCAAAAAACCAAGAAGGAATTAGGTGTGCTTCTGAGCTAGGTGCTCAAAGAACCAAAAAGGAAATAGGTGTGCTCCTGAGCTGAGTGCTCAAAGAACCAGAGGGGCTAGGTACTTCTGAGCTAGGTGCTTAAATTCCATGATGATAATATTATCAGAACTAAAAGGGGCCGTCTGAATAGCTTCATATTTACCTATTTAGGCCTATACTGCTAAGAGGGAGAGTTGATGGATTAATAAGTTACATGGTTTAATTAGCAGTTCTCGCCTAATGGGGCTGACTATGACTCTTAACTAATGACTCATAACTAATGACTCATAACCGACGATCTTTTATATAGAAGGGGTTTCCTTCCTAGATAGTTCTGTTTCCCTAAGTAATAATCATTATACTATATGCCCTATATGACCTTGTATTTCAACACTGAATAGCTTCATATTTATCTGTTTAATTAATTTTTCTAAAGCGAAAGCGTTAATGATAGCGAGAATGTTAAGAATGTCTGAATTTAATAGTAAATTTGCGGAAGGTCTTCGAGGCGCCACTTTTAAGCGCACATTGCGGGTAGCGTCACTTTCGCTTAACACGGGATCTACTTTCAATTAGGTGTAGTTTGCTAACAAATACATGTAAATCCCTCATCATATACTCTTTTTATTATTCTATTACGAAAGCCGATTTAATAAGCCTTTTTTGTTGAGACTTCCTTTCATCTAATGTTGCTGAAGTCATTAAATTAGGCTTAAATCTCTTCCTTACTGGCTTGAAAGTTACTACCTTCAATGTAAAATCACGGGGGCGACGTTTAGACTGAAACTTCTGCTTTCATACAGTTATTTCCTTCACTGCACGATCAGATTTAGTTGTTCTAGTAATTACAGATGAAACGAAAGAGAATGAAGGTTCATTAAAAGTAGTAGTAGTAGTCGTCGATGTGAGATTTTTACTATCTTTCGATCTATTTCGAGACTTAAGCGTTATAATGACGAAGGATGAAGCGAAAGAATTTAATGATAGTGAGATCTCGCTGTTCTTCTTCTATTGTTCTCTTTACTTAGCAGCCTCATTGTTCTTTTTCTTTTGTTTATTTCTTTGCTTAGCATTCCGCTCAGCTGCTTCCGCTGCAGTTAAAGCTCGAGCATTAACTTTATCATGTTTCTTTTTTTTGCGAAGCTCAGCTTAAATCTCTTTCTTTGTAAGAAATGATTTTAAAAGGGTCACAGAAAGCTTCTGATTCATCTTTTATAATTTCTCGTGTGTAACAGTCACGTTAACGTGAAATGTAAACAGTTAATTAACTAGAAGATTAATCTGCTAACGAGATAACTTTTAATGCAGCTTTTATAAACTGACTGCTGCATGAAGAAATCTATTCTTATTAACATCGTGATATTTCTTTAAATTTGCGTTATTTAAATTCATGAAGTCATCGTAATATTTAGTCTATCAGTTACTTAACATTATAAAAGATTCGTTTAATCGTTAGCGAGAATGAAGAAGCGATATTAATATCGAAAATTTCTGTATGTAAGCACGTAAAAGATAATGTCTGCAGAAAAGTTTAAATCTGATGTAAATATCACAGTCATAAGAATCTTCAGTAATTAATTAATTAACGAGTTTCTTCGTCGCAATTCATTCCGAATTAATTCTTTCTAAAGCTTATATAATCACATGATTTACAAGTAATTAAAATGCTTTAAAATTAACGGCTCGAGATCGATTTATACGAGATCTCTCGTTAGCTTCACGAATGAAGCGATATTAAAGCTTTAGCTTCGATTTCATAACTCTGATAACGTTCTTTAAAGACATTTAAAAGTTTATGATCGTCTTTAATATAGAATGTAAACTCTCGTTTCGCTATGAAATTATCGCATTTAAATTACGATATCTTCGTGTATAGCATAAAATCATCTATTTTTTCTTTAAATATTAGTCGCTTCAGAAGTAATCACGATCAGACGAATGTAATAACGTAAGCAATGCTGCTCGATTAACTTTTAGCTTAATAATAATAAAAGATTTTACTCATTATTATATAGCATTCTTAATCTCTTCACGACGTTTAAAGAAGTAGTCAATTCTTAATTTAGTTATGCGAGCTCGTATGTTTTCGCAGGCATGTTAATTACATAACTGAAGTTAAACATTAAATATAAATATAAATAACGAAGTCGTTAAACTTTTATCTTAATTAATTATTATAACTCGAGAGAGCGAACAGTCATCGAATAACTTCTCGTGCATACATTAAATGAAGAAATTAAATGTCTCTTCGAATTCGAATATGACAAACGAAAAGCATGCTAAAAAGATTATTATCGTGTTAATGATATTTATAATCACGAAAAGAAGCATCTTCAGTGCGTTAATATTAAAGATAGCGTCTGTTTTCATCATGAAGTCGCTTATAAATCTCTTAAATAATTCTCGTTAATAATTATTCAGTAAAAATATCTGTTTAATATTCTTCTGAATCGAAGTATCAGCGTCGTTTAACGTGTAAACATATTAAATTTAAACGATGAACATGAAATTATTAAGATATTAAAGAAGTTTCGTGATTATTTTCTTTTTAAACCGTATAATAAAAGATATTAGATTGTAGTACTGCTTTTTAAATAAATGAAATTTCTGATCGAAGTTCTTAAAAAAGTTTTCTAGCACTCGCTCAGAAGCTCGATAAGTAAGCTTACTTAAGCGATTTGTTTTAGTCAGTTTAATTATCTTTGCCTGCTTCGACTGACGCTTCTTATAAGTATCATAGAAAAGAGAATTAACGACTACATCATGATTATAAGTCTGATCTCGTACTTTCAGTACTCAGATTTTATTCTTATCATCGCGATTAAGAGATCGATAGCTAATAAAGTAACGTCATTTGCAATCTTTAACTTTAATCTTAGTGAGTTTCTGCTTACGATTCGTACTTTCGTCTTTGCTAGCATGATTATTAAGCTTTTAATAATTTTTAATATTTGCTTTATGATGTATGCATGAATAATTTCTTCTGTTTACTTCACAGAATTCGATGATTATCTGAAATTCCTGACTGAAAGCGTAATTTTGTAATCTTTCATATGTCTCATTAAGCACGTTAAAAAGCTCGCCGTCAGCAGAAGATTTCAGATGGGCTGAGAATATTCTATCGATTGTTCTCTGAATGATGAGTATGAGACTAGAATTCAGACGGGGGTGAGGTTGTCAGACGATAGGCATGACGATGAGATTAAGGAGAAGGTGAGCGAAGCTCGAAAGTCATACTGAATGAGCGGTGTAATAAAGAGTATATGATGGGGGATCTACATGTATTTATTAGCAAACTACACCTAATTGAAAGTAGATCCCGTGTTAAGCGAAAGTGACGCTACCCGCAATGTGCGCTCAAAAGTGGCGCCCCCAAGACCTTCCGGTAAATTTGAGAGGGGGCGCGACAATTGCGATGCTAAGGATTCGATACCTTTCTGCACACGCTAATAAACCTTCGTATTTTTCAATGATTTTTGCAGATTCGAACCCTTCCCGGTTCACTGCGCAATTATCGTCGCGGAAAGTATTTCGTCGCACGTTATCTTCGCGGAGTTTGAGGCAGGGTATCACATGATCGGGGGGCAGGGTACCACATGACCCCTCAGCCCTACGGGTGTGAGTGGGTACCCTGCTCAGATGCCTCAGCCCACACCCCTTAACCTGAGCTCCGGACTAAAGGGATAGCTCATAAATGCGCTTCATGTCGTTTCATGTCATTCAACGTCATTAAGTCAGCAAGTTTATTGGTTTCACAAGAAGCAATCTGTCAGTGGCTATTAATCCTGTCTTCAGATGTTCTTCCAACTCCCAAGCTAAATGACCCCGTTATCATCACTCTTCAAACCGTGGCCACCAGTTTTTTCAGGCAGGCAGTAATTCCACCTTGTCGCGCTGAGGCCCTGTTTCAAACGCTTCAAAAATCATATTCACTTCACAGAACCGTTGGCTTGAGACCTGCAAGCTTTCACCCCCCGTCAATCTTCCGGTAATAATGAATATTGCTTGCATGCGCGTGGCCCTTGAACTTGACCTTTTTCAAGTATGGGGTGACGTAGACTTGATGCGCCGCACGGATTTAATGCCGGCCGATCGCCTCCGTATCAGAAATCTTCTCATAGTACGTCGCTTCAACCAAATGCTGTGTCATCGTGCACGGGTCTCTCAGGAACCTCGGATCCTGAACCATGATCATGTATTCGTCTGCCGACATGCTAGCCCACTTCTGCAAGCCTATGCCTGTATAGTCGACCTGCAACGGTTTAAGCAAGGCCTTGTTCGATTTCGACTCAAATGCGGTGAACCTTGAGAAACCAACCATTAGTGTGAATGCAATGTTACTACGAAGTCTTTTCCAATCCTGTGTATGCGTCAAGACAGCTGAATCCTCAAACAGCAAGATAACCAAGCAGAATTTATCTTGTTATCATAGCTATCGGCCCAATCAAAGACTGCTTTTTGAAGTCCATTGTAGTCCAAACCACTCAATCAGCATGAAAGATTGATCAAGGATGGCGCCTCAGGCATGCTAACCCTGAATAGTCAACCCACACGTCATGCCTTTGAGACTCTATTGCGGACTCTAGAATTGCGTTAGGACAATGGGATGATGCAGGCGGTATCGATTTAGGCACCAGAATACTTGCTGACTGAAACTTGAGGAATGCAGCAGGCTGAGAGCATAGCGGTTATATATGTGGCTTGCCAGAGGGTACAAGACAACGATTGTAGGTCTCGACTAGCATGGCCGCAATAGCTTCAAAGATGGGGGCTGATTCGTTGGACAACTGACGCAGACGTAGCAGGTTCTAGCCTTGGATGCATACGCAGCTGACACACCACCCACCCTATTACACAGGCCTCAAAGTCAAAATCGGTTACGCCATCCTTACCCTGGTCTTCTCGGGCGTCCTAGCGGCATGAGTATGAGAACACAGGTCTGAAAGCAATCCACATTCTCTATTAGTCCGCCTCATATATCGATACCAGTTCCATTCGGGACAGTCGTACATTAATGAAGGGATAGTTTACTAGATGACTTTCCCGTCTACTCCGGCGGCTACGATAAGCTCGCGTCATACTACCTGGTAGGTAGGTTTTCCACCTATAAGCTATGTCAAGATTGGTATCGTGCCCAGCCAACGCAACTAAAATTTAGCGGCCTATTAACAACTTGTAAAACCCCAGCAACCCCTCAAAACTTTAGGCGCCGGATAGGGCGGGAAAGTCAGTTAGTGAATTGTCACTTTACTAGCGTACGACTGTCCCGAATGGAACTGGATCGATACTGAGTCAATAGGATTTTAGATATATATGATCTAGAGACTGAATATTGCAAGCCATTGTCGACATGTAGTACGCCAAAAATTCCAGGATCTGGCTACAACTGCTTCTTTCACTCTCTACCTATTGAGCAACGAGGACTGAGAGGAAAAGAACTAGACGATCGAGACGTCCGTCGTCTTCCTGATTCCTCCATTCTGGCTGTGATGATAATCTTTACCGGGCCGGGTCATCAGTTCCATCGAGTGCTCTGAATGGCCTAGCTCTCGTTGCTGCACCGAGTAGTCATCGCGACGGTTCTTGTAAGCCGAGCTACGGGCAGGACTCACTTTGCTCAAAGATGATCGTATACTTCATCTCCTGAACCAATAGTTTTTATCATTGGATGTACCGTCACGGCGGAAGCTGTCCTTCGAAGCCTTACCGAGCGACACTTGATACAACGGTTCAAGGGTGGGGATACAAGCCGCGATCACAATCACTCAGTTCTCCGTTATGTACCAATACACCAGATCGGTCGCATTGTGAGTGAAATCTGGGGTGGCCAGGTTCTTGAGTTCGACTGTTTTGATAGTCGATGCAAATACAGCAATGAGCCCAAGACCCATGATCGCAGCCAAGTCGAACTTGATTTTAAGCTTCATCTGCAGATTCCGGATGATAAGGATGAGAAACAGGGCTAGGATGAGATCACTGAGAGAAGAAAACGCTGTAATATGTTAGCATCGAGGAAGCCTTTTATGTACATCTTTAACGAACCCCCTTGAAAATATCCATAATATTGTTGAATGTGAGAATCCCAACAGGAACCTTTATAACCAACCTCGGGATTCAATTGATCCCACAGATAGGTAACTGACGTGCACTGCGAGAAAGTCAAGATAGCGAGCAGCAGGTTGACAACGAAGAGTATCACTATAAGACCCCAAAGGAAAATCTCGTAGGGTTTATTTCTGTTCATGATACGCATTAAGAGCAAAGCAATAGAGATTTTTCCGAAGCACGCGCTCATCGTCGAGAATGGTGCAGTCAATCAAGTCATCTTGACGGCATTAACAACGTCAGGTGGAGATAAGTATGCCGTATGTCGGCCAGTGCCATAGTGTACTTTCAGGGTAACAAGGATCGTAGTGGTAAGAGCAAGAAGCTTCTTAGATGTCAGAGCCGTGCGAGGTCTGCCGGTGAAAAATGCTTACAGTGGCAAACCCCATAGTCCAGTCATCCCATCCAAGGATACGTATGATATTTGATCGCGTATAGAACCTCAAGACCGTCATCGATATGCCGAGTACTGCCTCGATCCAGCTGACAATAAGGATACCAGGTCCTCTGTCAACGTCGGGAGGGAGTGAGCTCATGTTTGCTGATGCTGCCATTGCTTCGTACTCTAGGCCAAACATTAGCTGGAAGTACACGGCTGAGAGCGATTGAATACCTACCTCGAGAATTTATCACCCGATCATAGTTTTTAATGATTCGAAAAATTTCTTCACGGTCAAAAATCCGAAGTCGCAAGCCGAGGTGGGAGGGTAGGGATGAGGTGAAGGTCTGTTGCAACACACAGCACAATGATCAACTGTTATCCTTCGGCCATCTCGCTACTTATCAGCAGCCCCCTTAGTTCAGAATTCATCATGAGGTGTTTACAAGTCTCGAGTCATGAGCTGGTATGAATCTGCTGTGGGGCGTAGACACTCAAGCATCATCACGTTATCCGAAGTACGGCACAGCTTAATGTTTTTTCAGCTCTTCACTCATCACCCGTCGAATCGAGCCAATAGCATTGCGTTATGAGGACTAGGACTTTGACTTTTGGGGTCTACTTCTTTCACGCTTTGCAGGCGGCGACATTAAGGGCTCAGAAGCCTCAATTAACTGCGATACATTCTTCTTCTTCTTCGAATTCTGCTTCTTCTTTCTCGTCGCCGTCGTCGTCATTTCACTAGTTAGCTTTAACATCATCATCAAATGATCCTTCTAGATTAGTATTTCAATAACATTGCTTCTCAAGCCACGTGATGATCTGGCAACGACGTGGGCTACTCACATTAATGATATCTCGTCAAATCACTATGACAAATACCGGGGATCAGAAATGGCGACGGATAAGGCGGGAAAGTCGATTACCTTAGTGAACTGTCCCTTACTACTAGCGTACGACCTTCCCGAATGG
>JAABUO010002527.1_pt1 | contig 22227 bp, 29 predicted proteins | sample 5559291 | NCBI WGS metagenome assembly JAABUO01 (sample SAMN10711878, study PRJNA513372) | rock metagenome | isolation source: Antarctica rocks | place: Antarctica: Victoria Land, Finger Mt sud
GAAGCAGCCCAAACCTGGCAGAATGTCTTTTTATGCTCTGCAAAGGGTGCTTGTTTGATCAACATGCATGAGATCATGCAAGTGGACAGCAGGTAGGGCAGGCCTGCATGCATCACTCATGTTGAGAAATGATGGCAGCTTCCTACAGAAGCGATCAAAAAATTGAGTTGCCAAGGTTTACAGAATCTTCACAAGAAGCCTGACACACGACTTGCCTCCTGTATGCAGGAACATACATTGAAACACATGCAAAACCAGATTAAACCTCACCTGGACTGCATCAGCAGCGGCATATCCTGCAGCTTGTCCTCCCATGAATTGGAAACCATTTCCCCAGCCACACAGGATTCCCGCCAACAGCGCAATCCAGCGCCCATTCCAGTCCTTTAGGTATCCACCAATGCTGGATTTGGGCACTCCAAAAGCTGGCTTGTACAAAAAGCAGATGTTGATGAGAACGGCGCATCCAAAGAAGGCCAGGGAGAAGTAGAAGAATGCAGTGTAGATGACTAGTTTGTCTACCCCTGGAGCTAGCTTGTGCCACTGGTCATTGGTAGACAGATTGAAGGCTGGGGAGAAAATGGAGTAGCAGGCGCCAGCTGTGAAGACGATGGCCAGACCAATGAACTTGCTTGAAGCATTCACCTGTACAGTCACAAGAATATCCATAAGGGTGTTGCATTCAATACACAGTTCGAATTGCCAGAGGTGTGACATGCAATGCTTTAAATGGCAATGAACAAGCCATGGTAGGAACAAAGGTTCAAGCATTCAGAAAGCTGCCTAGACAGTACGTGCATGTGACCGTTTGTTTGTTGTTTATCGACACAAGTGAAGAGTTGGTGCCACCTTGAGCTGCTGTACGGATTAGAAGCGCCTGCTGGTGTGACTTTGGTGTGCTGTCATCTCCATATGCTGCAGGCATCTGACAGCTCTCCAGAGGTGCAAAAGCTACTGGTCTCATGCATGTACTGCTTGCTGCTACTGGCATACCTTGACACAGCGCCTGTTCTCTATTTCTTGTAAGTGAGCAGCACTGCCAATTTCTGCCTTGGTGGGCGGGGGTGCCACCCCTGTTTTCCCTTCCTCCAGCTTGCGCATCTTCATTTCAGCATCTGTAGACAATGAACAAAAACTCAGCCACCGCAGCCTAAGACCTTTATTGTACGGACTCAAAACACATCCAGTCAAACACCACTGCTGTGATATCTAGCTGCAACTGCTGCTTCATTCTGTCTGCATCTGCTCACAAACAGCAAGAACTTCATCACAAAGCCATGCACCCAATTTCAGAAGGAGCAAATGAGAACCTACATGCACCTCACTGTTTGAATGCTGATGTTGTGTGACAGGGCGTACATTAGCACTGACAACACAAGAGTATGTCAGCACATGCTAAAGAAGTTTCATTCAGATCAGGCCTATTTCTTATTAACATAGACAATGCAGCCTTCCTGGAGAAGCAAGAGTGGCGTCGCGCCCACTTGCTTATGCTTGCACCTGTTTTCAGTTACTGTTGGTTTCAGACAGGGGTGATTTGGTAATGGCTGATGGCATGCTTACCAACATCAAGGCTAGGTTGCTCAAAGCCAACAGGGAGCATCATAGTGGGACCACCTGCTTCTGCAGCTCTGGCCCGGGACCTGCACACACACATGTTGCATCTTAGTCATGATGACTCACTGGATGACGCAGTTGGCCACTTGGTCAAGACTTGGTCAAGGTTACTTGCATTATTGAACATGTGTAGCTATACTTGTTAATGAACTTGTGAATGTTGTGTCAGGCAGGTAGGACTGCGAGGGTGTCATTTTCTGTAGCTTTGGAGTATGCATGTGCAAATTAGGGATGGCACTTTCTGACCAGACGTCTGTGCATTGTCACAAGTAAAGCACAACTAAGGTGTGGAAGTCATGCGGTCAAAAGCACATGATGCGCAGGTTTGGGTTTGATGCCCAAACCCGGTGTGAGTTGCAGCTGCTGCTAGGCCAGCAAAATGCGTCAGCAGCAGCAGCAGCAGCAACAGCCAAGCTGCTGCAGCAGCAGCCAAGTTACTCGCACTTTGCATGCCAAAGAACCAAAGTGCTCTTGACCGGTTTGGATGACTACTGATCACATACCTGTCAATCACATCACCACCTCTCTTGATGCCCAGCTTCTTGTCAATGTCAGCTACATTGGATGCATGCAGCCAGGAGCCCAGGCACGCAGCTATCAGGAAGCAGCCCACACCAGGAAACAAGACAGCAGCGTTGTTAATGCGGTCATCCAAGAAGTAATTCATTGTGGTTCCTGCACATATACCCGGTCCTGTGAGCTTCTTGATAGTACAAGATCGACTGAGATGACATCAAAGAGTGCGCGGAGCAGCAGTTCGTGCCATGCAGCCTGCTGTTCTTGGCAGGCAGCTGTGTTACCTGCCACTACTGTGATGCTGGACGCCACAACTTCCGTGACGGACAGCCCAACGAAAGCCTGCGACACGACACGCGCGTTTCAATTTTATTAGGCTTTGTAAAGGTATCGGACTGCAATTCATGTAGGAGTGGGAGAACCTCTGCAATGTAACCTGTACGACAGCTGCAGTCGATGACCAAAAGTGTTCTGCTTTGCATACTTACCAGAGCATACTGAGTGGCCAGGTTGCCGCAACACAGGAAAACTCCTCCCGCCACTGCGAACCCGACCGATGGTCCGTTGTTCTGCAGCGGAAAATCTTGTAAACGGCTTCACGCATGCGAAGGCTGCATGCGCATCCTGCGCAGCTGACAGCACAGCCTTACAAGCACAAGTCATGCGCCATGGCAGGACTGGTCTAAGGTGCTTATAGCATTACAAGTGAAAGAAAGACCTCGAGAGATGAGTCTGCTTCGCTGCTACTGAAAGTCAGCCACACCCGTGATGGTGCTCATGATTAGTCTGACAGGCGAACAACACCTGACTTAGTTGAGTTGTGAAGTTTGGCTCTCCGGGCTTTGGTGCGCCAATCTGTCCTAGCGTCAAGGCAATGATGACGGCCACAAGAAAATTTGTGAGCGAATAGTCAAGGTAGGTGTGGACGGGATTGCGTCCTCGCCTCTCTAGCAGATTCAGCAACGCCGGCCAAGTTCCCAGAAAGACTAGCGCGACAATCATGAGCGCGATAGCACCTCCTTTGTCTTCCACGATCTTCATGGTGGCGTTTGGTACTGCGTGTGTTTCAGATCACAAGCAAATGGCCACAGTACTCGCTTGCATGAAAATGGTCTCCCTGCAGAGCTCATCATATTGACGGGCACAAATTTTGCACGTGCGGATATGATTTGCAATCAAATGCAGCGATCATATGATTGCATGATGCCATCTTATCAGCACTTTACGAACTTTTGTCAGGAGGTGCGCGGGGGCGTTCGAGGTGACGAAGGAGCAGTCTGCCAAGTAACTTTAGCTGTATGTGACCGATTTGCTGGCAGAGCTGCTGCGCCTGAAGAAGAACGATCGGTGATCATTACAAGCTTGGCTGGATTGATCGAGCCTCGCGACGTGCGGTGCGTGAGGCTGACATGGAGAGTCTTCAGCAAAGCTGCAAACTTGCGCATGAACTGCTGCGATCCCCACAAGTGTGCTTCAGTGACGCCTCTGGTGCGCCACATCGGCCAGATATTTCACATTTGCGAATGACAGAATCTTTCCATGCTACAGCTGTGTCGTCGATACGAAAACTAGATCTACTGGTTATTGATGTCAGGCAGGCAGGTGGTCTGCCTCTTTGCGAGCCACAGAAGACCAAAGGCAACTATCCCCCAACCGGCATACTCATCGAAGAGCTGTCGCCAGATACGGCAGCTAAGGCTCAGGAGAGGCAGCTGCAAGAGCAGCTCCTGTCCGACAGCTGTCTGGTGGTGGCGCTGTATGCAGCAGACCCTGTGCTTCTGACACCATGGACAACCCATCAGCTTGACATTGCATCCAGAGACCTGCTGCAAGCGTTAGCCTCATCAGGATTGTCAGCAGTGGCCAAGAACATACTTCAGGGCGCCTCACGGCAGCAGCAACCAACAGTTGAGCAGTTTTTGGTATCTGTGCTACCTCAACTGCTGAGTCAGTTCAAGCTCTGTTTTAGCCAAGATGTGTACCAGTATGAGAAGGCAGAGCTCCCAAAACAACCAGGTAGGGTTCAGAGTCTTCTTCATGTCATGTGACTTGTACACCAGCCTGAGCCCAGGCCTCTGCTGATGCAGTACGCAGTTCACCTGATTGCTTCACAGTGTTTGCATCACACAAGGTAAATCTGCAGATGTCTGACCGTTTCATTGTGCTGCAAACAAGCAACATACTGTCAATAGCTTCAAGGGTGCTTGCAGTAAGGTTGGTGCCATCTTGCATTATGTAGGTCTGAGACCAGCATGAGTATCACAGGCAGTGCAGCTATATCACTTGGCATCTGTTGTGCACTGGGTCCAATAGCACCAAATCAATATTCCTTTCCCACCTATAACACCACCTACTCAGCTCACATCGCTTGTACTCTGCATTGTGTTTTTGTTCTGCATGACGTCAGACTCTGTCAAGTTGGCCATGAAAGCGAATGGATGTACAACACTCAGTCTCAAAGAATAACCAACTTTCACCACTTGGCAGTACACTCGCACAATAATAGCACCTGTTACTTGAGCTCTACCATGTTGCCCTGCCATCTACAATGCTGCTAACACCACAGGAAGCCCAGGCAATGCTTGCTTGCTGTAATACTGTCCAGTGTTGCTGCAAGGGAAGCACAAAATGCCTATACAGCCAAATATGATCTGATTGCCGGCCTGGACTGCCAGCATCCAAGTGTTGTTGTAAGGCGACGTGACCTTGCCTGACTGCTACATCTGTCTGCAGCTCATTCTCCTGCATTGGTTTACGAGTCTGTGACTAAGTGTTTGGAAGGCTATACATTGAATGAGCATTTGTGCGTGATGTTGTGCAGGACCGGACGCTTTCACCAGATGCTTGGCCAGCCGTCAGCTGGCCTTCCTAGTGAGGCAGCTTGGCTACCAGCAGCTTGGCACCATTCTACCAGCAGCCTTGCCTTGTGTCCTGGCCACCATCAAAGATCAATCACCTGCAGTGCAATGCTACGGTCTGCATGCCTTACAGCATATAGCTGAAGGTGAGTGTATACGTGCATGGTTGCTAGCCGCTGTTACGCAATGTACATCAGCTTGTGGGACTGCACGCACACAGGGCCAATTGCTTGACCTAAGCCAATAGGTGCACTTCACAAAGCCAGCCATGCAGTCAGTCACGCCTACTGAGCTTACGTTGTTACAGGATGTGGTTCATCAAGAGTGTTATATTGATGGCTGTAGTTCACAAGGCTACGTGTCCCTGACTAGAGACAAATACCTAGCTTACTTTGGGCCAGGCTATGGGTTATGATTGTTGTAGTGCGGACGACTGCGGTCAAGAAGCCAACAAACGCGCATGGTCACATGACAAGAACACCTCAACTAGCACTGGCTTGATGTGCACTTGGTGCTGCCTGTGATGCAGAGGCTCTGTCAGCTGATCTCAAGCCACATCAGCGGCAGCTGATGACTGTAGCAGCAGAAAGCCTGGTGGGGTGTGAAGATGCCGTCTGGACTGTGGCAGCTCCAACAGCCTGTGCGATTTTATGCAGCATTGGTGAGCCGTCTGTGCGTGCAGCCTCTGCTCCGTGATGCTGTTAAGCCGCGTGGCATTGCCCATGGAAGCGAGCATGTGCGAGTCCCTTCGAACAACTCTGCCAGCAATTGTTCTTGTTGTCTGATGATCAGCTGTGGGGCAAACTCATGCTTTGCAAGCCTGTTGAGGTGCATTGCATGTTTAAGCATCAACTACAGAGCAATGGGCATGGAGAAACCTCTGGGCGTGTGCTTTTTCAGTGCAGTTTGAGCCGATTTGAAGACCAGTTGTGCAGTAGCAACAGTTTCAGACACTACACCTAGCTACACCAACACAACAGAACACATCTATCCTGACCCGTTCGGTCAAGCATTGTTGCATGTTACATCTGAATTTGTTGCAACATGCTGTACACAGCCACTACTGATACATGCGTATGCCTTGGCTGCTGTCATGCCTGTCATTTGTAAGTATCATTCATGTCACGATTTGTGCGTATGTGCCTTCATTGCTATGATGCATGTTGCTAGCGTGTGTATGCATCCACGTACTGCGTCATTGGCTGCAGGCAGCAGTTGTCAAGGACCAGGCCATCAGGAAGTGATGGGTGAAATGCTTCGGCAGGTTGAGACGCAGTGCCACAAGAAAGCAAGGAGGTTAGTCTGGCTTGAAGCTATCAAGCCTGTCTTTGCGGTGGGTCCCTTTACTTCTCTGCAATGTAACATGCTGCAATCGTGATGATGACACATTGACCATGTGAGGTGTTTGTGGACCTGGCCTTCGTCCTGAACATGCCCTGTCAGCGTCAGATTCAAAGTAGCATTTGCATAGATGTTCAGCACGGATGTATTGCTTGCACAGGTTCTGGGCCTCCAGACCTTGCAATTCTTCAGCAAGCTGATGCCCCAATTGCTAAACTGGTGTCAGGAGCCTGATCTGGCAACTCAGCTCAAAGCTCTGGAAGTCCTCCAGGAAGTTGTCAGACACACATGGCCACGGATGCCAGCACATGCCAGCTTCCTTTGGTCCCAACTGCATGTTGTTCAGAAGCAGTTGCAGGCCAACACAGCTTCTGACCTAGATGGCAGTCATCATGATGCACTTCAAAAGAAGATGCAAATGCAGCTTGCCAGCATTGCAAAGATGCTGTACTTGTGTGGGGGCTCAGATTTCCAACGTGCTATGAGAGATGCATGCTGTAAGTCAGGCAGTGTCAAAGCAGACTTCATGCTGCATGCCGTTGCAGGTCTTGTGTGAGAACCTAAAATGCATTGTCTAGTGTAATTTGCAGTGGCTTCATGTGATATCTTGTTTTTTTCCTCCATAGAAAGGGTAGAATGTGCAATGAGAAACCACATTTTGTAATACATCTTTATTGTATATTTCCAATATGTAAAACCTTGTATGTCTTCAACAATAGCAAGCGTGCCTTTCTTGTTTGGGCTGTTTTACAACACTGAGTACATTGTAGTCCCTGGCCTGTTCAGTTGTGGAGGGGCAGGACCTTTTTGGCGAATGTGCGATACGTTTTCACCAAATGCACTAAATCTAGCAGCATGCACAAGTTGGCCAACAAGCAATGCACACAATAAGTAGTTTTTCCTGATGGACAAAGACATACATCAGTAGGCCCCGCTCTATGTTCGCCCCTTGAGTACTGTTTTAAGGCATCCTGCACAGCTGCCAGCGTGATTTACAATCCATCTCGACAGCTGTACATTAGGATACTCATTGCTCACCAACAACTTAAACAAAATGCGGCAAATCAGGTTGCTTGCAGAATGTTGAGTACTGATGGGTCTGCAGTGCATGTGGTGCTCTGTACAATGCCTCCAAATTGGCTCACACTCTCGGTGCTAGCACTGCTACCTGGAGGAGCTGGACTCAGACCTGCAAGACATGACAGCACCCTGAGTCACGTCACTGCACACATCAAATTTCCATGGCAGTTGGCGTTTACCTGCACAGACTGAAACTCTGCAACTACAGACACTTCACACCATAGCAGACAGCATTGATGCTGTAACAACACACAATGATCACAGCAATTGAGGATGGGGTTCAAGTCCAACACTGGCATTGGAAAACCAAAGTGAGTGCAGTCACACATGTGTGGATTAACATACATCAAAACACAAGCCCAATCTTAACCCCGTCTTGGTAGGCAGTCACTACAGAAGTAAAAGTGACAGACAGCTGTCAGCTATCAGCGACTGCTCCCCAATGTAGAAATGCATTTCTACTGGTTTCAAGCGTCATTCTGTTTGGATTAACACTGTTCAATAGACGTTGTCTCTGGAAAACTTGGCGGTTCTGAATCCCAAAGAGCAACAAACATTCCAGAGTGAGCCAGGTTACCTGGACCAGACACTGCGGAGGCCACAGCGTTGTTGGTCCCTGAAGCAAAGGCATTCTGATTGCCTGAGCCGCTTGCAAATGCTCCTTGGTTGCCTGATCCAACAGAGTTCACATTGCCAGATCCAGATGCAATGTTGTTGAAAGCTGTGTTGAAGTTTGAGAAGAAGTCCGAGTTGAACTGCAACGCACAGCACAGATGGTCAGACTCAGCCTACATTCGAAAGATCTGCAGCATGACAGGTTTTCGTGTTGTGTACGATGCTGGTGCAACCACCTCGTCACAGCAACTGGACTTCAACAATGCAGTGACATGTTTTGTGCATGGACAGGGCAAGAGTTGCCCCTCCAACAACCTGGAACAAGACTGATGCAAATGTGTTTCCAAAGGAGGAACCACCCCCTGGGTATCACAAATTGTGGTGATGGCCAGCTGATGTACCTGCTTTAGCTTTCTGCCAGAGATGGAACTGGCAAAGGCAGGGGCATTAGTGGTGAAGGCACTGGACTCAGAGGTGATGGGGGAGCCTGGGGGCACCCCCTGCCCATTGTTGATGGCACTTGCCAGTGCTGCTTGCCCTGGGCTGCCCACTACATTGGCACTCTGTGCGCCAGTCACCACAGCAGCTGCATACCACAGAACAGGTTTACGCAACATGCTTACTTTTATCAGCAGACCAAAATGAGTGTGCTGGGCACCAAAGACTGCTGCATGGGCAGATTATGCGCCACTTACATCAGCAGCTGCAAGGCAACACACTGGCTGACAGAGTCACACACTTCTGTCTGTTTCAGAGACAAACTGGAGTGCCAAGATGTAGTGCAATCAAGCTTGATGTCAGCATGTGACCTATCTGCCCATGCATGACATTCAGGCTAGATAAAAAGCACGGGCGACGTAAAACCCAAACTGGCATCAGACAAGACCTAACGCTGCAGTTGGGCAAACATCTTGCACAAAGGACAGAGCAGCAGTATCATGCCAAGAATGCACGACAAGCGGCCTAGCACATAGTTCAACATGTTGCACAAAGGTCAGAGCAGCGAAATCAAGCCAAGAGTGCAAGGTAAGCAGCCTGGCACATAGTGCGCATTATGTGCTATTTGTTTGCATACAGCTTTCAGATGACCAAATAGTCAGTCCAGAGTCACAGCACCCAGCAGACTCTTCAGAATTTGCAGTGTGGCAAAACGCCAGTCGCACAGCAGCACAGCAGCATCACAATCCCGATGAGCAGACTAATCTCCCCGGGTTCGAAATTCAGTGCCGAGGATTTTGCCAGGATCTGGATTTGCAGCCACTCACAACAGCGCAATGAAGGCAAGGAGTATGTGGGGTTGGCTTCTACCTGGTACGGTGGTGCCGCTGGCTGCTGCAAGGCTGGGCCCTTGAGCCACTGCCATGATACTTGGAGACAGCGTCACCCCCCCAACAGCTGCGTCACCTGCAGGACCATGACTGAGGGCTTGCCAGGGTCTGGACTCATATGGGACACAATGAAGAAAAGCGTGCAGCGTTTGCTGCAAGCACAGTGCCATGTTGACAATTGAAAGCAGATCTGGGAGCATTTGCAATAGTCAGGGGTAGATGTGTCTGGGGCTTGTGACCAGAGTGTGCAAGGGCATTGTGACATGCCCACAGACAGCGCAGGCTACAGAACATATCAGGGTCACAAGGCTTGTCTAGCAGAATCTTGATTGGCGCCCTGCGCAAGGTGTCAAAGGGGCAAGGCCTTGGGAGTGTGTATAAAGAAGAGCCAAAGTCATGTTGAGGGGGGGCGTACAGCAAGAGCAACACAAGGCAGAGCGTTCCAAAGCAAATGATCCAGTGCATATGCCAGTCCTTGTGTACATACCAAATACACAGGTGTCTGTCATGCCTGTCTGACTCGCTGTTCTGACCCTACTGTGGACTGTACACAGCAGATAGCACCGGCAATATGCAGACAGTGTGGGACTATGCGTAGGCAGCTGTGCATTAGTGACAGAGCAGCTGTGATTTTGAAGTGAAGGGGATCTCACTTTGAGTGCAGGTGAAGTTGCCAGTAACGACCAGGCCACATGACCACTGGGGGTTGATGGTGGGGATTGCTACTGCTGTCTGCTGTGCACAAGGGCCGCCAAACCCAAATGGGCTCTGTACAGGCAATGACACAGACTCACAGTCAGTCTTTACAGTCTTTAATCGTATGGTTACAAACTGATGCTCCAGACTCTGTGTTCCATCAGGAAGGCTTGCATAAGGGGCAAAAAACTTGCAGCTCGGTTTGCATGGCAACAATCACTCTTCCAATGTGATCGCAGCTTTGCAGATGCTGGAGGACACCTCATTAGGTGGAAGATGACTCCTGGTATGTGCACACATATATACAAACACATACATCGCACACATGCATACATATACATTCAAAGTTCTATGCAGCTGTGTGCATGGCAAGACACTGTTGGGTATGAGATGACTGCTGTTTGACAGAGGAGGCTTACCGGTATGGTGCAGACTCCAGCCTGGTAATACACACTGTTCACGCCGCTGGTGGTGCCAGTGATAGCTACATCGGCTGCATCACCCACATATACCTTGTCAAAGATGCTGTGCTTCAGCTTTTTGAAACCTTTTAGACTAGTTTTTGACAGGCATTGCACTGTTCCTCATGCTGTGATTCAGCTTTGGAAACAATGCAATCATACACTGCTGAACGGCACAGCATGTATGGGCGGACAGGCGGTCAGATGACTAGACACCTGCGCACTGACACACAGGCAGACAGATAGGGAAAACCGATGCTGGTCATTCTGCAATGTTATCAATGGGGCGTGATCATGGAATTTTCTGTGTTGTAAAGGTCCAGCAAGCAAGTAGCTATACACATGAGCAGACTGGCAATTTGCATGCATGGGGCATCATCTTCTGCTTTGTAGTCAGGAGGTCAGGACGTAGGGCACGAGAGGCAGTATCACATGCAAAGGCAAGACAGACCATTGGCGTTTCTGAGGTACAAGCTGGACACTCCTGCCAGATTCACTCCGACACTGGTGTTTGCTCCCAGAAGGTATACGTTTCCAGTGCCAGATGAGTCAACGATGGCGTTTCCAATTGTGCCATTTACCAGCACGCTGCCAGTCCTGCATGCCAGAACAGTACTCTGCATCAGACAAGCAGTGACATTCACTGTCAGCACATATCAAGCCACAATTAGTGGCTGTTGCAACAACCCAATGTTGTGGCAATCATGCACTTAAGTCGAGCAGTGTGACCAGAGCACACTGTCACTCTCACAACAAGGCTTTGTACTGAGATCTCCCATTCTTGGAAGCGCCACTCACTGTAAGGCCAAGCATATGTGGCTTGGGTACGGTCAACATTGTATCTGGCACTTGAGTAGCACAGGAGCTGGACTCAAGTCAAGAGACATCTGAGCTTACCCTGAGTTGGCGATGGACAGGTTGCCAGCATCAATGCCTAACACATAGACACTGCCAGATGAGAAAGGGGACGAAATGCCAAAAGTAGGGGCGGTGAAGCCGCTCTCTACGGTGACTGAAGTGGCGGGGGAGCTCAATATCAGGCCAGTGAAGTTGTCTGCAGGCAGTGCTACCTGCACCAGCATAGGAAGTGTGTGACAGCTTGGTCGTAGCTTTCAGAGCTATAAGCTGTCTACTGAGATTCCGCATGTGTTTAATCTTTCACAGCTTATGATCAGGCCTTCTTGCCTGCACTGAGACGATGTTGTTGGTGCTGAAGTTGCCGGCGCTCTGCAGCTGCAGTGTACCATTTGCAACCATCGGCACCAGAGACTGTAGAACGCTTGAATCGGCCTGGCCGGTGACGGTGTAGTTTGTGCCGTTGCTCGGCACCACGAGAACGTTGACGGGCGCGCAGACTTGGATCGTCGAGAAAGGTTGTACGCCAACTACAGCAATCGGCAGAGCTGCGGAAGGCGCAGCAGCCGGCACAGCGCTGGTGTCTGCAAATGTGATTTGCGCAGCCGCTGGTGCAGCTGCAAGAACAGCAACGCACGCTGTCAGGGCTAGAAGGCGGCAGGCGACCGTCCTCATACTGCGCTGAGAAAAGCACACGCCAATCTCGCGTACAGGCTTCAATGTATCTCGCCGCAAGTGCTAAAGTGCTCGCAAGCGTCAGCTGAGGTGGTAGCTGCAGTCAGCTGCATGCATGCTCAGATGCATGCTCATGCAAGATAGCTGGTACAAGGATCCAACACGTGTATGCGAACACGTGTATCCGCTCGATGGTGGCGGCTTCTCGAGGGTTCTTCCAAGTCATGCTAACAATTCTCTGAGTGAGCTGAGTCAGACTAAACGTGGGCACAGCAAGCAGCCTTGGCTGATTCATAGGATCAGGCAGACTCTTTCGAATGCTCCCAAGAGTCTTTGCACAAGCTTGAGACCTGGCACCAGCTGTGTACATGCACCAGCCACATCAGCTATGGTACTCGCCTCTCTGGCAAACTTTGGAGCAGAGGCTCAAAATTAATTGACTGACATGGTGCACCTGCTGTGTTCGCCGAAGCACTCCACAACAGGATACATGTGAAGATGTGCTTATGCTAATCAAAGAGTCATCAACAGATCAATGCCTTGGAGAGGCACACCACTGAACGTGGTAAACACGTGAATCTCAATAGTGCTACCAAAGGCAAACCACATCTGCTATTTACAAGGATACAAACAGTAATGTTGTGTACTCCTATAACTGCAGTACTACAGAAGTCCTAGTACGAAGCTGGCCTGAGGACACTCTATCTAGAACCAATACATCCAAATATCAGAACAAAATGCTGAAAAAGGACTTGCTGCTCAAACTAAACACAACTGTCTACCTATCAAAAACAAACAGCCTCTGAAATCTGCCTGCAAATTATCAAGTCAGAACTGCATGCAGTTACACGGTGTGAACAGCTCACTTGGAGTCAGAGCTTTGTGTTACGCCGCTAGTCGTTTCCAGATAGCCAGCATGTAACCCAAGTTGCTCACAGTCAATAAGCCCATCAGCCCAAACAGCATGAACCCAAAACGGTACACCTCCGAGTCAGTGTCCACACCAGTGATTCTACTGACCAGAGACAGACACAAGTTGCCAGTCAGTCTACCCAGAGTGCCGGCTTCTGTGGACATCAGACCAGCATTCCAAGTACCCCTTGCCAAACTAGGATGCATGATCTTACTCATTAGGCTCATGCCTGACCCCTCCAGGATCACAGTGCACATGAACACCAGGGTACCTCCCAAGAAGTACATCCACACCGGCCTGCCTCCACACATCAGTAAACCACAGCCTACTGCTGTAATGAACAGTGTAACTGCGTTCAAGCCACGGTCACTGACATGGTCAGAGATCTGACCAACAGCGGTGTTGACTGGAATCACAGTGAGGCCAAAGACAGCAAGCATGAGACCTGCTTGTGATGATGACCAGCCGTACAGCTTGCCTGAGAACAGCGGCAAGCTACCGAGGTATGCTTGCTGTACTAGCTTCAGCAAGAAGAGGATGCAAAACGTGGCAATCATGGCTTGGAGTGTGCTTTGCATCGAGGGAATCTTGGGTGAATCTGTTGCCTTCATTTTGGCAGGAGAAATGTAGCCATTGCCATTTTCAGTGGTTTGGCCGCTCTCCAAACCCCCTGGAGATGGGGGCTCTGATAGGAGGGGTTGCTGAAGGGTTGACTCCGGGATGCTGTCCTTGCTGTGGTCAATGGCATCAGCCCTGTAATTGTACAAATAGTGTCTATGCAAATCACAATCCTTACGTATGAAGCTCACTGCACAGCTGGACATGCGTAGTCACACAAGCCATCATGTGCGGGAATGGCAGCCTGTTACTGACCGATCAATGGCAGTCCTTGGCAATGCATCAAACACGCCATCATACAGGCATTCCGACACAGACAATAGAATCAAGAAGGACAGCAGTTGCACGAGGAGATGCACAGCAAGACAAAACTTCACGCTTTGTAGATGAGCAATCAAGCTTGTCGCTGACAGTGAGCTTTTCCCTATCCTTAGTCTTGTCTAAATACAGCAAAAGAGCCGCATGGCAGGGCTTGATGTGTTACCTGATAGGTGGCTCTTCAAAGCAGAAGATTGTGACAGCCAAGAAGACAAGCCAGATGAGGCTCATGACATAAGCTCCAGCTGTGATGGAGTTGAAGGTGATGAAGCCCAGCTGCACTGTTGGGACTCTGGCCATAGGCACTGCCAGCAAAGGCCCCAGGGCCATTCCAGCAGCACTGCAAGTCACAAAGGCTGCAGGCACCACGCACCAATGTCAACGCAGTCAGCTGTGGCTGAAATACTCAACGAAGCAATGTAACTTTTTGTCTTTGGGACTCATCAGGGTAGTGAACAGACAATGATTGGGAAACCAAAATTGGGCGCAACACGAGAGTGGTATGTATTTTGGCTGTGCAGTGGATGCATCTGAAGGAAGTGTGTCATAGCCTGTATGCTATGTCGATGCAGCAAACAAAGCAGTGGCACATCAGCATGCACACTTAAACAACGTATGCCGACTTTGATGTTGCTCTCAAATCTCGGCATTGTTGAGAGGCAGGGTGCATCAAGCAACATTCCCCCAGATATAGAGTACAACCAAGCACTAGTCAACATCCATTGAAAATGGACAGAAATCGTCTGTCCGTCGAATCTGGTTGCAGCATGTTACCTGCACTAGCTTTGGTACGTGCTGCTTTGCACACAAAGTCTGCAATATACCGCCTGTTGACTGTGCGCGCAGAGCCTGCAGCAGAACACACCGTTTGCTGGCTGCTGCTGCAAAGCTGTGTGCCCCATGTCATGTTTTTTGGCTTTTGTCCAAACTCTGATGACACCAAAGGGGAGAGGCAGACAGGATGAACAAGCAAGCGCACACACATGCACAGACAGACTACATGTATGTAAACAGAGACACCATGTTATTGCAGACAAGCAGAGGAGCACACAGACAGAGTCACAATCAGAGAGTCCACAGACGCCGGACAACCTAATGCTGTGCATGCATGCTGTGTTGCGTGCAGTGAGAAACAGGAGCAGGCATTACCAAGTCCAGTGAGCAGCCTTGCTGCCATGAGGATGGAAAGCCACTTGGTGTCGTACCCAATGCAGTACAGAGTGTTTCCCAAGATACAGGCGACAGCACTGCTGATGAGAGGTGCTTTGAAGCTGGAATTGGTCCATACGCTGTACCCTGCATAGCCAGGTCAAAACATCTTTGGCTGCGGGTTTGGAGATTTAGGCCATGGCCAGGACACGACATCAGCCAGAGCAGCACAGCAAATGATTTGAAGGTCTACCAACAGCATCCTGCAGGCAGCTGCCCTGAGGTGGACATGATTTACAGACGAACACAAGATTGGGACATGGCCTACCTTGGAGTGAGCCTTCAGCAACTTGCTACAACAGCATGGACAGCATTTGCATCCAGCATGCGTCGAATGCAGCATGTAACGTGTAAAGCTGTAATGTGAAAACACATCATGTGTGAAGCTATGACATGCAAAGCTGGAAAGATGCACACACAGGTTGACGAGTGATGCAGAGGGGTGCAAAGGGGACCCCCACCAATGGTCCCAGGGATGGAAGCAATGTCACAGCATCCAATGACCACACCAGCCATGGACAGAGCAGCGCCAATGTCTGTCAGGTAATCTCGGATGTTGGGCAGCACAAGCTGGTAGTTGGCCTGCATCAGAAGATGTGCTTGAGCTTGCTGGGACAACAGAGCAATGCCAGGTGTTCAGCATAGCATATGCATGTGAATGAGACATGTGTCAGTGCATGTATTGTTGAGCAAGCAAGCAAGCAAGCAAGCAAGCAAGCAAGCAAGCAAGCAAGCAAGCAAGCAAGCAAGCAAGCAAGCAGTGAGCGAGCAAGTGGAAAACTAAATGAGGAGAGGAGATGACCTAGCAAGCAAGAGAACCGGCAAGCAAGCAAGAGAAGCAGCAAGGTCCTTCAAAAATGCATGCCTTGCACATCAGGCAGCAGTAACAGTGGCCGCCATGAGATATGTTGCAGAGAGCTGACCATGTACAGCCCTGAGCTGAGGCAGTTGAGGACCAGCCCCAGAGTAGTTGCCACAGCTAGCTCATCTATCGGCGCAGGCTCAAAGATTCCAGCTCTGCGCTCACTCCAGTCTAGCCCATGCACCAGCATGGCATTGCGCTGCGCCATGCGGTGCATGTCATCCATACTACAGCACCATTGATTTTGCTGATGATTAGAACGGCATGCTGTCGCTTGTGAAGCACGACATTCAAGCTGTGCTTGAACTACATCATGAGTTGTCGCGCGCAGTGAACTGTACATGAAAGCCAAGCATCTGTGTCATGATACAGTCATGCAGTATTGAGTGCCATCGAACATGTGCTACACAGCAGCCGATGACGCAACAGGCATTGTCATGACATACAAATCATGCAAGACTGCTGAGTCAGCGCCAGTACGTCATTGCAGCAAATGTGACAGTCTAAGCCCATGCACAGTCTGGAGATGAGCCGTTGCCATTGTCATGCTCAGTGTCTTTGCCACAGGTGTCACCTCTTCAGCACATTCTCAATTTCAGTGCCAATATCATCGGCAGCGACAGCGCCAGCCAAGTCCTGTGAGCTCTCCTTCAGAAGACTGGATCTCCAGGTCCGCAACTTATCGTAGTGATGCTTCACTTTTGCGGCTGCTGCAACTAGAGTTGTGTGGGATGTCATGTCATCTAGCTGTTCAGAAACATTGGCAGGAAGGAAGGTGCCCTGCAGTGCATGGAAAGCCCAAGCATCAGCAGGTTCTGTGACACAGGGTGCTGACTTACGAACTGTGCAAGGTTGACGAGAAGCTATAAGTGTGCATCTCTTGCTTGGTGTTGGAAGCAGAGGGAAGCATGCGAGGGTGTGCAAATCAGTGTGCAAATGGTTTGCATGAATGACCAAGCCTCGGACAAGGATGACAAAGCTACAACAGAAATCTCTTCACGACGCAGCATTGCTAGATGTGGCGCCTCTATGTATGGACAGGTTGCGTACCTGCATCATTTTCCAGCCAGGCTCGTGTGGATGCTGGATTTCCAATGCAAGGAATCCGGGAGAGGGTTTGGTGGGGTCCACATGCTTGGCAAACTTCTTCAGAATCTTGCGGATGCCTTGCATGTTGAGGCTGACATACTGCAGCAAATCTGTGATGCGCTTAGCTACAGCCTGCAGCTCCTCAATCTTTGTTTCGACCCTGTGCAACTTATGGATTGTGTCTAGCTCCTGTGAGTCCATGACAGCGTCCTGGAAGTGATCAAAGGATTGCTCGCCGTCTTGTAGGTCAATTTTGATGGTCGTGGAGACATCGGCATAGAAGGAAAGCACTTTCTCAATTTCTGAGTCCAATGTTCCTGCATTGTGCATGTGGTTGATCAGACGCTGATATCAAAGTCAGGAATGCATGCAGAGAGCAACTGCTTGGTGACATCTCAGGCGTGAGGAGGCGCATTGCACTTGCGTCGCTTTTAGCATAGTGGTTCAGTTTGTGAGCTCTTTGGGTACCTTGGAATATGAATTTGCGAGCTTGGCAGACCTGATCCAACTCAGCATTATCCTTTACTGCTATGATGTCCTTCAGCTTCAGCTTTAGCAGGCTATAGTTGACATACTGTGGGGCCCACTCAGGCAACCTGGCGTTCTCAAGATTGCTTTGAAACTGAACCATACTGGGACGATTTGGGAGTGATCAACAGAGTTCAGCGCACGTCACGCTGCTTCTCAAAGCGGATGACGCTCGTGTTGCGCAGCAACCACTGAGGCGCCACTTGTTCACAATATGATCACTGAGTACATGCCACAGCAAGCAGCAGCTGCCGGTTTCGCTGAGATGTAAGGCCTGGCCCGTCACGCTTCAGGCTCTGACTGCGTCTGACTGCGTCAGTGTAGTCGGTAACAAGCAACGATCAGAATATTCCCTGTGACGGTTGACTACGAGCAGCAGCGAAAGAAGAGGAGGAATGGCTCAGCTTACGATCGTGATTAGCACAGTCAAACCCGTCATTTTGATTGCATTCACAGAAATCGATTTTGATTATTTGAACGCTGCTTTCTGCAAGTGAACGACGCGTGACATATTATTATCTCAACACTTTACAGAAGATGTTTACTTGAGCACATAAAGCTTGTTGAGACATACAGAAACAATTTGCATCTTGTTAGCTAATTACTATCTACAGACGTGGTTTGCTTGGACTTCTTTTAGAAGATCTGTGGTTGGGTGCATGTAGATTTTGCCTACAACACTGGACCTTTTCATGGCCCAAAACAGCATCGAGTGACTTGTTTCACTCAAACTCACAATTCTCATGAGTCATAAAGGCAAAAATAAAATCTCAGATGTTGTCTGTTGGCCTTCCATCGGTTTCCAGGGCACAAGTGGCAGCAGCAGCAGCAGTAGATAATGCCATTCGAGTAAGTTACTCGATATGTATCACCGTATCAGGCAAAAGTATTGTTTTTTCAGTGACGTGTACACCTGTCAGTGTGGTTCATAGTCCGCACACACCAGGAACAATGTCTGGTACCTTACCGGTAAGGTTCAGACCAACACCCAGCAGGTTCTCAAGAGGCATGCAAGAATTATGCAGCCCACCATGATGTCACATGGAGAACGCCCTATGCAGCTCAGAGAACTTCCATCTGTGCAGGTCTGTCTGACTTTGACTACAGCACAAATTTGATGTTTCATCAAGCCAATGCAGCATGCTGCGCAGTGGCCTGTGAAGCGTATGCAGGCAGGAAAGCCAACATCTGCTTTACTTACAGCTAGTTAACATTTGAGCAGGCATCAGAACTTCAGTCAGTCCTACACGCATACAATAGGACTGCATGCAAGGCATCACACTTTCCATGCAACGACAGGGCTCAGCAAAGGCAATATATAGTGGGTTCTTGAGGTCATTGCAAAGAAGCCGTTTGAAGGACCTATGTTACTTCCAAACAAACACGCAATGAGCAACATAAAAAACAAGACAAGCGCTTGCTAAAACAGACGTATGTGCATATGCGTAACATGTACATGCTGACCAGCACTGCCACATCAAAATCTAGCGTACTGACACAGTCCCTGCAAAAACATGTATGCTGTTGTGAAATCATCATTTCATTTCTTCTTTGCACAATATGGTATCCATCTTCTGCATGCAGATTTGCAATATGCGCACAGCAGCACTGTCGCCTGCCCTTAGCCAGCTGTAGCAGCAGCTTGAGCACCAGGAGTAGCAGCCACCGCGCCAGTAGTTGGACTGGCAGACGCGCCAGCCAGCAGAACTGCTGGTGTGGTGCTGCAGGTCTGAATGACAAACTGACCAGTGGATGTTGTGCCACCAGTACCAGAGACGCTCTGGGCAGACCCACCAGCAGGGTTAGATGCCTGGAGCCCAAACCCTTGACCTGCACAGTACAATCACAAGTAAACATGCAGCCATTTTCCAATGTAGCAGACTGAATGACTGCTGAGACAGATGCATGGACAAGCTGACAGACACACAGACCGTCTTGCATGTAGCACAAGTAAATTCAGGTCTTGCTGCACAGCAATCAGCCTGCTGCTGAGATTGCCATGCGAGCTGATCAGCCAGCACATCCACCTGCCGGTAGTGGCGAGACATTCTGGTCTTAGTGTGTTTGTGTGATGTGAGCTGAGAAGCCTCTGTAAAAAGATGAGCTGAACTTCCAAGACAAGGACTTTTTGCGCAAGGCCTTAACCTGGAAAATCAGATGATTTTTTTTCACAGGCTTCTGCCGTCACCTCACACTAGCTGATAACAAACTGTCTCCTGCTGGTGATCAGCAGATCAATCTGCTGGCTTGTCAGCTTGCATGCCACGTCAAGGAAAGCAATGCAGTGATCTGAGCATAGAGTCTGGACACTCTATACATAAAGATTGCGCTTCCTTCTGCTGCAAGTCACTTGCCATCAGACGAGGTCTCAGTGGTGCCGGTTGAACCGCTTGGGGTGGACTCAGAGGAGCTGAAGGCTGAAGCACTGTTCTGCCCCACAGCCTGGCTGGAGGATGACACGCCATTGTTGTAGTCAAAGCTGCACAGCAGCACAGGAAAGGGCACTGAGATGAATGCCATCAGTAAGGCTGCAATCAAGCATGCACACCAGTGCTTCATGCAATTTGTCAAGACTGCCAGCCTCAAACATCACAGGGTGTGGGTGTGGGTGTGGGTGTGGGTGTGGGTGTGGGTGTGGGTGTGGGTGTGGGTGTGGGTGTGGGTGTGGGTGTGGGTGTGGGTGTGCGCGTGCATGCACACTATGGCAATTTCACACCTAGTTCTGTGCATGCTGCACCGCTTGTTGCCAGGTGACAGGTGATAGGACAGCCATGACCTGAGACGTGTGGCAGAACAACAACTTACTTGATGTTTTGTGCCTGATCTGTGGTGGAAGGAGGAGCAGGTGTGGTCACCTGTCCCACGCTGCCAGCACCCCCTAAGCACAGTCAATCATCATTGATTTAGCATTCTGGATTGCATCACTGATACACACGGCTCAAGCCTGTCCTGAGAGGCTGGGACCATCTCTGCTACTTGTCAGCTGTACAGTCACAGCATAGCTAACTGTTACAGACTTTATGCAAAAAAGCATGTGCAGGCCTGATAAATAACGTGCAAGAAAGCAAATGCAGGTCTTGGTCAAGAACAGCTTCCATCACAAATCATGTAAATGTGCATGTAACACTGGTGCTGCTGAGTGTCCGGCAGGCAGGCATGCTCAGAGCTGCACATGGATAAACAAAAGCACAATCTCACCTGAGCATTGGAAGTTGCCAGTGACTGCCAAACCACATGTCCAAGTGACCTGCTGGGCTGGGACAGTGGGCTGTGACACCTCTGTGCACACTCCTGTGGGCGCTGCACTGCCCTGCCAGGCACAACATGCCAAGTCAGCAAAGCAGTCTGAACAGAGGTCTACATCAGCCAGCAGGCAAGGTAGAAGATGCCGCCAGCCAGGTGCAGATACCAAGTTCTGTTGCATTTGCAGCTTCTGTGGATGCTGTGTATGACTACAGATACTGTATGCATGAAGGCAGTCCAGCTTCATGCAGTATAAGTTCAGCGCTCCTGACGTTTCACTGGCAAACACTGCTGCGCTGCTGCCTGTGATACAGCAGCTGTGTTGGCCTGTGTATCACAGAGCGCTGAGCTTGTGCTGCATTAAGGTTGACTGCTTTGCCAGATGAGGCTGCAGCTGGCAAATGGCCAGTGTTGTGTAGACACAGTTTTGTCGGCTATGGCACATGCTGACAATGTTGCAGAGACATAAGAACAATGAGACAGGGACTCACCGAGACAGTGCACTTGCCATTCACAAAGGTGACTGTTCCAGCGCTTCCAGGTTGACTGGTGACAGCTGAGCCTGCAGGTACATCAGATGAGCATAGACACGGATATGTCAAATCCAGCATGTCAAAAGGCACATGGTGCACTTCAGCAAGAGCAGCTTGCACCACCTGTTGGTTGAGGCACCAAACACGCTTGATACCACATGTCTGAACATATCTACTGGCATGCCTGCGACAAGCTTGTGACTGCAAGGCTGCTCCTGGACTTTGGTGTTTGTCTGGTATGTAGACATGTGCATTGACATGACTGTCACCAGTGCCAAGCACACATTGTCATACTGGAATGCTTAGTAGCGCCTTCAAGAAAGGTCAGGCTGGAAGCGCCCATCAAGAGCAACTTGCATACGCTCATAAGCAGGCTCTGCTGCACACCATGAATGCAGTACAGCAGCTGAACTGTGTGTGCAGGAAAGGCAGCTGCTTACCGCTAACAGGTATGAGCACAGACTTGCCAGAGCCAGAGACAGCAGCAGCTGCTCCAGATGCTACGCCTGATGTAAAGATGGTCCCACTACCGGTGTTAGCCACTTGCAGACCACCAAGATTGCCAGCAATGGCTATTGTGCCAGCCCTGGATGGCAGCAAGGAAGATTGTGAATGCAACAAGATGCAGTCAAGGGTTGCATCTTGGATGTGATCTTGTTCCAGAGTGAGGTGCCGGCGAAAAGCATGTCACGAACGCCCGTGGTCTCACCCGCTGGCGGACAGTGATCCTGATGCTGCAGCTACCCCGTTGGCCAACAAAGTGGAGCTGCCCGCCACTGCAGCGGTCAGCTTGCTGGGGTTGAAGCCGTTCCTCAAAAGCACTTGCGTTTGCGGCGCGAGCACCGTCACGCCTGCGAGCTGTGCAGCAGGCA
>JAABUO010002528.1_pt1 | contig 22227 bp, 19 predicted proteins | sample 5559291 | NCBI WGS metagenome assembly JAABUO01 (sample SAMN10711878, study PRJNA513372) | rock metagenome | isolation source: Antarctica rocks | place: Antarctica: Victoria Land, Finger Mt sud
CTGACCACCCGCAACCGGGACGGGCACGGCAAGCCGACGGCCGAGGACGACCGGGTCATCCGGATCACGTCCTCGTCGGACTCCGGCAGCCCCATCGTCTGAGTCGAACAGGCGCTAGTTCTCGCTGACGCCGAGGCGTTCCAGCAGGATTGCCTTGACGGTGGCGGCGTCGGCCTGGCCGCGGGTCGCCTTCATGACCGAGCCGACCAGCACGCCCACGGCGGGGATCTTGCCGCCGCGCACCTTGTCCGCTACCACGGGGTTGGCGGCGATGGCCGCGTCGGCAGCCTCGGTGAGCGCCCCGGTGTCAGACACCACGGCCAGCCCACGGGAGGCGATGACCCGGTCAACATCCTCACCGGTCTCGAGCACGGCGTCCACGACCTGCCTGCCGAGTGCGGTGGACAACGCGCCCTCGGCGACCAGGCTGATCACCGCGGCCACCTGCGCGGGCGTGATGGCCAGCGCCGAGGCCTCGATCTCTTGCGCGTTGGCCAGCTGCGCCAGATAGCCGAGCCACCAGTTGCGCGCCTCCGCGGCCGGGGCGCCGGCGGCTACCGTGTCGGCGAAGACGTCCACCAGGCCGGCGTTGACGAGGGCCCGCAGCTCGTCCGGGGTGAGGGCAAGCTCGGACTGCAGCCGAGCCCGGCGCGCGGCCGGTAGCTCCGGCAGCGACTCCCGGATCTCAGCCACCCAGTCCGGCGCGGGTGCGACCGGCACCAGGTCGGGCTCGGGGAAGTAGCGGTAGTCGGTCGCCTCTTCTTTGCTGCGCCCGGACCGGGTCGTCCCGGTGGTCTCCTGGAAGTGCCGGGTCTCCTGCTTGATCTTGCGGCCAGCATCCAGGATCGAGGCCTGCCGGATCATCTCCGACCGCATCGCCCGCTCGACGCTGCGCAGTGAGTTCACGTTCTTGGTCTCGGTGCGGGTGCCCCACTCGGAGCTGCCGATCGGGGACAACGAGGTGTTCACGTCGCAGCGCAGGCTGCCCTGCTCCATCTTGACGTCGGAGACCCCGAGGGTGCGCAGGATGTCGCGCAGCTCGGCGACGTAGGCGCGGGCCACCTCGGGTGCCATCGTGCCGGTGCCCTCGACCGGCTTGGTGACGATCTCGACGAGGGGGATGCCGGCTCGGTTGAAATCCACCAGCGAGTAGTCGGCGCCGTGAATGCGGCCGGTCGCGCCACCCAGGTGGGTGTTCTTGCCGGTGTCCTCCTCCAGGTGCACCCGCTCGATGCCGACCCGGACCGTCTGCCCGTTGACGTCGACGTCGAGATAGCCCTCGCCGCAGATCGGCTCGTCGTACTGCGAGATCTGGTAGTTCTTCGGCATGTCGGGATAGAAGTAGTTCTTGCGGGAGAACCGGCACCAGGACGCGATCGAGCAGTTCAACGCCAGGCCGATCTTGATGGCGTACTCGATGGCCGAGGCGTTGACCACCGGCAGCGCGCCCGGCATGCCCAGGCACACGGGGCAGGTGTGGGTGTTGGGGTCGGCACCGAAGACGGTGGAGCAGCCGCAGAACATCTTGGACGCGGTGCCCAGCTCGACGTGGGTTTCGAGCCCGAACACCGGCTGGTACCGGGTCAGCACATCGTCGTAGCTGGTCGCGTCATAGCTGAGAGTCATCGTGTGGCTCCGTCCGGGCCCGCTCCGACGTTGCGAGCGAGCGTGGGGATGCGGGCCAGAATCGGCCCGTTGGCGGCATTGTAGGCAGCTTCGAAGGCGGCGCCCACCCGATAGCAGCGGTCATCGGACATCGCCGGGGCCATCACCTGCAGGCCCACCGGCAGCGCGGAGCCGGTCTCGTCGGACAGCCCGCAGGGAACCGAGATCGCGGGGGTGCCCGCCAGCGAGGCCGGCAGCGTGCAGAGGTCGTTGACGTACATCGCCATCGGGTCATCGACCCGCTCGCCCAAGCCGAATGCCACGAACGGCGACGTGGGCGAGACCAGGACGTCGACCTGCTTGAATGCCGCGGCGAAGTCCCCGGCGATCAGGGTGCGAACCTTCTGCGCCTGCCCGTAGTAGGCGTCGTAGTAGCCCGACGACAGCGCGTAGGTGCCGATCATGATCCGGCGCTTCACTTCGGGCCCGAAGCCCTGCTCGCGGGTCAGTGACATCACGTCCTCGAGCGAGTGGCTGCCGTTGTCGCCGACCCGAAGGCCGTAGCGGACGGCGTCGAAGCGCGCCAGGTTGGACGAGCATTCACTCGGCGCGATCAGGTAATACGCAGCCAGTGCGTAGCCGAAGTGCGGGCACGAGATCTCGACCACCTCGGCCCCGAGGGACTCCAGCGTTCGCACGGCCTCATGGAAGGAGTCGAGCACGCCCTGTTGGTAGCCACCGTCGGCACCGTCGAGTTCACGCACGACCCCGATGCGCAGGCCGGCAAGGTTGCCGCGCGCTCCCGAACGCGCCGCGGCGACGACGTCCGGGCCCGGCTGCGGGATGGAGGTGGAGTCCATCGGGTCGTGCCCGGCCATCACCTGGTGCAGCAGCGCGGTGTCCAGCACGGTACGGCCGAACGGGCCCGCCTGGTCCAGCGAGGACGAGAAGGCGATCAGCCCGTAACGGCTCACCGCACCGTAGGTGGGCTTGTGGCCCACGATGCCGGTGACGGCCGCGGGCTGGCGGATCGACCCGCCGGTATCGGTACCGATCGACAGCGGCGCCTCGAAACCGGCCACCGCGGCCGCTGAACCGCCGGACGAACCGCCGGGCACCCGGGACAGATCCCAAGGATTGTGAGTCGGGTGGTACGCCGAGTTCTCGGTCGAGGAGCCCATGGCGAATTCGTCCATGTTGGTCTTGCCGAGCATGACCAGCCCCGCGTCGAGGATCCTGCGGGTCACCGTGGCGTCATACGGCGGGATCCAGCCCTGCAGGATCTTCGAGCCCGAGGTGGTCGGCAGCCCCTTGGTGACGACGACGTCCTTCATCGCCAGCGGCACGCCGGCCAGCGGGCCGAGCTCCTCGCCCGTGCCGCGACGGTCGTCCACGGACTTCGCCGCGGACAGCGCGCCGTCGGCGTCGACGTGCAGGAAGGCCCGCAACTGCGAGTCCACGTCGGCGATGCGGTCCAGGTGCGCCTGGGCGACATCCACCGCGCTCGTCTCACCGGCCGCTATGGCGGCGGCGGTATCGGCGGCGTTCAGTTCAACCAGGTCGGCCATTATTCTTCTTCTCCCAGGATCTGCGGCACCCGGAAACGGTCGTCCTCAACCGAGGGCGCTCCGGCGAGGACATCCTCGCGGGGCAGCGACGGCCGCACCTCGTCCGGACGCAGCACATTCTGCAACGGCACGGCGTGCGACGTTGGCTTGATGTCGGCCGCGGCTACCTCGCCGATCCGCGCGATGGCGGTGAGGATGACGTCGAGCTGGCCCGCGAACAGGTCGAGCTCGTCATCGGTCACGGCCAGCCTGGCCAACCGGGCAAGGTGCGCGACTTCGTCGCGGGTGAGGGTGGTGCGATCATCGGACACGGGTCCTGAGTCTAGGGCTCGCCGCCGACAAACGACCGGCCCGGGCGGCTCCCGGTTGCCAGCGGCGCCGAAACGGGATCGGGAACTGCTGCCGGTCTAACCCGCTCGTCGTAACAGCAGAGATATATCCATTTGGCAGACTGTGACCGTGTCCCACCTCATCCGCGTCGTCCTGCCCGACCGTCCGGGTGCCTTGGGGGCTGTCGCGTCGGCGCTGGGACACGCCGGCGCGGACATCCTGAGCGTCGACATCGTCGAGCGCTCGGCCGGACAGGCCATCGACGACCTGGTGGTCGAGCTGCCGGCGGGCAAGCTGGCCGACTCGCTGGTCTCAGCCGCCAGCAGCGTGGAGGGCGTTCGGGTCGAGTCCATCCGGCCGTACGCCGGTGTGATCGACCCGTTCCGCGAGCTGCAGCTGCTCGAGAAGCTGGCCGTCGCCCCGGAGGAAGCGCCGCGGGTGCTGGCCGATGGCTTCTGCCGCCTGTTCCGGGCCGGCTGGGCGCTGGTGCTGCAAGCGCCTGAGTTGGACGGCGACCGCGCCACCGTCGTCGCCCGTAGTGCGGCCGCGCCCGAGATCGAGACGCTGGCCGCCCCCTGGTGGCCGCCGACGCCGCCCCGACCGCTGAGCACGGACGAGGGCTGGGCGCCGGTGGACTGGGGCCAGCTCGGCACCGAGCTGGCGGTGGCACCGCTGGGGCCGAACGCGATTCTGGTGGGCCGGCCGGGGCTGCGCTGGCTCGCGAGCGAGATCATCCGGATGTCACACCTGGCCTCGATCGCCGCGACCGTGCTGGAGCCGGCCGCGTCCTGAGCATGCTGCGCTGCTAGTGCTGCCCCGCTGAGAGTGCTGCTCCGCTATGAGTGCTGCCCGCTATGAGTGCTGGTCGAGGATGACCGACCGGGTGAGGTGACGCGGGCGGTCGGCGTCCAGTCCGAGGCACTCGGCCCGGGCCACCGCGACCCGCTGGGCCACCACCAGCTCGGCCATCGGGTCGAGGTCGCCGGAAATCCAGTCGGCGCCGGTGGCCGCCACGTCGGCCGCCAGACCGGCAGGCATCTCACCGAAGCCCCAGACCACCCGGCCCGGCGCGGCGATCGCGATCGGGCCGTGCCGGTAGTCCATCGCAGGATAGGACTCGGCCCACGACTGGGCCGCCTCGCGGTTCTTCAGGGCCGCCTCGTGGGCCAGTCCGACGGTCCAGCCCCGGCCGAGGAAGGTCAGCTGCTCCGCCCTCACCGCCGCCTCGGGCAGCGGCCGCCGCAGCGCACGCTCACCGGCCGCGGCGATCCGATTCAGGTCGTGGCCGAGTTGCGCGCGCAGGAAGGCCAGTGTCGAGGTGGCGTACCGGGTCTGCACCACCGACTGCTCGTCGGCGAAGTCCAGTACGACGGCGGTTCCGGCGAGTCGCTCGATCGGCGTTCCGGCGACCCCGACGATGGCCACGGTGAGGATGTGCGGCGCGGTGGTGGACAACCAGCTCAGCAGCTCGGCAACCTCGGTGGTCGTGCCGGACCGGCTGATCACGACTACCGCGTCGTACTCGCGGCCGCGGGGGAACTCGGACGCGACGAAGGCGTCGGTGATGCCGTGGCCGGCCTCTTCACGCAGCGCGGCGTAGGCCATCGCGATGAACCAGGACGTCCCACAGCCGGTGACGGCGATTCGCTTGCCCGACGCGGGCAGGGCGCCGACGCTGTCCAGGGTGGCCACCCGGCGCCAGCACTCGGGCTGGCTCAGGATCTCGGCGGTAACGAACTCGTTCACTCCGGCTCTCCGGCGCGGGCGACCGCAGTTGCGGCCTCGGGACCTTCTTCGAGCAGCAGGGTGAATCCTGCCTCGTCGAGAATCGGAACCTTCAACTCAACCGCCTTCGCATACTTGGTGCCGGGGGTGTCCCCCACGACGAGGAACGAGGTTTTCTTCGATACGGAGCTGGCCGCCTTGCCACCACGGCTGGTGATCGCCTCGGCCGCTTCGTCCCTGCTGTAAGCCTGCAAAGCTCCGGTGACGACGACCGCGATACCCGCCAGCGGTTTCGGACCGCTGTCGACCACCACTTCTTCGTTGAACACGCCTGCTGCCAGCCATTTGGCCACGATGTCGCGATGCCAATCCACCTCGAACCACGCGCGGACGGCCTCGGCGATGGTCGGGCCGACCCCCTCGGTCGCGGCCAGCGCTTCGCTGCTGGCCGTGCGGATCTGCTCGATCGAGCCGAATCGGCGGGCAAGCGCCTGGGCGGCGGTCGGGCCGACATGGCGGATGGACAGGGCCACCAACGCCCGCCACAACGGCCGGGTCTTGGCCGCCTCGATGTTGTCCAGCAGCTTGCGGGCGTTCGCCGCCAGGCCTCCCGTCTTGCGAGTGAAGAAGGCGCTCTGCTCCAGTTGCTCGGCCGACAGGGTGAACAGGTCGCCCTCGTCGGAAACCAGGCCCGCATCGAGCAGCGCGGTGGCCGCCTCGTAGCCGAGCATCTCGATATCGAACGCACCGCGGCCGGCGACGTGGAACAGCCGCTCCCGCAGCTGCGCGGGACAGGAGCGCTGGTTGGGGCAGCGGATGTCGGCGTCACCCTCTTTCTGCGGCCGCAACTCGGTGCCACAGGCGGGGCAGTGCGTCGGCATCACCCATGGCTGCGCGTCGGCGGGACGCAGCTCGCGAACCGGTCCCAGAATCTCGGGAATCACGTCGCCGGCCTTGCGCAGCACCACGGTGTCGCCTGCCCGGACGTCCTTGCGGGCGACCTCGCTGGCGTTGTGCAGGGTCGCCATCTCGACCGTGGACCCGGCAACCAGCACCGGCTCCATCACGCCGTACGGCGTCACCCGGCCGGTGCGGCCGACGTTGACCTCGATGGCGAGCAGCCTGGTCTGCACTTCTTCGGGCGGGTACTTGTACGCGATGGCCCAGCGCGGCGCCCGGCTGGTCGAGCCGAGCTGCCGCTGGTGTGCCAGCGAGTCGACCTTGACCACCACGCCGTCGATCTCGTGCTCGACGTCGTGACGGTGCTCGCCCCAGTGCGCGATGAACGCCGACGCCTCATCCATGGAGTTCACCACCGTGGCGCGCGCGGACGTCGGCAGGCCCCAGGCCCGCAGCACCTCGTACCACTGGGACTGGCTCTCGACCGGCGGCCCGCCCCGGACGCGCCCCACCCCGTGCACCACCATGCGCAGCTTGCGGGCGCCGGTGATCCGCGGGTCCTTCTGGCGCAGCGAGCCGGAGGCGGTGTTGCGGGGGTTGGCGTAGGGGGCCTTGGCCGCCGCGACCAGCTGGGCGTTCAGCGCCGCGAACTCTTCGAGCGGGAAGAAGATCTCGCCACGGACCTCGATCACCTCGGGCAGATCGTCACCGCTCAGTCGGTTCGGGATCGAGCTGATGGTGCGGACGTTGGCGGTCACATCCTCACCGGTGTGGCCGTCACCGCGGGTCGCTGCCCGGGCCAGCGTGCCGGACTCGTACACCAGGTTGATGGCCAGGCCGTCGATCTTCAGCTCGCAGAGGTACGGGGTCTCGCCGACCTCGCGCCGCACCCGCAGCGCCCAGGCAGCCAGCTCGTCGGCGGAGAAGGCGTTGTCCAGCGAGAGCATCCGCTCGAGGTGCTGGACGGGGCTGAACTGCACCGACAGGCTCTCAGCGACGTGCTGGGCGGCCACGTCGAGCGAGGCCAGGTCCGCGAACCGGCCCTCCAGAGTGGTCAGCTCGGCGCGCAGTCCGGCATAGTCGGCATCGGACAGGGTCGGAACGTCCAGGACGTAGTACCGGTACTCGGCGTCAGCCAGCCGGGCGACAAGCTCGGCATGGCGCTGACGGACCGCCAGAGACTCGCCCCCGCCTGGCCGGTCGCCGGCTGGCTCGTCCCCGCCTGGCCGGTCGCCGGCGCTCCGCTGCTCGCGGTCGGGTGCTGTCGTCACAAGGCCTAAGCTACCGCGACCGGCCGACAGTTCTGCTCAGCCGAGTTCACTCCTTCACGCCGCCCTCGGCCGTGCTCATGATGTAGCGCTGGAACAGCAGAAAGAGAACCGCTCTTCCAGGATGCCTGACGGCGGACAGCGGACAGCGGACGCCGGTGGCGGAGAAAACACCGAAAGACGTGATCAGGCGGGCTCTTCGAGCAGTGACGTGCCCACCTCTGACAGCACCGTCATGGCCTTGCGGGCATAACCGAGCGACGCCCCGGCCAGGCCGCAGGACGGCGTGGGGACCACAGCGCTGGCCAGCAGTTCCGGACTGAACCCGAGCTTGCTCCACACCGGCTGGATCTTCGCCCGTGCCGAGTGGACCGAGATCGGAGCATCGACGCCGGGCACCACACCGAGCCACAGGCCCACACCCGACTCGACCAGCTCACCGACCGCGTCGAGGTCGGCGTGGGTGATCAGGTCGGCGTCCACCGCTATCGCGGACGCGCCGGAGCTGGCGAGCAGGTCGAACGGGACGTCCTCGGCGCAGCAGTGCACCACCCGGTGGCCCTCGGCGGCTACCGCCAGCAGCTGCGCCAGCGCCGGTCCGGCGATCGAGCGCTCCAACGACCGGACAGTTCCGTACCCCGAGGGTGTGGGAACCCGGCCGCTGAGCACCTGCGGCAGGCTCGGCTCGTCCACCTGCAGCAACAGAGCGGTACCCGGCAGCCGTGCGGACAGGTCGGCCAGGTGCGCCCGGACGCCCTCGGCCAGCGACTCCGCCAGATCACGGAACGCCCCATGGTCGGTGAGCACCTTGTGTAGATTGGGCAACTCGATGCTGGCGCCGAGCGTCATCGGCCCGCAGACCGACACCTTGAGCAGTGGCAGACCCTGCCCCAACTCGGTGATCGCGTCGAGGTCGCGGGCCAGCTGGTCGTGGGCACGCGAAAGGTCGCGGCCGGGATGGCTGGCCACCGTCCAGCCGTGTGGCTGCCACTCCAGCGGCAGGTCGACCAGCAGCGAACCGGTCCGCCCCACCAGATCCGCGCCGAGCCCACGCTCGGGCAGCTCCGGCAGGTACGGCAGGTACGGAACCTCGCCGAGCACCAGCCGGACAGCCTCGCCGGGGTCGGTGCCGGGCAGTGATCCGATGCCGGTCGCCGCGCCGGGCGGCCACGGATGGGCCTGCACACTCCGTGCCATTAAAAAGCCGCCATCAAACGAACCACCATCAAGAGTCGCCATCAAGGAGTGTCGCCATCAGGCGGACACCGTTGCGCGATGCGCCGCGGTGATGGTGGCCGAACCGATCACGCGGTCACCGTCGTACATCACCAGCGCCTGGCCAGCGGCGATGCCACGCTGCGGCTCGGTCAGCGTCGCGGTCAGCTCGCCATCCGGGGTCCCGCTGATCGTGGCCGCCGACACCAGCCCGTGCGCGCGTAACTGCACCAGACAGTCGAACCGCAGGTCAGTTCCGGTGCCATCGGCGGCGGCAGCCGGCACGCCCGACGTCCACACCGGACGGACGCAGCGCACCGTGTCGATCTCGAGGTCCGCGGCGCTGCCGACCACCACGGTATTGGTCTTGGGCTGGATCGAGAGCACGTACCGCGGCTCCCCGGTGGGGCCGGCTTTCGTCAGATTCAGCCCCTTGCGCTGGCCGACGGTGAAGCCGAACGCGCCGTCGTGCCCGCCGAGCACCGAACCGTCGGCATCTACGATCTCGCCGGGCTGCTGGCCGAGCCGCCGGGACAGGAAGCCCTGGGTATCGCCGTCGGCGATGAAGCAGATGTCGTGGGAGTCCGGCTTGTTCGCCACCGACAGCGAGCGGGACGCGGCCTCGGCGCGTACCTGGTCCTTCGTGCTGTTTCCGAGCGGGAAGATCGCGTGCGCGAGTTGGTCGGGCCGCAGCACGGCGAGGACGTAGGACTGGTCCTTGGCCTCATCGACCGAGCGCCGCAGCTCGCCGTTCACCAGCCGGGCATGGTGCCCGGTGGCCACCGCATCGAAGCCCAGGGCCAGCGCGCGGTCCAGCAGCGCCTCGAACTTGATCTTCTCGTTGCAGCGCAGGCACGGGTTCGGGGTGCGGCCGGCCTCGTACTCGGCGACGAAGTTCTCGATCACGTCGGCCTGGAAGCGCTCGGCGAAGTCCCAGATGTAGAACGGGATGCCGAGGACGTCCGCGGCTCGGCGGGCGTCGTGGGAGTCCTCGACCGAGCAGCAACCACGCGAGCCGGTGCGCAGCGTCGCGGGCTGACGCGACAGCGCCAGATGGACGCCGGTGACGTCCCAGCCGGCGTCGACCGCCCGAGCGGCGGCAACCGCCGAGTCCACTCCCCCGCTCATCGCGGCCAGTACCCTCATCGATTTCGTCCGGTGGTGTCCATCCCGGCCAGAGCCGGGGAAGAGTACGCGAATGCTGAGCCGCCGGAGGCCATGCCGGCCCGCCGGGCGCGCTCGACCGCGGGTCCGATCGCCTCGATCACGGCTTGCACGTCCTCGGCCGTGGATGTGTGGCCGAGCGAGAGCCGCAGCGAGCCGCGTGCCCGCTGGTCGTCGGCGCCCATCGCCAGCAGCACGTGGGATGCCTGCGCGACGCCGGCCGAGCAGGCGGAGCCGGTGGAGCACTCGATGCCCCGGGCGTCCAGCAGCATCAGCAGCGAATCACCCTCGCAGCCGGGAAAGGACAGATGGGCGTTGCCAGGGAGCCGGGACACCGGATCGCCGTTGAGCACGGCATCCGGAACCGCCTCGAGCACGCCCGCGACCAGGGTGTCGCGCAAACCGGCCAGCCGGGCGGCCGAGGCGTCCCGGCGGGCGACCGCGATCTCGGCGGCGGTGGCGAAGCCGACCACCCCGGGAGTGTCGATGGTGCCCGAGCGGACATCGCGCTCCTGGCCGCCGCCGTGCAGCACCGGGGCGCACGCGACGCCGCGGCCGAGCAGCAGCGCGCCGGTGCCGTACGGGCCACCGAGCTTGTGCGCGGTGACCGTCATCGCATCGACGCCGGACTCGGCGAAGTAGACCGGCAGCGCCCCGGCGGCCTGCACGGCGTCGGTGTGGAACGGAATGCCGTACGCGTGCGCGATTGCGACCAGTTCGGCGATCGGCTGCACCGTCCCGACCTCGTTGTTCGCCCACATCACGCTGACCAGGGCCACCGCGTTCGGGTCCTCGGCGATCGCGGCGGACAGCGCCGCGGGAAGTACCGTGCCCCGCTCGTCCACCGGCAGCAGCACCAGCTCGGCGCCCTCGTGGTCGACCAGCCACTGCGCCGAATCCAGCACCGCGTGGTGCTCGATGGCGCTGATCAGCACCCGTCGGCGGGCGCGGGACTCGTTGCGGCGGGCCAGGAAGATGCCCTTCACCGCCAGGTTGTCGGACTCCGTGCCGCCGCTGGTGAAGATCACCTCGGACGGACGGGCGCCCAGGGCCGCCGCCAGCCGCTCACGGGACTCCTCGACGATGCGGCGGGCCCGCCGGCCGGAGGTGTGCAACGACGACGGGTTGCCGACCTGGGCCATCGCCGCTGACATCGCGGTGATGGCCTCCTCCAGCATCGGAGTGGTCGCGGCGTGATCGAGATAGGGCATCGGCTACGAGCTTACGACGCGCGGCGCGCCGAGCGGACCGACGCCGTCGGGGACCGATTTCGGCCGCAGCCGCGGTGCCCGCAGGATGGTCAGCACCGCGACGATCGCCATGGTGAGGTAGACCGTGGCGAAGCCGGCGCCGTAACTGATCCGGCCATGCGCGGCGGACGCCACGAGGGCGCCGGAGAACCCGGTGAACAGGGCGCTCATCGCGGAGTCCGAAAGCTGGAACGCCGCCGAGTCCGAGCCGCGGTCGGCGTCGGTGGTGTGTTCGAGCAGCACCACGCTCGCGCTCGTCAGGGCGAAGCCCGCGCCGAACCCCGCCACCGGCCAGCACAGGAACGCGGTCCAGCCGGGAACGGCCCGGACTGCCACCACGGCCATGCCGAAACCGCCGGCCGCGATCAGGGTGAGCCCGAGCGCCACCAGCACCGCCCGGTTGGGATCGCGCAGCCGCCCCTGGATCTGGGATGCGGCCGCCCACGAGATGGCGGTCAGCATCAGCGGCATGCCGGCCAGGGTCGGTGAGTAGTGATGCTGGACGGTCAGGGTGAGCGGAACGATGATCTCCATGCCGGAGAACACCCCGGACAGCACTCCGCGAAAGGCGATGGCCGCAGGTACCCCGACGACGAAGCCGGCCGTTCCAGCCGGGAGCAGCCGTCGCAGCCCGAACACCATTGCGGCCAGGCCGAGGATCCCCAGGAGCACGCTGAGCACGCTCTGGCTCTCACCGAGGTCCGCGACCCCGGCAATGCCGAGCGCGGTGAGCACGGCAAACCCGATCCGGCGGCGGTCGCGCATCGCGCCGGAGGCGGTGTGCGTGCGCAGCTGGCGCAGGGCCGGCAGCAGCATCAGCCCGGTGATCGCCACGAACGGCGCCAGTCCGCCGAAGACCCACCGCCACGACAGGTGCTCGGTGATCCAGCCGGCGACGACCGGGCCGACCAGGCCGGGCACGATCCAGGACGTCGCCAGCGCGGCGAACATCTTGGGCCGGATCGCGTCGTCATAGACCTCGCCCATCACCACGTACATGGCGGTTATCAGCAGGCCGACCGCCAGCCCCTGTACCACCCGGGCGGCGACCAGCACCCACATCGACTCCGCCACACCGCCGACGAGCAGTCCGCTGATGAACAGCACCAGGCCGATCAGCAGCGGGGACCGCGCGCCCCGCGAGTCGGCGTGCATTCCCGAGGCGACCATGCCGACGACGCTGGCCACCAGAAAACCGGTGAACGCCCAGCCGTAGGACGCCAATCCGTGCAAGCTGCGGGCCGCGGTCGGCAGCGCTGTGGCGACGGCCAGCGCCTCGAAGGCGATGATCGTCATCAGGGTCACGATGGCGAGGGTGGTGATCCGGTAGCGCGGAGCGAAGATCGAGGCGGTGGACCGGCTCCGGCGGCCAGGCTTGCGGCTGCGGCGGGAGTTGTCGACGGTCACTTCGCTCAGTCTAGGCGGCCTCAGAAACGGTTTCGCACGCCCAAAGCACATTGACGGCTCCCGTGCCGCACGCCCAAAGCACATTGGCGGCTCCCGTGCCGTACGCCGCAAAGCACAACGGCGGGCTGCTCCCCGCAAGGGAAAGCAGTCCGCCGAAGCAGGTGGGATGGTGCGTCGATCAGCCCTTGCGCTTGCTGATCTCTTCCGCCAACTGAGGCGCGACCTTGAACAGGTCACCGACGACACCGAAGTCGACAAGCTCGAACATCGGCGCCTCCGGGTCCTTGTTGACGGCGACGATGGTCTTGGACGTCTGCATGCCCGCGCGGTGCTGGATCGCGCCGGAGATGCCCAGGGCCACGTACAGCTGCGGCGAGACCGTGACACCGGTCTGCCCGACCTGCATCTGATGCGGCACCCAGCCCGCGTCGGTGGCCGCGCGCGAGGCGCCGATCGCGGCCCCGAGGGAGTCGGCGACGCTCTCAACGACCGAGAAGTTGTCGGCCGAGCCCACCCCGCGACCTCCCGAGACGATCACCGAGGCGTCTTGCAGGGACGGGCGGGAGCCCTTGGCCTCGGCCACCCGGTCGACGACCTTGGCGGCCTTCGCACCGTCGCTCAGGCTCACCGGGACGGATACCTCTTCGGCCGCACCGGGGGCGGGCTCGGCGGCGACCGAGTTCGCGCGCAGGGTGACCACCGGAATGCCATGGGTCACCTTGGAGGACACCGAGACGGCACCACCGAAGATGGACTGGGTGGCGGAGCCGTCCGCGCTGACGTCCACCGCGTCGGCGATGAAGCCGGATTCGATCTTGAACGCGGTGCGCGCGGCGATCTCTTTGTTCTCCGGCGTCGAGGCGACCAGGATCGCGGCGGGACTGGCCTGACCGGCCACGGCCGCCAGGATCTCGGCCTTCGGGGCGACCAGGTAACCGTCGATCTCATCGCTCTCGGCGACGTAGACCTTGGCGGCGCCGTACTCGGCGAGCTTGTCCTTCAGCGCGGCGGCGGTGCCCGGCGCGCCGAGAACGACGGCGGCGGGTTCACCGAGCGCGCGGGCGGCGGTGAGCAGCTCCAGGGAGGACTTCTTGACGTTTCCGTTCACTGAATCGATCAGCACAAGCACTTCAGCCATGATTGTTATTCGTCCTGTTCTGTCTCGTCAGCCGACTCAGATGAGCTTCTTGGTCGCGAGGAACTCAGCGATCGCGGCGCCACCGTTGCCCTCGTCCTTGACGACCACACCGGCCGCGCGCGGCGGTGCGACCTCGAAGGATGCAACCGCCGTGGTCGCGGCGGCCAGGCCGACGTCGCCCTCGGTCAGTCCGAGGTCAGCGATCGACAACTGGGTCACCGGCTTCGACTTCGCGGCCATGATGCCCTTGAAGGACGGGTAGCGCGGGTCGTTGATCTTCTCGACCACGCTCAGGACGGCCGGGGTCGAGGCCTGCACGACGTCATAACCGGTATCGGTCACCCGCTCGATGGTCACCGAGGAGCCGTCCACGGTCACCTTGCGGGCACCGGACAGCTGCGGCAGGCCGGTCGCCTCGGCGAGCAGGGCGGGCAGCACCGAGAGCCGGGAGTCGGTCGCCTCGGAGCCACCGATGACCAGGTCGTACTCGATGGTGCCGAGCGCCTTGGCGAGCACCTTCGCGGTCGTGATGACACAGCAACCGTGCAGTGCCGGGTCGACCACGTGCACACCCTTGTCGGCACCCATGGACAGCGCCTTGCGGATCGATTCCATGGCCCGGTCCGGCCCCATCGTCAGGATGGTGACCTCACCGCCATGCTCCTCTTTCAGCCGCAGGCCCTCTTCGATCGCGTACTCGTCGATCTCGTTGATGACGGCGTCGGAGGCGTCGCGGTCAAGGGTGTTGTCATCGGGATTGAGCTTGCGCTCGGCATAGGTGTCGGGCACCTGCTTCATCAGGACAACGATGTTCATCCGTCACTCGTCCTTACTGTTCGGTCACTGTCGGTTCGGTCAGCGCTGCCGGTTCCCTCGTCAGCGCGTCCGCCCACGGTGCGGTTACACCGCCTGCGGTCCTGCGATAGCGCTGACGGTACCTGTGAGCAGTAACCGTTCGGGCTGCGACCGTAGGGTGTTCCCGATCACCCGGTACCAACCCCGGGCACGCGCGGCAGCACCGTCTGTCTGCATTGTCTTACAAGATGGTCTTACACGGTCGGCGAGGGAGTCGGCATGGCAGGCACCACTGGACGCCTCAGCCCGAAAGGATCACCCTGTGACCCGGAACGGGGGTGAAAGTTCCAACGCGGTCGGGGGGCACGAACCGGCGCTGCCGCTGACCGGCGAGCGCACCGTGCCCGGCGTGCCGAGCGAGAACTACTGGTTCCGGCGTCACGAGGCCGCCTACGAGTTCGTCTTCGGGCTGCTGCCGGACGAACCGAGCACCGGCGTCCTGGCCGAGGTGGGGGCCGGCGAGGGGTACGGCGCCGACCTGCTGGCCGAGCGTGCCAGGACCGTACTCGCGCTGGACTACGACGAGCTCGCCATCGCTCACCTGGCGCGAACCTATCCGCGGCTGCGACCGGTGCGCGCGAACCTGGCCGCGCTGCCGATCGCTGACGGCACCGTCGACGCCGTCGTCTCGCTGCAGGTGATCGAGCATGTCTGGGACCATCCGGAGTTCGTCGCCGAGTGCTGGCGAGTGCTGTGTCCGGGCGGCCTGCTGCTGCTCTCGACGCCGAATCGGCTGACCTTCTCCCCAGGCCTCGACACGCCCGTCAATCCCTTTCACACGCACGAGTTCACCGCGGCCGAGCTGTCAAGCCTGATCGCGCGCGCCGGGTTCGAGGCGATATCCGTGCTCGGTCTGCATGCCGGCAGCCGGCTGCGATCCCTGGACGCCGAGCACGCGGCGTCCGGTGGCTTCGCGGCAGCTCAGCTGGCGTGTCCGCCGGATCAGTGGCCGGCGGACGTACGGACCTCGGTGGCCTCGGTGTGTACCGCCGATTTCGAGGTGGCCGAGGAAGCTGTGGACGAGAGCCTTGATCTCATCCTGCTGGCGCGGCGGCCGTGAAGCCCGTCGGCACGTTCTGCCTCGTCCTGCATACCCATCTGCCCTGGGTCGCGCACAACGGGACCTGGCCGGTCGGTGAGGAATGGTTGCATCAGGCGTTCACCGGATCATGGCGCCGGGTACTGAGAGTGTTCGAATCCCTTGCCGAACAAGGCTATTCGGACGTGGCAACGCTCGGAGTGACGCCCATCGTGGCTGCGATGATGGATGATCCCTACTGTCTGGGCGAGATCCATTCCTGGGCAGGGCGGTGGCAACTGCGTGCCGAGGAGCTGAGCGCCCGCCCGGAGTTCGGCGAGCTGGCCGGGTACGAGCGGCGGCAGGCGGTGGCGTGCCTCGATGATGTCGAGCGGCGCTGGCTCACGGGTGGGCTGTCCGGTGTGCTCCGGCCGCTGCTGGACGCCGGCGTTCTGGAGGTCCTGTCCGGGCCGGCCACCCATCCGTTTCAGCCCCTGCTCACCGACCGGTTCGCCGATGCCCAGCTGGCGACCGGCCTCGCCGACACCAGGCTGCGGCTCGGCACCACCACCCCCACGGGCATCTGGGCGCCGGAGTGCGGTTATGCCTCCGGCCTGGAGGATCGCTACGCCGCGCAGGGGGTGTCGCACTTTCTGGTGGACGGCCCGGCCGTGGACGGTGACACCGGGTTCGGCCGTCCGGTCGGCGAGTCGGACGTCGTGGCGTTCGCTCGGGACCTGCCCGTCTCGTACCGGATCTGGTCCGCACGGGCCGGGTACCCGGGCGGTGAGAGTTACCGCGACTTCCACACCTTCGACCACGCCTCGGGGTTTCGGCCGTCGAGGGTCACCGGGATGTCGGTGTCCAGCGAGGCCAAGCAGCCGTGGGACCCGGCCTCGGCCAGTGCGGCGGTGCTGCGTGACGCCGAGGATTTCGTGGGCGCGGTGCTGAGCCGGTTGACGGAGCTGAGCCGGCGGCACGGTCGCGACGCGCTTGTCGTGGCGGCCTTCGACACCGAGCTCTTCGGACACTGGTGGTACGAGGGACCGGAGTTTCTCGAGACGGTGCTGCGGCTGCTGCCCCGGGCGGGGGTCCGGCTGAGCACCCTGCGCGGCGCGATGGACGCGGGCCTGGTCGCCGACCCGATCCGGCTGCCGTCCTCGTCCTGGGGCGCGGGCAAGGATTGGCGGGTGTGGGACAACGACGGGGTCCGCGACCTCAACGACGAGATCGCTCAGGTGCAGCAGCGGCTTTATGCCGTACTGGACGGGCGATTCGCACGTCGGGCCGCCGCGGCAGTGCCGAGGCCGGCAGCTGGCCGCGACGCGGTGGCCGACCAGCTTGCTCGCGAGGCGCTGCTGGTGAGCGCCAGCGACTGGGCCTTCATGGTGACCCGTGACTCTGCGGCGGACTACGGACGGCAACGCGCGCGGGGTCACGCCGAGCGGTTCCACGCCCTGGCCGACGCGATGGAATCGGGGGACGCCCCGGTGGCGGCGCTCGCCGAGCGGCTGCGTCGGATCGACGGCCCGTTCGGCCACGTCGACGCGCGGCTGTTCTGACGAGCGTTTGAGCGGCTGCGGCACCTCTGCTGTCACCGAACCCGCAATGCTGATTGGATCGCGGTATGGCCGTTGACGAGGCGTGGTGGCAGCGAGCCGCGATCTATCACATCTACCCGCTCAGCTTCGCCGACTCCGACGGTGACGGTGTCGGTGATCTGGCAGGCATCACATCCCGGTTGGGGTACCTGGCCGGGGAGCCGGACAGCCTCGGTGTGGACGCCATCTGGCTGTCGCCGATCTTCCGCTCCCCCATGGTCGACTTCGGCTACGACATCGCCGACCACTGCGACATCGATCCCCGGTTCGGCACGCTTGCCGACGCCGAGACGCTGATCGAGCAGGCGCACCACCACGGGCTGCGCGTGCTGTTCGACTTCGTTCCGAACCACACCTCGGACCAGCACGCGTGGTTCGTCGACGCGCTCTCAGGTCCCGCCGCTGAGCACCGCGACTGCTATGTCTGGGCGGACCCCGCGGCCAGCGGCGGCCCGCCGAACAACTGGCGCTCGGCATTCGCGAAGGTCGGCAGCGCGTGGACCCTGGACGAGGCCAGCGGCCAGTACTACCTGCACTCCTATACACCCGAACAACCCGACTTGAACTGGCGAAACCCCGCCGTACGCGCTGCGATGCACGACGTCCTGCGGTTCTGGCTGGACCGCGGGGTGGACGGCTTCCGGGTGGACGCGCCGCACCGGATCGCGAAGGACCCCGAGCTGCGGGACAACCCGCCAGACGTGGTGAACATGCTGCTCAGCACCCAGCTGGACGACCGGCGGCACCGCAACATCGACCATGAGGACGTCCACGAGCTGATTCGTGGCCTCCGGTCGGTGCTCGACGAGTACCCCGACCGGGTGCTCATCGGCGAGGTCGGGGTGCGCCATCCCGTGCGCCGGATGGCCTACCACGGCAGTGCCGGGGATGAGTTCCAGCTGATCTTCGACTTCGGCTACCTCGACACCGGCTGGGACGCGCAATCCTTCCGTGCCCTGGGTGAGCGGCTGGACCGGCAGCCCGATCCGCGCCGCTGGCCGACGCACGTGCTGTCCAACCACGACCTGTCCCGCAGCGCCACCCGCTTCAGCGGTCCCGGTGCAGGCATCGACCAGGTGCTGGCCCGAGCACGCGCGGCCGCGGTACTGCTGCTGACGCTGCCCGACACGGCGTTCGTCTATTACGGCGAAGAGATCGGCATGACCGACGTGCCGGTGCCCGCGGAGCAGACCGCCGACCCCGACGGACGCGACCCGTACCGCACCCCGATGCAGTGGAGCGACTCCTTCGCCGGGGGCTTCACCACCGGCCGGCCGTGGCTGCCGGTCCCGGCGGCACCGGCGCTGTCGAAGGTCAATATGGCAGCGCAGCAAGGCGATCCATCGTCACTGCTCAGCCTGTACCGCCGGCTTATCGCGCTTCGGGCTGCCGAGCCACGCCTGACCGGGGGCGATTACCAGGGCGTCGCCGCCGCCGAGCAGGTGTACGCGTTCACCCGCCGGACCGGGTCCGGCGGGCTGCTTGTGGCGATCAACTTCTCGGACGAGCCCGTGATTGCCCGGTTGCCGGCCGCTGAGCTGGGCACGGCGCCGGGACGGCTGGTGCTGTCCACGGGCAGCCGGGCAGCGGGGACGGCTGTGGTCCTCGGGGAGCTGGTGCTGGAACCGGCCGAGGCCGCCATCATCGAACTGGACTGAGCCGGCCAGTCACTCGACCTCGTCCTCGGCAATCTGCTCGATCCGCCGGACTCCCGGGACCGCGGCCAAGACGTTGGGTGCCCGTTCGACCTGGTCGCGGAGAGCCGCAGGTCCACTTGGGCCTCGGGCGTCCCCAGCCCCTCGTCACCGCTCAACAACCTGCCGGCATCGTCTGGGTTCCGCGACGCGGCCGTGGCCAGAGCAAGGATGGTCCACTGGTGGGCGGTGCACTCGGCCAGGAGCTGGCGCAGCACGCCCTGACCGTCGTTGTAGACGACCCGGACATGACTGGCACGCTGGTTCGGCTCGGCAGGTGACGGGACAACGGGGTATAGCCGAGCACGATCACGAAGTGCAGTGCGGTCACGGTTGCCGCCGGCGCTCTTGCCCCGAATCTGGCGCTCCAGGCCGATGACCGACGACAGCCCCAAGCCACGAGCAGCTCGCCGATCTGACGCCAGCCCTGCCCGTGATTCGCCGCCAACGCGATCACGTGAACGGAGGTCACCCTTTCGACGGTGCCACATCCGCGGCGCTATCAGCGGGCGTAGGCAAGCCGGTCCGCGCTACCGACTGTTCGCAGATCCAGTGGCTCTGCATCGGCGGTTGCGACGCGCACGCTGCGCACCGTTCCCTGTGACCGCGCAGAACCTTCGGCGGTGGCGCTACGACGGGCCGACCGTGGCCCCACCTCGCCGTTCACCTTTGCCGGCAAGCCATAACTCAAGGCACGCTGTGGCGGTCACAGCTCGGGCACGAGCGTGGTGAAGCAGAAGGGATGCCCGGCCGGGTCCAGAAACACCCGCCAGCCATCCGGCGACGGTTGGATGTCGGCCTTTACCGCCCCTAGAGCGAGCGCCTGCTCCTCCGCGCCGTCGAGATCGATGACCGCCAACTCGAGGTGCAGTTGTTTAGGTCTGCTGCCGCCCGGCCAGCTGGCCGGTTGGTGATCCTCGATCCGCTGTATGGTCAGATAGATCCCCGCCCCCTTGAGCGCGACGAAGTCCGGTGATTCCCAGAACTGTTCGAGGCCCAGCAGATCTCGATAGAACCCAGCCAGCTCGGCCGGGTCCGCACAATCCAGTGATACTGCCGCGAGACGCGCTATGACTGTCATGCAATCACTACAGCACGGGGGTACGACAAAAGGCGCTCGCCAGCGCAGTTCGGCCCACGTCAGCCCACCTCACCTCACCTCAGCGGAGAAAGGTGAAGAGCCGCCCGTGCGCGGTCAAGGGCTCCGGCACACTCTCGAAGCGCGAGACCCCAACCGAGAACAGGACGTCGTCCGGCGCATCGAAGGCGCGTTCCACGAAGCCGGTGGCCTCGAACCACCGCCGGATCGTCGGGGTGAGGTCCGGAGCGCGCCGGCTTCGGGTCCACACCACCGTGGCACCGGCCGCGCACAGCCGCGGCAGCGCCCGAATCGTCCGGTGGACATCGGCGTCGCTGATATTGCCGAACACGCCGGCCATGAGCACCAGATCGGCGGGTACCGAACCGGCGTACGACGCCAGATCGCCGGCATCGACGCGCACCACCGACATGTGCTGGAGGCCCGCGCTCTCGACAGCCGCCTCGGCCGCCTCGACGTTGTGCGGGTCGGATTCCAGCAGCGTGGCGCGGACTCTTCGCGCGTCCGGCCGGGTCACCAGCACCCCGAGCAGGTCGTGCCCCTGGCCGGCGCACACACTCAGCACGGTCAGCATCGGCTCCGGTCGCTCGTCCAGCCACGTCACGATGTGCCGTCGCACCAGAGCCAGCCGGCGGGACAGCGGCGAGTCGGGGTCCTGGTACGGCTCGTGCCACGCTTGCCAGTTCGTCATCCGATCACGCTGCCATACCCGAGCAGCGGTCGATATCGTTTTGCCGACAGCCACCGGACGGGCAAGCTCAGGCGCATGACACCACCCCTACGGAACTGGGTCGAGCTCAGCCATCTGATTGTCGCCGGCATGACGACGTACCCGGGGCTGCCGGCTCCCGAGGTGACGCCACATCTCACCCGCGAGGCGTCCCGGCAGGTCTACGCGCCGGGAACCGAGTTCGCCATGGACCGCATCAGCATGATCGGCAATACCGGGACGTACCTCGACAGCCCGTTCCACCGGTACGCCGACGGAACCGATCTCGCCGGTCTGCCGCTCAGCGCACTGGCCGATCTGCCCACCGTGGTGGTGCGGACCAGGGGCAGCCGTTCACGCGCCGTCGATGTGCCCGACCTGGCCGCGCCCGGCATTGACGACTTGACGGGACACGCGGTGTTGCTGCATACCGGTGGAGACGAGCACTGGGGTACGCCGGAGTACGCCATCGACGCGCCCTACCTCACCGAAGCGGGCGCCCACTGGCTCGTCGAACACCGAGCCCAGCTCGTGGGAATCGACTCCGTCAACATCGATGACACCACCGGCGGCGGACAGCGGCCAGCTCACACCGTCCTGCTCGCGGCCGGCATTCCGATCGTTGAACACCTGACGGGATTGGGCGAATTGCCGATCACCGGTGCCCGCTTCACCGCCGCTCCACCGCGGGTTGCGCAGTTCGGCACCTTTCCGGTGCGCGCTTATGCCTCGGTGGAGACGGGTGCGCCGAAGCCGTGACCAGCGAAGTGGTGGGCAGTGCTTCGAGCGAGGTTGACCGCGCCTACTCCGACCACTCCCTGGCGGAGCTGTACGACCTCCTAAATCCGTGGGATCCCATTTCCGGCCTGACACGTCGAGCGGGAGCTCGCGAGAAGAGTTGGCGTCTGGTGACGGCGACACTGGATGGCGTGACGAATAAGAAGGTTGAGTAGTCGGCCGAGGCGCAGGCCGCGGCGGAGCTGGTGCGGCTGGCCAAGGAGCAGGGCCTGTCGCTGACCGGGCCGGACGGCTTGCTCAAGCAGCTGACGAAGACGGTGCTGGAGGCCTCGTTGAACGAGGAGATGACCGAGCACCTGGGCTATGAGAAGCACGCCCCGGCCGGGGCCGGGACGGGCAACCTCCGTAACGGCACCCACAGCAAGACGGTGCTCACCGAGGCAAGCGGTCAGGTCGAGATCGACGTGCCCCGCGACCGGGCCGGCACGTTCGAACCGCAGATCGTCAAGAAGCGGCAGCGCCGGCTCAACGGCGTCGACGAAGTCGTGTTGTCGCTCTATGCCAAGGGTCTGACCACGGGCGAGATCAGTGCGCACTTCGCCGAGATCTACGGCGCCTCGGTCAGCAAGGAAACCATCTCGAGGATCACCGACAAGGTGCTCGAGGAGATGCAGGAGGGGGTGGCCCGGCCGCTGGATGAGACTTACGCGGCGATCTTGCCCCCAAGCACTTCGTGCAGGGAGGTGTCCCCTTCGACGCGATCGTGGTCAAAGTGCGCGACGGCCAAGTCGCGGCGTCAAGGACACCTTTCTTCGTCGTCTGCGACGGCCTCAAAGGGCTGTCCGAGGTCGGGTCCAACGTCTGGCCCAGAGCGTTAGTGCAGACCTGCATCATCATCTGATCCGCAACACCTTCCGGCTCACCTCGCGGCGTTACTGGGACG
>JAABUO010002529.1_pt1 | contig 22226 bp, 20 predicted proteins | sample 5559291 | NCBI WGS metagenome assembly JAABUO01 (sample SAMN10711878, study PRJNA513372) | rock metagenome | isolation source: Antarctica rocks | place: Antarctica: Victoria Land, Finger Mt sud
AGCTCAGAAGGTAACTGCGAAACGATGAGGGCATAGTTCTTTCGAAATTCGCTTCGGCCAAAACACTCAAATTGGGAGCTGCGAGGATCAAAGAAAGGAGTTCTTCGGGAAGCTGAGTCTTAAAATCTTTCGATAGTGCTTTGTCAAAAGAAACCTGCTCTTGTTGGGCTGGTATTTTCCGGTGCAATATCTCGAACGCTGCAGTCTGTAGTACCACAGAATCTGAAGCAAGGACAGGGTATAGATCCGGGGTTGCTTGGCTATCGGTTGCAGGGATTTTGGTTAGCATCCTCGCTAGAAGTTCATTAAGTATCTTTCTAGGTTGATGTGACTCGTCGGACAGAGCTGTGAATCTACGTTAGCCAAGTGAACATGTATCAGAGAAATCGAGAGACGTACATTGCAATTGCGAAAGCAATGACAAGAGACTACTAGCAATCGGTTCTTGAGATTCGTTCAAGGCGTACTCTAGATCGTCATTCGAGTCTTGTGTGCTTAGCCGGTAGAGCGTCATAAGGAGTCGAAGACTCGCATGGAGAAACGCGACCTCGCCATCGCTAGGTGTGTGAGTGATAGACAATGTGTTCTGCGCGAACTCAACTATAGTCGTCCAGAAAGACCCATATATGTCCTTAATAAGAGGTAGAGTGATAATCAACGCCTTAACAATCTCAGTCTTGACAGGATGTGACAATTCGATCCTGCTTAGAACGTCATCGATATGCTTTACGAAAAATACAAGACGTTGCTGAGGAATCTCAGCGACAATATCCTCCTCACTTTGGATGACACAATTCAGCAGTATCAGCTGACAGAAACCTGTAAAACTTTAGCATGTTATACACCGAATGGATTGCTGTACGCACCTTCTTCCGAATTTCCCTGAAATCCATATCCGGTCAGATCAGAGATAAATTCGTTACAAAGCCTTAATAAGGCCTTGGGATCCGAAGCAGAACTCAAATATGCAGCCGCCATGAATACATCTGGGGACTTGCGTAGTTTTCTAAGCTGTTCTGCTTCGCCCTCAAGGGCTGCATTTCCGTGTAACTCCTGAAGATCTGTAGAGATTACGGCATAGGCACGTGCACTATAGTACGATGCCACCAATGAGCCACGAGACTCTTCTAATATTTCACGTTTGACTGTCACGCTTAAACTCGATCTGTCTTGCAAGTTTTGTTGTAACCATGATGCCAGCAGTGCTTGGCCTTCCGTAATCAAGTCTAAGATCTCAGCTTCTAGATCAGGATCGTAGCGGTCCCAGAGGTCATTCGATCCTTGTACACTGACGTTGTCGTCTGCAAGCTGTAGGAATACGGACATGTGCTTCCACAAAACAACCCGTTGTTTACTGGTGACATAATCGGTGATATCAGTCTCTTTAATCAGCTTCGTAGTATACCACATCATACGCAACGCGGGAGAGTATCCATCTACGTCACGCGCCATATTACTCTTTGTATTTTCTGTTGCCGGAGGCTGCTTTGTTAGATTAACAGCACCGCCCAAAGAGTTAGTAATCGCCAATGACGGACTAGGTGGCAACTCTAGGAATGGCCCAAGTGCTGCCGTAAACTGCGCCGGACCTGGTAGAAGCTCTGCGGCGATTGAAGATTTATCTTCTCCGGATACTTGGTTCCAGACCATGCAGGCTTGACGGACCAGTGACTCGATTCTGGAATGAAGACCTTATCAGCTTCAATGGACTATAATGGGGTTCATAGACTACGAAGACATACGATAAAGATTCTGCTCCTGCTGCATCAACGCCTTTATTAACAATCTCAATGATGGATCTAGTAGCATGACCAGAGCCTTTCTCCTCAGCAAGAATTGCTTCTATGGCGACAGTGATGTTCTTTGCTTGTTGCGACACATTGTCGTCCGCTGACTCGGAGAGTTTGAGAAGCTTTGAGAGCAGATTCGGACCGTTCTTAGATAGAGTGAAAGACTTGACCACGCGTCCGTTGAGTTTGACTGCCAATCCTAGTCCATGAAGGCCTGCTGACTTTCTCTCGTTTATGGAAAGACCGTCTGTCATGCTCGCGAGTAAATCGTCAGTGAGGGCAGTTGGCACGAGCGGGTTACCCATGGCTGCCATGACGAGAGCCCAATCTCTCGAGTCATTGGCCATTACCTGCTGTAGACTTGACTTGATTACAGAACCCAAAAGCTCAGCCTCACCAGAGTGATTGAGGGATGGAGATGATATAAGACGCTGCAGGGCACTAGACTTTGCCGTCGACTCTGGCGATTCCCGCAACTTCACTATGGCGTTATGGTAGGTTTGGCGGATATCAAGAACGCTCTCCACATGATTTAGAATGTCAATACAATAAAGCGCTGATGGCGAAAGCAGCAGATCTGGGATGTCGTCCACAATGAAATTGGTGACGATTTTTTGAGTTGCACCACTATCCAGAACAAGTTCAGGTATCAATTGGATTGCACTTTCCAGCGTGGATGCGGCGCTGTAGGGCTTGCCATTTCTTGTCCGCACAATATCAACGACTGATTGAAGTTCCGTAACCAGAGTGGTCTTGAACAATGATCTGATGGAGTCCGAAGCGTCTCCTTTCAGAATAGCGGCCTGGATATTGTACCATCGACTGCTCTCTGCCGAAAGAAAATTCTGAGACTTTACATAGTCTTTGGATTTCTCCGGTAGCGAGGTTCGAATGTCGTCAATGATGATGGCCGAGAGATGAGGCCACTCCTCTTCAAGTAGATTCCGGGCTCCTTTTGCAGTCTGTTCAAATGCTCGGGAGCAAACGTGAAGCTGTCGCATAGTTGGAACGGTCCATCTAGAATACTCTTGAGTTGGTCTTATGTATTGCACTAGAAGAGGTACCACACACGACTTGAGAAGGTGGTGACGCTCTTCGGGGTGTTCCAGGATTGATTGCAAATGGGCAGCAACATCTAAATAAGCGTTCCATGCCTCGCCCTGGTTTGGACGTGGTTCGTCTTTGCTTACGAGGCCGTCTTGAAGCGCTTCTAATACTGCCAGGTTGGACTTAGGGCGATCGTCTGAAGCCTCTACGGGCTCACTGTCGGATTTAGCAAGGAGAACTTCTCCTGGGACATGACGCAGCAATTTTGAGACCTGAAGCCAGTACTCAGAAGGCCCTCCTTGAGAGCCTTTCCTAAGAAATTGACAGAGACGTTTAATTGCGGATTTTTTGCCCGAGCCGGAATAGTGCCGTGTCCAAGCATCTGGAAAATCAACAGAGATTGAAGCAAGAGCCTTACTATAGTCATAAGTAGAGCCTGCTTGGTTAATATGTAGGCTTGCCGTAAGGACTTTTGGACTAACTATAGTCATATCTAGTGCATCCTTCTGCTTAGCTACAGCAGCTACAAGTAGCCGATAGACCGAGCGACGGACAGCTGGATCGGGATTCGATGCTTGATTCCAAACCTTTTCCTGGCTTAGAAGATCAACAAACAAGTTTCGATGCTTTTGAAGGATGTCAGGGGGATTCTCATCTGAAAATCTCAAAGTGAGCAACTAAAAACAATAGATATCTTAAGGCTGTGACTGACTGATTGCATGTGTAACCACCAGAATGGCCGCACTGACCACTCTCGTATACTTAGCTGACGCATCATCAGGGCTTGTTGTACGTTCATCACTTAAGGTGTTGGCAGTCTCTTTCATGATAGCGTCTCTAGAGTAGTTCAAGGTTGCTTCTTGATATACGATCCAAACATTCTTCATTTTTTCCTCTGACGTGAACACCTGCTTGAATGACTCCTGGGTTGCACGCGAGACAGTTTTATCGTTATCATACAGCCCTGCGAGCCAAGGTCCCACGATTTTCGCCATGTGCTTGGCTATTCGTTTTCCGCATAACACAGATAATTGGCCTTGGAGAAGATGAGAAAGTCGACGGACCCGGCGCGCGCTATCTATGGAAGTACGTGGATAGATTTTGATCTAAGAAGACAACATTGTATTACTTTCTTGCGGTACAGGTACAGGTACCTCCCATAGAGACCCACCCAAGCTTCTAGTATAGCGTCCTCCACGCCACCGTTTTCCGCCCCAAGAGACAAGACATAGCTTTGTAGATCTTCGAGTGCTTTCGCTTTCGTGGTACTATCCTTTTTTTGTACATTTTTGAAAGCCACTACCACATTCGGCTCAGAAATCCGAGTAAGATCAGGTGGTTCGTAGACGTAAGATAGTGATGAGGAGGACACAGCTCCAAAACCCGTTGAGGCACCAAAGCCGGTGCCACCGAAAGCTGCATCTGAAGTCCCAAATGCCCCAGATACAGCTCGGCTGCTGGAAGCCTGCGACTTAAACTGTTTCTTACTCATAGCTGGACTCTTGTTAATGCTTCATGCAAGCAGATATTTGAACCCTTAATCGTAGGGAAGAAGAAGCAATCCTCCGAAATGCTGATTCAATACCTAAGGTCAGCCTCGAACTCCGGGGAACGTGTTGAATCGAAAATATTAAGGAATGGGGCTCTAAGAATGACGATTTACTCTCATCATCTAATCTTAGCGCGAATATGTCAAATTTATGCGTGTAGGGCTGGCGCCAAGATTGTAGGGCTGATAGATGCTTTGTACTGTATATTCGCCTCTGCCATCATAAGACGAGCATTATCTTTGAATTTTCATTCCCTTGCGTTGATCTCTGCATTGAGAGCTAGGCGCGTGGACTGGTCTCTTCATAGCTTCTTAAAATGAAGTTCAATATTGAGTGAGACCTTTCAAATGCTTTCGAGATTCGTAATTTACACAGTCGTAGGGACCTTCCGATTCTTTTTCCATATCCCAGGATATATCCAGGCAAGAAACTGAAAAAACACCACGCATGGGGAATCACTAACTCACAATAGAACAATATGCGTACGTCTCTGCGCCAAGTCTGTCACAAAGATGAGCCAGCTAATGATGAGCTGGCATCAGATACATGTGTGATCTCAAAAGTAGGTCCCTTTTACGAGGATCAATATACAAAGAAGGCTGAAGCTCTACAGGAACTCTGGATGCCGGCGGTCATTGCGTTCTGGAAATGCCCTCGGGAACAGGGAAGACGGTCTCTCTGTTATCCCTGATCGTGGCGTATCAGCAGTATTATCCCGAACACAGAAAACTGATATATTGTTCTCGTACGGACTTTCTAAAGATAGATCTGCGATCAGAACTAAATGGTTACAGGTACTATGTCTGAGATCGAGAAAGCGCTGGCTGAGTTGAAAGCCTTGATGAAGTACAGATCAGATCAGTTGGGCTATGTTGAAGATTTCCGAGGCCTTGGATTAACTAGCCGAAAGAATCTCTGTCTGCATCCTTCCGTGAAGAGGGAGAAGAGTGGCTCCATTGTTGATGCACGATGTCGAAGTCTAACTGCCGGTTTTGTGAAAGAGAAAAAGGAGAGGGGCGAAGACGTGGATCTGTGCATATATCATGATGTATGGTCTCGAACCTTGAAAGCATCTTCGCACTGACTTACACGGTCAGAATCTCGATCTGTTAGAGCCTCATAACCTAGTACCACCAGGTGTCTTTACCCTTGACGGTCTACTCAAGTATGGGGAGCAGCACAAGCAATGTCCCTACTTCTCTGCACGTCGAATGGTATGGTGGCGATGATTATGCTCGGTAATAAGGTTTGACTGACTGATATAGATGCCTTTTTGTAACGTTATCATCTACTCATATCACTACTTACTTGATCCTAAAATTGCCGAGCGAGTATCAAAAGAACTTTCAAAAGATTGCATTGTCGTATTTGACGAAGCCCACAACATTGACAATGTTTGTATCGAGTCGCTAAGCATTGATCTGACTGAAGACTCTTTACGTAAAGCCACGAGAGGGGCCAATAACCTCGAGCGCAAGATAACAGAAATGAGATCGTCGGATGCTGAAAAGCTTCAAAATGAATACTCAAAGCTTGTTGAAGGGCTCAGAGATGCAGACGAGGCAAGAGAAGAGGATGCATTTATGGCAAATCCAGGTACTCATTACTTATACCTAGCAATTCTAGCAGATCGCTAAATATATTAGCACTGCCGGATGACCTGCTACAAGAAGCTGTCCCTGGTAACATCAGGAGAGCAGAACATTTCGTAGCATTCCTTAAACGATTCGTAGAATATCTCAAGGCAAGTTCTAGTTATTTTCCTAACTCAATACCAAGTTTTCTAACTCATCTGGGACCACAGACAAGGATGAAAGTCCTACATGTCATATCAGAAACTCCACCGTCATTCCTGCAGCACTTAAAAGACCTTACCTTTATAGAGAAGAAACCTCTCCGGTATGATAGATCTGTCGTCCTCTGTTTTGGTATTTGAACTAATGAAAGTCAGGTTCTGTGCTGAACGACTCACGTCATTAGTCCGAACACTCGAACTCACAAACATCGAAGACTACCAACCCCTTCAAGAAGTTGCCACCTTCGCCACCCTTGCTGCAACCTACGACAAAGGCTTCCTCCTCATTTTGGAACCCTACGAATCCGATACCGCCACCGTTCCCAATCCCATACTTCATTTCACCTGCCTCGATGCCGCCATCGCCATCAAACCCGTCTTCGACCGCTTTAGCTCCGTTATTATAACGTCCGGAACTATCTCCCCCCTAGAAATGTATCCCAAAATGCTCGGCTTCACCACCGTAGTTCAAGAGTCCTATAGCATGACGCTCGCCCGCCGCTCCTTCCTCCCCATGATCGTTACCCGCGGCTCCGACCAATCCGCCATCTCCTCTGGCTTCCAAATCCGCAACGAACCCGGCGTCGTCCGCAACTACGGCTCCCTTCTAATGGAATTCTCCAAAATCACCCCCGACGGCATCGTCGTCTTCTTCCCCTCCTACCTCTACATGGAATCCATCATCAGCATGTGGCAAGGCATGGGTATCCTTGACGAAATTTGGAAATTCAAACTCATCCTCGTCGAAACCCCCGACTCGCAGGAAACCTCCCTCGCCCTCGAAACCTACCGCACTGCCTGCTGCAACGGCCGCGGTGCCATCCTACTTTGCGTCGCCCGCGGCAAAGTCAGCGAGGGCATCGACTTCGACCACCACTATGGCCGCACCGTCCTCTGTATCGGCGTCCCTTTCCAATACACTGAATCCCGCATCCTCAAAGCCCGCCTCGAGTTCCTGCGCGAAACCTACCGCATCCGCGAAAACGACTTCCTCTCCTTCGACGCCATGCGCCACGCCGCGCAGTGCCTCGGCCGCGTCCTGCGCGGCAAGGACGACTACGGCGTCATGGTGCTCGCGGACCGCCGCTTCCAGAAAAAGCGTTCTCAACTGCCGAAATGGATCAACCAGGCCATGCTGGAGAGCGACACGGCGCTGAGCACAGACATGGCGGTGGCGAGCGCGAAGAAGTTCCTGCGAACGATGGCGCAGCCGTTTGGGGGGAAGGAGCAGGATGGGGTAAGCACGTGGAGTTTGGCGGATTTGGAGAGGCATAAGGAGAAGGCGGAGGAGGAGAAGATTCGGGAGTTGAGGAATGGGACGAGTGGGGGGAAGGCGGAGGGGGAGGATGAGTTTGGGGATGAGGATATGGATGCTGCGATGATGGATGTGGATGCTTGAGTTGTAAGATGTTTTGAGGGTGGAGTCAAAGGAGTGATTATTCAAGATTTATGATTGAGGCCTCATCCATAAATCAGTCTCACTTAGTTCGAGGGCTGCTTAAGTTGCAGGCTTGGATTTCACTACAATAATAAGAAATTGATTCCTCGAGAGATGTGCGCACATTGGAAATCATCTGTAACGCCTGCTCGAGCGCTGTATCATACAGGATCGTGGGGTTCGTATCCACCTAGATAAATTTCCGAAATGTCCTGTTGGGTATCCCCGAGACCCTATGACGCCGACTTTGCATAATAACCATCCTTTATAGGTATGCATCATGGCTATATCAACCCAGCCGCCATTTCGATCTCCGAGCCCTGGTAAAGCAGGAGGAAATGTAGCATATGACCTTAGATCTGGTAGCACGTTAGTAGAAACGTTCTAGGGTAAAGGAAGTAGCTACGCTATACGTACCAACTTCAGCTCCGTACGCTGCAAAGCCCGCGGTCCACCAAGATTGACCCTCACTCTCCCCGGAATCGGTCTCTGCTGTAAGCGCCTAAAAGCTTCCTGGATATGCTTCGGTCCCACGGGCGTTCTGCCCTCCTCCGGCAGACCAAACAAGCCCGTCTCCCTCTTCCGCTTCTTATCCTGCGCATCAGCATCCCCATTCCTACTCTTTGTAAGCTCTTCCTCCGCCTTGACCTTCAGCGCCTCTTCCGTCAAGGTCTGCACAATCTCAAATGTCAAGAAGCCTAGGATATCGACAATGTCGTCATTAGGTTTACTATCAGTCACAACACCAAAGCCAGCCCAGTCACGGAAACGCTTAGCTTTGCGGAAGGTGAAAGAAGCTTGGCGGCATTCACTGTAGTGGACGTATTCGTCTTTGGTCATGCCCCGAGTACGGTCGTCGGCAAGCTTGAGGCGCATGATGGTTGCTGAGTTCATCTCTTCCTCGTCTTCGTCGTCATCGTCTTCCCGCTCGGGAACTTGCTCGCTGAAGTAGCTGGATACGTCCCAGGGTAAGGTGACTTTGGTACGTTTGTTTTTTTTGGCTGCGTCGCTAACGACGGGCCCAGCTCCACCAGCAGCAGCGTCAGCGCCACCAAGAGGGTCGTCGCCTGCTCCGATGTCTGCTGCGTCGCCACCTTTGTCATCAGAGTCTTTAGCGGTCTTGCGGACGTCTTTCCAGGACAGGAACGTGCTGAGACGGGATACTTTGGCTTTGTCGTGGCGGATGAGGAAAAAGAGATCATTGGTAGAAATTGACCGGGATCCACGGCGGGAAGCAAGAGCAGTGGCTCGCTTGAGCTATACAGACCTTATGTTAGATGCGAAACTCTTAGGGGTTGGACTTGATAGGATGAGACCAACCATCTCGATGACTTGAGTGTGAACAATCTCTTCAATCATTGCAGTTGTCTCCGCCGAAGCCTCCGCTGTTTCGCCTGACACAAACATCATCTGGCGAAGAGCTTTGATTAGCCTATATCTCCAATCTTCCATTGGCTCGGTATCAATCTCGATATATGCTGGTTGAGCTTGTAGATCATCTTGGAAGTGCTGCGGCACCAAATCGGACGGACCAAGGAACAGGCGCCTCATTTGATCAGGAGAGACAGGTTGGTCCATGGTAAATTGTGGCTGCATGTAATTACATTTGCCACAAGTTGACGGATAAATGTGTTAGGAGAAATGGTGTAGGGGTAGTTCTGTGTTGCTAGAAAGAAACTATCGACAACTCTTGAAACTTCCGGTAAGAAAGTAGGGTGAAATTCAGGCCGCAGCACGAACAAGATAATAACGACGGGTATAGCGAAGTCCCAAAATGTATCCGGGATCATGCTTTGAGTTTAAGGGGCGAGACAGTTCTGTTAAGTACGCAGATGTGCAGCTGTGTAGTTCTGCGCGTCGTGTAATCGAAGTAGACCGGGTTTGAACAGATGAACCTATGAGAGACGATGACACAGGGCAAGGGTTCTGAGGTCCTCCTACACACAACCATTCCCGAATTTCTCTGATACACTACGCAGAACATAGCACTCAAATAAAAGAGTTCAACACGAACACAGACATGCGATTTAGAACAGGATTGAAATAAGGATAAGTATCCAGGATCTGTTTACTTAGAAATCATGCAAAAGAATGTAATCATGGGCAGAGCTGTAGGACACAATGGCGCCAGCACAAGGTCTTCGCTCAGCAACAAGGTCCTGGCGGCACAGCAACAGAGGATGCCTTACCTGCTGGATCTCCTGGCGATACTTCGCCGATTTCTCTGCCATGATTCTGCTCGCTGTGGCGTGTCCTATAGTTCATAGAGCGTTGAAAAATGGCGTGGAGTATTAAGACTCGCCTTTTCCCTCACGTCTGGCGCTGAGGCTATTCTGGCCTACTCGGATGGGACGGGTTTATAGAACTCTACGGGCCTGCCCGCCATATAGAACAAGAACAAAAGCCCCAAGCGGTCTCAAGTTGATGAGAGCTAAAGCTTGAGTCATTGGCTCAATTGGGTATAATAGGAGGAGCTGGATAAGAACTGCCAGTCATGTTTGATCCAATGATAAAGAGTAAGAATTTGGGTGGCCCGAGCATCGGCCGTTGACTTTTGATACAGTAAAATATTTCGCACTACGGGTATCAAACCCGATTTCACCGGAACGGCTAAACCACGGCTTCTTTCACCTAAGCATTATGAGACTTAGAAAGATGGTTTGAAGAGAATCACCATGCTCTACATGGTCGGGCTTGGTCTCGCGGATGAGACAGACATTACTGTGAAAGGTCTCAACATCGTCAAAGCAGCGGAAAGAGTTTATCTTGAAGCATACACAAGCATTCTTTTAGTGGACAAGGAGAAATTGGTTCGTTCTGCAAAGTTGAGAGAGCAAAACCTAGAGTGAGCAGGATCTAATATGTTTGCAGTAGGAAGCCTACTATGGCCGTTCTATCATCTTGGCCGACCGTGAGATGGTTGAGTCCGCTAGTGATGAGATTTTAGCAAGTGCAGAGAAGTCTGATGTGGCTTTCCTGGTTGTGGGCGATCCATTTGGGTGATTATGCCACAGCCCGGTCGATCCTATACCGACTTACATGTGCCAGGGCTACGACACACACAGACCTTGCACTCAGAGCACGGGAACTTACCATACCAGTCCGATGCATTCATAATGCGTCTATCCTGTCTGCTATAGGGGCTACCGGGCTACAGCTGTACAACTTTGGCCAGACTGTTAGCATGGTTTTCTTTACTAAGACATGGAAACCTTCGTCATTCTACGATCGTCTGAAGGAGAATTGTCAGATTGGACTGCACACTCTCATACTGTTGGACATCAAAGTCAAGGAGCAGTCGCTGGAGAACCTAGCACGAGGTCGGAAAATTTTCGAACCACCTAGGTTTATGACCGTCGCACAGTGTGCTAGTCAGATACTGGAAACAGAGAAATCTCGGGGTGAAGGCATTTGCGGGCCCCAGAGTCTGGCCATTGGGGTCGCAAGGGTTGGCGCAGGAGACCAGAGGATGGCTACAGGAACATTGGAGCAATTGAGCAGCATAGAACTCGGGTCGCCGTTGCACAGCTTAGTCTTACTGGGGAGGAGGACACATGACCTCGAGCGAGATTTTGTTCGAGAATTCGCAATTGATCAAAATATCTTCGATGCGGCATGGATTGAACATTGCAAAGAAAAGTAATGCTATAATGCCGACAAGGATAGATAGTACGTTTAGCTATATTCTCTCGCCATTGGCCAATGCATTGCATTTCATTTGCGCTATCTTGACCCACCCTTCCACGTTAAAATGTGAATCCTCATCTCCTGACATTTATCTGGATCTGAATTGCACATGGACCCCACGATTGCAAAGAGGATTTCGTAGCTGTCCCTGTTGTGTCCCCTGGCCTCTTAACCGATCTTTGGAAGGAATCGGATAACCGCAGATTTTCCCTTCGGCTTTTGCGCCCTCTGGAGGTCAGAGTTCTCCAAAATACTCTGGAAAAGCACTTCTCGCACTGATTCTTGTGAGACATGAGGCAAACTCCCTTACTGCATGCACAAACACGTGGTTTGGCGCGCAGGATCCACCATGTCTGCATCTTATACCCTCTCTTACATACGCTCTGCGATTCACGTCAGGACCTACCAATCACCCAACTGGGGAACATGAGATCTACGCTACAGGGCATTCTCAAAGCTTTATGATCAGAGCTGTGGCTGGGATTTGGCAGCAAGCACAATCATAGACAGCCATGCCAATCTACCTGGTCCATGGCTTCCGTTGGCCTCGAAAGGCAATTCGCATACATATCATATTAAACAACGTTGAAGACGCTGCTCCGGAATGGTTGATGTCACCCTCAACTACGACGGCACTGGTAGCCAATTTCCGGACTATCTATCCCAACCTAATGCCCTCCCTACCGAGTCTTCGATTCGTTGAGCAGTACAATCCTGCGGACACAAGTGCCAATGCCACAAGCCAACCATTCGCTTTTGTTACCGACAGGGTCGAGCGAAGCGAGCTGAGCATCGACGTTGGAGAGGTGATGACACAAGGCGTTGGAGCAGCAGGGTGGGATGCCCTAGCTGATTTGAGAGATCAACTCGCCCCAGGCGAGAAGATAGGCTGGTTCGTGGTGTACAACGGGGACGAAGAAAGACTAGCGGATGCTGAGCACGACATTGAAGATGACGGGGCAGGAAGCGAGGTACGTTTCTTCCCAGGAACTCGCGGCTCACATAGATGGAAGCTTACCCTAGAATAGGCGCACGAATCAAGCAAGAAGCGCAAGAATTCGTTCAAGAGGCTGTTCAAGAAGAGCTAGTCTTGATCTTCATCGCGGAGAGGGTGAGACACAATCCGTGTACCCTCCATAACTCAGCACAGCAGACGCCGAACAACGAAGCGGTGGCCCGTGAGTCAGAAACCAAGGATTGTCCGTTAGGGCCTCGATGTGAAGGAGGAGCTTGTTCCGGTTGAGACCCTTACAGTACGCAGAAATCCTCGATCCTACCTGGTGTGGCCAGTTTAAATTGATGGAAGTAGTTTTGACTGTTCCTCGAGTAGAGGCCGTGAGGGAACGTCGTTCCCCAGAAGAGCATGGGAGCAAGATGTTTGTTGTGGCTTATCGTCGAGCATATAGCCTGAATGTTAAGACTGAGGCTCTTCTTTTAGGATAAGGAATACTAATTCTCAAGGCTTGGCATTATTGTGATGACATTCAGATGCTACTGCTATTGCTAAATTCCCTTATACGTATTACCTATTGCATGGCTGTGCGTCTGCTCTCTGAAATGCTGTGCTAATGTCTTTAGCCACCTTCCTTCCTCATACCCCGCTCCGATATCCCCCACCTTACACTATGGCTTAGCGGTCAGTAAAGCAAACGTATTTCACAAGTCTTCGTCGATGTGGATTGAAATGAAGAAAGGTCCTGCTCTCCTTTTGTTTCATCTGGTTCACCTCCTAAAGATTTCTTGTTGTTTTTGTTTCCTCCTATCAGATCTTTATCACTACTCGATATCATTATTTCCCAGTCACCTTTTCCCCAGTTAAGCCGGGAAGCCGGTTTGGACGTTGACAGAATTCGGAATTCTGTTCTAGCGCTGCTGTACTAATAACCATATCATATCCAAAACTCAATTCAGCCATCCCCGCAACTTTAAATGTCTCTTCAACAACCAAATCACCAAAACAGTTCAATTTGGTTGCGTCATTGCAACGGAGCTCCGGAACTTTACCAATAAAGTTTTTACTTTTGACCAGGCGAAAGAGGCTTTGAAACATGTAGGCGCAGGTAGTCATTTTGGCAAGGTTGTGGTGAAAACCGTCTGAGAGCTATAAGGCACGTAAGTCGGTAACCTGATATTCTCGTTACCATTGCAGTGACGCTTATTATTTGAGCATCGATGAGAAAGGTAATGAATGCCATCAATGGAGGGATCACGTTATCACAGCTCAGTGTAAAGTATCAGTGTCACTTAACGAGTTCTACAGTACTCTGAACAGCACTATCATTAACACTATTTCTAGCTAGAAAGAAGATAACATATCGTTAAATGCGAAATCTATGTCGCGATTCTAGAATTTGTTAAGAGTCTCATGAAAATTTAGTAAAAATCTTTAAATACAGTGAACCCTTTAATTAAGCAGTCGCTTTTTAAGCAGTATCGCATATTAAGCAGCCAAAGTGATTATATATCGAATATTTAAGTGCAAAATACGCAGTAACGACGTATAGAAAGTACTGCGATGTTCTTCGCAGATTTTAATAACATTGCTTAATTAAAGTTAAAAGAAAAACTTTACATTCTCGATTAAATAATTTATTTTTATCATAACATCGTAATTAGCTCTAGTATTATTATGTAAGAAAGCTTTAAAAATGATCTCATCGCTTGCTAAAAGTATTATTTTATTTTCTTTATTTTCTTTATTTTCTTTATTTCTTTTTACATCTTTAAAAACGCTTGTTTTATTTATTAATCTTTTTCGTAAACGACAGCGAATCTTTTATAAACTCATTAATAAGAAATGACTGCGAAATTTATATTATACTCGCATGTTAAACGAAAAGAAATCTTTTACATATAAAAAGCTTAATGTCGTCTTTTAAAAGTAATTTAACGATAATTTTATTAATAATGTTTACATACGTTAATGAATAAACGACGACGAAGTCTTTTTAAACGATAAGATTTAAACGTCGCATAATTAAAAAAATAAAAGTAAGTAATTTAAACTAAAGAAAACGTTATTTCAGTAACAGATATAAAAGAAAGATTAAAGAATAATTATAATTAAAGCTTTTTTAAAGATATAAGCAATGCGATTCTTTTAAAAGCTTACTTTAATAATATTTTATTATTAAACTAGTAAGCTTTTTATAACTTTTATTAATTAAATTAATAAATATAAAGCTCGTTATTATATTAAAAAGAACGTTTAATATAATAAATTTAATTTAATGAATAAAAAGTAACTTAAAAAGAATTTAATTAAGATTCGTAAAAACATTAATAACTAACTTAATAAAGATTTTAATCTTAACGATGTGTATAACTTTAATGAAACGACTTTTTTCTAACGAGTAATGTTTAAAGCGACTTTATTTAATTAGTTTATAGTTAAAATAAAGATAAACAAAGTTAAAATTATCGTCGCTATGTGTTATAACGCTTTAAACACTTATAAGATAAAGCTTTAATTTATTAACAGCGCGATAAATTCTCGTCTCTTTAAAAGAAATGATATATTATAATAATAGCAAGCGCTAGCTTCACGATAACGCTTATTAAAGATAAGGTTAAATGACTTATTAGATGATTTAAGATCGCTCGATAAGCTAACGTCTTTTATAACGTATTAAGAATAATTTATTACGATTAAATAACGAGATGCTAACGATGAAGTCATTAAGAATATTAAATAAGCTAAAGCTCATTCTCTTAATGTTTTTCAGCGATTAATTTTACATATTAGTATTATAATAACTGAGTATAATCATAGTAAATTTATTATGTCTTACGTTTTTTATATTTAAACGCGCTAGCGAGAAGCTGACGAAGTCGATCTTACAGTTTTAATTACTCTTGTTTTAAGAAAAGACTTAAGACATAATATAATTATGACAGTCTTTAAATTACATATTAATTATGATAATAACAGCGACTTTAAAGAGTTTAGCATTAAAGCTCAAAATATCTTAAGATCATTAAAACGATCTTAAGCAGGCTTATCATTAGCTCGTGCAGTTAATGATAATAAAAAGTAAAGTTTAAAAAATACTTTACGTAATGAATTCGTGAATCGAATATTAATTAAGACATAAGCGAAAGTTAATCGTTTACGTGCTTTATAACGAATTACAGAATTAAAAGTTAAAGCTCGTAAATTACGATTAACATTATTTATTACGCATGTTAACGAAACACGAACGAAATCTCGAAATCGATTAATTTCGTCTCTTAACGATGATTTAGCGATTAAATAATCATTTGTTAACTTTATTATATTTATTATATTAAGAGTAATGACGCTCGAGTTATTATAATTAATTTAAGCTTAAATAAAAACGTAAGTATTAATTAAGTTAACGTAATAATCGCGCACTGCGAAAATCATTAAGTTAAAGACGATGCGTCTTTATAAAGATTATAATAAAAATAAGCATGAAAAATAATTTCGAGAAATAAAAATTAAGTTTTAATTAAGCTTAAACTACTTTTTTAATGATGTAACAAAAATTCTTTAATGCATGCAGTTTATAATGAAAGATTTCATGAATTAATAATCTTACGAGATAAACGCAGACGTTAAGGCGACGAATTATATTTTTATAAAATTTCGTTAATTCTTACTTAATTTAATAATCGATTCAGTTAATTTAAAGCTTAAAGCTTATTAAAGATTTAAAGAAATAAAATAAAGATTAAAGCAAAGTGTAACTAGCTTTAAGTCGTATCTGAAAGATATTAAAGCTCATTTATTCGAAACATTATTAACGCAGAGAATTAACAGTTTCTTTATTAAACTTCTTTTAAAACTGCGTTAAAAGATTCTTATTACTAACGATATAATGTTAAAAAATAGAAAAAAGCTTTTAATAAAAGCAATAATGCTGAAAAGTATTAAATCGCGTAAGCGTAACGACGACGCTTTAAATTTTACTAATTAAAATAATTAACGTAAGTTAAAGAATTAAAAATTCTTTTCTAATAAAGAAAATTAAAACTCACGAAAGAATGATTAATTCGATGAAAATTTAAAGCCGCGAGCGAGTAATAAGTGTCTGTTTAAATTAATCGATTCAGATAATAAAATTAATTACTGTTATAATTGCGATAAAAAAAAGCACTAAAAAAAGAATTATTCTAGAAAGAATAAGTGAAACACAGTTATAACGATGACTGATGTTTTTAATAAAGATTTAAAAAATGATTAAGCTTCGCTAACGCGCAAGCGAAGCAGAAAAGATTAATAAAGGCGCGTGACTTAATTATTATTAAGAGTTAAATTAAACTTTTAAACGAAGAGCGTTTATTATTCGAGCTCGTTAACTCGAGAGTAAAGCTAAATTTAATTAATCAGATATACGTGATATAATGAAAGTTATAATTAATAAAACGCGTCGTCTTATCGTTATCGAGATTTCTTAATAATTAAGGCCGTTATTATTACGACGTTTATAAGCTTACATATAATATAATTAACTTCTGAGAATAACATCGAAAATGTATTACTCTTTTTTACGCTATGAATTACGTCGAGTTTAATGCTATTTTTAATATGTTAATGTTAATTAATCAGAGAATTCTTATAAACTCGCAGACGACAAGCTAACGCTTTAAGATAAAATTTAAAAATCTTAAAGTATTAACATCTTAGAAGTTTTTAAAAAGTCTTTTTAAGTAAAGCGAAATCTTTACAGTTATTTGCGCTGACGTCATAAAGACGTTAAGCAAACAAATTACATTATCTGAAGTTTTAAAGAAATTAATGAATTTTAAGAATGTTTATAATGTAAAAAAGATTAATATTTTATTAAAGCAAAACAAGAACGATCATGTCATTAATTTAATAAAAAGCGCGAAGTCGTCATTCATGTCTTTATATAATTTATTATAAATAGAATTAACGAAGCTTTAACGCTATCTCGAAGATGCTTTAGTAAAAGATTAAATTAAGCATTTCGTCTCGCTAGCAGAAATCTTTATATTTTTTATGTTTAAAAAGAATAATGAGTTACGTTTATGCGTTAATTATTAAAACTTAAATGCGATTACGATTAAGAATCATTATTCATTATTTTTAATCATTAAAACGCTGAATTAATTAAACGAGTTTAAATGTTTTATTAAATTAAATCTTAAGAACGCTTATTATCGCATACGAATTAAGCAAGACAATGAATGAAAGACGACGTTTCGCACGCGTTATGAGCATTTTAAATATTAAGTTATGTCATTTAAATTAATTAACGTCTTAGTTACTTTTCAGATCTATATTAATAAAGCGTTAAGAAACTTAATTAATGTTATTTATATAATATATCTGAATAATATTTTAATTTTTAATAACGATTTAACGTAACATTAACGTCATGTAAGAAAGATGTTTTAACGTTTAAAAGATTATCAGCTATATGTTAATCTTAAGAAATGTTAATTCGTCATTAAGAAGATTAAATTTCTAGACTTTATAATATTTACAGACGAGATGAAAATAAATTTAAATAAAATTAAAATGATTAAAGAGTGATTTAAATCGAAGATTTATCGCGAAGTTTAAGTGTTTTTGAGCTTCGTTAATTTTTATAAACGCTTTATTCATCGCTATTTTAAGATCGCAGCGTCTTTTATTAATCTGCTAAAAGATAATAAAGACGATAAAAAATCAGAATCTTTTAAATAATTTAATGCAGCGAAGCAGGCTTTTCGTTAACTGCGCGATATTTTCATGTTAACTTCATTTCTTATTCATTATAATTTAAATAAAAAGATTAAAATGAAGATTAATGCTTTTAATTTTATAATCGCAGATATTCTTAATTAATAAAATTTTAACGATTATTAACGATTAATAACGTTCTGATCGCGTAAGATGATATTAACGAAGTAAAATTACGAAACTTATAATTAAAAGTTCTTAGTTATAATAATCGTTTTTAATTAATGAAGACATTATCTGAAAGATAGTTTATATTTTATTAAGATTTAATTAAATTATAACAATCTTAAAGAGTTTATGAAGCAAAAAGAGCTAAATTTTAAACAAGCTCGCTGAGCGCTGAAGTTAATTGCTTATGACTTTAAAATTTTTCATCGTTCGAGTAAACGAAACTCAGCGAATAAGTTTTTTAAACGTTTAAATTATAAAGAAATATCGCTCTTTAACATTAAATTATTATTAACGTTACAGAATAAGCTAGCGCTGTCGTTAAACGAAAAGACGCTAACGTAAAGCGAGCGAAATGAAGTAAATAAGCAAGATTTCGTATCTTAATTAGCAGAAATTCAGCTTAATAACATAAATAAATTAAAGTCGCTATCGTAAAAAAAGCGAAAGATATTAAATAATTTAGTCTCTGTATTTTAATTAGTTAATATTTAAGTTTTCATATTAAGAAAGAAGATTAAAGATGTATTCGAAAGCTTTTATAAGAAATCGTAAAGATTTATGAAGTTCTTAATAAAAAAGCTTTAAACAAGAAACGATTAAGCGAATAAAGTTCGTATTAAACTCGTTAAGTCTTTTCATCGTCTGCGTAAGCGAAATAAGATTTAAGCTTTAAACTTTAAGAATCTCGTTAAACGTGACGAACGTCTTTATGTTTTTAATAATACAGTAATTAAAAAGAAGCTTATTAATAAGAATCATAATGATTTTTTAGCTAAACACTTTAAAATCGATAAGACTTTAAAACTTTTAAAGAAAAAATATTATTAATTCGTTTACTCAGAGCAGATAACTTCGTATGTTAAAATTTATAACGTTTATTAACGAATTAAAGTGCTTAAGAATAAGTCATATGATAAGCTTAAGTTCTTGTTTATATTCACGAAGTCATGAAAAGAAATCATTATGAACTTCGTTACGAGTTTATTATTAAGTAAGCGTCGTGAAGTCGTTTATGATTTAATATTCGTGATTATAAATTAATGTATTAAAATGATTAAATATATATTAATAATAACACGAATTAATGTCGTAAAACTGACGAAAATGTTTTTTAAAGAAATCATTTTACGCTTTAACATGTTAATTAACATAATAAGTAACAGAGACTCTGTCTTTATTAGCGCGTTTTAATTAATTATATGTTATCATGCACGTATAAGACGATGATTAAGCATCGCATTTCATTCGTAAACGAATGACTTAATCGAGCGTTAAAATTAAATCTTAAAGCATTATTTACGTACTTTCGCTAACGTAAAGTAAACGAGTTAAACTAATTTATTATTAATGATTAAATATGCTTATAATAATAATCATTACGTCTTCATTAAAGTCTCGTCGTTCTTTTTAATATACGATTATAATTTAAAAATACATTACGAGATTAAGAATAATCTCGTTAAAGAAAGAGTATCATTTATAAAAGATTAAGTTCAGTAATTTTAAGATTTAAGAAATTAATTAACGAAGCGTCTTGTTAATGTTATCGCTTAGCAGACGAAGTATTATAATCGTAGTCATAAAGTTAAAACTTATACTGTTAATGATTTAATTATGCTCTTAACTAGAAATTTAAAACAAAAGAAGTTTAATAAGAAATTATCGCATAGATTTATTAATTCGTTCAGAATGAAGAATAAAATTAAAACTTAAGCTTATTAATTAACGTTACTTAATATTTATCATATTCATAATACTTTTCATGTTTCGTTACTGAAGTTATATTAAAATAAAGTAAACGATCAGAAAACAAAAGCTCTTATGCAAGCTTTAAAACTTATTAACGATAAGAAGTAATGAGAAATTAAGAAAATTGTGAATAAAAGTAAAAGTAAGAAAAAGCTATAATACAAGATGAAATGATTAAACTAAGATCATATATATAATTAATGATTACTTAAAAAAGAGCTAAAGCTTGCCTTAAGAGCTGAAAGAAAAATTTAATAATTAGCTAGCGTTACGCAAGCGACGACGAAGAAATAAGTAAGCGAATATCGCGATAATAACGCTTAATTATTAACGACGTTAATTTAATATAATAATCGTCTTCGCATCGTCATCGATTATAAACTTTTAGTTAAAAATCTTTTCATTTCGCTACATAAAGTATTAATAATAATGAAGCTAAACGCTTAACGCGCAGCGCTTAATTATAAAAATTTATTTATTTATTTATTTATTTACTATCGTATACATCGAGCTTAAATATTAAAATAACGACTTCGAGCTGCTAGTAACGTTCGAGATCGTTAAATTAAAGCTCGTTTAGAAATCGTTTTTAATAAACGAAGCTTTTAATAAGTCGACGTTAATTTTCATGAAAACTCACTTCGCGAGCTTACGCTCTCACGTCTTCTTCGCATTCTTTTTTTCATTCTTCTTTTTACTTATCATTACATTCTTTTCTTACTTTATTTCTTTAATCGTTATTTTACTTATCATTCTTTTAACTTCATCGCGCTTAACTTAAAGTATTTTATACTTTATTTACGTTTCATCGCGCTTTCGTTTCATCTTCGTTAAATGCTTAATTAATTAAGTAATCTCGCGTTAATCACGTTTAATCGCGAGCTAAGCTTTATATGCGATGTTAAAAATGTACTTATTAACGCGACGTCATTTCTTTATGACTGTTATTAGTCTCTTTCGTCTGTTTTTCACGCTAATAAAAATGATACGTTAATGTTAATTTACGTAAGTAAATTCACGAATAACGCGTTTCGCATCATTTCGAAAACGTTTAATGAATTAAATAATTCTTAATAATTATCGCAGCGTTAACGAAATAAAACTTATCGTAATGTAATGATTTAAGCCGTAACGTTAAGCTTTGCACGATTTACAAACATTTAGCTCGCGCACGTACTCGCGTCTGTTAATACAGATTATACACGAAAGATCTTCGCATTTTATAAAATAAAAGATTAACTTTACACTTAAATTAATAAATGTATACATATCGATCGTGATCGTTATCTCGTTATTAGTTCGTGTAATCGTTAAAATCATGTTATGTTTATTTTTATTAAAAAATATATACATGAGTTTATATAACGTCTGTTTCTTGTTTTTAAATACATATAAATTTGTTAAATTTATAATACTTAAAAGCATACATTAGCATTCATATCGCTTGCTCGCTGTTATTAAGTATATATAAAAAGTATTTAATTAAAAGATAAAAAGAAAAAGAGAAAAGAAGAAAGAAAAAAAGAAACAATAACATTATATGTGATAAACAAGCGTTATTATAATAATAATGTTAAATAAAACATTAAATTCGCGTTATCGTAACGACAGCGCGCTAGTAAACATCGTAATAATAATAATTAAAATCGCAGTCTCATAAATTTTCATGAAAGAATTATAAATTATAATCGATTGCAAGATAATATTACATTTAAAAGACTCTTTTTCTTTTATTAACTTTAAGAGATTTTAAAAGATTTTTAATGAGCTTTAAAAAGCTGCGCTTAGCAGACACGATTAATAACTGTTTTCACTTTAAGAAATTAATACAGCTTCTTTACATTAAATATTAATGCTTTAAAAGAAAAGATAATTATAATGATAGCAAGCGCTAGCTTCACGACAGCGCTCATTAAAGATAAGATTAAATGACTTATTAAATGATTTAAGATCGCTTAATAAGCTAACGTCTCTTATAACGTATTAAGAATGACTTATTACGATTAAATAGCGAAATGTTAATAATGAAGTCATTAAGAGTATTAAATAAGCTGAAGCTCATTTTCTTAATGTTTTTTAACGATTAATTCTATATATTAATATCATAATAACTGAGTATAATTATAGTAAATTTATTATGTCTTACGTCTTTTATATTTAAACGCGCTAGCGAAGAGCTAACGAAGTCGATCTTACATATACATACAGAAAATCTTCGTATAATGTAAAGAGTTAATAAAAGAGTTTAAATAATGATAAAGATATTTAAGAAGTTTATTAATTAATT
>JAABUO010002530.1_pt1 | contig 22224 bp, 47 predicted proteins | sample 5559291 | NCBI WGS metagenome assembly JAABUO01 (sample SAMN10711878, study PRJNA513372) | rock metagenome | isolation source: Antarctica rocks | place: Antarctica: Victoria Land, Finger Mt sud
GCCTCATCGAGCGCGCCGCCGCGCTGGGCGCGCACGCCCGCGCTGCGCTACCTAACCTGCGCCAGCAAGTGCTGGGACTGCAGTGTGTGATATGTCATGGACAAATGCTAGCACAACGTGCATTAGCGTCAACAGTGGCGCATGTCATCTATAGCTTGACCTACAATCAACATGCACTCACAAATTTGCCACGTCCATGCAGCCACGCATGAATGGCAGCAGCAGCTCTGAAGTTTAGACGTGATAGGCACGAAACCTGGGCATATTGCCGCATGAAGCTAGCTCATCGGCTCTATCATGCCCGTGCAGGCTCCGCCACCGAGGCGATGCCAGAGTGGATGCTGCTGCTGCTCAGGGTGGTTCGGTCGCCTGACGTACCGCGCTATGCACGCCTGTTTGTGACCAAGGTCTGCACCCGTCGTGCAAGCGGCTTGGGTCGCACCGCTGCCCATGTGGTCTCCAAAAAGGGCTGACCACTGTTCGCGCTATGCACGCCTGTTCGTGACCAAGGTCTGCACCCGTCGTGCAAGCGGCTTGGGTCGCACCACTGCCCATGTGGTCTCCCAAAAGGGCTGACCACTCTCCTGCCACAGCTCTCCGCATGACGTGTGCACTGATTTGGCTGTTGCCGATGTGGTGTCCACGGTGCTGCCTGCTGTGCAGGCCGTGCTGCATGTGCACCGCCGCCACGTGGACCGGGCGGCTGAGCAGAGTGCTGCCGCCAAGGTCTGCCCCCTCTGCGCATCCGCTCGTCTGCTACACCGCCTTTTCGCACCAAATCACGTTCCTGTATTGCGAGGCTTCTTGTCCTTGTTCCTGGAGGCATGAGGGGAGTGCACGCGGGTGCCCAGGAGGCTGGAGAGCAGCAGGCGCCACAGGAGCCGCAGGCAGCGCCGCCGTCGGTGTTCGGCCGGCATGCGGAGCACTGGTTCCCGGCGATGCTAGACGCGGTCCTGGGCGCCGCGCCGCCCGACAAGGGCGTCCACTACCTGCTGCTGGACTGCTGCGTCACCTGGCTCGAGTGGCCGGCGCTGTTCCCGCGGCCGCCCGAGGAATCCGCGCGCCGGCTCGTGGACCACCTGGTCCGCGCCCGCGCCCGCCCGCAGCATGCTCCTGCTCGAGGGCGGCAGGCGTGGATGCGCGGCCCCCCGCCTCAGCAGGTCCAAGGCGCGGCGAAGGCGCGCCGGCTGTCGAGGCAGCCGGGCGGGCCTGCATGGAGCACGCTATGAGCATCCCCCGGCGCTGCACAGGCGGCCGCCCAGGGACCGCCCCGGGGGCCGCGCAGGTGCGCGCCGCCTTCAGCAGGGAGGCGCGGGTGCTGCAGAACAACAAGAAGCTGATCCGGCTCTTCATCAGCCGCTGGGCGCTGGCGGCGCCGCTGCCGCTCGCGGCCTGCCTGGACTACCTCGCGGCCAAGAAGCAGGACGGCGGCGACGCCCACCGGCGCCACGCGCTCGGCCTGGAGCTCTTTGCTGCAGGCGCGCCGCTGCGCGCAGGCGCTGCCGCCCAAAGCCCCTCGCAGCCCCTCGCGCTCGTCGCACCAGCGCCCCCTGAACCATCCGATGCTGCGGCCGCCGGGGCCCGCGGCGAGGGGGCTGTGCGCCCCATGCGCAGGCCTGCTGTACGGGCGGGCGGATGCGGTCCTGGCGCAGCCGCACGCGGAGAGGGCGGTGGACCAGGTGCTGCGCTTCCTGTCGTCCGAGCAGGGCATGGCCATCCTGGGCGTGGCGGGCACCGCAGCAGGTGCTCCCGGTGGCCGCAGCGCCGCTTCTGCCTGCGTCGCCAGTGCAGCTGGCACATTGTCTGAATGTTACCCTTGTGTCTTACACGCGAACATGGCAGAATAGGAACGTCCCTTGCTCGTGTGATAGTGCCTTAGCAGCGCATGCGCAGGTCTCCCAGCACATTTGTCCGCGCAGCCAATGAGTGGTGCCTTGCTGACGCATGTCCGGCGTGCTTGCAGCCTGCCAGGAAATCTCTTGCTTTACCAGATGCACAGCTCGACCCAGCGCGCTGGCACTGCCCATACGCTGTGCTGCGCGCTCGGCCCTGCGCTCTGCATGAGGCCACTGCATGAGGACACCACTCAAGTGCGGCTGGGTCGGCAGGCGTGCTGCTGCGCCAGCTCAGCAGGGTGGGCGAACCTGCGGCGAGCCCGCGCGTGACGCTGGCCAGGATCAGGGAGCGCGTGCGCGAGCGGCTCGTCGACCTCGTCAGCAGCTCCCCCGACAAGTGCGGCCCTGCAGAGCGGCGCCGCCCGCTTGGTAGCTTGCGCGCGCGCGTGCCCGGTCCTGGCGCATCTGGCAGGCGCTGGGCCGGTGGTCACAGCATGCGTCAGAGGCCACCTGCTTACCGCTCACGTGCGGCTGCGGTGTGCGGCATGCAGGGCCATCAGGGCGGTGGAGCGCGCGTGCGCCTACCACAAGGAGCTCGTGGATGTGCTCACCACGCACATCCTCACCATTGTGCACAAGTGCGCTGCCTGCCCGCTGCCCGCCCGCTGCCCGGCCGGCCTTGCGCTCTGCCGAGCTTCAGACGGCAGCCGCCTCGGCACTGCATGCAGGGGTCCCCAGTGCGTCATGCAGGTGCGCACCACCGCAAAGCACTGCCCGCACATGCGCCTCGCTCTGCTCCATAGTCTTGCACGCCCAGGCCTGGAGCTGCACCTGAGACAGCACCTGCATGGTCGGAGCCGTGTTCCACCGAATGCTCGCACGTGCTGGCGCGCAGCGCGCGAGGGGCCGAGCGCGGCATGGCGCTCGAGGTGCTGCGCTGGGGCGCACCGCAGAGGCTGCTCAAGTCGGGGCTGCTGCAGAGCTTGCGCCCGCGGCTGCCCGTGCTGCTGGGCAGCGTGGACGAGGGCGTGCGCGCCTCCGCGCTCGCGCTGCTGGCCGCGCTGCTGCCGCATGTGGCCAGCGCTGACGCAGGTCGGGCGCGATGGCACTGCTGGCCCGCCTCGCGCCGCTCGGTCCCCAGCTCTCGCGCAGGCGCCCTGTGCTGGGCCCCGCTCAGGACAGCACCTGCTTGCCTTTGCACGCAGGACAGAGCACTCCACACCCGCGACAGGGATGGCTCTAGAGCCTCGAGTGACACAGAACTCGTGTCCAAGAGCTTCAGGTCACAGGCTGCTGCTGCAGCAGGCGCCGTGTTGGACGCGCTGCTGCCGCGCATCTCCCTGCACAGCAGCGTGGGCTGCCGCAGCCACTACTTCACCATCCTGCGCGACGCCTGGCAGCAGCACCCCGGGTGGCACCCCAAGCTGCGGCCGCCGCTGCTGGCGCTGCTGGGGGACCCGGACCCCGCGCTTCGCAGCCAGGTGCTGGCCCATCGGCGCCTGCATCATCACATGCGCGGTGTGGCATGCTGTGCTTGCATGCAGCGAGCGGCTGACCTGTGCTGTTCGATCCTGTGGCTTGCTGCTGTCGGTGCCTGATCGTCGGGCAAGGAGCGGCGGCTGCATGCAGGCGCTGGCCTTCTGGCACTCGGCGCTGCCGCTGAACCTCCCCGAGCGCCTGGCCGAGCTGCTGGCGGACGGCCTGGAAGGCGCGGGCAGCTGGGTGCGCCGCTGGGGGGCGGGCGCCGCTCGGGGCGCCCTGCACCTCCTGGCAGAAACTAGCCTTAGCATGCTTCGCTGATGAATACTCACTATTACGGTGCGTGGGCACTCTGCGCTTGGCAGAGCGCAGCGCGCCTGCTTACCCGCCAACGCGGCGGCAGCTTTGAGGCGCGGGCGCACAGCCACGCCCGCCGTGCGCACCTTGCCCATGATGGGCATGCCCTTGATGGGCATGCCTTTATGGGCAAAGAGACGGCTCCTTGCTTGTGCAGGCGGCGCGCCTGGAGGCGCAGTGGGCGTGCAGCGCGGCCGTGCTGGCGCTGGAGCTGGCGCGCGGGGCGCGCGCCAACGAGCGCCGGCTGTTCCAGGAGTCGCTGGCCGAGTGCGAGTTCGCCGACTATGCCGTCGACACGCTGTCGCAGACCGCGCTCGGCGTCGCGCCGCTGTTCTCGCAGCAGTGGGAGGCCAGCCAGGCGCTTGGCCCCGGCGCGGACGCGCACAGGCAGGTGCCGCGCCCGGCCCGAGCGCGCCAGCAACCCCCTGTGGGACGCCATCTGCATCGCGAGCTTGCGCGGTACATGCAGGACAGCCGTGCCCCATCGCGGGACGGCACCGGCAGCATGCACGACGCTCTGCAACGGCAGGAATGGAATGACCCGGCCCTGGTTCACGCGCCAGCTGGGCGCCGGCGTGCTGCGCGCCACCCAGTACGGCACCGCATCAGCCAGCTTCAGCTACTCGCTGGCGCTGCCGGAGGCCAGCCTGGGCGCCGTGGCCGCGCCCGAAGGGCCCGCGCCGACCCCGATGCCGCCGGGCCAAGCAGAGGGCGCCATCCCTGGTCTCGCATCCACCACCCAGGCGCGCTGTGCGGCAGCAGGAATTGGCCTGCTGTCTAACTTCTTGCGTGTGATTCGCAGCGCAGGCAGGCATGGCTGAGTCACACTGACCGGCCGTCAGTGTTGCAGGACGCGCTGCATGTGTGGCACGCGCATGATGGTCGCCTGTGCAGGCTCCTGCAGCCCTTGCGCCTGCGTCCCCGCCGCACGCTTCATGCACGTCATGCACGTCTGATCGCGGCGTGCGGACGCGGCAGGTGTTCCGGCGGCTGGCGCGGTATTCGGGCGGCGGCGCCGGCGCCGGCGGCCGCGCGCTGCGCGGCAGGGAGGCCTCGCGGCGCGCGGCGGCGGCGCGCGAGAGCAAGGTGGCGCTGCTGCGGCGGTACCGCAAGGGCGAGCTGCCGGACATTGAGACGCTGAATCTTGGCTCCATGCTGGACCCGCTGCGTGCGCGCCCGCGCTGCCCTCGAGGGGCCTCTGGAGCCTCTGTCGGCGCGCAGAGACGCATGACCGCCATTGGTCGCTAAGGAAGCGGAGAAGGAAGTTGTTTGTAATATTGATCCAGGTCAATGAAGTGGCAGGTGCGAGCTCCTGTGGTGTGGCTGCCTACACATCCGGCATGACATGTGATTGGCCTTCACGTACAGGTGAGCTGTCGTGTGCTGTGTGTTGCTGGTGAAAACCCTACCCTACCACCCCACCCCACCACTAAGTGCCTCTGTGGCGCAGCGACGCAGCGACGCAGCGTGCACGCCACACTGAGCTGTCACACCACATGGGGCTCCCGCAGGCGTGGCCGCCAGCACCAACAGCGCGCTCGCCGGCCAGCTGCTGCAGGCGCTGTTCAAAGCGGCCATGGGCGCGGCCGGCGCGGACATGCGGGCGCGCCTGCGCGGCGCGCTGGCGGCCTGCTTCGAGCGCGGCCCCAGCAACGCGGGCTACGTGGCCGCCCTGCAGAGGTTGGCCCTCGCCGACCGCGGCGGTGCCAGCACGGTGGCCGTGCCCGCGGCGGCCGCCGCCGCCAAGGCGTCCGGTGGACTGCAGGCCGGCGCTCTGCAGGTGCCCGCCCGCTCACAGTCCCGCGCTCGCACAACGTGAGCACGTGTGACCGAACGGGCAGCCTGCCGGGAGTGCCAGAGCATGTGGCGAGCAGCGAGCGCGGCCGCCGCGCGCTCAGGTCGAGGAGGCGCTGCTGTTCGGCGGCGGCGGCGCGCGGGACGCCGCGGCCGAGCCGGAGCGCAAGCGCCGGCGGCCGGCGGCGCAGCCGGCCGCTGAGCCGGCCGTGCGCGGCAGCGAGCGCTCCTGGGCCGCGCTGTGCGACCTGTACAGCCGCCTGGGCGAGGAGCACCTGGCGCAGGTGGCGCAGGCCGCGCATGTCGCCCGGCGCGCCCCGCCGCGCTGGCCCAGACAGCGACGCACGCGCGCGCTCTCAGCAGGGGCGGTGCACCTATGTGACGCAGTGTCCACGAGCCCACTTGTGGGGGGAGCGCCTAGCCCGCAGCTGCCCGCTGCCTCCTGCGCCTCCTGTCGCATGCAGTCCCATGGTGTTTTCTGACGACATGAAATACTTCAGGAGAAGGCCGGCCGATCCCTTCAGGCCACATGCTGGGATCGCTCTACCTGCAGACACCTGCTTGAGCCGTTGGTAACTGCTTGTGCAGGTGCCCTGGGACCCAGCAGGCGACAGCCGCCTTTGCGAGCCACCAGACGGAAGCGGCCTTCGCCATGTACGAGCAGATGATGCAGGCCGTCGCCGACGAGACGGGGGCCGCGGCGCGGACGGGGCCGGCAGCCCAGCTGCTGGGCGGCCAGGATCCCAGCCTGGAGGAGGAGGCCTGGTGGTCCGCGGAGCGCATGCGGTGCGCGCAGCGACGTGTCACGACCTGGCACCCAAGCCCATCTCACGCTAGTGCATCACCAGACTCGCCCCGCGCCTGTGCTGCCGGGGCTGCCACCAATGGAGTGCGACCGTGGCCGTGAGGTGGAGGCCGGTCGTGGCTGCCACAGCAACTGGGCGCGGCGGCGCGCGGCGCGCAGGTGCCTGGAGGAGCTGGGCAGCTGGGACCAGCTGCTGCGGCTTGTGGACCTGGAGCTGGACTCGGCGGAGGAGGACGCAGCGGCGGGGCCGTCGCCCGCGGCGCGCATGGACTTGGAGGACGCGGCCGGGGCCGCTGATGCGGCGCGCATGGACCTGGAGGATGGAGCGGGGGGCGCTGACGCCCCTGGCGACAAGGATGACCTGCTGTTCGAGACCAGGGAGGCGTGGCGGGGGCCAGAGTACCTCCGGTGTGCTGCTTGCGGCTCTGTCCTTCACTCCCCGCACCTGTACTGCAGACAAGGTAGATGCACGGCGCGTGAGGGTGTCGCCTTCTTTCAGCAGGGCTGTCCAGCAGTGGCCAAGTCTGAATGTGAAGTCGTTGTGTTCACCGAAGCAGGGGGCCGCGCGCAGGCCCTTTGTGCGCGCATGCCTGTTCCTGCCCAATGACCGGCCGCGCCTGGCTGCTCTGCTGCGCAAGTCCGCAACGAGCGAGGCGCGGCGCGCGTTGCTGGAGGCACGCGTCCCGGTCGAGCTGGCCGTCCAGGCGGCCACCGCCGGCGAGTGGGACAGGCGCGACCCCTCTGCACCATTGTAAGATTGCTGGAGAGCGGCCTCTGTGCGCGCCCCCGCACTTGACTGTGACATGTCTGAGTAGTGCCATTGAGGAGCTGTGCAAGACACCAATGCAGTCATCCATGCTCAATGTATCCAGGGAATCGGCAAATGCAATGTCAAGCATGTTGCCCTGGTGCGCGATGATCGCTGCAGCCTCATGTACACGCTTGGTGCTTATGCGACTAGGTTGACTATCTGCACAAATGGCGCCGGCATGGCCCGCATGATGCGCAGCTGAGGGACTGCGCGTTGTCGTGCTTGCTCGCAGGTGCAGGGCAGAGGTGGACAGCGCGCTGCAGCACTTCCGCGCGCGCTGGGGCGCGCTGCACCCGCTCAGCGAGGCGCGGCGCTGGCAGGCGCTGGCCATGCTGCAGCCGCTGGCCGAGATCCAGGCGCGCTCGCACCACCGGGGAGCTGGGCAGGGATCATTTGCAGCATCAACACGTCCCCTGACGTCTCTGCGAGGTTCTAAGTAGAATGGCTCATGCAGTGCTTCTGTCTTGCACCCTCATGCCTGAATGGCATCGATCGTGCATGTCTGGTATTGTAAGCGGCTGTCATGTTCAGTATTTTCCATAGAACCCACTTGACGTTCAAAACGCCCTCGGGCTGTTTTAAGCTGGTGGGTGTACCGTTTTAAGGGGCACAAGCACACGCTGTGTGTGGCAGGAGGCATCCACCCTGCTGCACAGCGCGCAAGCAGAGCCGCTCCACTTTGACGCGCCGGCCGCGCTGGCGTCCCTGGCCGGGCGCTGGCTCGCGCGCTGGCCTGGGAGTGCCGTGCCAAGCGCGAGCGCCTGCCTGACGGTCGCGGCGACGCGGGAGGCTCTGTTGGAAGCGCTCAGCCTGAAGCTGAGCAATGAGGGCCGGGGCGAGTCGTGGCGGGTGCGCGGACACTCTTCGCAGCTGGACACCCTCAGTGATGCATTTCATGCAATGCAGGGTACAAGCCATCTGCGTTTGCACACACGAAAGCGTATTCGAGCATGTACAGTGCAAGGGACGCTGTGCAGCATGGCAAGCCATGTGCGGTCAGCCCAACGCCATCTGCCTCGTATCAGCACGGGGCCTCAGATGCGGGCTCGCCAGAGGCAACTTTTGCGCGTGCAGGAGGTGAAGCGGCTGCGCGGCGAGGTGGCATTGGGCTGCGCATGCGCCCTGGAGCGGCAGGGCTTTGCTGATGCAGCGCAGGAGCTGCTGACATTTGCAAAAGCCGCCCTGCCTCGCGGCGCGCTCTCTGAGGCGCAGCTGCGCGTCTCCCTGGCCCAGGCGCGACGACCCTGCATGCATGCCCCACGGCAGTCTCCGAGTGCTTCCTTGTCTGCAGACCCAGCCTTCTTGCCTGACAACGTGTTGAGCTTTGGCTCTGGTAATCCAGCGATTGATGCGTCAGTGAGCATCAGCTTGTTATGCAACTTTACAGTGCCTGCCAGCCCCCATTTTGCATTTGTATGTCCATGCACAGCTATCCCAGCCGCATGAGAGCATTATCAGGTGTGCAGGTGCACAACACCCCGAGCAGCGCGCCGCTGCATCAGGCGCTGCAGGCGTCGCTGCGCGACATGCTGCGCGCCCCTCCGCATGCCGGTCCAGCCGCTGCAGGCTCGGCCGCGGCAAGCACTGCGATGACGCGGCGGCGCATCCTGGAGGGCGACGCAAAGCGTGTTTTGGCGCAGTCGGGGGCCAACGCGGAGGCAGAGGCGGGACCGAGCTCACCTGTCGCGCGCGGCCTGCTGTCAGAGGCCCTAGTGGCGTATGCTGCAGCCGCTGGGGTTGGACCGCATGGCAGCGCCCAGGGCAGCGCCGGTGCTGCGGCACCTGGCGCAGAGGGTGCGGCTGAGGCGGCGCAGGCCGCGCTGCGCTTGGCTCTCCTCTGCAGCAGCCTCTTGCGCGTGCGCCCCGTGCGGCCCACACGCGCGGCCCGTGCGGCATCATCACTGCAAGCGAGGGTGCCGCTCCCTCTCATGTGTTGCACACTGTCATGCATACTGGCTGTGCTGGCTGTACAAGTGCTGCACACTTGTCGAAGCAGCGCTGCAGTCACTGTGCACACTCTGGCAGGCCACGGAACGAGTCCTTTGCGCGTGCCATGCAGGACGCGGCAGACGGCGAGGAGGCCGGAGCCGCAGGGGCCCTAACCGGTGCCGCCGCTGCAGTGGCCGCAGAGGCTGGTGGCATGGCCGCGCTCTTTGTGCGCAGCCTCCTCCAGGCAATGCGCTACGGCGCTGACGCTGGTGCGCGGCCAACCGGTGTGCTGCCACGGCGCGCGCGCGCCGCCGTGGCAGACTGCTCGGCCCAAATTAAGGTGTTTTAATGGTTGGTTCCTGCGGGCATGATGGCAGCTCACTCCTGCGGGCATGATGGCAGCTCATTCCTGCGGCCACGGTGGCGCATTTGAGTAACCAGCTCTTAGCCTGTTGTCATGCAAGCGGTCACTGTGCTGTGTCAAGAAGGTGCCTCGTGAGCGCGCCCGAGGCATGTGCGCCAGTGCGCTATGGTTGACCGTGACACTGCAACATGGCACAGGTACAGCGTACGGTAGCTGGTTGAGTGAAATCAAGTTACCCGGGTCGCGCGGCGTGGCAGGCACCGATGCCCAGCTGCTGGTGCCCCGCGCGCTGGCTCTGCTGGGAGGCGCGGACCCGGCGCCGCGCAGCGAGTGGGCGGCGGGGTGGCCGCGCGTGCCCCTGCACGCCTTCTTGCCCTGGGCGGCGCAGATGCTGTCGCTGCTGGACAGCGCGGCCGGCGAGGCGCTGCTGCCCACGCTCGCCGTACGCCCGGCAGCCCGAACAGCCTGCGTGTCGCCCGTGCCCCTGTTCTCATCAAGAGGCAGCAGCGTCAGAGACCTGCACCGCACATGGTCAGAGCGCCTCGTGCAGGCGCTGGCGCGCGCGCACAAGCAGAGCCTGGCGCTGCCCTTTGGCCTGAGCCGGGCGCACTACGGCGACGCGGGGCGCCGCCACGCGGCCGTGCTGGAGCCTCTGCTGGCGGACGCCGCGCTGCAGCGCCTCGCGGCCGAGCTGCATGCCCTGATCCTGCCGCAGCAGCGCTGGCAGGGCTGGCAGCAGCAGCTGGACGCCCTCATCACCGACGGGCACAACGTGCGCGGGCCCCTCTGCCGCACAGCCCAGCGCACTGACGCGGGTACGGCACACCAGTGTGCATGACTGACACAGCTTCTGCATAAAAAGGTGCTGCGCGACTGCTGCGCTGCTGCACGACCAGGAGCGCGCAAGTGCCCTGCGACCCCCTGTTGGTGTGCGACTGCCGCCGCTCTGAGGGCCACGCCCCCCGAACCTACAAAAGTGGTGATGCACTGTGATGCAGGCGGCGGCCGCAGAGCTGTACCGCGCGGGCGCCTTCCCAGGCGTCGTCGGCGACCACCTGCCGCCTCCGGGCGCCGCCCCTGCCACGGTCAGCCAGGAGGTGGCTGCCGCCGCGCGCGGAGCGTTCGACGAAGCTTTCGGCAAAGGCGGCCAGCGCCTGGCACAGATGGGTCCACGGTGCAGCCCGGCCTGTTGACCCTGTCGTCAGTGGAACAGAGTGACCGTTGGATCATGCGCATGGCTAGCGACGCAAAGCTGCAGCGCTCTTGCGTGCATGTTCAGCAGCCTGTGTCAGCATGGCCGGGGGTGCAGCTCAAGGGCTCTGCACGTTCAGGACGTTTGCCGCGGCGTGCGCAACTGTCTCCGCAAAGCTGGCGACCAAAGCGCTGGGCAGCATGGACCTGGCGCGCCTGTCGCCGTGGCTGTCCGCGTTCTCGGCAGGCGGTGCGCCACTGGCTGCCCTGACAGTGCGCCGCGGGTCAGGGTATGACCGCTGCGAGTGTGTGCCCCTTCGAGAGGCAAGGCAGGAAGGGCAAAAGCTGTGAGTGTGCTATCACTGGTGTACCTGATGCTGGGCCAGCAGGCCATTGTCATTACTGCAGCGTGTGTCACCCAGTAACACTATAAATTAAGCTCGCAAGCCACCTCTCGCAACGGCGCATGTGCGCAGATGCAAGTGGCGAGGGTGTGGAGATGCCCTGGATGCCCAGCATAGCTGCCCTGGCAGCAGGGCCGCCGCAGCCAGTGCGCATTGTCGGGTTTGGACAGACGGTGAACATCTTCTCGTCCAAGCAGCGGCCCATCAAGCTGAGCATCTACGGCGACGACTTCAAGTGCGCGCCCATTACTGCACATGCTCACACTGCCTTGCACTGCTAAGCCTCGCTTGCACAGCAGATGCATTTTCTTGCACATGCTTTTAGCGGTTGTTCCATGCATAGGCATGCTATCACTGCGCCCGGGGCTGCTTCATGCCACGGTCTCCACCGTTTGAAAAGGCGCTGCCGCCAGATTGGTCATGCCCCTTGCTCAGCATGTGTTAAGGCATCGACGAAGAGCTCACGGCTTGACATCTGGCGCTGGAACTTGCTTGTGCTGTTGCAGGAAGACGGAGTGGCTGGTGAAGGGCGGTGAGGACCTGCGCATTGACCAGCGCATGGAGCAGCTGCTGGATGTCTCGAATGGGCTCCTCGCGCGCGACGCAGCAGCAGCCGGACACGGCCTGCAGGCGCGCTGCGGTGCTCTCCAGTCTGTCTGGATGAGCCGCGCGTCGTGATGACAGTGTGTGCGCTGCCACTGCATGAGTACCTCATAAAAGAGCCGCGTTGATGTTGTCTGCAGCACTGTGCACTGGTGCACTGGTGCACTGGTGCACTGGTGTGCATGTGCATGTACTAAGCATATGGTCTGCATACGGCGGTACCGCGTTCGCTGGCAGGCGAGCAGCGTTGAATGTGCCTTCTGGTATGTTACCCGGCGGTGTTGCGGTGTGCGCCAAACTTTGTAGGCTGGAGCTGCCTCGGATGCAGGTGCGGACGTACTCAGTGGTGCCGATCGGGCTCACCCTGGGACTGGTTGCCTTCGTAGAAGACTCGCAGTCTCTCAAGGACGTCATCAGTAAGCCCAGCCTGATACCTAAAGAGGTACAGCCCTGCACAACTCCCCTCACCTGCCTTCTTCTGCCACCGTGACGCGTAACCTGCACTCTTCTGCCAACGTGACGCTTTGCAGCAGCTTTGAATGCGCAGCTGAGCTTGAGCTCAGTGTCTGACGTTGTGTGCCAGCCACTCGGATGGTAAGTGTGATGTCTGTTCTGCAGGCCATTCCAAAAGCCGATGAAGCCTACTGGAACGGAGTGGTGGCTCTCACCGGTGGCCCAAGCAAGACCGGCGGAATGGTGGAGCAGCACCTTGCGCTGCTGCAGGGCGGCGTTCGGCATGAAGCTGTGCTTGCCAAGCTGCATGCGGCAGAGGCGCATGTTCGCTGGGATGGCCTCAGGTTGCCATTCCTCTACATGCAAAAGCTCTGCATTTGCTGCTGCATGCACGCGTCCTGGGCAGCGGTTCGTGCGCATGTGCCTAGTGCTTACCAGTAACATCTTGCCAAGAGGTGTGTTGAGATTGCGTTCACTTTGCAAGCTGCTGTGAGTGCAGCTCTAGCACGTATGAGTCGCCGAGCATGCCCTGGTGGTGTGATGTTGCAACTATGCAGGCGCTTGAACGGTCACAGCCTTCCTGAGTCACAGGACATGCGGCTGGCTGCAGGGAGGCGCTGCTGCGCTTTGCTGGCAGCGCGGAGGCCTTCCTGGCGCTGCGGCGGGGGTACGCAGCGAGCCTGGCGGCCGTGGCAGCCACCGGCTACATGTCGGGGTCTGGCGACCGCCACCTGGACAACTTCCTGCTGCACCCCGCGACCGGCGCGCTGGTGCCCATCGACTTCGGGTGCGCGGGGTGGAGATGCACTGCATTCCGCACTCCTTATCCTCCTGCGGTTGTTAGGATCTCATACAGGCGACATCCCGTGCGCTGAGGAGTTTGCATTGCATCACATGCCAGCCTGTCGGGGTGCTGGTTGTGCAGCTGGAGGTGCACAGCTCAGCTGCACCTTGGGCGCCGCAGTGCATTTTTTGTCAGACAGGCGGCGCGCCGTGGCAGGTACTCCTTCGGCACCGGCGCACAGGCGCTGCCCATCCCGGAGCTGGTTCCCTTCAGGCTGACGCGGCAGCTGCGTGGAGCGCTGCAGCCCCACGATGCATGCGCGCTGCTCGCTGCGCCGCTTTCGCGGGGCCTGGCTGCCCTGCGCGCGGGACGCGACGCGCTTGAGGTGCCGCCCGATGCTTAGACATGCAAGTTTGCTTCTGGCGCGCAATGCTTTTGGCACCCTGCAGTGCATGCGCGCTGCCACAGTGCAGGCTCCAGTGTGCTGTGCATGATCGCTGGCGAGGTGCGAGCTGAAAGTTTGTTGGCTGCATGCGCATCAAGCTCACGCCCTCCTGCTGGGCTTTTGCCTGCACTGCAAGCTGACACACCTGCTTCCCCACAGGGTATCCTGGACACTTTCCTGCGCGAGCCGCTCAGCGACTGGCAGCGGGAGGCGCGCGTGCTGCAGAGCCTGCGCAAGCCCAAGACTGGCAGCGCTGCGCCACAGCTCGCCAGCGCTGACGCGTACATCGCCGAAAAGGTGCTCGCATGGCCCTCTGCTGTTTACTGCCTGTGTCAGCCTATGCCCCATGTACACTGACGAGTTGGGAGCACTGACGCCCCTGGGGCTCTCAGGCTATGCTGATAGGCAGCCACTAGAGATTCAAAGTACCGCCAGCGGCCGAGCATGTTTCTTTGTAGCAGGCGTGTGCCACTTGGGGCGCATGCACAGGCAGCCATGGGGCCGGCGCAGGTGGGCACCGCCCAGAAAAAGCTGGCCGGGGCGCACCCGGTCGAGGTCCTCATCAAGGAGCTCGCGCCCCGGCATGCCGGCACAAAGTACTGGGCGTCGCTGCAGGTGCGCCGCGCCGGCGCCGTGCATGGTGCTGTCCAGAGCTTGTGAGCAGCACCGTTGTGTTGTGCATCCGGCAGGGTGCAAGGTCATGGACTTTGCGAGCTGCAGTCCCTTTGTGGAGCGAGAGCAGGGTGAACATGTGAACAGTGGGTGTGGTGACCTGGCGGTCGTGAGGCGCAGGAGCTGGTGCGGGGCACTGCTGGCCGGAACAAGCGCGCAACGCCCGAGGTTTCTGGCAGTGCGACGCTCACCCCTGACCAGCAAGCAGGCTGCCTGCTCGACATGGCCACCGATGAGAACATACTGGGCCGGGCGTTCATGGGCTGGCGCCCCTGGCTGTGACTCTGCGCGTGCCTGCCTGATGATTTTGCGCATACAGGTGCGCTTGCAGGTAAACTGCCAAGTGCTCTGAACCAGCGTGTGAGCTGCCTCCTTGAACGCTTGCAGGTGGCTTTCAGCCATGTGTCTGACTTTCCTGCCCACTGCGCATGTTTGTCTGGTGAGCTCTCAGTGTCGTTAAGTGCATGCAGCGGTGTAGTCGGAGAGTTTGGTCCCGCGCGTCGAAGTGCTCAACGCCTGGGAGCGTGTACACAAGCTGTGCATGATGGTGCTGTGTAGGACAGGAGCAGCTAGTTGTCTTATAGTTTGGGCAACCACAATATGGTGTGATGGCATTTCAGCTGTCCAAGGAAGCAGCTCTGTCACTACAGATCTCGACGCCTCGCACCTTTAACGCAGCTCTGCGCTCCTGATACAATGTGCTCAGCACAGTCAGGGCATGCTCTGCATTTGTGACTCCAAGGGAGCCCAGTTGCTCTTCAGCTGCCTGGTGAGTAGCTGCTGTGAGCTGCTGCGGCAGGTTGAGGACACGCCTGCGACAAGCAGTAGCCTATTAATTGTGCGCTGACGCCCCGCTCAGAGCAGCCCACAGAAAGTGATGGTGTAGTCCGGGTTGGCGTCGCAGACGAGCAGCGCGTCATTGTCGTTGACATAGGCCGTGCCGGTCGGGCAGATGCGCTTTGTGTGGTTGGAGAAGGCGCTCGCGTCCTGACAGTTCGCGATGTCCTTGTACACCTGCGGGCTGCTCGCACAGTGGCAGCCACACGGGGGTGCAGCCCTGCCATGCTTGTTGGCTGGCTTGGTGGCCACATGCGTACCTCGCAGGCGCTCAAGCATGCAAGGGGCTGGCCCGCTTTGCCGCGGACCCTGCCCGCGGCGGGACAGTGCTCGCGCAGGTCCGCCGTGCAGCCGCCCCGCTGGCAGCTGCGCCCGTGCTCGGCTGCGGCCGGCTGCACCAGCAGCGGCAGGCTGTAGACATCCATGATAACGGTGTACATGTCCAGCCCGCCAAAGCTGTTGAGCAGGAACTGGGCCTGGCGGCGCGGGGAGCGCCACGAGCTCAAGGCTGGGCGCGGCTGCGCTGGGGCGGTAACGAACCTGCTGCGTGGCACCTGCGTGTATGGCACCACGTTGGCATTGGAGCAAGGCGTCACGGCAGTGCACTCGCCCGTCTCGCACTGCTGGCCCGCGGCGTTGCACCCACTGCGTGCCCCAACGGTGCCGGCCCAGTCCGAACGGACCAGGCTGCTCCTGCGCCCGCCAGGCCGCAGCGCGTATGCGCTGGTGACGGCCAGCTTGCTGTCCCGGACGACTGGCCACACCGTGGCGTTGCAGGCGTTCACCACCGTCAGCTTGCGGGCGCCCTGGGCGCCCGTTGCTCAGCGGGTCTCAGCACTGCCGAGCTGGCAGCAAACGAGTGAAGAGGGGCACAGCTGGGCCAGGCACTCACTTTGCCATATGGTGCCAGTTCCGGCGACACTGCTGCCGCAGGCGCCAGGAGTGCGGCACGCGATCTGTTCATGCAGAGAAGGATGCAGGCCACCCAGAAGGCTGCCATATCTTTTGCGCAAGGTAGGAGAATGGCTCTCGGAAACCCGCTTATGCTCTCGACAAACCTACCTGCTGCCGCTTGCGCGCAGAAGGGACTCGACTCCATAACGGTCCCAGGGAGGGGAGTGCTGCCAGGATGCTCGCTTTGAAGCCAAAGCGTCTCACAGCTGGGTGGTGTTCAACACGCCACCTGCCCACGCACGTGCTCCTGCTTGTGTTCGTTGTGCAGGCTGCAGCTGGGCGCTCCACTGGGAGCCCAGGTGAGTTGTGGCGGGCGGCTGCCTGCATCTTGCTATATACCACCTAGCACCTGGCTGCCCGGGCACTGGGCACTGTGCCAGACACGTCTGCTCGTGGTCCCACCCCCGCAGCTTGCACTCAGAGCGCACACTGCAGCGGCTCGCGCGCTGCGCGCACAGGCGCGGCGCCTGCGCCAGCGCCCGCCGCCGCGCAGCCGGCGCGCAACCGCACGCTGACGGTCGTCAACGCATGCAACTTCACCATATGGCCGCTGACCTACGGCGCGCCAATGCTGGGCAACGGCAGCTTCATGCTGCGCAGCGGCGAGAACGCCACCTTCATCGCCCCCCCGGCCTGGCTGGGCACCTGGGGCGCGCGCACAGGCTGCCAGGTGGACAACGGCAGCGCGGGCGCGTGTGAGACGGGGCAGTGCGGACCCAACTTCCGGTGCTACAACGGCAACGTCGCGCCCTACACTCAGGCGCGCACCGCGCCGCCGCTGGCTGCCCGCGCACCCTGCGCCCGCCGGATTTACGGCCGCGGCGGCGCGCCCAGGTCAAGATGCTGTTCAACTCCTTTGGCGGCCAGGACTTTTACGACGTGATCCCGGACATCTACAACATCGCTGTGCTGGTGGAGCCCTCGGACCCCGCCTGCCGCGCCGGCGGCTGCACGGCCGACCTGCTGCAGCACTGCCCGGAGACGCCCGCGACGGCGCGCGTGCTGGACAGCGCGGGAAAGCTCATCGCGTGCAACAGCGCCTGCGAGGCGTACAGGGACCTCGCGCACTGCCGCTTCTCGTCCGCATACCAGCGCGCCGTCAAGGCGCTGTGCCCGAGCTCGGCCACGTTTGCCAACGACGACACGCAGCTGCTGGGCTGCAGCGGCAGCCCGGACTATGCCATCACCTTTTGCGGCCTGTCCACGCGGGCGCAGTAGCGCGGCTGGCAGAGCCATGTACGGGCGTGTGCCTGCCTTGGAGCCTGTGCTGAGTGAGCCGGGTGTCTCGCGCTGCGCAACCCGGCAAGCTGGGACGGGCGCTGCCTGTGTAACAGCCCGACTTTCCAGCCCCTCCCCCGTCAGGTCAGGTAGTCGCAGAAGGAGACGGTGTAGTCGGGGCTGCCCGGGCATGCCAGGACCGCGTGGTCTGCCATGTAAGACACGGTGCCGTACGGGCACGCCGCCTTGGTCTGGGCCGCGGCCGCGGACGGCGCCAGGCAGTGCTCCACGTCCAGCGCCGTCGCGCACGCGCTGCGGCAGACGCGGGCGGCGCCGCTGCCGTCGGCCACGGCGCCGCCGCCTGGGCAGTGCGCCAGCAGGTCGCGCACGCAGCCGCTCGGCCGGCAGGCGGCGCTGGCCGGCCGGATGGTCATGGCCGCGTTGTACGTGAAGAGGTTGAGGTCGTAGTAGTCCAAGTTGCCCCACGCGTTCAGATTGAACTCCGCCTGGCCGCCACATGCGCCCCCTGCTCCGGTCAGCGCGCACGGCGAGCCTGCACCCCGGCGGCCCCCGGCCGGCAGCTGCACACCTGCGTGCGGTCCATCGGCACCGCGCTCGCGTCCTCACTGCATGCCAGGCCGCCGCCGCAGCCGCCCGTGTCGCACGGCCCTTGCCCAGACGCGTCGAAGTGGCAGCCGATGCGCGGGCTCCAGTTGCCGATCCAGGCGTGCGGCACGCTCACGTTTGCGGCGGAGCCGGGGCCCAGTTCGAGGCCGCGTGTGCCCAGCACGCTGACGGCACCGCGCGCGGTGGGCCACACCGTGAACGCGCAGTTGTTCACCAGCGTGAAGGTGCGACTGCGGCCAAGGGGTGGCGCGGACGCCGGCGCGCTGTCCTGCGTTGCCTTTGCGCCTGCCCCGCGGCTGCCTGCGGGAGGGCGCCGGGCGGGTGCTGTTGTGCCCCGGCCTCAACCAGCCCACACAGAGATGAAAACTCATGCAGCGTGCACCTGGCAGGACCAGCAGCAGGCAGAGTGTCAGTGGTATCAGCGCGGCGCGCGGCGCCATTCTCACTGCGTGCAGCGCGCGCGCACGGCGTAGCTTTGGCCAGTGCTCGGGATGGACTGGTGCAACTTTAGGAGGAGGAGGGCTCTGCTTAGCAGCAGCCCAGCAGTCGCGGCACTGGTCGCGTCGTTCCACCCATTTTTCCCAAGTACAACAGGGGCTCCGAGAACTGCGCAGCGGTCTAGGGTAGTAGGGCTTGTCACCCCCCTCAAGCTCAATGCCGTCCAAGTCAGCAACTAATCTGCAACTCCAGAGCCATTCTCGACGCCTGACTACCTACAACACACACCCAACTCCCCTACAGAAGACAGACAGAAGCAATGGCGGACCTCGCGAACGTGAGGCCCTGATTCAGCCTGGGGCAGGACATGGCACCAGTGTGCGGGTTCAGGGCAGCGAGCAGGGGCTGTGTGGTTGGGTGGGGGAGTGCCTCGAGCACTGAGGAGAGCATGCGAAGGCGTCGCCAGGTTTCACGTGTGCTCTGTACAGCCGATCCGCGAGTCCGCTGCGGAGCCGGGTGGCGTGAAGGCTGCGCTTGGGGGCAGCTGCTTTGCTCAGATTTCTGCGCATGGGCCGGGCAGGGAATCCGGCTGCATGGGTCCACCACTGGCCGTCCTTTGGGCCTGAGCCGATGCAGCACCGCGCAGCTGACAAGCGGCAGCTGTGCAGCTCTTTTTGTGGGCACTTCGCAGCAGCAGCGTTTCTTGAGGCTGAGCTGCACAGCCCTTTTGTGGACAGGTCTCATGCCAAGTGCAGGGTGCCTGGGTGTTCCTGGGCGGCAGTGCGCGCCCTGCAGCGTTGTGGGCTCAGCTGTAGCAGTGCCTGCTGTTGTCTCCGTTGCGCGCGGCAGCGCCAGCAAACTCCCAAGCATTGCCGCCCTGAAAGTGCACTGGAATATGAAGAAAAGTGTGGTGGTGCAGGTTGCGTTCGGCGCGCTGGCCCTGATCGGCGGCGTGGTCCTGTACAAGGTCTGGAAGGGCGACAGCGTGGAGGTGCGCACAGCCCTGGCCTGATGCAAGCGAAAGCAGTACGCTCGAGTGCTTTTGAGAGGTTAAGCTCTGTGACCACTCCCTGAACGGGACTCGCTCCTGCCAGGGCGCCGCCAAGGACCTCAAGGGCGAGGCCAAGGGTGCCGCACACGACCTGAAGGTGCGCCCTGGCTTCGTGGGACCGCTGCCGCTTTGTTGTGGTGGGATTGCAGAGAGATCTGACGGCCTGCGCCTTGTGGCAACAGGGTCAGGCCAAGGGCGCGTACAAGGACGCGAAGCACAACCTGTGAGCGTGAGTGTGTTGACCACTTAGCGCGGGCGTTTGGAGCGGCGTGACACAGTGCGGCATGCCAGCATAGCACGGGAGCCGCGGGGTGTGCCTATGTTCTGCTTGTGTTCACTTGTCGGCTGATGTGTCGAGCGAGGCGTCTGGAGCTGCCGGCGCAGCACGTGTAAACGTGCGCGGCAGTCGGCTTGTATCCGCATCTGTTCCCCCTTTGCTTGCGCTCTTGCCGAATTGGTGTCAGGTTGCAACCTCCTGCTCAGCAATCTGACCTCCTGCTCAGCAATCTGTCGGTGTAAGACGTCATCAGGATGTCTGCACATGCAAGTTGAGCAGAGGGAAGGCAGGCAGTGACGTGTTGCACCTGAAGCAAGCTTCTAGTGGTGAGACGCACTGCTCCAGAGTCTGCTCAAGACTGCCAGATGTCAATGTCACCCGACTGTCCATTGGCCAGAGTGGGGTTGCCCGTTAAAGCAGCTCCTGCGCAGCAAGTCAGTGCAGTGCGTGTATTGGCTACTCTGGCTGTCTTCTGCTACCTGGGTAAGGCCTCATAGTCGCCTGCAGACATTCCAAGCACTTTGCAGTGCATGCTTCAACATGTGCGACAATAAGGCGGAGTGGGGTCAGCTCGCATGTTAAATATTGGCGTCCGCATGCATCCGCATCCTTACAGCGCATGCAGACAGCTCCAGTCAGACAGACTGCATAGATGCCACCCTCCGCACAGCGACCTCGTTAGGCACCACTACGCCTCAGCATATGAGCAGAATCGGATGCTCAGGGAGTGAACCTGCGCACAACAGACACAGTCAGTGTGATCCGTTGCAAACAAAAAAGCTCAAACACAGCGACATACGCAGTGGACAGTCAGCACAGGACTCGCACTTGGTGGCCGCCGCAAAGCCGTTGTTCTCCCACGGGCTCTCGAGGTGGGACACCTGCGCGGGGCCCGTCGCTGCGGTCAGCACGCGCTCAAGCCCTCAGGCAACACGAGCAGCACCGACATGGGTGCGAGCAGCAGCGGGGCGCACCAGGTTCTCCACGGGCCCCTGCAATGCCGGGCAGCAATAGAATTAGGCGCCAGGTCAGGGTGACAGCAAGAGTGAAGGCCCCTGATCATGCGGGGACAGCACAGCAGGGCCGCCCACCTTGCCCGTCACGATGGCCTGCACGAAGAAGCCGAGCATGGAGAACATGGCCAGGCGGCCGTTCTTGATCTCCTTCACCTTGAGCTCGGCCAGGGTGTCCGGGTCAGAGGCAAACTCCAGCGGGTCAAAGGGACCGCCTGCACGCAGCAGCCAGCTTCACGGTGCCGCGGCACGCCCGACGCCCCGGAGCGGGCAGCCCCACGCGCTGTGCAGTGCTCTGTCAGTGCTGCTTGCCGGTGCATGCGTGCAGGGGCGCACCGGGGTACAGCTTGTCCAGGCCATCCACGCCCGGTGCCGACCCGTTGAAGCGGTAGGACTCTGCCAGGCCCATCAGCACCACCTGCCACGCGGCAGCATGTCAGCTAGCACCGACCCCTGCCGCCACAGCGTGGTCGGTGGGTTGCTACCACGACGGAGCTGCCCCTGGAAGGCCCCAGCCTGCGCTTGCCATACTCATGTACCAGTGAGCAATCGCGTGGCTTGTGCTTCCACGCCCTGCTTGACACACTGTCGAGCCTCGCACGCGCGCAGCAGGATCCAGGCGCGCGCGCCTGCACGGCGAGCGTGGCGATGATGCTCTGCGCGTGCACCAGCGACGGCTTGCCCAGGTAGTTGAGCCCGTCGCTGTCGAAGATCTGGGCGCCCGCCTTCCACCACACGGGCTCCTGGAACTGCGCCGGCCACGCTGCGAGTGTGGCGCTGCTCGACTGCAGTGACGCGGCTGACACCAGAGCTCGGATGGTTTTCAAGATACACACTATAACTTCGGCACGCAACATCCTGATGCATGTCCACCTATCGCCAAGAGTGCACGCCCATCATGTGCACAGCAAGACGTTCAGCTCACCTTGAAGCTCGGTGGATCCCGCACAGCTTTGCCGACCCCAGGAAGCACCCAGCGCACAACGTTGCCTGTGAAAGTCAGGCAGGTGTGGGCCGCGTGACGCACGCTGGCGGCGCTGTAGTACTGCAGCAGCTCCGGCGTGAGGCAGCCGAGCGCGCCCAGCATCGCCCAGCGAGCGTGGATGACCTCGATCTCGCGGTAGCGCGCAAACGTCTCCGGGTCGGCGGACAGGCCCTGGGTGTCCCACCCGTAGTCGCCTGCACCCACACACCTGTAATGAGCACTGCCAGCACGCCACACGTCTGCACGCAAGCCTCACCGAGCGCTGGCGCAGGATGTGCAGAGCCTCTCAGCGTCTGACGCGGGGTAACAAGCGAGAGAGGGGGGTGGGGGGGAGGCACCTGGGTACTCCCCCTTGAGGTATGGGGGCGGGGCGGTGAAGGAGCCCAGGAAGGTCGGCCGGTTCGGGCCATACCAGGCAGACGCGCGGTCGGAAGACTCCGCCCACCAGCCGGCGCGCTCCCTGCAGGGCAGGTGCAGGTGGGTTGGCATCCTGGGAGCGGCCCTCCAAGCGCGCCCTTCGCAGCATGCTGGGCGACACCGCTGTCCCCCTTCGCTTGGGAGCGCGCATACTTGGTTATCTGACACATTGAGTGTGAGCACGACAGTGCGCAGCGGGGGCCCACCGCACAGTCTTGCGCGCGGTCTTGGTGACCTGCGACGCCTTCTTCTGAACAGTCTTGGCGGCCTTGCTGGCCGGCTGCGCCTTGGCCTGCGCAAACACCTGCATGCCCGCCTGCGCCATTGCGTTCATGCTGCAAAAGCCTGTGCTGTCACGGCGTTCGAGCTCTCCTCAACTTTTCTGCTGAAGCGTGCCCGGCATGCAGGTCTCGACTTGGTGCCGACCTGAGGATAACCCTAGACTCTGCTGCAAATCTCTGCTTGACAGCTCACTTGACGC
>JAABUO010002532.1_pt1 | contig 22219 bp, 19 predicted proteins | sample 5559291 | NCBI WGS metagenome assembly JAABUO01 (sample SAMN10711878, study PRJNA513372) | rock metagenome | isolation source: Antarctica rocks | place: Antarctica: Victoria Land, Finger Mt sud
CCGTTCTGAAAGCCGAAACGGATCAAGTTCGTGCTGCTGCAATGGTAACAAGTAACTGTCTGGGTGACCATGAAAGCAGTCTACCATAACAACTTATATTTAGACACTACCAGATCGATATGAGGTTTAGGTGCGGGCTTAGCAGTTGCCGATACTAGGGGAAAGAATGTCAACAGACAGAGGAGGACACGTGCCAGAAGCGGCAAAGTGCGGGCGGCAAAGTGCGGGCGGCATTAGCAGTCTCCACAAGGTGTTGTCCTCGGCGGCACAAGGATTCTACTTTTAAGCCTTGATAATTGTATAATAACACAATTTGTACGAATAACGGCCATTTGCGAATATATTTTGCGCTTGCTCGCTCCATCTTGACTTCCCTGCGTCCATAGGCGATAATTCCACCATGAAACCGTTTGACTCACTCTATACCCACGGCTTTATCCGCGCCTGCGTCTGCGTTCCATTTCTGCGCGTGGCCGACCCGACGTACAACGCGCAGCAGACGCTGGGACTGGCTCAACAAGCGTCGGATTTGGGCGCGGCAGTGGCGCTGTTCCCGGAGCTTGGCCTGTCCGCTTACTCCAACGAAGACTTGTTTCATCAAGACGCGCTTCTGGAAGCATCGCTCACCGCGTTGGAGCAGGTTGTCGAAGCCAGTCAAAACTTGACGCCGCTGCTGCTAGTGGGTGCGCCGCTTCGCTTTGACGGCCAGCTCTTCAACTGCGCTGTGGCTGTCTACCGAGGCCAAATCTTGGGACTCACGCCAAAAAGCTACCTGCCGAACTACCGGGAGTTTTACGAGAAGCGCCAGTTTACGTCGGCTCGTGACGCCATCAGCAGTGAAGTTTCTGTACTAGGCCAGCGCGTCCCGTTCGGCACCAACTTAATTTACACAGCCGGCAACGTTCCGAACTTTGCGGTTCACACCGAAATCTGCGAAGACGTCTGGACCCCGATCCCACCTTCTACTTACGGCGCGTTAGCCGGGGCGACAGTGCTTGCCAATCTGTCTGCCAGCAATATCACCATTGGCAAAGCAGAATACCGGCGTCAGCTTTGCGCCGCGCAGTCAGGCCGCTGCGTGTCGGCCTATTTGTACTCCGCCGCCGGACCGGGCGAGTCCACCACAGACCTTGCCTGGGATGGTCATGCGCTGATTTACGAGAACAATGAGAAACTGGCGGAAGCCGAACGGTTTGCGGCAAAGGAGCAGATCATCACCGCCGACATAGACCTAGAGCGGCTGGCCCAGGAACGAATGCGGCTGTCCTCCTTCCATGACTCCATCGGCGATCATTTGGACAAAGTTCGCGCCATGCGCCGGGTCGAGTTTGAGTTCCGGGTGCCAGCAGAGGCCCCCACCCCCAGCCCCTCCCCCGAGACGGGAGAGGGGAGCCGGATTTCAGAGACATCTTCACCCCTCTCCCGCGAAGCGGGGGCAGGGGTCGGCGCGGAGCGACGGGGGTGGGGGTCTCTGCTGCGCCCTCTCGAACGCTTCCCTTACGTCCCCAGCGACCCCGTCAAGCGCGACGAGCGGTGCTACGAGGCTTACAACATCCAGGTGCATGGGCTGATGAAGCGGCTGCAAAGCACTGGGATCAAAAACGTCGTCATCGGCGTCTCCGGCGGCCTTGACTCGACCCACGCGCTGATTGTCGCCGCCCGGACAACGGATCGCCTCGGCCTGCCGCGCCAAAACATTCTCGGCTACACCATGCCGGGCTTTGCCACTAGCAGCGGCACGCGGTCAAACGCGCTCGGCCTCATGGAGTCGCTCGGCATCACATCGAATGAGATAGACATCAAGCCGTCGTGCCTCAGAATGCTGTCGGACATCGGCCATCCGTTCATTGACGGCGAGCCGGTCTACGACATCACTTTCGAGAACGTCCAGGCCGGCGAGCGCACCTCGCACCTGTTCCGCCTGGCAAACTTCAACAATGGGCTGGTGCTCGGCACGGGAGACTTAAGCGAAATGGCGCTGGGGTGGGCGACTTACGGCGTCGGCGACCAGATGTCGCATTACAACGTCAACGCCTCTGTCCCCAAAACGCTGATCCAATATTTGCTGCGCTGGGTCATCGCCACCGAGCAGTTCGACCCGCTGACGTCTGCTTTAGTACAGGCCATTGTAGACACGGAAATCTCGCCCGAACTCGTCCCTCACGCCGCCGGCGATGATGACCAGTCGCCCTTCCAAAGCACCCAGGACAAGATCGGCCCCTACGAGCTGCAGGACTTCCACCTCTACTACATCACCCGCTACGGCTTCCGCCCGTCCAAAGTCGCCTATTTAGCGTCTCAAGCCTGGAGCGACAAGCAGACCGGCTCCTGGCCCGACCCGTTCCCCGACGACAAAAAAAGCGAGTACGACCTGCCCACCATCAAAAAATGGCTCGGCCTGTTTTTGTTCCGCTTCTTCCAGACCAGCCAGTTCAAGCGCTCCGCCATGCCCAACGGCCCCAAAGTCGGCTCCGGCGGCTCCCTCTCCCCCAGAGGCGACTGGCGAGCGCCCTCTGACTCCGAAGCAACGGTCTGGCTCAAAGAACTGCAAGAAAACGTGCCGGATTAACTCAGCCGTCTACACGAAATTGACAACAGGAAAATGCGTTCGTGTTGTCGAAATAGTATGTAGCTTGAATGCTTGTTGAGGTTATGGAAGATTATGCCAACGAATGTAGAACTGGAACAGTGGGGCGAAGCCCAAGACTATCCTATCCGTCTAAACAAAGACGGCAAAATCATTGATTTTTTAGACGAAGATATAAAACGTGAGAACACGCCGGAGGAGAGAATCCGTCAGCGGATGGTGCAGATTCTACACCACGAGTTGAACTACCCTAAGAATGTTATTGGCATTGAGCGATCTGTTCATTTTGGCCGCGAACGCAAACGAGCGGACATATTAGTATACGCCAACGCAGAAGCGCGAGCCAGCAACGATCAAGGGCAAATTTACATCATCGGCGAAACAAAAGCACCGCAAGTCAAAGAACCAGATGGACAATTAACGTCCTACCTCAGCGCAACATCAGCGACAGGCGGATTTTGGACAAACGGCAGTTCGGTCACATTCTACCGAAAAGACAAAACGAGCGGTTTTATTCATCAATGGCTTGGCATTCCCAAGTACGGCCTCGCATGGGATAGCATTGGTCACTACAAAAAGACTGATCTGGTTCAACCGATAGACTTGAAGCTGGCTTTTCGTCGTTGCCACAACGCAATATACAGAGCCGGTATTGACTCTGAAGACATTGCTTTGGATATGGTGCGGGTTATCCTTGCCAAGATTGAGGACGAGTCCAGTGGTGCCGAGTATTGCGACTTTCATATCACTCCCGAAGAATACGAAAATCCAGTAGGACGCAAGGCAGCTTGCCAGCGAGTTCGCAAACTTTTCGATGCCGTTAAGCATCGGTTTCCAGATGTTTTCAACTCTTTTGAGGAAATATCAGCTTCCGATGAGCAACTTGCAATTGTTGTCTCATACATGCAGCCATACGCACTTTTGGATGCTACCTATGATGTCATAGGAACCGCTTACGAAGTTTATGTCGCATCTCACCTGAAAGGTGAACGAGGTCAATACTTTACCAATCGCTTAGTTGTCAAGATGATGGTAAGAATGCTCAATCCTAACGATAAGGACGTAATCCTAGACCCCGCTTGCGGGTCTGCGGGCTTCCTCGTCGCGACGATGAACTACATCTTCACAAACTTGGACAATTCTGGCAGAACCCAAGCTGCAAAAGATTTAATTAAGCGGAATGTTTGTCACAATCTTTTTGGTGTAGACACAACACCCAAATTGGTCAAAGTTGCCAAAGCCAATATGCTTCTTAACAAAGATGGGCATACCGGCATTGTCCGTGGGGACAGCCTCGGAGCTTATGAGGATTTACCAGTAACCTTCTTGCAGCCAGCAGGTCAAGGCAAACCTACGGTCATTCTGACAAACCCCCCTTTCGGCTCAGGTCACGAAATCAGAGTTAAAGAGCCTGCAAGGCTCAAAAACTTCAAAACCGGCAGAACATGGTCGCTTGATGAAAAAAATGAAGTTGTTTATTCTGATGCTCTGAGCACAAATCAAGGCGTTGCCCCAGAGATTTTGTTTTTAGAGCGGTGCATTGAATGGATTGCAGATGATGGTGTTATAGGCATCGTCATGGCAAAAGGTCAGCTTGACAATAGGGAAGCTTTTGCCTGTCGGCGATTGATCTTTGATACATGCAAAGTTCTTGCTGTGGTCAATCTGCACGAAGACACGTTTGAACCATTCTGCGGTTCAAAAGCATCTGTAATCTTTTTGCAGAAGAAGAAGGTAGATGATGCAGATGACTACCGCATCTTTATGGCATTGTCCAACAAAATCGGTCAGACAAGCCGGGGAGAACCCATTTTCAAGCGCGACTCCGAAGGTGTTCCTATCATTCGTGACAATTCTTTTGTCTTAGATGAAGACCTCTCGGACATTGCAGATGCTTACAAGGATTTTAACAACGGAGTGCTGGATGAGAATCCATACCACTTTTCAATAAGCAAGTCAGAAATTAAAGCGGCTACTTTGTCGCTAAATCCTGTACAGTACCTACCTGCTCATAATGCTGCACTTCAACATGTTCTGTCTTTAGGAGATAGAAATGATTATGAACTGCACGCGCTAGGTGACATAGCTCATGTTTATAATGGGCCTCGGTTCAAGAGACCCTATGCAGATATGGGCGTCACCGAAGGCCCGACTATTAGAAAATACTTTACAGGTACAGCGCTGACACAGTTGAACAGCGACAACATCAAATATCTTGATGAAGCTAAGACCAACAAGATTACAAGAAAGAACTTGGATGACTTAACAATTTTCAAGGGATATATTCTTGTGAGTGATTCAGGAACGCTCGGAAGGGTAACTTATGCGCTAAGACAACATGACGGGCATATCGCGACCAACAACCTCATCCGAATTGTAATAGAAGATGAGCATCTTCGCGGTTATGTCTATCAGTTCTTGAAAAGTGAAATAGGCCAACATCTCATGATGAAAAATGCCTACGGCACTAATCAAGAACATTTAGAGCCTGATGTAATCGCTCAAATCCCGATACCAATCCCAAAGAAAAAGTCGATAGTAAAAGAGATTGGAGAGAATGTTATCAAGTCCATTGAAGAATTGGAGAACTCGATTCTAAATGCTGAACGTGCTGATACTCTGTTGAAAGATGTGATAGGTGTCACTGTATATAGCACTGATGAAACTTTGCCTGCCGACGAGATGACTACGATTGAAGGCATCATCGCAGATTTAGAACTAGAAACTGCATCCGCCGATTGATAAAACAAGAAAGCCCCCGATACTTCCAGTACCGGGGGCTTTTATCGAACCTAGCTACGCATCGTTTCCGGGTCCAGGCCCATGCTGCGGCAGAAGGCGCGGTAGGCGGCGGGGGCGATTTCGGAGGGCTTGATTTCGCTGCGGCCACCCCAAAAGACGTTGGTGTAGCTGACGGGGATGCCGAGGGACTCTAAGTGCGCGTCCATGGCGGCTTTGTGGGCCAGCAGGACCGATTTGTCGAGGCCGTGGGCGACGCCCATGATGTTGACGTTCTTAAACTCCGGGCCGCCTTCGCGCCAGTAGGCATGGGTCATAATGTGGAAGCGGCCAATCTCGCGGCCCGCCTCAATCTCGCGGCCTCTCGGCACGGCCCAGTGAAACAGGGCGTTGTATCGAGTGACGCGCTGGTCGCCGGCGGAGGGCTTGACGTGCTCTAGAAACGTCGAGAAGCGGCCGATGACGCGCCGGTCATGCAAAGACTGGGCGACGGACAGGAAGGTGCTGAGGCTGACTTCGGCTTCGTCCGCCCGCGCCTGCCACAAGTCGCGGACAATCTCGCTGGGTTCGAACTCACGCTTTAACGCCGTCAAGACCTGCCAGTCGAGTGGGCTGAGTTCGACGATGTTGGTGTCCAGCACATCGGCGGGGACGGGCGCGAGGCTGCCAATGGGGATGCCTTTACGCCGGATATGGCCGACGCCGAGGGCGAACAGGCGCTTTGCGGGCATCAGGCGGTAGTGGTCCGCACCGATCTTAGCCGCTAGAAAGTCGGCGTGTTTGGTGAGGGAGTAGCCCTGCGGGACTTTCAGCGTGGTCCACAGGCGGTACTGCGAGCCGGGCGTCGCGGAGTCGGTGGAGCGGATGACGACGTGGCCTGAAAAGGGGTCTTGGTCGAATAAAAAGCTGAATGCGGCGTCGAGTTTGTCCGCCGGAACTTGCCAGGCGACTAAAGACCCTTGCGCGAGGTTGGTTGCCATCAGCGTCTGCCGGACGCGCCGGATGGTGCCGGCCCGCAGCATGGCCCCAATACGATCAATGACAGTGGATACGGGAACGCCGGACTTGCCGGCGATCTCGCCGAAGGGGTCCGGCGTGAAGCCGTGAATAGTATCTTCGGAGACGGCGAGAATCGCGGCGTTTACGGGATCGTCAATCTCTGCGGGAATAACTGCCGGCGGCGGCGGGGCAAGTACAGTGCTCATGCCGTTATTGTACCCAAAACAGCCCGTGCGGGTACAATAGACACATGAACATGCCCCCGCTCGCGCCGACGCAGTTTCGAGAGTATCAGGAAGCGCTGGAAGCGCAGACGCTTTCGCCGTATGCCGTGCAGTCGGCGTTGACGCGCGGGCGGGCGAAGGCCGAAGAACTCGACCCGGTCCGCACCGAGTTTCAGCGCGACCGCGACCGCATCCTCCACTCCAAAGCTTTCCGGCGATTGAAGCACAAGACGCAGGTCTTTATTGACCCGGAAGAAGACCACTACCGGACCCGGCTGACCCACACGCTGGAAGTCGCGCAGATTGCTCGCACTCTGGCCCGTGCCCTGCGCCTGAACGAAGACCTGACCGAAGCCATTACCCTGGCGCACGATTTGGGCCACACGCCGTTTGGACACGGCGGCGAGGAAGCTTTGGGCGAAGTGCTGCGCGAGTATGTCCCCGGCGCGGAGTTCAAGCACTACGACCAGAGCCTGCGGATTGTAGACGTGCTGGAACACGGGCACGGCCTGAACCTGACCTGGGAGGTGCGCGACGGCATCTTGGGCCACTCCAAAGGCAGCAAAGACTTGGGGATTGTGGAGGGGACGAACCTGCCGACGTCTTTGGAAGGCATGTGCGTTCGCATCGCCGACCGCATTGCCTACATCAACCATGACATTGACGACAGCATCCGGGCCGGCGTTTTGACAGCGGACGAGCTGCCGCAGGACACGCTGGACGTTCTGGGGCGCTCGCATTCGGGGCGCATCGGCACCATGGTAATGAACGTGCTGGAAAGCAGCGTCGGCCAGCCCGAAGTCAAGATGACGGGAAACGTGCTGGAGGCCACCAACAGGCTCAAAGACTTCATGTACGCGAACGTCTACACGATGGACACGCGCGGCAATGTCGAGCTGCACAAAGCCCAGTTTATGCTCAAAGAACTGTTTCGCCTATACATGGGATCGTCGCGGAACATGGGATCATCTCAAATGCTGCTGCCGATGGACGATCTCGACCCCGCCGACAGGGGCGAAACAACGGCAGACCGCGCCCGGCGGGTGACGGACTTTATCGCCGGCATGACAGACCGTTATGCCACTATGAAGTTCAAGCAGCACTTCTTCCCTAAAGCCTGGGGTGACTGAGTTACTTCTCAGCCTCCCTTGTTCCGACGCTCGACTGCTTACGGAATGGCAAGGCTACGGATGGTAGCGGAAAAAGTGCCGGACAGGCCTGTGCTGGTGTCATCCTTTCAGGTGATCGCAATGGGGCAACCGCCCGCGACGCCGCCATTTTAGCGCTTATCCATTTTTAGCGCTTATCAGTTAAACCAGCATTAAAACTAATCGCCATTCGGTGCGGCATCTGGTACAATAGCAAAGAATTTTCGCGGAACGCCGAAACGAACGCTGTTGAACTCTCAAAACCAGATATTGATGGAGGCGGGCGACCAGGGACCCTCGCACCTGGCACAAGCCGTCTTTCGGGCGCTCACCGTTTCCGTACCGGAGCCGCCAAGTGAGGCGCTTCTCGGAGAGTTTTTCGAAGCGTTGTACCAGGTGAGTTTTCGGGACCAGGTCAACCGTGGAGAAGGGCCGCCGCAACTGCGGCGGGTCGTCTGGCAGGGACCGGAAGAGTGCGCCGACTCGGTATCCGGATTTCTGCGGCTGATGCCTCCGGTCCCGCTCCATCCCGGCAGCCTAGCGTCGCTGCTCACGGCGGCAGGGGATCAGGCGGTAGTGGTTTCTGCGGAGCCGTCTTCCGAGGGGGAAGCGCAGGCGCTTGTCATACTGGGGATCGTTCCAAGAGGCGTGGAAGAAGGCCGCTGCGGGCTGTTTCGCGCAGACATTCTTGGACCGGCGCACTTGAAAGTGGAGGCCGGGCTGGATTATCCGCTGGAGCTGCGCCGGAACCGGCTGCGGTTGTCTGCCCTGAACGTGTTCGGACGCGGCCCGGTGCAGGAGCGTTTGTCGGCGCTTTTGCAGCCTGTCTTTCCGGCGGTGCAGGCTGTGCTGCCGCCGGACATCGCGGCGTCGCCGCTGCTGTCCGGGGGCGCGTTCCCGCTGCCCGGCGGCAGCGTCTTAATCAGCGAGCAGGAATGGCCGGAAATCGTCGAACAGTTTTGGCTCAAAGCCTTTGCGCTCTTGCTGGAGCGCGTTTTCGAGGCCCGGACTAGCGGCTTAGTCGCGGTTTCTCCGCGCCCGGATGCCGACGGGCAAGCAGAGTGGGACGAGGACTGGACGCCGCAGCCGCACAAAGCCGCGTATCCCCAGGTGCGGCATCTGCTGGAAGAACGCGCCGCGGAGGCGATTCGGCAGCAGGTCCACGCAGTTGGCTCGCTGCCGGAGCGGCTGGCATCGCAGAGCGTTTCCCTGGACGATCTCGCCCTTCAGGAGCCGGCTTCCCGGCTGAGACCGCCGGGAAGCGATCCTGAGATTGCCAGCGCCCTGCAAATGCTGGCGTCGCTAACGCGAGCAGAGGGAATTCTGCGGCTGGACCCGCACCTGGATTTGGTCAGCTTTGGGGGGCAGCCGGGCGCGAGCAGGATGCCGGAGAGGGTGTATCTGGCGGGGGACGAGCTGGCGTCGGAGCTGACGCCGATTTCGCTTCGCAGCTTCGGCCCGCGCAACCAGGCCTTGCTGCGGCTATGTTACCAGGACCCTCAGGCCCTCGGCTTTGCCTTCACTCAAGAGGGAGAGATTCGGGCGATGCTGCGGCAGGAAGAAAAGCTCATCGTCTGGAACACGATTTTACTGCCCCGCTGAGAAAGCCTCAGTCAACGCAGCCCGCACTCCGGCAATCATCAGCGGCAGCGGCAGAGACGGCAGGTGCAGCATGTTCTCCGCGATGGCCTGCTCCGACGACAGCGGCAGATGGATAAACCCCGTTTTGTAGGATAGCCCCTCTGAGGCGGCATAATGCAGCGCCCGGTACAGAATGTGGTTGCAGGCATAGGACCCGGCATAGCCGTGCGCCCGTGCCGGAACCCCGGCCTCCGCGCGGATTACTTCCGCGATCTGCTCCGTGTCCAGCGTGGAGAACAGCGCGTTTGGGCCACCGCTCACAATCTTTGACTGCGGCAGGTTCGGGCCGAGCGGCTTGCTTGGATTATCGCTTTCCGGGATCTGAAGATTGACCGCGAACCGCTCCACATCCAGGCAAGTCGTGCCGGACGCCAATCCCAGCGACAGCACCAAGACAGGCTGATAAGTATCAATCGCGCCCCGTAGCCGCTTCCAATCCTCGCTCATCACGACCGGTAGCGTCAGGCTGACCACCTGCGCTCCGCCGATGACTTCCCCATGCAGGCTTTCTGCGATCTGCTGCGACGGGTTACTCTTACTGCCGCCAAACGGCGCAAAACCTGTCAGAAGTATGGTTGACATTATGACCGCTCAATCGTTTGAGACACGGGACCTGTCCAGGTGCGGACATAGGTGAGAATGGCAATCCCTTCCGCCGCAAGCTCGTCTTCCAGTTGACGCAAAAACGTCTTCGTATCATTGATCAAAGCGGCTTTGGTCACAAAAACCTTTACCTCATCGTAGTCGCTCCGGCGGGTAACGGCGACATCAAGCAGAAGGTCCGGGTTGTCTGGGCTGAATTTTGCCGCCATCTGCTGCTCAATGTAGGTGCGTAGTTCTTCCATATGTGCCTGCCGGAAGGCTGCATCATCAGTCGGTATCCTTGTGATTGGATAAGGCATTAGAGGACTCCTGATTCCTTTAGTTTGATGTATTCGCGTGTATTATCGACGATGCGGCGTGCGAATTGCACGGCTTCTTGTGCCGCTTGTGCAAAGTCAAGCGGCGCTTCATTGGGAGTATTTGTGCCGTAAGGATGATAATCCGCGAGATGCCTTCGGTTAAGCAGCTCCAGAAAGTCATCGCGGAACTTTTCCGGATTGCCCAATTTGCTTTCCGCTGCCCGGTTGCGTTTTAAGAGAGCAGATGTTGCCGTAATCGCCTCACGATGCCCGTCCACATCGCCCCGCTCTTCAAACATTAAGTAAAGCACGGACGGCATGATGAGCCGCATAGTGGGCACGGGAGACAGCATTGCGATTTGCGATTTCGCTGCTGTCTCCTAAAGATAAGCCTTCCGAAAACAACAAAAAATTTTCCGCAAGTTCCAGCCGCTTTTCGATGCCGTCACGCATGGCCTGATCGACTCGTGTGATGTCAACTGCGCCGTAATGAACATTGGCAAGAGCACGCAAATCTTTGTATTGCGCCCTCTTCAACAGTGAACAATAGACAAGAAACGGCAGTGACATGATTTACTCCAACCCCGCTTCGGCCCATTCGACGGCCCGTGTCAAAGCACGCATCTTTGCCAGCGTTTCGCGGTACTCAAAGTCCGGCACGGAGTCGGCGACGACGCCGCCGGAAGCCTGGACATAGATGGTATTGTCCTTGACGACTGCCGTGCGGATTGTCAGGGCCAAATCCATCGCCCCGCTGAACGAAAAGTAGCCGACGCCGCCGGCATACGCGCCGCGCCGGGTCGGCTCCAACTCTTCGATAATCTCCATCGTGCGGACTTTCGGCGCACCCGTGGCCGTGCCGTGCGGGAAAGCCGCCCGCAGAACGTCAAACTGGTCCAATCCGCCGCGCAGGGTTCCGGTGACCTCGGAAACAATGTGCATGACGTGCGAGTATTTTTCGATCACCATCAGCTCATTGACGCACACGCTGCCGTACTCGGCGACGCGCCCAATGTCGTTGCGGGCAAGGTCTACCAGCATGATATGCTCGGCACGTTCTTTTTCGTCGGCCAGCAGATCGGCCGCGATGGCGTCGTCTTCCGCAGGAGTTTTGCCGCGCCCATGCCGCGACCCTGCAATCGGACGAATGGTGATTTTGCGGTCGTTCTCGCCGACTAAGATTTCCGGGGACGCGCCAACAAGCGTCGTGTCGCCGAAGTTTAAGTAAAACATATAGGGCGATGGGTTGATGGAGCGCAAGGCACGGTAGACGTCAAACGGGTCGGCATGAAGCGTCTTCGAAAGCCGCTGCCCGATCTGCGCTTGAAACGTGTCGCCCGCCGCGATGAACTCCTTGGCCTTCAAGACCGCGTCTTTGTAGTCCGTTTCCGTGCGGTTTGAGACAAATATCTCGCCGGACGCGCCGGGCTGCGGCGGGGTGGGGAGCTGGGGCGGCACTTGAAGCCGTGCGAGCAGCGCGTTGACTTTGTCGGCAGCGGCATCATACGCCGCGCCGGCATCCTCGCCCGGCGCAATGCGGGCGTTGCACAGCGCCAGCACTTTATGCTTGACGTTGTCAAAGACCAGCAGGGCGTCGGTGAACAAAAACACGCAGTCATCCAGCCCCAGATCATCTTTCGCCAGCACCGGCAGCTTCTCAAAGAAGCGCACGGTGTCGTACCCGATCATCCCCACCGCGCCGCCGACAAACGGCGGCAGCTCCGGCGAAGGCACATAGGTGTAGCGCTCCAGCAGTTCTTTCAGCAGATGCAGCGGGTCCCGCGCTCCTGCCGCAAGCGTCACCGTCTTGGTGCGCCCGCCTTCGGTAATTGTCGCCGCGTTGCCTTTAGAGCGGAAGATCAGAAACGGGTCAGAGCCGAGAAACGAGTAGCGGGCCAGCCGCTCGCCGCCTTCCACGCTTTCCAGCAAAAACGAGTTCGGCCGGTCGCCTGCGATCTTGCGGTACGCCGACACCGGCGTTTCCATGTCCGCCAGCACTTCGCGCCAGACGGGGATCAGGTTTCCTGAAGCAGCTTTCTCGATAAACTCGTCACGGGTCGGCGCGGTCATTAAGTGTTTCATAATTGGCACAGATTATACCTCTTCTGCCGTGTCAAGTACGCAGGCGAGCGTACCAGTCAGGCCGGTACGACGCAGGCCGAGCCGTGTAAACTTCGCCCGATGGCAGGGCAACGGCGCTGAGAAGCCCGCCCATGCTGCATCCGGTGTCAACGCCGATGTAATGCTTGGTGCGGGCGAACATGACTTTGGGGAACGGCGTGTGGCCGCGCACAACGGTCTGCCGCCACCAGGGCCGCTTTTCGCCTTTAACTTTGCCCCAGCGGAGCGCTCCGGTGGACTGCATCGGGAGCGGCAGCGCCAAGTCCCAGCCGGCATGGGTAAAGATGTAGTCGTCGGTAATATAGAACGGCAGCGTCCAGGGTTCGGCTTGAGCATAAAGGCGCAGATGGGGCAGGGGAAGGGAGTTAGGGTCACCAGGAGTCAGCGCATACCCGCGCCGCGCGTAGGAGTCCAGCGTTGTTTGGGCATCCAGACCTGCAAGCGTTGCCACTTCCCCGCCTTCCAGAAACAGCAGCAGCGCTTCTTCATGGTTGCCTTGAACAAACACTTTGCGGCAGCGGTTAAACGCCAAAATCTGTTCCACGCAGTCAAAGGGGTCCGGGCCGCGATTGATGATGTCGCCGAGAAAGATCACCAAATCGGACGGCGTGACGGGCAGCTTGGCGAGCATTTCAGCCAGCGCTTCGCTTTCGCCATGCACGTCGCCGACGGCATAAATCACGAGGCTGCGCCCACATACGGCAGGACGGCGTCGCGCATCTGGTCCAGCGATTGCCATTCGTCGCCCGGATCGCTGAAAATAAGAATATGCGGCCCGGCAAACTTGACTTCGGTGCAGAGGTCCAGGCAGCGCTTGAAGTCGGCGGTGTCCATCTGCCCTGGTGCGTGAAAGTGGGCTTTCGCGTGGGTGCATTCGGCGAGGTCTGCGATCAGCGGCAGATCGTTGTGCTTGCGGTCAACAGGCCAGTTGCCGAAATCAAGTTTCAGGCCGACGCGCCCGTCGAGCCGGTCCAGCAGCGTCCGCACGGCGTTTGGGCTGTCCAGCAGCCGGTGCCAGTTCTCGGTGACAACCCGCAAATCGTAGTCGTCCGCATTGCGGAGAATGCTGCGGAAGCTCGCTTCGCTGAGGTGCAGGGCGGATTCGCTTGGCTCGGCATAGCCGCCGATAACCCGAACGCGCTGCGCTCCGCACTCGGCGGCGACTTCCACCCAGTCGCTAATCATGGCTAACGCTTTTTTGCGCTCCGTCGGGTCGGGATGGGTGATGTCGCCTTCGTCAATCAGCAGCGTGTAGAGTTCGACGCCGGCGCTGTCCAGCGCCCCGCGCAGCTTCTCCACATACTCCGTGTCGGTGCTGGGCAGATGAAAATGGCAGATTTCCAGCTTGCCCAGCCCATGCGCCGCGACCTGCGCCGGAATATCCAGCAGCGGTGTTCCGGCGGTAAGCATAGTGTTAAGGCTCCAGGTGGAGACGCCGAGGCGAGGGTTCAAGTTTGACATGTTATATGCTCCGACCGATTGTCCGGCGCTCGGTCACGGCTGCACCTCGATGAGGCGTGAACAGCACATAGACGACTAGATGATGAACCATGCCGGGCAGCGTCTTGGGAGCGTACTCCGGCTCCATTTGCTGTTCCGGTGTGATAATCTTGTCGAGGTCGCCCGTGAAACTTTGATCAGCGACGACATCATTTTGCAAAATGATCTTCTGTCCCACTGATGCACTGACTGTTTCGTTGTTCCCTAGTGCTTCCTGCGGCCCGCCCATCTCGTGCCGAAACCGGACTGTTTTGTTGAAGCTGAGGCCTCCGCTATCAGACTCAAACGCACAGGTGTATGTGACCAAGTTCTTCTTGACCGGCAAACCCTGCGCTTCTAAAATGGCTTTTACACGGCTGTCGTCATCGTGGTCCAGCCGGTACTTGAACGGCTGCGACTGCGGCCAGGCGTCAGGGCGCATCGCAATGGTTTCCTCTCCCTCGCCGTCAACTAAAAATGCAACGTGCATATCCAGCGGGGGATTAGTGGAAGGAACTGTGATCTCGTAGTGATGCCACAAATCCTGGTCGCTCTCCCCTATACTTAGCATTGCCTTGACCTGAATGGCTGCAAGGGTAGGCGTTTGTGCCGCCGCCGGAAGCCCAACCGCAGGAACCAGCGTTCCGCCATGCCTATGCGCCCCGGCAAAAAAGAGTGCGGCCCCAACTCCGAGAGCGCAAACAACAGCAACAGGACGCGGGTTCATGCGAGACCTCCAGTGTTCAACAAAGAGGGGCGGGGGCAAGCCCCGCCCCTACGGGACTATTTCTTCGTTTCGGCGAACTCGCGGACGGAAGCAAGCTGGCCTTCGGAGCCTAAGTATTTGGAGCGGCTGACGATGAACTTGGCGTACTCAGCAATGAAGACTTTGCCGGGGGAGCGCAGGTCGAAGTCTTCCGGCTTGCTCTCGAAAAACTCGCGGTGAACGCGGGTCCAGACCAGGCGGCCGTCGGTGTCAATGTTGACCTTGCAGACGCCGAGCTTTGCGGCGGGGAGATACTGATCGGCGTCCACGCCTTTCGCGCCTTCTTTGAGCTTGCCGCCGGCGGCGTTGATGCGGGCGACTTCGTCCTGCGGCACCGACGACGAGCCGTGCATGACCAGCGGGAAGCCAGGGAGCTGCTCCTGGATGGCCGCAATGCGCTCGAAGTGCAGGCCCTGGCCGCCGGAGAACTTGTACGCGCCGTGCGAGGTGCCGATGGCGCAGGCCAGCGAGTCGCAGCCGGATTGGGCGACAAACTCTTTGGCTTCCACGGGGTCGGTCAGGAGGGCGTTTTTCTCGTCCACGGCGATGTCTTCTTCCACGCCGCCGAGCATTCCGAGTTCGGCTTCGACGCTGACGCCTTTGGCATGGGCGGCGGTGACGACGCGCTTCGTGATCGCGACGTTCTCGTCAAACGGGTCATGGGAGGCATCAATCATGACGCTGGAATAAAAGCCGCTGTCAATGCACTCCATGCAGGTCTTCTCGTCGCCGTGGTCGAGGTGGACGGCAAACACGGCTTCCGGGAAAATCTCGTCGCAGGCGCGGATAATCGCTTCCAGCATCCGCTTGTCGGTATACCCGCGTGCGCCTTTGGAAATCTGGATAATAAACGGGGACTGGGAATCAATGCTGCCCCGGAACAGGCCCATCGCCTGCTCGGCGTTGTTGATGTTGTAAGCGCCGACAGCATATTTGCCGTAAGCATGTTCAAACAATGTTTTGGTGGTGACGATCATGGCCGTGTGAATGCTCCTCAGAAAAAGTAATTCAGAAAAAGTGGTACGGCCCGATTATACCCGGCAGACGCCCTTTTCGGGATTGACAAGGAATTTAAGGCGCGGGTAGGGAATGAAAGCAGGCATGGCAGCGCCGCCCTGACTTATTCCTAACCATTCAAGATTGGACCCTGCCCGCCATGCCCTTCCCTTCCCGTCGTCTATTATCAGTCGCTTGTCTACTTCTTGTCGCGGCTGCCTGCGTGGCTGCCGCCCATGCTCAGGGGCCGACGCTTGCGATCAACCCCGTTCCGCTTGGGCCGCCTTTCACGACGGAAACGGCGGCGCGGGCTGCTGAAAGCGGCTCGTGGCTGCTGCGCGGGCGCTCCCTGCTGGGGCTGTTTGTGTTCGCCGCCGTCGCTTACGGGGTGGGGCAGGTGCGGAGCCGGGGACAGAAGACGCCGCTGCGGCTGGTGCTGTGGGGCTTTGGCATTCAGTTTATATTCGCATTTCTTGTGCTGGACACCGGGCCGGGGAAATACGGCTTCGCCTATGCCAGCGCCGCAATCCGCAACCTGCTGGACTTCTCGCAGCAGGGCGGCAGCTTTGTGTTCGGGGATCTCGCGCTGGGAAACAATATTCCCGTCGGGATGCCGCTGGGCAACCCGCAGATGGGGCCGATTTTGCAGCCGACGGCCTACGCGCATGTCGGCGGCTACTTTGCGTTTTATGTGCTGCCGACGATTGTTTTCTTTTGTGCGCTGACGGCTCTGTTCTACTATTCCGGCGTCATGCAGAAGATTATAGAGGGCATGGCCTGGATCATGCAGCGGACGATGGGAACGTCCGGTGCGGAAACGCTGGCGGCGGCGACCAATATCTTTGTCGGGCAGACCGAAGCGCCGCTCATGGTCAAGCCGTTTCTGGCAAAAGCCACAAACTCCGAGCTGATGGCAATTATGACGGCGGGTTTTGCCAACATCGCGTCGGGGGTGCTGGCGGCCTATGCCGCCATGCTGAGCGGCTTTTTCCCGGACGCCGCCGGGCATCTACTGGCCGCGTCGCTGCTGTCCGCCCCATCGTCGCTGGTGGTCGCGAAGCTGATATTCCCGGAGACGAAGACGCCGGAGACAGCGGGCAGCGTCAAAATCACCGTAGATCGGACCGATGTCAATGCGATTGACGCCCTCACCAGAGGCGCTTTAGAGGGCCTGACGCTGGCGCTGAACGTCGGCGCGGTGCTGATTGTGTTCATCGCTATGATCGCCCTGCTGAACGCGCTTCTCGGCTGGGGCGGCCACTTCTTCGGCTACCCTCATTTGTCGTTCCAGCAGATTTTGGGCTGGGTCGCAACGCCGTTTGCCTGGATGACGGGGATGCCGTGGCACGACGCGAAGTTGGTAGGGCCGCTGCTTGGGATCAAAACCGCCGTCAATGAGTTTGTCGCGTATTTGCAGATGTCCCAGATGCTGGGCGCGAACCCGCATTTCATCACGCCGCGCTCCGCCGTCCTAACGATTTATGCCCTGTGCGGGTTCGCGAACTTCGCCAGTGTCGCCATTCAGGTCGGCGGCATCAGCGGCATGGCCCCGCACCGCCGCTCGGACTTGTCCCGGCTCGGCCTCCTCGCCATGTTCGGCGGGGCATTGTCGTCTCTCATGGCCGCCTGCGTTGTAGGTGTTCTGCTGTGAGCGCTGCTTGACTTCTCAGCCGGCAGTCAGTATACTTTTGACATTCGCACACCGCAGAAAATCAGTACCTTTGTTACAAACCGCGTTAGACCTCGAAATGCCTGCTCCTTCTGACTTTCCTCCCACTGCGGAAGAAGTCAGCCCATTGTTTCGTGACTCAGCGTTCGAGGACAACAAGCAAAGTCCCATACATCGCTGGGTTCCGTGGATCGCGGGTTTTTCGGCTGGCTTCGTTTCGGATACATTTGAGCATTATTTGAGTGATCCGCGACGGCGAGATGTAACGATCCTGGAGCCTTTCTCTGGTGTCGGTACGACAATGGTTGAGAGTCTGCTGCACGGTTACGATGTTGTTGGGTTTGAAGTAAATCCCTTCGCAGCACTCGCGTCTCGCGTCAAATGCACCGCCTTCCGCTTGGAGCCGGAATACCTGCGGCAAAACATCATTGTCTTCGAGCATAAAGCACGCCAGCGGACGGCTTCACTCGACTGTGCTTTTACTGCCGGTGATGATGCCTACTCCTGCCTGCCGAAGCCGCGCTCTTTACCGCCTCCTGGTTTTCGCTCGCGGGTCCCGTTTTTCAGCCCGACCATTCAGCAGAAGGTTCTGCACTGCTTAGATATAATTCGCGAGATGCCGCAGGCGGAGCTAAGGGAACTGGCCTTGCTGGCGTTCGGTGCCGTCATGGTTCGTTTCTCAAACTACTCCTTCGAGCCGAGTTTGGGGTCGCGGGCTGCGGCAGGCAAACCGGAAATCGCGAACGCGGACGTCGTCGGTGCCATTGCTGCTAAGCTCAGCGCCATGCACGAGGATTTGCTGACTTACCGAGATGCCATGTGTTCGTACCATCCTCTGCCGGCGGCTCAGGTGCTGGCTCAAAGCTCGCTAGACCTTGCGGCATCTGTCCCGGAAAGCAGCATAGACCTGGTTGTTACCTCGCCGCCTTACTTAAACAACTACCACTACATCCGCAACACACGCCCCCATCTTTTTTGGCTGGATTTTGTTGCTGCACCCTCAGAACTGAAGAAAATCGAAGTGGAAAACTTCGGCAAGTACTGGCAGACTGTTCGGGATGCGCCGCGGGCGCAACTAGATTTTCGGCTGCCCGAACTAGAAGAGCGCATTGAAGAGATTAGCCGACAGCACCCGGAGAAGGGCCACTACGGCGGTCAGGGCTGGGCGAACTACGCAGTCGAATACTTCCACGACTGCCGGCGCATCTGCGACGGTCTGCGCCATGCGCTAAAGCCGGGGGCGGCGGCGGTGTTTGTTCTGGGCAATTCCATCACACAGGGGATCGAACTGCCGACCGACCGATATTTTGGGCAGATTGGAGAGCTTTGCGGTTTGCATTTAGAAGACATTCATCTGCTCCGCAAAAAACGTGTCGGCAATAGCGTCGTCAACTCCTCTATCCGAAATGGAGAGCCTAGTAAGGCCACGCTCTACGAAACCGCTGTTGTATTACGAAAGCCCGTCAAGTAAGTCATGCGCGTTACTCCCTACAATCCGTTAGACAAAAACAGCATCGGCGATAACATCGTTCGGGAACTCTCGGCAAGCCCAATCCGTCCGCTTCCCTTTCCTAAATCGGGAGGGCGTGGCTTGGGGCCAAGAGAAAATGTCTTTGAGGGCGCAGGGATTTACGCTCTGTATTACGTCGGTGACTTTTCTGCCTATGCTCGGATCACTGCCGCCAACAGAGAGAGCCGTTTTGATGCTCCCATTTACATCGGCAAAGCCGATCCGAAAGGCGGGCGCAAAGGCGCACTGGAACTCGACGCGGCTGATGGAACGCCGCTTTACAGCCGTCTTAAAGACCACGCTTCCTCTGTTGACCAAGCCGTCAATTTACAGCTCTCCGACTTCTTCTGTCGCTTTTTAGTTGTGGATGACATCTGGATCAGTTTAGGCGAACGCCGCGCCATCCAAAGATACCTTCCACTCTGGAATACTACTGTAGACGGCTTCGGCAACCACGACCCCGGCAATCGGCGCAAAGAGCAGTACCGCTCGGATTGGGATGTCGTTCACCCCGGCCGCTCTTGGGCTGATAAACTTGGCCGCAATCCAAAAACTGCCGATCAATTACTGGCCTCTGTTCTGCATCCTCCCACTATGGAGAAGCTGGAACAATTAGCCGCTGAGGCACTGGAAGCAGAGCCAGAGGCTTAACCTGCCATGTTCGGCGGGGCATTGTCGTCTCTCATGGCCGCCTGCGTTGTAGGTGTTCTGCTGTAGCAACTGTAACCGTCGTTACGCCGCAAAAAAAAGTTCCTCAAAAAACTTCAAAATCGTGGAGAAACCTGCTATTATAACGGCACTCCGCAACGACGCGAACTTCTCCGCAATTTTGCCTTGATGTCAATGATGCCGCAAGGGCCGCAGAGGGCATTGTATCTCAATCGCTCTTTTTCTGTCGAAAGGCTAACTTTATGTCCCTCATTTCTCGTTACGGCTTGCCGGTGGCGTTAATTGCGCTGGCTGGCTTTGCGTCCTCCGCGTCCGCGCAGACCGTCCAGGACGGCGGCTTCGAAAGCGCCGACCCCAGCCAGACAACGCAGACGGATTACTTCGGTAATGGAAGCGCATTTGATCTTAACTGGGCTGTCACCGGCCAAGTTGGAATTGACAACGGAGACTTATATGTCTTCGACGGCAGCAAAAGCCTTTATCTAAACTCGGGCGTTGGTCTTGACAGCATTTCCCAAAACCTGGCGACCGATCCCACCCGATTCTACACGGTCTCGTTTTTTGCCAATGACGACACGCCGGGCGATGTGCTGAATGTCGCGTTTGGCGGAACCACAATTGGATCTACCGTCGTTCCTGCCAATGGATACAACGGCCCCCCTCCCGGCAACGACGGTCTGTTCACGCAGTACACGTTTTCGGGTTTGACCACATCTTCTCCGTTTTCAGTGCTGTCTTTCAGCTCAATCGGCAGCCTATCCAGTGGTCAGCTAGAGCTTGACGACATTTCGGTAACTTCCAGCGCCGTGCCGGAAGCCTCCACTTCGCTCTCGCTGGGCCTGCTGCTGATGCTGGGCCTCGGGGGCGCGGCCTGGACTGCAAAAAAAAGGTCTGAAATTAAGACTGCTTCCGCTTCCGCTTAGTTTGTTGTTTTAGAAAGAAATTTATGCAAAAAAATTGGTTAGTTTTGGGCATTGCCGCAGCTTTGGCCTCCCCGCTGGTCTCAGCGCAGGCGGCGACACGCGGCCTAGTTTCGCCGTCGAAGGTTTCCCCGGTCGCCACGACAAGCATGCATGACGCGGCTGTTCGGGCGCTCCTGCCTTTTGCTCTCCTTGCTCCCCCGGCAGACACGGCCCTCCCCACGTTCGGACTGGACTTCAATGACCTCAGCCCGAAACAGGTCAACGACAGCGCTTTCTCGTTTCCCGCCGTCGGCTCGGCGAAAGTCGCGCCTGCCTCCACCGCAAGCGCTTCCGGGTTTGACGGCATCAGCATCCGTGACCAGGATGTCGCCGGAACAGGTGCTTACGCCGGCACGCAGTATGGCCTCGAGCCGCCGGACCAGGCGCTTGCCGTCGGCAACGGCTTTGTAGTGGAAGCCGTCAACAACGCCCTGGAGATTTTCAAGACGGATGGTACGCTCGCCGCCGCCCCGACGCCGATGAACCAGTTTCTCGCGCTGGAGCCGGAGTATCTTCGCACGACCAGAACCTACGGCTCGCAGTCTCTGAGCGATCCGCGTGCTTACTTTGATCCAACAACGCGCCGGTTCTTTGTAGAAGAATGGTCACTAGGAACAAATCCTGACGGCAGCTATACCGGCACTTCGGAAATCAATGTGGCCGTCAGTCAGACTTCCGATCCGACCGGCAACTATTCCCTGTACCGGTTTGATACGTCCATGGACCCCAACGACCCCAACGACTTCATTCTGCCGGATTACGTTCAAATCGGGGCCGATGCCAATGGCTTCTTTATGAGCATCAATCAGTTCAGCCTGGTCACTGGAAACTTTGTTGGACAGCGCATTCTGGCCGTTTCCAAAGCAGCCCTGGTTGCTGGAACTCCCACGCCGATTGTCTCGTTCAGCGGCGGCGACTTGTTTAACAGCCCTGCGGGCTTCACGGTTTTTCCTGCGACGACTCCACTGGGCGGCCAGTACGAAAGCGCTGCCGGCGGCACGGAATACTTCCTGTCTTCCGTGTTTGATACGACGGCCAATCAGCTTGGCGTTTGGGCGATCTCGAACACGTCGTCCTTGAAAACCGCAACGCCGAGCCTCACCCTCACGACCACCCTGATTAACAGCCTGCCGTACACTCAGCCTTCGTCCGCGGTCCAAAAGCCTGGTCCTTACCCGCAAGGAATGAAAGATGGCTCTCAGGAAGAGCGGCTCTCCAGTGGCGATACCCGCATGACCCAGGTGACTTATGTTCTGGGGCATCTTTATTCTGCATTAGAGACGAGCTTCCCCGGTGCACCGGTCCATGTCAATTCCGGCTTCACCTATTTCAGCGTTGCACCGGCTGTGGACTCCATGGGCAACGTCGGAGGCGTGGTTGACCGCCAGAAGTATGCACGGGTCGTGGGTGAGACCCTGTCTTATCCGGCTCTCGGAATTAACAGCAGCGGCGGAGCCATCGTCACTTGTGCGCTGGTCGGACTCGATTTCTATCCCAGTACGGCTTATGTTCCACTGGATTCGCATCTGAACCCTGGTCCTGTTTCCATTTCCAGCCTCGGCGCTGCACCGGACGACGGCTTCACAGGCTATCCGACGGATGCCAATGGAAACCCGATTCCCGGTGCTCAGGGCATTGCACGCTGGGGAGATTACGCCCAGGCACAGCCGGATGAGTTCGGCAACATGTGGCTGGCGCAGGAGACGATCTCCACCAAGTCAAGCACCCTGCGGCCTTCGTTTGCCAACTGGGGAACATTCATCACGAAAGTCAAGCCGACCAGCTCCTTCGGTTACAAGTAATCGCA
>JAABUO010002534.1_pt1 | contig 22202 bp, 26 predicted proteins | sample 5559291 | NCBI WGS metagenome assembly JAABUO01 (sample SAMN10711878, study PRJNA513372) | rock metagenome | isolation source: Antarctica rocks | place: Antarctica: Victoria Land, Finger Mt sud
CACACGAGAACCAGCTCTGAGTGAATTTTGCACATGAGATCCTGCAACCAAGTCACACATTGAGCATAGATTGCAATTGCCGCATGTGAACTCATGATAGCATGGGAGGAGCATGAAACTGATGTATAGCAAGCATACCGTATGCTGACTCCTTTGAGCAGCTCAGTCAGATCCTCCAATGACGCCATGCAAAGAGCCATCAGCTGCAGCCTTGCAGCAGGCTCTATGCCTTGCAGCTGCATCTGAGCATTCCTCATCATGGTTGCTGCTGCCCATCCCTTTGGTTGCGGCACAGATCTATCTCTGGTCTTTTGACTTGACTGTCCAGGCAGCTGCTGCTGCTGCTGCTGCTGCTGCTGCTGCTGCTGTTGACGCCAAAATCGCAATGAAGGCAGACCAACAGGCATCTGATGCGCTGCTGCCACAGCTTGCGCCTGCTTTGCATGAACAGGTTGGTTGACCTCTAGGGGCTGCCAGGTCTCTGTCCAGATGTAAGATGATGTAGGGAGCTGATGTGAGATCCCTGGACTTGTCAGATGAGTGTCTGTTTGCGATGATTCTGGCATAGCTGAAGTGTCATCAACAAGCAGGCTGGTCTCTGAAACAGTCTCTGTGTCTACTTTGGGTTGGGTCAGCAGCAACTCCAGCAGGGCTAGAGTGTTTACAGCAGCAGCAGGGGGGTGATCTTGGCTGTTGCTTTTGTTGTTTGGGCGCTGTTTAGCATAGGAGACTTGCAATGGAATCTGTGTGCAATGTCTTGCCTGTCTGCATGCTGGCTGCCTGCAGACATTGCAGGCTGAGTACCATGGCACAGCATGACAAGTTGCACAGCGTAAAGTTCTGCACACTTTGTACGAGAATTGCTGTCTGTGTACCTGGAGGCTGAAGAAGCAAGGGCACGAGTGGTGGTGTATGTCAAGTGTTGTCCTGCAACCAGGGTGACAACTCTGGACAGGTGACAGGTCCCATTGATCAAAGCGGATAAGTGCTACAGCAGGCATGAGCATGCTACAGCACCTGGAAGCATCTGCAGTGTTGCTGCATTGAGCTTGTTGCACTTCGTCCCGTGCATCGAGGTCGCTATGCGCACGCTCGATGTCGGACTGCTGAGTGCGGCTGACCTTGTCAACTTTGTAGGTGTGAATACAACCGAAGCCCAATAGATTTGAGGCAAACGCGGGAGGCGACTTCAGCAAGAGGAAGTCGGCATTGGCCAACCCGACTCACGCTGTATCGGTCCATGCCGACTTACACATGCAGGGGGTTTACCTCCACCCTCTTCTTCCGTGCTGTCAACGACCATTGGCCTGGGCTGGTTTAATTTCAGGTATAACGATGCGCCAAGCCACTTGAACAACTATCTCAAGCCCAGACTCAGGAAAGAGCCACTGGGCATTGTAATGTCGTTGCTGACAAGAGGACAGGGCTAGCAAAGCGAAATGGCTTGCACATGTATATCTTGTTCGAACTGAACTGCGCCGTCAGACAAGATGCAGCATCAGGCGCAGAGACATAACCTTTCCGCTCGATCAAGCAGAGGAAAGTTCAGACAGTTGCAGCAGAAGGGCGCTTGGGTTTAAAAGGCCCTGGCTGGGCAAGGCTAATTCGGTTGATCAGCATACTGACAAAGCTAACAGAATGCGCACACGAATCGCGCAGTACAGAATCTCGTCAAGCTAATTGTGTATACCGTGAGTTTGCACAGCAGAAACATCCACGTTCGGAGTGCTCGACTAGGAGGCAGGCAACCCACCTGCATCCTAACTTAAGGAGCAGTGTGCCTTCGTTTGCGTGTGAGACGCTGCCAATTAGCGCTGTATCGCAGTCTTTGTAATTTTTCAGCGCAGTTGGTTTGCGTCACTACCGTCGGCTCGTCTCGCTACGTGCGCTTGGTATTTAGTCCACCATGTCCAATGCATTCTCTGATAAGCTTCCCATCGAGAAGCCTCAGGATTGTATGTCTCGTGTGATCAGCGGCACAACATCAAGCTTTATTGCGGGGGGTATCATCGGGGCTTTGACTGCCAATTGGGGGGACATACCCCAAGTCTTGCAAGACAAGCCTCTGCCGGCCCTGAAAAGAACAGGCATGTTATACGTTTTTGATGACAGCAGCAACCATCTGCTTTGTGCAATTCAGCTGCATACATCACAAAGGAAGCTGATGTGAATGCTGATGCGCAGGTGCTATTATGGGATCATATGGTCTAACATTTGCAGCAATTGGCCTGGCATATTCTGGAATAGACTGCGTGGCTGAGACATTTAGAGGTACGCCACACTCCCTGGGACTTGGTTGCTGTCCATGTGCATCTGCGCTGCTGCTGCCTCTGCTGCTGCCTCTGCTGCTGCCACTGCTGCTGCCCGTGCAATGAGATGGACAAGCCGCCATGACACATACTATGTGATGTTCAGGGAAGAAAGATGTGTGGAATGGGGTTTTTGGTGGTGCAGCCGCTGGTGCAATGTTGGGACTGCGCCTAGGCAAGCTCCCTGTGGGTGTCGGAGCTGCTGCTGCCCTAGCTTTCACATCTGCCATTGTAGATACCACTGGCGGGCATCTGAAAGCTGGCGAGCTATTCAATGATCATCAGACTCCTGTGCGAGCAATTTACCCATACCCCTTGCGCCCATACCAAGCTGAAGAGGAGGACTAGGCAGTCATACATGCGTGTGGTTTGTTCACGGACACTGCTTGTGTGCCTGTGCAGATCACTGTTTACAAAACAGTGTCCTTACGTGGGTGCATTGACTATAGGTCTGTTGCATTTGATCGTGAGACAAAATTTCATTTTGTGAAGCTTAGCTTAGCAGGGCAATCCTAGGATACACATTCAGCATTGTATGGCGAATGTTACATGTTGCCAGCAAGGTGTGGTTGTTGCTTGCGTGGCTTATTACTTTACAAAATGGCGTGGCCAACTCAATGTAGGTATCATACTTGGCTACTTAGACGAGGGAAGCGACAGTCAATGACAACCACTCCTGTCATTGGGAACCTGTTGGTACTTGCATGTAACTTCTCATTGACTTTTGGTTTGCATGAGCTGCTCACAACTTGGCGAGCTGTCTCAATAAGAAATTCTTATTGTGAAATTCTTATCATGTCTTAATCCTAGGATTGCATGGTTTTCTGACAATTTGTATAGTTTCGGGCACCCGGAACTTGCTTCAGCAAAGCGCATTGGGCTGTGAAGCGTGCACTGACGCCGGGTGACTTGGCTGAAAGGGATGGCAGGTGACCGCTCGAGTGAATTCCAATCAATCAATTACATTTCATGTCTTTAGGACTCATCAAGGGAGTCAACAGACAATAACTGGGAAACCAACATACGCTAAGCACCAAATGTTCAAGGCGTTCGACAATAAAGCACCAAAGTAGTGATGTTAGAAAAGCTTTACAACATCACTACTGCTCACTTCTCAAGAAGGAAGGCGCTAGTACCGCGACGCCACACGCTCAACAGTAATCTAGCTCTACAACGTTTAGAAGCCAAGCTAAAACTGAACTGGCCAACACAGATTGTCTTTGTGCAAAACAAGACTTGAGATAACTGCCTAACACATTGGGTTGGTCAGTAGCCAGAAAAGCTGCTAGTGAAGATGAAGCCTGATGGAAAAGGTGGCTGTACTGCTGACGCATGTGACTGTATGTGGGGCAGTCATACAGAAAATGGTGCTTGTCTCCAACTGAGCCAGACATGCACACAAGACAGACTCTGTCCTCCCTGCTGCAATGTTCACTACCTTTGCCAAAGCGGCCTGTGTTAACATGTAGGTCATGGCAACCACACCTGAACCTGCTGATCAGTCTCATGTGGGGATAGCATCTGACAGTAGACAGATAGTCAGAGTACTGGTATACTTAATGATTGACTTTTTAACCAGTCCTGTAGAGTTGCATGAGCTGCTATGGTCTGTGTCAAAAAGAAGGTCCTCAACCCAGCGCGCTTTTTCTCGCTTAATGATGATGGAAATAACCAACTCGTCATGAAGGGTCTGTTGCCCATGCGTGTCAGTAATCCGACGCACATCAGATATTCAATTGCCTAAAAGTGCTGCAAACCTGTGAGGAGGGCTGCTGTCCCAAAACCCATCAATCAATGCTAGTTTGTCAAGCCGGCTGTTTGGTAGAGCACAAACTTGGTTGTGATGACGCTAGATCTGCTGCCAAAAGTGAATCTGTAAAGGGCAACGTCCAAATTCTGCAAAAGCATATTTGGGTGGTAGTGCTCTTTCTCAGCAGTCGCTTCAGAAACTGCCCATGTACCAGTTCAGCTTTTGCCCCTAGTATGAGATTGACTGCCCAAACTTCACAAGAATAGCTCAACATTGGTAACACGAAAATGTCAAACAGCTTGCATGTGGTGGCAGGTTCAGACAGATGTAGAAAGATGCAACACTGTATTCTTCCCAGCAGCGACTAGGCATTCAACGCCATATGCCATATATTTGGTGGCGTGCAACACAAAGCCAAAGTATCTGAACTCATCATGACGCTCCACAGTTGTGCCACTGAAGACGAATTCCTTGCAGTCAGACTTGAGGGCTTCAAAGATCACAACCTTTGCTTTGCTGAAGTTGACTGTGAGCTGGCGTTGTTCACAGAAGCTGGCCAGTGCATCCAGTTGTTGCTGGAGTCCTTCTGGGGTAGTGGACATCAGAACGAGGTCATTGGCATACATCAATGATTGGGCTAAGATGCCGCCAAGCTTTGGCGCATCAATGCCGGCAGCAAGGCATAGCAAAGCTTCGAGGGCTGTCACAATCATGGCGATTGCTGGCATCCCATAGTAGGGCAAAAGCACCAAAGCTGCTGCGGCACTTTCATATGTGGGATGACTGAACACGCTCAGCAACAGTGCCACGTAAGAGGCCGTGGCAAGCGGCGAAGAGTCATGTCAAATTGCAGACCATAGTAGGACAACAGCATGCCAGAGGCAGCACTCATAACAGCAATGCAGATGGCTGTGGTTTCTAATCAGCTCTGAATCATGTCCCTTGTAAGAGGCTCTGAAAGGATCTTCTGACAACCAATTCTTGGTTCTAGGGTAAAACCCCCCAAGAACTCCAAGGCTCCTTGTGGAACAGCCCATGCTACAATAGCATGAAGAAGCTGGTGCTTGGAGATGTGTGATTGGTCAGGAATGGGAGCGCATAATGCAGACATAAGCTACTCAAAGTTTTGCGAAAGTGTCTGCAGATCTGTAGAGCCTCAGCTGAGGTAACTTGCTGTGGATCATAAAATGCAGATGGTAACACCGGCGCTGCAGAGAATCTTGTAGGCTCAGCAGCTGCTTCTTGCAACATTGTGGCTGTGGGAGATCTGACCGGGCAGACTTGTCAGACTCGTCAGAGGAGGATGCATTGTTCCTCTTCTGAGGTTCCTATTGCTCTAGACTGCTGAAAAGTCCAGCTCAGCGTCAATTCGAACTCAGTCAATTTGAACTCAGAAACGAGACGAAGGTGGGGGAAACGCAATCGGTCCTGACTCCTGGGGACTCCTGATTCGCCAGCTTGTACAGCCTTCATGGCACACACAGCGGTCGTGTACACGCAGAGAAATACTGCTGCAACACTGCTCATGTACTGCCGTCGACAACGCCTTGACAGCGTCGTTTCGACAGGTATGTCTAAGTGGATCGGCAGCAGACTACGTTTCTACTGCTGGTGTGGCTGACAACACTGAGCAAACTCTCAACAACCCAAACGGACGCGGAAATTCTGCTGCAAGCTGAAGATTGGGCGGCAGCTTTTGGCTGGAACCAGTCCTCCAATATGTGCAGCAAATGGACAGGAGTAACGTGTGGTGCAAATAACAGACTGACTGCCCTGTGAGCATGAGAGCACGTATCGACATGTGGTTCAGGAACCTGCTTGTGGTTTGCAATGTAGAAGCTGTAGCAACATGCTGTAGATTGTCGCTGTGTTGGCTTTCATGCTTTTGCAGACAGTTGGGAACCAGCAAGACCCTGCAAACAAGCCCAAACTTAGGCCTTCCTAGCATACGGAGCAATTTGAGCCAGCTAGTCTTTTTCTCTTATGATGGCCTCCGCGATGGTACCCCCAGACTGACTGGAAATTTGCCTGCCTCTTGGGGCACCATCACATCTCAGGGACTTTGCGGCGTACTCTGCTGAGAACCTGAGTGGCCCTCTGCCAGATGCTTGGAATGGCATGTTGCACCTCCAAGGCTTGTCTTTGTCGGGGTCCAACATCAGTGGCACACTGCCGGAGTCCTGGAGCAACATGACACAGCTTGATAATGTGGCAGTAAACGGCAGCCAACTGACCGGGACGCTGCCAGCTTCTTGGGCGGCCTTGACCAGTTTGAGGTCTATCGTTTTTGCTAACAACAACACTAATGGAAGTCTGCCAATGGATTGGAGCTACATGACTCAGCTCTCTCATGTGCAACTAAGTTACAACAACCTGTGAGGGTCTCTGCCGGAGTCCTGGGGTGGATTGAGTCATCTGAGCTATGTGGGTCTGGCCAATAACACACTTATCAGCAGCATTCCAGCAACATGGAGCCCCCCAAACGCCCTGTAGGTGGTGGCTTGCTGTCCCCTGCTGGAGCATATCATTGTACAAGTGCCTTGCTGCTGTCACCAATTTGCTCAAACAAAATGCTCACCTTTGCAGGAGGGGCTGCATGTGCATTCATATGCTAAGGAGCGTGCAGTATGTAAAGATGCATAGAATAGCATGTGATATTGCTTGCAGGTACTTAGATTTGACCAACATCAGTAGTTACGATTGTCCAGAAGCACTTATCGACACTGGTGTAGCAAGGTGCACAGGGCTGTCTTTAGCTTTATCAAAGACAGCATGGGCAAGATGCAAAAAAACGACGTTGTTGCCAGTCTGTGCAGCAGAACCTACATGCTTAAGTGGTGAAATTGGTGAGCTAATAGGGGGGCTTGTTTACAGCAATCTTCCAGAAGCTGGCGGTGACTTGTGCAAGATCAACAATGCCAAACCCATCCTGATTGTGCTGTGGTGCCTCTTTGCCAGCTTGCTTGCAATAATGTGGAGCATGTTTGTGGCACTGCGATGTTGGCAGGCTAAACAGGTGAATGGTCCTGTTGTTGACAGTGACAAAGGGCGTCAGACAATTGTTAGCAGAATGCAACATGGCTGGATTCAAGCGCTGAAATGGAAACCCTGGGGACTGAAAATGTCTGCACTGCTAGGGTTGGGCATGTTTTATTTTGACAAAACTAGTGACATCACCTTGCTGAAGCAGGTTCTTGGGCATACTTGGACAGGCTATGTTCTGCTGACTCTGTTGTTGAGTCCGTATGTCTTGCAAGGGAACATCCTGATCTATAATCTTATCACAAAAGTCATTGGTTGGACCGTTTTGACAAAGCTCTCTCTGTTCACTTTTGTGCTAGCAATTCCGCTTGGGGTTATTCTGACAATTGTGCTTGATGTGCTTCTGTTCTTTGCTGATCTGGGCAATCCTTTCAAATATGTTAACCAGCGTGTGAACTTAGAGCATTACCAGGTATTCAGAGATGCTGGCAGGGCATTGTTTGCTTATGATTTTATTTGTGGCTGCTGGCCTACAACTGCTCAAGGTGAACGGGGAGTTATGTATTTTGCTTTGAAACAAGAACATGCTGCTTGGGTGTTTTGGCAATTGCTTTCTGCCCGAAAATCGTCAAGGAGTCACCAGTTGTGCTGTTAACGGCGCACTCAGGGGTGGAGCTTTTGGCCAGGCAACATGCAAGTTCTAGTGACCAAGACATTGCATGACTTGTTCATTACGGTGTCAGATCAATTACTTGGCGTGACTCTTGGTATGTGCATTGTATGGAGTCTGGTGTGGCCGTACAAAACAGTCAGTTGAAGTGAGTTCTTCCGCCATCAATGACATTGTTGTGTTGAAGTCATCGACATCAGATGTCTGGTACCAACCGGGTGAGCAGCTCATCTAGTTCGCTTACAGCTGCTGTTATCTGACTGATGAGATACTGGCCGGTCACAATCAGGCAGTCGGCAAAGTGCAAAACTTGTCGATTCAGGCAACACCACATCCCTTTTACTGGCAGCCCCAGGCATGTAGCCGTAACTGTGCAAGAAATCACCCTCCTGACAAGCTAGCAATGCACCTTTTACTTCAGCTCAGCTACAGTCAAGGCATGACTCCGATTTGTTTCAACAGTACACATCAAGCTGAGGCATGCCAGCTCAATGGCCGGGCATATTGCAGGTCTTACATCATGTGCTGCCATTCTTTACACCTGGACTTGACATGCTCAACAGGTGGCTGCATAAAAGGCACAGGGCAGACTGGCTAGCCAGCTGTCATATCAATAGATTACACTTAGCACCTCAAATGGCGGTTGCAGTTTCTCCCCACTGAGCAGCCACCAAAGCTTACTATCTTATACCAGCTAACAGCAAGCTTTTTTCTTTTTTCCCCCTCAGCAAACTGTTCAGCAGAGGTGTCAAAGCCTGCCTGCAATGCCTGCCACGCCTAGCTTCACATGCCATGACTCGTCTTGACTCATCTTCATCCAGGCTGTCACGAATCATCTTCATCCACAGTGTCATCAAGAGCGGTGTCTACGCTTCCCTGGACACCAGCATGAGGTTTTCAGGCATTTGTGGTGCCCAGCTGTTAGTGCTGATCAACATGATCAGTGACATACCAGAGGCTTTGATGCCGTCTCCAAAGGTACATACATAATAAATAATCATAATTGTGCCGTCTCCGGAGGTACATACATACATCAACACAAGCTATGGGCAGAAGCAAATCAAGCAATTTGTGAACAACAACAGGGTGCATGCACATTCTTGTTGCTGTCTGCATAGACAGCAACAGAGTAATATGTGTGTCTGCAGCAGTGTCTGCCAGCATACGTTCTTGTGGCCACCTGACCCAGGAGACTCCCAATGCTTTTTTGTGGGGAAATCTAAATAAATAGTTTTCAATAACAAAAGCAGGCAAGGACCTTGTATTCAGTAGTGCTTGGTTGTGAAACCACGACTCATAGACAGTTTCACGGCTCCGAATCTCCAAAGTTTGAAACTTAGTCTCATCCCAGGGGTGATGGCAATGTGCTAGTGTGCGGAACACTTACCAGCATCTCATCAAGCATCTCACTCTCAGGCAGCATGTCTCCCACACCAGGCATTCCCGCCAGAAACTTGTCAAGATCGACATCTGGGCCTCTCATTTCCCGCCCTGGGCCTCTAACTTCCCGCCCTGGTGGAGGTTTCCGCCTGACTGCTGCGTCCTGTCCAGCTGTGGTGCTTGGCGCCTTAGCTGGTTCATCATACTCATCCCGCCAAAACTCTTCATCGTCATCTAGCATCAACATTGCTGCATCCTACAGCGCACATGCTCTGCAGCTAGATAGCAGTGCTAGCACGACAACCTGTGACATTATCTATGGCACGACCATAAGGGCCATGATGAAGATATGAACGGATTTGCACCTTTTGACTTGTCAGCCTTTCCTGCTAGCTGCGTAGTCATGGCGCACGCACTGGCTGAGGAATGTGCTCTGCAGCAAGCTGCATCTCAACACGGAATGTACAGCAAGAAGCACCATCACATGGTCGTCACCATGGTCAAAGATGGGCACAGGAAGATTGCATACCTCAATTCGGTTGACTTCTGACGCATCTTGCGTCTGCTCAGCCTGGAGAACATGCTGTGCAAACTCCTCCCAGATATCCTCTAATCTGCAGATTTCAGTGCGTTGCCCAATCAAGACTGGTCAGTGCTTGACAACCAACGACCACGCAAGGCAAAATGAGAGCAGCTGTGGAGAGAGACAGATGAGGCCACAAGGCTCACTGATTGCAGTAGACAAGGCTCACTGATTGCAGTAGACAAGGCTCACTGATTGCAGTAGACAAGGTGCCAGACTAGGGTTATGTGTGCCAGTCAAGGCACTGCAGTCAGCAGCGACTCAATATCAAACGCAGTGTACATGGCGCAAAGACTATCAATGGACATGTACTCATTGATCCCCGACATAAAGCCACATGTGAGTCATTGGCAGGATCAAAGGCATGCACCAAATCCATGATGGGTTTAGCATTTGTTCAGGGTTCATGATGTAAAAGTGTGTCAAAATGCAAACCTGAAATGCGCTCGAATCCATGAAGGAGTAGCTGTGCTTTCTAGGCCTGCCAGGTTATCTGTCTGTTCAATGTCCTCCATGATGTGAGCCAATGCAGTGGCCTGTGCAAAGCGATTCACCCCCCTTTCTATTTGCTCGTGATGGAGCTCTAGCGCTCTGCCTTCAGCCTGTTCCATCTCCCACCGTTTCCTTGCGCTGTAATTGAATTCTGCTTGCGCCAGACCTGCAGCTGGGCTGCATCGCTTAATCTCGTGGACAGGCAGAACATTTCCAGTGCAAATAAAGCTATGGCACATTTTAGCACATTGAGATGAGACCAGAAAAGCACGCACAAGCTATGTTGCAGCACAACTGAGATGGGTGTTCTGCAAAACTCTGTGAGGGGCCATGACGCACAATGCGCACTGCTCATGCCAAGATCTCAGGTTTCAGCTTTGATGTCCCAGTCATGCCGTACAACCACATAACAACAATCTGGTTGCAATGGATCTCAAACATTGCGTCGCGAAGCAGCATGTTCTGTTTGAAGTGCTGCAATGTTGCAACTCTGCTTTGCTTTAAGAAATGCACAACAGTACCTCTCACCTAACTCAATTTCCTTAGGGTCTAAATCAGGCAATTCTTCTTCTAGGTCATCTGGGTAGCCGTAATCACCCACTCCCATACCTAGGTCCTCATACTGATCTACATAGCTGGAGTTATAAAAGGAGTCCCCCTGCAAGAGGAGGTCACTGGAAAGACCCTGCTGCTCGAATAGCTGCTTGTCATCTTCCCGCCCAAAATCTTCAGATCTGTCTGTACACAATTAAAAATGCCATCATTACGCAGTATGCAGTTTAGACTAACTACATGCAAGGATCTGGGCTTTGCAGCCTGTGTGAAGACTCCCTGCATGAGGCTTACATGGCAATGCCAATGTCAAGTGTCAAGGCATGTGATTAGACAGCACTAAACGTCTGATCTTTGTCACTGGTGAGCGCTCGCTGAAAGGTCACGCTCGATTTTGCACATGTGTCAATTGCAATCGCAACTTTGCAATGCCTGCTTTGCTGGCAGAGAGACTTTTGTGCATTACAGGCAGGTGAGACTGCCGCTGGCAGAGTGACACAAGATGTCTGCTGATGTACCAGGAAATGCTTGCGTTTTGCCTTGCGGCAGATCATGTCCTAGAGGACATCAGCAGCTTTGCACCCTCACAACTGATCTGCTGCTGAAGCAGCAGTAGACCAGAGCAAAGATGCAGTTGCTCTCCCAGGGCTGTAACAGTAGTGCATGCACCCAGCCATACACACTTGACTAGGCCCTGGGGTCTTGATTGGGGTCTTGATTGGCTGTAAGAAGCTGTGTGAAGAGCGTACCATTGTCAAACAGCTCGTCCTCTGCCGGGTCTGGCATCATGCGCGCCAGCTGGTTGAGTTCTGCATTGTCAACGCTGCGTCTGCGTGGTTCATCTGTCTGATCCCTGGCTTGGGCTTGGGCTTCGCTGTCGGACTGCAGCAAGGGTGCGTGTGAGATCAGGGGAAGAGCACTGTCCATGAAAGCAGCGCACATGATCAGCGATAAGCTGCCAGCAGTCATGCTGCTTTGTACTAAAGGTGCAGCCTAATGTTCTAAACATGAGGGGCCTGAGCCCTGTGCAAATTTGCACAAAGCGTCCTTGTTGACTACCTCCTGTTCAAGTGTGGCTGGCTCTGCCGCACGCGCCACTTTGAAAGCTGAACGTCTCGGAGTCCTGGCACTAGTGAATGGCCTGCATGCATGACAGGTGGTGAGAGTGACCGCTGGCAATGTGACAGCGTCACCAGGACAGCTGCGTGCTGCATGGCAGAATCAATCTAAGGACCTGCTACTCGACGCCACAAGTTTCTGACTGCGCTCTCGCCGGCAGGAGAGATTGCACTGTGGTACGTGAGCAACTCTGTGTGGTGTGGTCAACGTCGCACCAATCATGCCTTGTGCTGTTAGCGTCAGGCAGCAATATTGGCTCACGGGTTGTGCATGCACACCGTGCCTCAACGCTGATGGGCTGACCAGAAGGGGAGATGGTAGATCGCACTGTTCGCATGCGCTGCGGCTAAACTTCCTTCCAGCCAGAGCTGTCTTTAGGGCTCAAATATAACGCCTGCATAACCTAGGGCAGGGGTAACGCCTACACTATGTCGGAAGCACTACTCATCTCTCCAACAGTGCTTTGCCGCTCTAAGAGAGACCCCCGCCCGTGGTCGAGGTTCCTATCAGTTTTTCATGCTTTGTCGGGAAATTGGGAAAGACCTGTTGCTTTTTTCTTGTGGGGGCCAACCAGCCTAGTATGGCGGTCAACGCGGCGTCTCCTGTGACAGTCTTGTCGACACTTTTTATCATTGCCATCTTCACGCAGATTGAATCTTCAGCTGCTTTGTTTCCCGACAGTCAGCAAGTTCAGCAACCTGGGACCAAAGCTATCAGCAGTGATCAAGGCTTCACGCTAGACGAGTCGGCACAAGCTGCAGCATCACTCGCCAGCGCGTGGGGAATTGGTTCGTCCTACTCATTTGCAGAAATTGCAGGCAGGTCGTCGCTGTTCGTCTGCAACAAAATTCCGCTGCACCGGGAGCACACAGCAAATCTTAAAAACAGCAGGGTGATACCCAGGCAAGCTTTGTTTGGTGTGCTGTGCAGATCCATCAGTAAGCCTGAATGATGCTCTAAGCACGCTAGGCATGTACTCTGCAGTCCTGGTAGTCCTGCCTGGTAAAAGTCCTCCTGAAAGGTATCCACTGCCTATTGTCCCAGACGTCAAAGCGCTTATACGACATGGCAAGCTTCAGTCAGCCCAATAGCTTTGTACACTCCCTTACAAGAGGCTCTCTAGCAAAGCTTTGACCATTGCACATCTAGGCCGACAAATGACACGGCAAAGCCCTTTCTCACCTTGCAAGAGGGCCAGTATGAAGGGCAACTGTCTAATGTCCTGCCAGTCAGCTCCATCAACAAAGCAGCTGCTTCAGCTTCTGCTGTGCTTGGGCAACCTTTGTACCCCTTCAGGTGACTCACCACTTGACTCACGGCATGAGCCACATTGCAACACATCACTGTTGTCCCTTCTGTCTGACTCCGCTTGTGCACTACAGTTTTCCCGCCTCTTGAGGCGTGCATTCTGGCAGCAGGCATTTTGATTAATCTCCTGAGGCTGCCACGTCTTGCTTCAAATGTCTGAGCAAGCTGTGCATCCTTCGTGAGCCACCCATTCAGATTGACAAAATACAGGCTTGTGTGTTTGACTGGTGTACGCCCATTGTTCTGCTGGTGAGATGTCTGTTGTGCACCATGCTTTCAGCTGTCAATTGACATGTCATCAATCTCTGTCTGTGCATGCCTGCAGGCTTGATGTGCTGCTCTTCAACAAGAGCTCTGATCACGGACCTTGGGTGCTGTACCATGTCCCAACTGGCTATGTTTGCCTAGACAAGCGGTACGCTTCATGAGAAGCTCGCATTGATAGGTGCCAGACAGCGGTGTTGACATCGTGCACAGCAATACACACGTGTGCAATCAAATACACGTAGACTACAATCGGCAGGCCAAGCAACTACTGTCTTAAGCAGCAGCCAGTCGTGCTGTGAGTATCACAAGACTCTTTTGCTTGCACAAATAGACAAATGTCTGCTTCTCTCTGTGCGCATAGCCTCCCAAATGAGAGTGTAACCCTACACACTTCAGCAGTCATGTGCCGACTTGCTCAAGCAACTCACTGACACACGCGGTGGCTTGCAGCGTACTGGATAACATGAAGGAGCTGCCAGTCAACATGGCAAACCACGTGGCAGACTTTGCCAGTCAACTGTTTCGTCACCTCTCAGGAATGAATGTTCCTGGTGTTCAAAAGGTAAGCTACGATGCCAGACCCAATGCTGACACTGCTTTTAGCTTCGGCATGCAGATTTTTTTCAGGTCTCAGTATCAGTAGAGTATTTGTAGACGTACATGTTGTGAACACTTGTGCTGGAAGGAATCGCCAAGTCAAGCTTTGCTGTGTCTCAATGACAGGCTTAAACACTCTCTGTGGTGTGGTCAGCCTTCACACGGCCGCAACACAGATGGTGTTAAAGGGCCAAAAAGATCCTCTTTCATGCAGGTTAGCCCAGGCTCATACTTGGGTGGCATATTCAGTGGAGCTGCAGCAGCAGCCAGCCTAGCTGTTGCCAGTCAGATCCCCCTTTGGTTCTGCATCACCTGCCCAATCGTTCTGGGAATGCTGTTCCCATTTGCCTTCAACTTTGGCCTTGGTGCCATTGCTGATGAGCTATGCACCTACTACAATCTCCCTGCTGATGCATGCACCCAGTTGTGGTGAGTGTTGCACATCATTATGATATGATGCACTGTGTATCTTCTGTGCACTTGCTGTTATGGGTATGATTGCGTGTTCACATAACATTTTGCAAGCGTTTGCGGGACAGTGCATGTCTAAGACACTGTGGCCAGCAGTAGCATGGCTGCAGTGGTCAGACCAGCACTCACCTCCTCATGCACATGGCATTGCATTCATAAGCTGCATGTATGTCTTGTGTCCATGTTTACAGTCTGCCATGCTGAGTATTGGCATATACATGTGGCATATATACATTGTTTCCACAGCATCAGCAGGTTGAGCGCTGACATTGGTGTTGTAGGTACAGCGCATTTGCTCTGGCAATGGTTCTTTCCTTTGCATCGGTCCTGCCGATTGTCACAATCTGCAGACTGGCACAGTGTGCAAGAAATGTCAGCCCTAGCCCAGGCATATAGCTCTAAAAAAGGAGGATGGTGTCATCATATTTGCACCAGACATGACAGATGCTAGGTGACTGGACAGGCACATGTCTCACTGCTGGCTGTGTTCTTGCAGCCCTTTTGTATTTTTGTACTATATCATGTATATGTTGCAGTCTCTTTTTGCAGAGTTGACCTAAGTTTTGCATCAAGCTCCTCTTGTGCCTTGATTGTGTACAACAAGTGCCATAGGTGCTGCTGTGTAGCTATGTTTATGGGGCCAGAAAGGCTGTGAAACTTTGTTCAAGCAGCACAGGCAGTCTGAGCAAGCAAAATGCTGCTTGCCTGCTTGCCTGTGCTTTGTGTAATTGCCACGTACCATAACATCGCTATCCTATGCCTCAAAGCTGGATCTGTAGCAAAGTCCTGGCTTATCAAAGAGAATTAATGTGGAGTCTTGAAGGACTTTGACCCGGCTAATTTCTTTGTCCTTCAAGACTTCACAGTCGCCGGATATGCGCCAGGCGCAATGAACTTTGTACGTGAATGTAGATAGATCACATTCGGAGGTCAAAGATTTACTCCCCCATGGAGTGTCATGATGGCTTCAGAGCACTGCTTGCATGGAAGTGCATCCCTTTAGATGGTAGCAAGATTCACCGCATTGTGTTGCTCAAACAGCAGCTGGTCAATACTGTTGTCTGCTCATTTGACATTCAAAGCACACCATACTAACTAATTTGCAGTGTGTTTTTGGTTGAGGGCAGTCATGACAACTCGAAACCAGCATTGGACGTGACAGCGTACAGCAGCTTCTCCTTCAAAGTGGTGGCTCGTCTGTAGTTGGGCAGCTTGAGCATGTTGTAACAGGTGCTGGCAGAAGGTAGACGGTCCACATCCTTGCCACCCACCAGGGCTAGCAGAGACGCTTCACAAGGCACCTGCAATTGCCAAAAGCCAGGGCTGGGAACATTTGATAATGATAATGATGATGACGATGATAATGATAATGATGATAATGAAAATGATGTTTCCGCTTTCCGGCTCATGATGAGCTAGGTACGTGCAGGGCAAGTCTTGCCTCTCCAGAACAGAGCAGTCTGTGAGCATCCCTGTAAGGTCTGTTGATACTAGGGGCGTTTCTTGATGATTGGATCAGCAGCCGAGTCCCTGCTACATGTTTGGAGCTCCACACATGTAGCAAGGTTCCTGGGAATATGTTTTTGCAGAATACAAACCTGTAGCGTTCATGAGTGAACATGAGCAAGCTCACCGAGTACAAATTTGGCATATTCAGTCTCACATCAAGCCCACACTTAGGAGACTCAGTAATATGACTATGGCGATCAACATAAGCTCAGCAACTCAAGCAAGCTGAACAAGTGTCTGGAATGCTCTTTGGACAGCATTGCACAAATACCCGCTCAGACAGACAGCTGGCTCCTCCAAAAGCATTGCCAGTGCACACATAGCTCTTAGGGCATATGAGAAGGTTTTCCATAGAGGCTGATCAGGCTTCAAGCACATTTTCACAGTCAGTGCACTTGCCCAGTTTCTTCACATGACAGGACATCACGCCTGCCTCCTGCACATGTTGCACAGCACAGCGCAGCTTTGCATGCAGCAATTCAGAAGTGATTGCTACAGTCTTGTGCTTGGACCAATAATTCAGGCTTGAGTGATCGCTTATTGGTACTGATTGATGAGAAGTCACATACCTTATGTAATGTGAGAGGAGGGTTCAGGTATTGAAAACCTCCCAATGGGGCACGGCTGCAGGACGTCACAAATCTCATGAACGCCTGTTGTTCCTTGTCTGAAAGGCTTGCCAACACCTGGAGCATTCAATGTGATGTGTTACATTCTATCTACTTTGTTTCTACAGTCAATGATGATGGCAGGTGCTGCTGCACAGGTTGGACAAACATTTATTGGTATGTGCATGTGTACATTGCATAGTATCTTATTATCATTGTTGCATTATATATATATTGAGTATGTATTTATGACCTTGCAAAGAACTAGGTTACTCCAATATAACTTTGCTGAGAGCATCAGTATGGTAGGCACTGCTGACATGATTGCACATGTTTCACTGCAACAATGCAACCTTTCTTGCATAAAAGGAACAGTGATATGTACAGGCATAAACAAACAAGTAGTTGAAGTGAATAAGTAAAGACATCAACAAGAAAATAGTACAATGAGGGTACAGCAACACCTATATGCAGACTTCAGCAAGTGAGCTGACAACCCTTGTTTGCCCAGTTTTCTGCAGTGACTCATGTCAGCATTGGCTCTGCATATCAACACGGCATTAGGAACAAGATTTTAAACAGGAATGTTTACGCAAGCTGGCAAACCCCAAATCAAATGGCAAATCCTGTGTCAAATGGTGAATTCTATATCAAATGGCAGACACTGTATCCAATGGCAAACCCTGTATCAAACTGCAGACTGTAGCAAGAAACCCTGTCTCTGACATTCACATGATCTTTGCTGCATCAGCTGTTACAAACACATGAACTCCCAGAACTAGCTGCTCATCAACCACATGCTATGACGCTTTGCTGAGTGGGATTGCCGTTTTGTTACTTCACGTTCAGTCACATGCAATATAGGCAGGTCATGACAGAATGCTTTGGCAACCCCGTGCTACTCATCAGAACCTGATCTCATAACAAAGAAGCGTTACCGTTCCGCAGATACTAATGCTAGTGAAGACTACTTTTGGCAAACTGCAATTGTATCAGCAACCAGGCTTTACAGCAGAGCAACATGCCAAATCCTTTCCCACAGCGTACGAGCCCAAAGTAGTCAAATCCATACCTTCCAAAAGATCTTGACAGTGGGATGGCTCTCACTGTACCCACCACTGTACTGTGCATGGGCCGCCATATCTGTCACATCCAAGGCAGCATTCTCCCCGCCGCCCAGCAACTGATTCACCTCCTGTGTGTTGAACAGCTTCAGCCATTCAGACGGTATCACCTGCATACAAGGCCAGCAAGCTGACGTATGGTCAATCGTTACAGAAGGTAACAAAATTGCATTGGCTTCAGCAGTAATGGTGAAAGCTCATGCCAGATGCGCTGAACCCAGGTGAAATCACAGCAGGCAGTACCAACTCGTGGAGTCGGCTCTGATGTACTGGCTGCAACACAGTTGCAAGACTTGTGCTGCTGACGGCAAAGACAAGCAAGAGCATATCCAGAAGATCACAGCACAGCTCAGGGCAGCACAGCAAAGCACAGCGCAGCACAGCACACAGCAGCCCAGCCCAGCATAGCTCAGCCACCACAGGAGATCAAAGCATGGCACAGCACAGCACAGCACAGCACAGCACAGCACAGCACAGCACAGCACAGCACAGCACAGCACAGCACAGCACAGCACACAGCAGCCCAGCCCAGCATAGCTCAGCCACCACAGGAGATCAAAGCGTGGCACAGCACAGCACAGCACAGCAAAGCACAGCCAAGCCAAGCAGGGTGCGCACACAGTCACTCATCACAGCAAAGCTTGACCCCTCTGATCAACAGGTGTTGCCAACCTGTGCCAGGCCTCTGGCAAAGGCTGCAGCAGATGCGCCCAGCCGGCCATTCAGATGCCAGTCGGCAGCCAGGTGGATGTAGTGCAGCTTGTTTGCGTTAGTCACGGCCATGTGGGCACCGCCGGGCAGCAAACTGTGCACTGTCCTTGCTCCAAAGGTGTCATCTTCAATGGAGAAGTCGAGGCACAGATCTGTTGCATCGCCCTCATACCTGGGAAGAAGAGTCAGGATTTGTTGGGAAGTTTGGACTTCTGCAAGCATGTGGGGCGGTTTGCGTGTGTTCAGCGGTGACAGCGATCTGTAAGAGAGCCAATGTGTTGCAGGAGAGGGCGGGACAGAGGACAACACAACACTTGAAGAAGAGCAAGAACAGGGAAAGTAAAGAGAACGAGATCAAGAACAGCAACTGTCAGATCGGCCGCAGCTGCCATTGGGAATCCGAGGGTGTCATAGTTGATAGGTTTCAGTCGTCAGCTAGGATCCTGATTCAGGATCACGTGGGTAACATAAAATGGTGTCTTTGAAAGTTAATTGGTCTTTGCAGAAGACCCCCCATTGGGTACCCCAATGGCAGGCCAAACATGAGATAAGCAACAAGAGGAAGAGCCAGATCCCATGTACCCCTTGAGTTGCACCAAGCTACGGTACAGTTCAGGATCCAAGGCGCTCAGCTCATCAAACATGGGCCGCCGGCCTTGCAGCCTGGCAACCAAAAAGGGCGCCAAGGGCAGATCCAGCAAAATGCCCTCGTACAGGGCCTTTCCGACCACCAGCCCCAGGAACTCCAGCAGCCCCAGCCCATTGGGGATCTTAGTTGCGGCCGGCTGGGGATAGGCGAGACCATCTGATGTAGACGTGAACAAACCATAGTTGGCATCAAAGCCTGTAGAGATGGCCTGCATCAAAATAGTCATTGAGCATGAGCTGTGGTGCTTCTAGATGTATGACCGCAAGCTGAGAAAGGTCATCATCAGACGGATAGGCAAGATAGCCATGACAACCACTACCCCAAAAAAGTGTGGATGCATGAAAATGTGCAGAAAGCTGGCTGGGAGTGCGCTAGGTTGTCTGCTGTGAGAGTAAGCAGGCAGCTTTCTGCATGAAGGCCCATGTTTTATGTGGAATCTACGTGTTGTGTTGTTTTCACGTTACCTATATATCTAATTATCCATGGGCATGGCCTGCATCACATGACGCTAACTCCTTGGTGTGAAGCTTGGTCAGAATCCTGGAGCATTGATGCCTCCACGAGACTTGAGATTATGAAAGAGGAGACATCTATGTGCACAAGGCCAGTGCTTTGGAAGACTATCAGGTTGTGTTTTTGGCTGCAAGCCTGTAGGGCTTCAGTCTATAGGGATACTACCGGAATTGCATTACGTCATACATGTCTGTCGCCGAGGTTTTGTCCGTCGCCTGCACATGTACAGTGGTCGTCAAAAGTCTGTATCCAAAACCAGGCCTTGCTTAGCAGAACAGTTCGTGTGCGATGACAGCTCAATCTGACTGGCGGTACGGCCAGGCAGGCCTAGTAAACCATCGAACGCGTGTATAGGTGGGACCAGTGCGGCAGACATCGTCCGTTAGCGCTAGCTGCAGAGCTTTGACCCTGACTGTGCGTTGACCTAGGAAACCTGTTGTCAGCAGAGGGCAAGTTTGCTGCACAGCAGCAAGCCAAAGCCATAGGCAAGCAGGCCTCAAGAGGGCAGTGCTGTCTGTAAAAACAGGCCAGCTTTATTTTGTAGTATCCAGTTTGTGCAGCAAAGCAGTGTGCTGTTAGCCAGAGCATTTTCACAGAAGACAAGGAGTTTGCTTGTTGAGCAAGCTTTGCTGTCAGTTGAAGCAAAGCTTGTGCAACCAGCAAGCCCCTGTTTTCAGTGCAATCACTTGCAGGTGCCAGAAAATTTGCCAGAGTGGTTGCTATTTGACTTTGACTTAGACGGCAGACAAAGACAATCCACACCTCCGCTTACCTGCGCCGAGGCAAAGCAAGTTGCTATACCCCTCGCTGACAGCTGGACTCTAAAGCTATTCCTTTCAAACTTGATCACGTAATTCCCAGTGATGAGCTGACTCATGATACCATGGCAGTTGGGGGTGCAACAAAATGCTGCAATGTACAGCAATGCACATGCTTGGATGCAGACTTTTGACTACTGCTGTATGTGCTTGAAGGGAAGCCAGCGCAGTTGCGCAGAGCCAAGCGAAGCTCGGCGTTATTGTGTTGGTCAGCGTTATTGTGTAGGCTTTAGCGACGACGCATCGTGTGGTGTCAATAGCACGCTAAAGCTCTGTATTGTTGTTTCTGCTGGCATTTAACCAGTGCCAGGCAAAAGGAAGAAGGCTGTGTTTGAAGTACCTCAAGAGCTTTCCGCTGAAAGGCACACCAGAAGAAGACAGCAAAGTACTAGCAGAGGTGCTCGCGCAGGTCATCGAGCGGCAGGGGTAAGTATGGTAAGTACGGACAGAGGTGAGGCCAGACTGAGGTGATTGTTGGACACATTTGAATTGCGTCTGCAGGCGCCCAGCTCCCTCCCCCAGTGCACCAGCAGCTGCTCGCCAGCCTTGGGAGACATAACCAACAGGCAAGTCGCCGAATCAAGCAGCAAGGTCAACGTACAGAATAGACAGCTTGATTTGGGAGGTTTCTGACTTCTGACCCTGTGGAAGCAGCTGAAGCTGCCGCAAAAGCAACACAAGCCGCTCAGCGCTGCTCTCAGCGGGCTGCAAGTACGGCAGAGCAGCGAGCTGCTCAGCGGGCAGCTAATACTGCTGCCAGGTCTGCTTTTAGAGCAGCTGCAGCAGATGAGCATGCTCGTGCTGAGCAGGCTATACATACAGCAGCCAGGGCAAGGTAGGCCACAAGGTTTGCCAGGCAAACAAATGGCCCCGCTCATTTCCCAGTGCACCCCAGGCACCATGCTGAGTGGCTGGGAAGTGCTGGCAAGTTCCTCGGTCTCTTCACCTCTCCTTTTGTGCATAGCCAGCCTTTGTGGCAAGATCACCTCCATGTGTCCCAGTCTGAGGCACAGCCACTTGCCCCTGGCTTCAGCTCCCCAGCACCTCAACAGGCAAACATCACTTTAACCCCCCTGGCAATCAGTCCACCAGTGGTCATCAACCTGCCCCCATCGCACCCGAGTATCAGCCCATTATGGAGCTGACGTACCAATATCTTCAGTTCTGTGCACAGATGTCATCATGGTCACCTGAAGAGCTGCATGCTCATGCTCTTGGACAGCTTGGTGCAGATGCTTCAGACAGAGCTGCAGACCTGGCTATATGGGTTCAAAAGCTTATGGCTGATGATCAGTCAAGACTTCAGCAGCAGCCACAGCCTCAGCATCAGCAAGAGCCACAGTCACAGCGTCAGCGACAGCTGCAGCGTCAACAGTCCTTGCATGATCAAAGGGTGGGCAGGCAGACAGGAGGCACCTCAAACCATGTGGCTACCACAATATGAGCATTACATCTAGATTCAATGGCAACAATGGCCGTCGTCAGTTCAAAAGGTTTTGGCAGGTATTAGCTTGGGCAATCATCATACATAAGGTGCAGGGCATTAGTTTGGACAAGGCTGTCATTGATCTTGGGAGTGACATCCTTGATCATGGGCAGGCTTACGTTGCATTGTGTAGAGTCAGGACGTTGTGGGGTGTCTTGCTTATTGGCTCGATTAGAGCGTCCTTTGACAAGAACAAGAGTTACGTGCATGATGCACGCTTGGCTGGTAGGTGCTGTCTCTTGACAGTTGTATCATAGTGGGTAGACAATGATTGTATCTGATTCTTCTGTGTGTTCCAATGTGC
>JAABUO010002536.1_pt1 | contig 22185 bp, 23 predicted proteins | sample 5559291 | NCBI WGS metagenome assembly JAABUO01 (sample SAMN10711878, study PRJNA513372) | rock metagenome | isolation source: Antarctica rocks | place: Antarctica: Victoria Land, Finger Mt sud
GCGCTCGCCGCGATCTCGCACTCCAGCAATACCAGCACGCCGCCCCCGTCCTGCGCGAACGGCTCGAACTCGATCGGCGTCTGCACCGCTCGGTAAGCATTTATTGCGAGCCAAGACGCGTTTGCCGTGTTAGCTCGATCCATGCCGGTGCGTGATCGCTCGCGTTCTCGAGCCCGCGCACTCGCCGATCGACCCCCGCATTCACGAGCTGCTCGACGAGACTTCGATTTACCAAAAGATGATCGATCCGCATTCCGGCGTCACGAGTCCACGCGTCACGCATGTAATCCCAGAACGTGAACATCGGCTCGTCGGGATGTAACCCGCGCAGCGCGTCGGTCCAGCCCGAGGCTAAGAGGCGAGCAAACGCCGCTCGCGGCTCAGGCTGGACCAACGCATTCTTTTGCCACGATCGCATCGCGTAGATGTCCGCGTCGGTCGGCACGACGTTATAGTCACCTGCAAGTACTACCGGAACGTGTGATCGATCCAACTCCGCGGCATGCGCTATGAAGCGCTCGAACCAGGCAAGTTTATAGATAAACTTCGGCCCCGGTTGCGGATTGCCATTGGGAAGATAGAGGCAGCCGATCAGCACACCGTTGACGGCCGCTTCGATATAGCGCGCTTCGAGGTCGAGCGGATCGCCCGGCAGACTCCGTCTCGTTTCGATTGGGTCGACGCCGCGGGCGAGGATAGCGACCCCGTGGTGCGGACCTTGGCCGCGCCAGATCGCGCCGTAGCCGGCGGCCGTCAGCGCTGTATGGGGGAAGCCAGAATTGGTGCACTTGATCTCTTGAAGGCAAGCGACATCCGGGCGCGACTCTCGAAGCCAACATAGCAAATTGTCAAGCCGGCGGTTAACGCCGTTGATGTTGAAGGTCGCGATCTTCACGGCGCGCGGCCGGCGGCTACTTTTCCTTCCCGGCTCGGTATTGCGCGGCTTGCGCCATACGAAGATGGCGCTGGTCGACCGCGATCGCGGACGTGAGATACGCGCGCAGAGCCGGCGACGTTGCAGATTCAAGGGCGTCCCGCGCGGCGCCGATATCGGCCATATGCGCGCCGATGAGCGTACTGTCGAGCTGCGCTGCATCGTCGCCGATGGCGCCCGCGACCTGCATACCCGCAGCCGCCGTCCGCGTATGATCGCGTACCATCGCCGGTGCTAGGCTTCGAACGGCCGGATCGCGCGCACGCTGAACCCCCAGCCGGCCGAGCTGCACGTTGCCGACCGAGTCTTGCGTGAAATAACTGGCGGCCGCTTTTTCGCCTGCGCCGACGGACGTCTTCATCGGGGGGATGCTCTGGGCGAACGCCGGCACAACGACAACGCAAACCGCTACGGCTACGAATCCAAATCTCTTCACGCGAAGAGTCTACCCGCGTTCATCGATTGTCGTCTAGCGACTCCGATAATAAAGCGAATTCGACGTCGCCGGACAAGAAGCACCTATGGAAAAAACCGACCGGGCACAACCTGAGAAGAAACCGCCGCCGACGGAAGATACCGATCCTAGCGAGACGATCGATCGCGAGGCAGCGCGTGAAATCTCGGACAACGATGATTTGCCGGCATGATGATCTGCCGGCATAATGAAGCGCTATAACGCGCCTGCTAACGCTTAGACTGTCGCGAGGCCCCGAACGCCTCAGCGACGGCGTCAGCCACGGCCGTTTTTCCGCGCTCCACGACCTCGCTGGCAGTCGCTTTCGCGGACGCCTGAAGCGTTTCGCCAAGTAGTCCAACCTTGTCGCGCTCTATGTTCGAAACCGGGAATGCCAAGCCAACGAGGAATCCCGCGCCAATCGCCCCAAGCGCCGCGCCAAGCGGATTGGTAGCAACGATAGACCGCAAGATCGCAGATTCCGACCGCACATATGCTCTGGGTGCGACGCGGCGAGAGGCCGCTTCCGCGATCGTGTCAGCGCCGGAAGGCGTGGACCCAGTATTCGCAATCCATTCTTGACCGCGAACGTCGTCGTTACTCATACGCTCGTCCTCAAAGCGACCGGCTCGCCTTGGGCTTCCGAAACGCCGTAGCGGCGCGCAGCCGCAGCCTTGAGAATGCGTGAACCCGCTACGCCGAGGGCGAATGCGATCGTCACGAACGTAAGCGGACGCCCGCGGCCGAAGCTTTCCGCTTTCGAGGCAAGCGAATCGACGGTCGCGCTTTCGAGATAATGCCCGATATCCTCGACCGACTCTGCGCCCCGATCTACTAAATTCGCCGCGCCTTGTGCGAGCTGATCTTGCCGTAGGTGATCGGCGATCGTATGTAAACGCTGCGCGGTCGAAACGACTTGCAAGCCGAAAAACGCGACTCGCTGCTCCAGCTCTTTATATACGAACTGTTGTACTTGATTCATCGGTTTTCGTCGTACCCGGATTGCGACGTCCGACACGCGATTTGCTTTGCTTCGTTATGAGTCGGTTTTAACCAATCGAAAGCTCTATGAGCGAGGTACCTTCTCCGCGCTCCAAATACATAAGTTGCGACGTGAGACCGGCCGCGGAAACGGCCCGCTTGAAATCTTCAAGCGGCGATTTGAAGCGATCGTAGTCGTCGAGATGGACCGGGATCACCTTGCGCGGAGCGAGTCCACGGCGGGCAGCCATAATAGATCACGGTGAAGTTGATTGTCGGTGACGGTAGGAGTTCTTCGAGTTGCATGTACCGCCGTTGCAACTGCCACTCATCATTCTGCTCGAGCAGCAGCGCTCCAACGAGCCTTACGATCGCGGGATCGTTTGGGAAGATTCCGACGACGTCGGTGCGTCTCTTGAATTTTTCGCCGAGCGGCGGCCTCGTCGTGAGCTTCGCCAATGGGAGCCATCCCGTGCGTTTAAACGCTGAGGTGGCGTCAACGTTTCGTCGGCGGCTCGAGCAACGTGTGGACCGCGGGCAGGCTCTCGATGCTCGGTGCGTATGTCGGCGCATGGCGCGCGCGTGCGGCACGCTCGTAAGCGGCACCGAGTGCGAGCAGACGAGCCTCCGTCCAAGCCCCGGCAATGAATGAGATTCCCACGGGCATCGAGCGGACGTACCCCATCGGTACGGTCAGATGCGGATAGCCCGCGACCGCCGGAAGCGACGCAACGGCACCCGACGAGTTGTCGCCGGCGACGACGTCTGTTCGCCAGCCCGGGCCATAGCTCGGTGCTACGAGCGCATCGAGCTTTTTGCCGGCGATGAGCCGATCGATTCCGCGAGGTCCTGCTAAGCTTTGCGCGATTTTCCGTGCCTTTCGGTATGCGCTCGAACCCAAGCCCGTCGTCGCTTCGGCGTGCTCGAAAAAATCTTGGCCGAAGAGACCGAGCTCGCGCGGATGAGCGTTATTGAAGGCGATGACGTCGGCAAGGGAACGCGTTCGAACGCTGCGCGGAGTCGTTGCCAGGTATGCGCCGAGATCGACCTTGAGTTCGGTCATGAGGATGGTCGTCTCGGCGTCGGCGAGCGCGGCAGCTGGTCGAAACGCCTTGAGTTCGACGATGCGTGCACCATGCGCGCGTAAGACCACGAGCGCTCGCGCGAAGACGGCATCGAGCGCGGGTGAACTACCCATCGCATAGCGCAAGACGCCCAGACGTTTGCCGGCGAGCGTCGCGCCCAGAAGCGCCGACGCATAGTGACTTTTGTGGAAATCGGCCGCTTTCGTCGCGCTGTCCGCGGGGTCGCTGCCCGCCATCGCGTCGAGTAACGTCGCGACATCGGCGACGCTACGCCCCATCGGCCCCGCCGTATCTTGACTATGCGAGATCGGAACGATGCGCGCACGGGAGACGAGTCCGACCGTCGGCTTGAGCCCGACGAGTCCGTTCGTCGAAGCGGGACAGGTCACGGATCCGTCGGTCTCCGTACCGACGCCGACGGCGGCGAGGCTAGCGGCGATCGCGGCGCCGGTTCCCGAGGACGAGCCGCACGCGTTGCGATCGAGCGCGTACGGATTCTTTACGAGGCCGCCTACGGACGACCAGCCGCTGATCGAATGCGAGGAGCGGATGTTGGCCCATTCCGAGAGATTGGTCTTACCGAGCACGATCGCTCCCGCCGCCCGAAGCCGCCGCACGACCGGCGCATCGCGAACGGCATAATTGCGGGCGAGCGCATCGGAGCCCGCGGTCGTCGCGGTTCCGTCCGACGATTCGATATTATCTTTGATGAGAATCGGGATGCCGTGCAGGGGTCCGCGAAGTTTACCGGCGCGGCGCTCCGCGTCGCGCGCTCGTGCGTCGGCCGTCGCATGCGCGTTGAGTGCGATCACGCTACGCAGTGTCGGGCCGCTCGCGTCGATCGCGGCGATGCGCGCGAGGTACGCGCGCACGAGCGCTTCGGAGGTAACGTTCCCACTCGTGAGATCGGCCTGCAGGGCGGCTACCGACTTTTCTGCGACCGGGTAAGCTGTTGCGTCTGAAGCGATCTGGGCCACGCTGCGGGTGGCGGAGAATGTCAAAACGACGATGAGCGTAAGCGCGCCGAGCCGCAGAGATGCTTTCACAAGTATGCTCTTTCGACGGTCGCGCCGGAGCACGCCTCGTCGGCGCGCTATTGCGGCGTACCGTGGCTACATGCGTTTCCGGCCGGCTTCTCATGGCGGCGTAAGGCAGTGCTGCAACGCTGCCGACATGGAACGACATCTCCTGGAACCCAAAACCTGTCCGCCGGAGCGATCGCGCTGACCGCACAGCACTGGAGCGACTCGACGAGGCGAGCGAACGGCCTGCGACTTCTGGGCATCGTCGACGGTGCAAGTGGTCGCGTTGTCTGATCGAAACTCTCTCGCGGATCGCGCTTCATCTTGCGCGCTACTCAGATCAGCGCCGCGCGCAATCGAGCGTCGCTCGGCGCGTCCGGAATCTGCATGACGATCCAGTGACCGTCGTCGTCCGGAACTTCCAATGTGAGCGCCCGGTACGAGAACGTCCCGATCGCGGCGGACTCAACTGTCGTCGAGAGCGCACCCAGCGGCGTTGCGATATCGTACCCGTCCCATGCCGCCGCGAATAGCGGATCCGTGCGCAAGTCGTCGCACATCCGGCGGTATTCCCGGTCTTCTAAGCGCGACGCGAGCGCCGAACGCACCATCGCGACGAGCGTACGAGCGAAGGCGGGAAACCGCTCGCCGTGCATCGCGCGCACGGCCGGATCGCCGAACATGCGCGCGACGATGTTGAACGGAGCACCGCCGGGCGGTTCGATGCCCCAGACGAGCGACATCGCGCGGTTCCAGGCCAGGACCGTCCATTGCGACGTACACACGTACGCCGGCGCCCATTCGATTGCGGCGAGTGCGCCGCCAGTGATCGCTCCGGTTTTTGCTCGCGGCCGATCGACTTCGCGTTCTTCAGCAAGCCGGTGAAGATAGGCGATTTCGTCAGCGCTCAACTGCAGCGCGCGGGCGATCGCGCTTAGCGTTGCTGCGGAGACGTTTGCGGCTGAACCGTTTTCCAGCATCGTGTACCACGTAACGCCGACGCCCGCTAGCGTCGCAACTTCTTCGCGTCTGAGCCCGGTGACGCGTCGGCGCGCGCCATCGGGCAATCCAACGTCGCTGGGACGCACGCGGCTGCGGCGGTCGCGAAGAAAGCGCCCGAGTTCACGACGGCGCGCGCTCTTGTCCATTACACTGCTGATGATAGCATCCGGTGAAGTCTGGTTGCGCGCTCGCGGCGCGCGTATGCTGCGGTCATGCAGGAGCGTACGAAAAGCTGGTTCATCACGGGCACCTCTTCCGGCTTCGGGCGGGCGCTGACCGAAACGCTGCTCGGGCGCGGCGATCGCGTTGCCGCGACGCTGCGCAAGACAGGCGCCCTGGACGACTTGAAAGCGCACTATCCCGACAGCCTCTGGGTCGCGTCGTTGGACGTTACCGATGTCGGCGCCGTGCACCGCGTGATCGGGCGGGCGTTCCAGGACCTCGGGCGCATCGATGTCGTGGTGAACAACGCAGGATACGCGCTCTTCGGCGCCGCCGAAGAAGTGAGCGACGACCAGATCCGCCATCAGATCGACACCAACGTGATCGGCTCGATTCAGGTCATCCGCGCCGCGCTACCGCATCTGCGAGCTCAAGGCGGCGGCCGGATCTTGCAGCTGTCTTCAGAGGGCGGCCAGATCGCCTATCCAAATTTCAGCCTGTATCACTCGACGAAATGGGCGATCGAAGGGTTTGTCGAGGCGGTCGCTCAGGAAGTCGCACCGTTCGACATCGAGTTTACGATCGTCGAACCGGGGCCCGCTAAAACGAGCTTCGGCGCCGGCCTTATCAGCGCACCGCCGATGCCCGTCTACGAAAATACGCCGGCCGGTGACGTACGTCGCGCAATTGCCTCCGGTGCATTTGCGGTACGCGGCGATGCCCTCAAGATGGTTCGAGCGATGATCGATTCCGTCGACTGCAGTCCGGCGCCCCGGCGGCTCACGCTGGGCACCGACGCGTTCGCGCGGGTCCGTGCGGCGCTGGTGAGCCGGCTCGCCGCACTCGACGCCCAAAAGGACATCGCCCTATCGACCGAAGCGGACGGCTGACGCCGCGATATTTCGTCCCGAATGCGGCTCCTTGGATTCGGGCCGCTCGAAAACGACGGTGTTGCGCAGCGTACCGATTTTCTCGATCTCCACTTCAACGACGTCACCGTCTTTGAGTAACAGCGGCGGCTTGCGAGTAAAGCCCACGCCCGCCGGTGTGCCCGTCGCGATGATGTCGCCCGGCTCGAGCGTCATGAATTGCGTGATGTATGCGATCGTCGTTGCGACAGAAAAGATCATTTGTTTCGTACTTTCAAGCTGTACGCGCTCGCCGTTGACGCGCGTGGTTAGCATCAACGACTGCGGATCGACGATCAGCCGAGCCGGTACGATGCCAGGCCCAAGGGGCCCAAAGGTGTCGATCGCTTTTCCCGCTCCCCACTGCGAGGTCTGCATTTGCAGATCGCGCGCGCTCACGTCGTTGAAAGCGGTATAGCCGCCAACGTATTCGAGAGCGTCGCCTTCACTGACGCGGCTGGCATGACGGCCGATGACGACGACGAGTTCGGCCTCGTAGTCGACTGCGGCCGTGGCGGCCGCGGGTACCACGATGTCGTCGTATGGCCCGATCAGCGAGTTACGGTATTTGGCAAAGAGCACCGGCGCCGACGGTAACGCGAGATTCGCTTCCATAGCGTGGTCTTTATAGTTTAAACCCAAGCAGATGATCTTGCCGGGATCGGGGATCGCCGGACCGCGGTGTACGCTCGAAACGGCGAGAGCGCCCGGGGACTGGACGGCGACGGCCGCCGCTTCGAGCATTTCGTCGAACAGCGCGGAGTCGATCGTAAGGGTTTCCTTTACGGTCGACGGATACGGCCCGAGCGTCCTCGTGGCGACGACCTTCCCATCGATCTCGACGCCGGCTTCCCAGCTTCCATTCGTGCGGTATGTCACCAGTTGCATCTGCGTTCGTCTTTCCTGGAATAGGTTTGCGCCGAAGTTACGCCCGCCGGCGCCGCTTCGTGCGCTCGTTCAATCCGATTCGGAAGACTCGTGATTTTCCAGAAAGTAGCCCGGCACGATCGGACTCCACAGCGCGAGCGCGAGTTCGGGCGGCGTGTCACGCGCCTCCCAGGCACAACCCGCCGGAATATAATCCATGTCGCAAAAATACTCTGCGAAGCTACCCCACGGATCGCGAACATAGTAAAAAAAGTTCGAGCCGGCCTCATGCCGGCCGACGCCCCAACCTTCGCCGTATCCGCATTGTGCCATATGTGAAGCGCCGATACCGATCGCATCGATACTGTCGACCTCAAAACTCGCGTGATGGAAGCCCGGGCGGCTCGATTTCACGAATGCCACGACGTGGTGATCGCTGCCATGGGGGGAATGCATGAAAGCAATAATGTCGCCCGAGCGATCCGAAAGGCGCATCCCCAAGAATCGTTCATAAAAGTCGACCGCTCGCGATACGTCCGGTGAGAACCGCAAGACGTGGCCGAGACGGCGCGGAACGGTTGTCGTGCCGATCTCGGCCTCCGCACGACGCACGCCTTCCGGAGCGATCCGCACGTCCATCGTGCCCTTGCTGTTCGGCGCGCGGCGTTTCCGTGCTGCGACTTGCACGAGTACGCCATCTGGGTCGCGGAACCACAGGCCCTCCGCCGATATGAAGCGTGGCGAATCGACCAGTGCGATCCCGCCCGCCTCGAGGCGTTGCTGGAACGCCTTGAGGTCGTCTGCATCGATGTTGAAGGAGATGTACTCGAACTGGCGTCGCGCCGCTTCACGCAACAGCGCCGTCGTGCCTCGAGCGGCGCTGATCTGCAAGCCGTGCGCCGCAGTCTCGACGCGCAGACCAAACGATGTATAAAATGTCTCCGCAACGCCGAGATCCGGGACGGCGAGCGCGAAGTGATCGAGTGAGTGGACGGCGAGCACGTGCGAATCTTCGCGACCGTGGCTCAACTCTGGTGCGGTCTTGATCATGGGGACCCCTGTGAGCTGTCCGATTGTCAAGGCACTTCGCGAGAATGTGCCGGGAATCCGCGCGCGTCGCTCGATCGCTTCCGGCAAACGCACCTTCGTTCAAGCACCGCGTGCGTGGTCTTGGCAGCGGCCGCGTTCGGCGGTTTCTTCAACAGGAGTACCGTCGGAACCGAGAGCACGAAAGCGATCGCGCAGAAGCGAAAGATATAGTCGTACGACACGACCGTGGCGTTGACGTCGACGATGCCCGCGAGCACCGCGATCGTCTGCGCCCGATCGTGCGAGCCGCCGAGCATAGCGCTGACCGCAGGATTCGCAAGCGTAACGTTCGCGGCCAGGATCTGTTGTGCGAAATCTTCCCGGCGCGTCTGCACGTCCGAATCGCTCGACGAGATGACGCTCGCCGGCCTTTGCGACCTCTTCGATCGAGCCATCTTCCAGTCCAAAGGCGATTTGCCCTAACGGAGGTCTATCGTGGTGCGCGTGTGGCACCTTCATGAAAAAAGAATCGGAAGCGTTACGACGAGGGTAATAAAAAAGAACCAAACGGCCGGTGCCGCGGTACCGAGCGACCGTCGGCGGGCCGTCACGCGTGCGGCGAGACGTGGATTTATTGAGAGCCACGCGACGTGGCGTCGTTCGAGCGCCAGAAATGCGAGCGCCGTTGCCGCACCATACAACAAGTGCCCGACCAGCGACGGCAACTGCATGCCGGCATCGGCGCTGGTCCAGGCGAACGAGCCGCCGAGCAGAATCGGAAACAGCGTCAGCGGACCGAGAAACCACCAGATGGCGCCATACATGAGGCCCCACGTTAGGCTCGCCGCGATATTGGGAGCTTCGTATCGGAACAGGACGCCGTACGTCGCCCCGATGAGAACGCTGATGACCATGTGAACGATAAAGCCGAGTGCGAGCGACGTGCTCCCGACGAGCGCAGCGACGCGTGGCAAGTCGCCCGTCGCCAGCATCACCGTACTAAAGACGAGTCCGCCGGCGATGCTGCCGAGCGTTCCCCAATATAACGAGGAGAGCGTCTGTAAGCCGCCCTCCGGCCGTTCGCGATTCAGGGGATCGGATTCGTAAAATAGTCGCTGACACGCACCATCGATCGCCGCATAGAGCGCGCCGACGACGAGGCCGTAAACGACGTGCCCGACGAACGACCCGAAGATGCTTGCAGCGTGCGCCGAACTCCAGTCGATGGGGTTATGGGTTAAGGCTGGAAGGATCGTCAGGGGTCCGACGAACCACCAGAGCGCGCCGTATGCGGCACCGTAGCACATACTCGAGCCGACCCCTCGGATCTCGCGTTGAAACAGTAGGCCGAACGTCGCGCCGATCGTGACGGCGATTGCAAAGTGAAGCGTCACGCCGACTGCGACGGACGAACTATCGACGAGCCCGGCGATTAGGGGAAAGAAGTGGACGCGTTCCATCCACTTGCCGAACGCCCAACCGCCGCCGACGCCGGCTAAACCGCCGCCGACGAGCGCCCGCGCGAGCGAAATCGGCGCTCCGGTTTTGGCGGCGGAGCGCAATGTATCGACGATTCCGAAGGTGAGTCCCGTCGGTATCCCGAGCGTCACGATATCGGCGACGAGTTGCGGAAACGTCGTTCGCGCCGAATCGACCATCGCTATCGCCGCATGAGCGTGCCCGACGACCGCGAATCCTTGCATGGCCAACCACACGCTGCAAGCGTACGCCGCTCCCCACAGGAGACCGCCTCCGATATCGAGTGTGCGCCGCCCGCATGCGACGCAGAAGAGCGCCGCCGCGACGGCGCCGAGCAGGGGGCCGCCGGTCGCGTTCGGTGCTACCTGTCCGGCGAGGAATCCGCCGGTTGCGCCGACGACGACGCAGGCTGCGAATCGCACCCAAAAATCGGTACGGGTCACGGCCGTAAATCGATCGTTTGCACGATGTCGGGCGGAAAGAAAAGCTCGATACTCCAGTCGATGAGGACGCGGAGTTTCCGTTCGGTGCCGGGGAGCTTTGCGAGATAGATGCCGCGCCAAAGGAGCCACGCAAAAAAACCGGAGAACCGAACGGCCTGCATGCGGAACGGCAATTGCAGCTCCGCGCAAGCGGTTTGGTGCCCCACGACGCAGAGCGCGCCGAGCGACCGAAATCGAAACTCGGTTCGATCGCGCCCGTCGATCGTCGCACGAATATTTGACGCGACGGTCGTCGCCTCGCGCGTTGCAAACTGTGCGGTGGGCGGACATGGGTTGCCCGTATACGTGTCGGTAATCGCCGCGCAATCGCCGAGCGCCCAAACGTTGGGATGCTGTCGTACCGCTAACGTCGTTTCGACAACGGCCGCACCGCGCTTGTCGCACGTCAGTCCCAGCTCGTGCAGCAGGGGATTCGGTGTCGAGCCGGCCGTCCACAGGAGCGTTGCGGTCGCGATCGTCTCCCCGTTATCGAGTTGGACGCTCGTTTCGGTCGCATCTCGCACGCGAACGTTCAGCTTAAAGGTTACGCCGCGAGCACTCATGCGTTCGAGGGCGTATCGTGCGAGCGATGCGCTCAGCTCCGGCAAGATGCGATCCCGAGCGTGTACGACGAGCACGGAGACCTCGTCGGCGCCTAGCCGTGGATAGTCGACCACGATGCCGCGGGCGAAATCGTTGACGGCTCCCGCCAGTTCGGCGCCCGCAAAGCCCGCGCCGGCGATCACAAACGTTAAGAGATACGCCCGCTCTTGCGCCGTTCCCAGTCGATCGGCCCGTTCGAACATTTCGATGACGTGGTTGCGTATCGTCATCGCATCGAGCAACGTCCGGAAATCGAGTGAATAACGCGCGACATTGTCTAGGCCGAGATATGCAGAGACGGATCCCAGCGCGAGGACCAGGTGATCGTAGGGCAGCTCGTCGGCGCCGGCAACCACGATTCGGCGTTCGAAGTTCACACTCGTAACGCGAGCCCGGATGAAGGTCGTCCGATGCAGGGCCGTGCGCGTCGGGCTATTGATGTGCGACGGCTCGAGACTGCTGCCGGCGACTTCGGACAACATCGGCGTGAAGAGTAACGCGTTCGTGTCGCTCACCAGCGTGATATCGATGCCGGCGTCGAACACGTACAGCCGCTCGAGCGCCTTCGCCGTCGTGACGCCGGCAAAACCGCCGCCGACGATGACGATGCGGGCGGGATCGGGCTTCGCTTTGAGGGAGCGCTTTGTGCCCGGCAGCGATGCTAGCACCGCCGCGCCGACTCCCCGCAACCCAAGCCCGCCGACCGAGCCCAAGAAAATCCAGGCGATGAGCGCACCGAAGGCGCCGCGCATGCCGCCGGCGCTCCATAGCGGCGTCGCTCCGGAGACCAGCGGCACGAGGATGAGGGTAACGGCCACCCATAGGCCGATACCGAGCGTCGCACCGGTCGTTGCTGCATCGAGTGACGTGACGGACCGGTGCGCGCGCATTTATGGCGACTCGTCGATGAAGGCGACGACCGCGCAATTGACCAGAACGCCGATCGGTCCGCAGGCCTTACCGCCGGGGGCCGCGGGAAGCGGCGTATAGGCGCCCGCAGCGGGGCCTGTCGGAAACCTGGCCAGGACGTTCATCGGGGCTCGCAGCGTACTCGCATTCGCGGCAGTCGCATCTTCATCCGAGCTTGCCGAGCATCTCAAGGCGTGCGATGGTTGCGAGCAACTCGTGCGCCAAATGCGGCGAACTCGGCAAACCTTAAAGGCTTAGACGTCGAAGCGTTAGCGCTCAACACGCGCGCGGCGTAGCTCGCGCAATTCCGGCAATGGAAGGCGAGAAAAGAGACGTACGACGTCTGCGCGGGCGAATCCATCAATGCGTTGCGCGCGTGAAACGTATCGAGCGGCGCAACGTTCCGTTGAGTTCCACAACGACGGTTGTCGGCGGGCGCGCGTTTGTGGTGTTTTCGACCAACTGGAGCTCGATCGTTTGCTTCCCGGCCGGCGGGAGTTTGAAGGTTACGCTACGCGGCGCACATACGCGATCCGTGCAAAATGAAGCGATGTACCCGCGCGGAACCTGGAGCGCGCGCAAGCGTACGGCGGATCCGGGGACGCCCTGCACGTGCACTGCGAATTTCGCGGTACCTGGAACGCTGCCGGGTAGAGGAGCGCCGGCGTACGGACCAAGTACGAGACCGACAGCGAGAACGATGAACGATAACATGCTTCGATCATACCTGCTGCCCCCTCGCAGCGCGGTAGGCGACATTACGTTGGACCGCAATCGTACGGTTCGTAAAGAGCCGTGCCGTCGTCGTCAGCGACCGTGAGGTAAGAGCGCTTACGGCATCCCTCGGCCGCTCCTGTTAGGTTTACGGCGGAACGTTGCTCGTTTTTTTGGGAGTATTTCGATGATTCGGAGACTCGCCGCCCTCACGCTTTTCGCAGCCTTTCCCACGCTCGCACTCGCCAATACGGCGAAGCCCGACGCGATGCAGGGGCATGCCATGAAAGGGCATGCCATGAAAGGACGTTCCATGCAAAGTCATGCCATGCAAGGGCACGCGATGGAAGGCCATGCCGCGAAAGATAAGCACTAAAGATCAGCGTACGCCTATGCCGCCGGCGCGTGGCGTGCCAGACGTCCGGCGCCGACGCAACCGTAAGGTAGCGCACCGCATCGGCGAGCCGAGCCGGCTACAGTGACGGGATGACACGTCGCACTCTCGTCGCCGGACTTTAGCCGCCCCGATGCTGCAGGAAGCGGCGCTCGCGAAAACCGGTGACGGCTTGGCGCCGCTGTCGCTAGCGACGGGCTGGCTCGGCGGCTACGTTACCGCCGCAAGTCTACACGGACGCGCCGTCCTGGTGGACGTCTTCACCTTCGAATGCGTCAATTGCGTACGCGTCACGCCGGGCCTCAAGCGCCTCTACCGGGCATACTCCCGTTCCGATCTTGCGATCGTTGCCGTTCATACGCCGGAGGTTCCGAGCTACCAGTCGAGCAGTGCATATGTAGCGCGCCAGGCGAAGGCGGCGGGATTGCCTTGGCCGATCGCGATCGACAACGGCGCCCGTATTTGGGACGCCTACCGCGTCTCGGCCTGGCCGACGCAACTGGTCTTCGATCGTAACGGCCGATTGCGAAAGACGATTGTCGGCGACGGCCAGGACGCGGAGGTTGCGGCGGAGATTCGCGCGATGGGCAAAGGCTGACGTCGCTGGTTTCTCGTTGCGTTATGGAGTCTGGTGCGATGAAAATTGGAGTGATGGGTGCCGGCGGCGTCGGTGCATATTTCGGCGCTAAGTTGGCTGCGGCCGGGAACGATGTCACTTTCATAGCGCGCGGCGCGCATTTAGACGCGATCATGGCGCGCGGCTTGTCGGTCCGTAGCGGACTGGGCGACGTAACGCTTTCGTCGGCTGCGGCTACCAGCGACCCCCGGGAAGTGGGCATCGTCGATGTCGTTCTTTTTACGGTAAAGTTGTGGGATACCGAGTCGAGCGCGAGGGCGATCTTGCCGATGCTCGGGCCAAAAAGTATGGTCGTCTCGCTGCAAAACGGCGTTCAAAAAGATGACACGTTGCAGAAGATCGCCGGAAAAAAAGCCGTCGCCGGTGGGCTTTGCTACATCGCGGCGTCGATCGCAGGACCCGGCGCGATCCAGCACGTCGGTACGTTGCAGAAGTTGATCTTCGGCGAGTTCGACGGAGCGCCGTCCGAACGCGTGACGGCGTTCTTTGACGCTTGCCAAGCTGCGGGCATCGAGGCCGAGATAAGCAAAGATATCGGCCGCGCGACGTGGGAGAAGTTCGTCTTTCTCGTCGGACTGAGCGCGTGCACGGCGGGCACCCGCCAGCCGATTGGAATCGTCCGCGCGAACGCGTTGACGCGTGAGCTGCTCCTGGGCGCTATGCGGGAGGTGGTGGACGTGGGCCGAGCGCGCGGGGTCGCGCTCGATCCGAACTACGCCGAGAAGCGGCTGCAATTCATCGACGGCTTGCCTACGGATATGCGGGCTTCGATGGCGGTCGATCTCGAGCGGGGCAACAGGCTCGAGCTTCCGTGGCTCAGCGGCGGCGTCGTGACGCTCGGCGAAGAATCCGGCATCGCTACGCCGATCAATCGAATCGTCACCGCTCTGCTCGCTCCCTATATCGACGGTGCGCCGGCAAAGGCGGCCGTCGGCATATGATGGCCGAGCTGACGATACGCCGAATTCGGGCGCGAGCGGTCGACGTGCCGATGCGACGTCCCCTTGGGACGTCTCTCGGCCGCATCACGTCGGCTCCGCTCGTACTCGTCGACCTCGAAACAGAAGAAGGCGTCGCCGGTCACGCGTATCTCTTTTGCTATCGTCGCAGCGCTACGTTCGGCGTCCGCGCGTTCATCGCGGATATCGACGAAATTCTGCGTGGGGCGCCGGTCGCACCGATGCACATCGAGACGCAGTTGCGACGAAGGTTTCGACTGTTGGGAAGCGACGGTCTGCTGGAGATGGCGTTCTCGGCCGTCGACGTCGCTTGCTGGGACGCGCTTGCGCGAGCTGCGAATACCCCGCTCGTCCGGCTCCTGGGCGGAGTTCCTACGCGCGTGCCGGCGTACAACAGCAACGGGCTCGGCCTCATGGAATCGCCCGAATTAGCGGGCAACGAAGCCGTATCGCTTCTCGCGGATGGATTCGATGCGCTTAAAATACGCCTCGGGTATCCGACGCTTGAAGCGGATCTCGAGGCGCTCCACAGCGTTCGCGCGGCCGTCCCTTCAGGAACGTGGATCGCTTGCGATTTCAACCAGGGTCTCGGTAGAAGCGAAGCGCTGCGGCGTGGACGGGCGCTCGACTCGGAAGGGTTGGCGTGGATTGAAGAGCCGATCGTCTACGACGACTTCGAAGGCAGCGCCCACATCGCGCGCGTCTGCACGACGCCCATCCAAGTTGGCGAAAACTTCGTAGGCATCCGCATGATGGCCCGGGCGCTCGCCGTGCACGCAAGCGATCTCGTCATGCCCGATCTGGAGCGGATCGGCGGAGTGACGGGCTGGATGCGGGCAGCGGCGCTTTCTGCGGCGCACGATATGCCGATGTCATCGCATCTTTTCCCGGAAGTATCGGCGCATCTGCTCGCCGTCACACCGACTCGCGATCGTCTCGAATACGTGGATTGGGCAGCGCCGATTCTTACGGCACCGCTCGCAATCGAAGACGGACATGCGATCGTCGCCGACATGCCCGGCAACGGTTTATGCTGGGACGAAGAGGCTGTCGCGCGGTGGGCGTTCGAGTGATGGCCGCTTACGCACGCCACTCGTCCGCGGTCTCGCGCGCGAATGCTTCGTACGTACGGAGCGGATGGCCGAGTAGCGCCGTGAGCGTCTCGATATCTGCGTCGTCGGCCGTGAAACCGCGCTCCAGGTAACCCTCGAACATCATCCGTATGTCGAAGGCCGACCAAGCGGGAGCGCGTTCGCGCATGGTCGCCTCGAACGCGTTCATGTCGTGGCCCGCGTATTGGATGGGCCGGCCGAGCATCGCGCTCCAGATCGCCGCTACCTTCGGCCCGCTCAGCGGCGTCGGGCCGTTGAGATTGTAAATCTTGCCTTCATGACCCGTGGAGGTGAGCGCGATTGCGGCGGCTTCGGCAATATCGCGCACGTCGACCGCCGAGATGCCCGTCTCCCCCAGCGGCATCGGATAGACGCCGGCGCCGGTCAGTGCTTCGCGCAACGTCGCGTCGTTCTGAAAGAAATAGTTCGGCCGCAGGACCGTCCAAGGCACGTCGAATTCGCGCAGCGCCCCTTCGATCGCGAACTTGGACGCAAAGTGCGGCACGTCGGGGAAACGGTCGACGCGGAACACCGAGTGATAGACAACGTGCGCGAGCTTGCGGCGCTTTGCCAAGCCGTAAGCGATGAGCCCCTGCGTAAGTTCGTCCGGCGTTACGGCGTTGAGGAGGTACAGCTTGTGCGTACCCTCCAGCGCGCGCTCGACGGACGGCGGGTCGAGCAGGTCGCCGACTGCGATCTCGACGCCGGTCGGCACGGAGGCCTTCGCGTCGCGCACGAACAGCCGCACGTCGGCCTTGTGGCGTAAGAGCGCCTTAACGACGGCCGAGCCCACGAGCCCCGTTCCGCCGACCACGAGAATTTTCACGAGCTGACCTCCGGATTCGAATCGTTCATGTCTTCCGTTTCTCTCAAGCGTTCGGCCGAATTGTAAGACACGCAACGGCATCTGTCTAATGCATGATTGCTATGACATCCATATCGCTCGGGCATCACGCGCTGACCGATTACAATCTTTTCGTGCCGCTCATGGCGTTACTCGAAGAACGGCACGTCACGCGCGCGGCCGAGCGGTGCGGCCTCAGTCAGCCGGCGATGAGCCGGGCGCTCGAGCGGGCGCGACTCGTCTTCGGCGACGAGTTGCTCGCGCGTCGCGGTACGCGCTACGAGCGGACGCCGCGCGGCGAGCGGCTCTTCGCCGAACTGCGCGAACTCTTGCCGCGCCTCGACGCTGTGGTTACCGATGCACGCTTCGATCCCGCCGCGAGCCGCGACCGCTTCCGAGTCGTGACGACCGATTACGGCGGGACGATGCTATTGCCGGACATCGTGGCGCAGGTTGCAACGCGCGCACCGCACGCTAGCGTCGAGGTTACGGCGTGGAGTCCGTCGGCGTTCGCAAACGTGCGCGAAGGTCGCCACGATCTCGCAGTCATCGGTCTCGATGGCGCAGCGGAACTGGAATTCGAGCCGCTTTTTACCGACGAATTCGTGTGCGTCATCGCGCGCGATCATCCGATTGGCGATGGGCCGATGACGCTCGAACGCTACGCAAGCTATCCGCACGCGGTGCTCGCGATCGACGACGGCCGGCAAGCCTGGATCGAGCGTCCGCTGCAAGCACGCGGCTACGAGCGCCGCGTGGCGTTCAGCACGCCGTCCCTGGTGTCGGCACTGCTCGCGCTTCCCGGAACGGAGTTGATCTGCACGATCTCTAGGCGCTGGTGCGAGCGGTTCGTCGCGCTCGCCGACGTACGTATCGTCGACCCGCCGCCGGACCTAGAGCCGTTCCGTTACGGCATGGCCTGGCACGCGCGCGCTACAAGCGACGCCGCAACGTGGTTTCGCGGTCTCGTCCGCAACGCGGCGGCTCGCGTGGACGGCGCCTGATCTCGCTCGGGCGTTCGACCGCCTGCGGTGTCCTGTCGTGGGCTTGACGGCTCAGAGATGTATCAACGTACTGTACAGATTGCGATGCATGCAAAGCCGCAGGAGGCAAGCGATGTCAAATACGTCAAAGTTGTCTTACTGAGTGGTGGTTTTCGATGTCCATTGAACGGCTTGCCGGGAGAATGTGTCACGATTCAGTGTTGTCAAAATTGTCAAACACCGGTAATATATCCACATGGCTCAGCGTCGGAACCCGTATCGCACCGCGCCCGGAAGCGAGCCGCCCGAACTTTCCGGTCGTGCTGGAGAGCTTGGCGCAGCCCACTACGCCATCGACATGACGAGAGAACACGCGGCGGCAAATCCGATCGTGTTCACGGGCCTTCGCGGCATGGGCAAGACGGCGTTATTACGGCGCGTCGCCCGAGATGCGGCTGCAGTCGGCGGCATATCCATCGTCGGCGAAGCCGACGCATCGCTGCGATTCGGAGACGTCATGCATCGCGAACTTTCCGACGCACTCAAGAGAACCGAACCGCTCCCGGCTCGCTTGAGCACGTCGATCGCGCGCATCATCGAAAAGCTTCCGAAGCTCTCCTATGAAATGCCGCATCAAGCCGGCAGCATCGGGATCGCGGGGCGTGGTGATGGTGAAGAAGATGACCTCCATGCAGCTAACTCCCTCGAAGACGTGCTGCTGCTGCTCAACGAGCAACTCCATCGCCACGGCCGATTTCTCGTCATCGGTCTCGATGAGATTCAGGAAAGTTCGCGCGTCGATCTGTTACGGATCGTCCGCGCCGTGCATAAAACGGCCGGCACCGATAGCCCGATCCTGTTCGTCGGCGCCGGCTTGCCCGATAGCCCTGCGGTGCTCAAAGGCGTACGAACGTATACCGAACGCTGGGCCTACTACCGGCTCGAACTTTTAACGCCGGAGGCAACACGCGAGGCCATCGACAAGCCGGCGCGCGAACTGGGCACTCGCTGGACGCATGACGCGCTGCGCCACGTCTACGATATGAGCCGCGGCTATCCGTATTTTTTGCAGGCTTTTGCGTCCGCTGCCTGGCTCCGCCACACGGGCGATACGGTACGTGCCGACGACGTCGTGGCGATCGCGCCGGGCGTCCAACGCATGCTCGACGAGAGCGTCTACGACCGTCAATTCGTAGCCGTGAGTCCGCGCGAAGCCGCCGTGGTGCTCGCGCTCCATACCCTCGGTCCGGGCGCGCATCGTCTCGAAGAAATCGCCGGTGCGCTCAATCTGGAGTCGTCCGCCGATCTTGGTTCGGTGCGCTCGCAGTTGCTCAAGAAAGACATCATCTATGCGCCGGCGCGCGGCCTCGCCGAATTTCGGTTGCCGCTGACCGTCGAATACATCGATCGTCACATCGACGCGCTCCGCAAGCGTGCCCGGCTCGCACAAAGCTTCCAATAGCTCCGGCTCTCTGCTGACAGTGTACGCTACGCCAGTGCGTCGATGAACCGCGTCGGCGCTTAGCAATCGCGATAACGCGCGCGTACCGTGGTCTGAATCCGTTCGTGCAGCCTACTGCTTCCTCTTGGATTCGCGTGCGACACGGGAACAGGCCGCAAGTCTGGCGCGTCATGCGGGAATTCGCGTTGTCTAGCGAAGGAAACGAAGTGCTCGATACGTTCATTCTTGCGGCCGTAACGGCCGTCTCACTACCGATCCCGCTTACGGATGCCGCGACGCCAATTCTGACGGTGCAAGCTGGGGGCGTTCAAATATATCGTTGCACGAGTACGGCGCAGCAGCCGCCGGCGTGGGCGCTCGATCGGCCGGCTGCGACCCTTTACCGCGAAGATGGCAGTACGTTCGGAACGCACGGCGCCGGACCAACGTGGACGGCTAATGACGGATCTGCGATTGTCGCGGACGGAGCGGCACCGCTCGCGCGCCTAGCGCAGCCGACGGCCGTCCCATGGTTAGCGCTACGCGTGAAGGCTCATACCGGAAGCGGTATCCTTGCCGACGCACGCTACGTCGAGCGCTACGATACGGCCGGCGGAGTTGCCCCGGCGCAGCGGAGTGCGCGCGCGACAGCGTGGGACAAACGCGGGCGGTCCATTACAGTGCCGTCTACGAATTCATCCGGTAGCGACACCGCCGCTCTGCCGCCGGCGCAGCACGGAAGCGGCGCGACGCTTACGGGGGTTCGTAGAAGGGTACTTGCTCGGGGATACTCCCGCGACCGAAGCCTGTCGCTACTCCGTCGCGACGCCGCAATGCTCGCGCTCGACGCGAGTTAGAAAGGTACACCGTGCCTACTGAGCCTGAAGGGATTCTCTTTGCTAAAGAGGCCGTGCGAGAAGCGCGCGAACGTCTCCAAGCCCCGGGTCTGTCCGACGTCGAGCGGCAGCAGTGCAAAACCGAGCTGGCGTCGGCAGAAAGCCGCCTTAAAAAGCTTGAAGGGGAAACATCCTAGGGCCATACGAGACGGCAAAATCGTGGCGCTTCAGTCGCGCGACGACTCGTTACTCTTCGTCCGTCGAACAGTCCAGCGCCGGAGCCGGGGGCACCGTGACGGGAGGCTGGGTCGCGAAGAACGCGGCGACATCGTGCATCGCGCCGTCGTATTCCGCCGCGACCCGCGCCGCAAGCCCGAGCGTCGACGCCGTCGGCGTCCCGTTGCTTCCCGCATACCGGAGGCCTTCGAGATCTTCACGCACCTTGCCGGGGCGCTGGATCGAGTCTTCATCGTTGTGATAGTCGGCGGTTAGTGCGCCGCGCAGCGCCTCCGCTCGAGCGAGCGTTGCGGTCGCGTTCGAACCCGCTTTGCGCGCGACCACGATCGTCGCATCGAGGCGATTGAGCGCCGTATCGACGTTCGAGTATTTCGTCATCGTCTCGGATGCGAGACGGAATGCCGCAACGTGGTCGGGCTGACTCAACGTCGTGCGCGGATCCGCCTTTACGTCGAGATGCTGCACCAGCGTCTTGCCGCCGAGATCCATCTCGATCGTGTAGCGGCCTGGCACGACGAGCGGCCCGGTGCGCGGGCCCTTGTACTTCTCGCGAGCCGCACCATTCCAGCGAACGGGACCGTCTTCGCGCAGATCCCACGTCGTGCGATTGAGACCGTTGAAGTTCGTAACGAACGGCTCCGGCTTTTTCTCGACGCAGCGATTCCCCGCGATCGTGCGGACCAGCGTGTGTTTTGCGTCGTAGATGCGAACGACGGGGGTCGCGCCTGCATGCCGCTGATAGAACGAGAACATCGCGCCTGGGGGCGGGTTTTTTGCGAAATAAAGCGTGTAGGTGCCCTCGTGATCGCCGCCGCGGTTGTACTCGTAGGCGGTGCGCGGCGAGAAAAACATCGTCCCGGCCTTCTCGGCTTCCGGTAACTGCTGCACGGGCGTTGCATCGTCGAAGATATAGAGCGCGCGGCCGTGTGTCGCAACGAGCAGATCGTTATAATGCGGCTGGATGCGGATATCGTAAATGGGTGCCGGCGGCATCCCGAGATCGATCGGACGCCAGTGTGCGCCATCGTCGTACGAGAGCTGGATGGAACGTTCGAGACCGACGTAGACGAGATGGGGATTGCGTGTGTCCGGCCGGATCGAGCGCGCCGCTTGACCGCGCGGCAGCCCGCTCGTAATCGAGGTCCAGTGCGCGCCATCGTCGTGTGTCACGAAAACGTATGGCGTGCGATCGCCGAGCAAGTGCCGGTCGTACGCGGCGAACGCCGTGCCGGGCACGAGGGACGACGGTGCGACGATCTCGAAGCGCCCGTCCGGCGGTAAATTCGGCGGCGTCACGTCGTGCCAATGTGCGCCGCCATCGGGAGTCATCTGCACGACGCCGTCGTCGGTGCCGACCCAAATCTGGCCGCGGCGCAGCGGCGAACCTTCGATGTCGAGAATCGTGTCGGTATATTCGGCCCCCGAGACGTCGAAGGCGAGCGGCCCTCCCGCGGGCCGCTGGTGCGCCTTATCGTCGCGCGTGAGGTCCGGGCTGATCGTACGCCACGTCGCGCCACGATCGTCAGTTTGGAAGACGGCGTTGCCGCCGAACCAGACACGGTGCGGATCCCATGGCGCGAATGCGATCGGCGAGTTCCAATTGAAGCGATATTTTGCCTTGGCGAGATCGAAGGATTCGGCCGCGAGCGAAAGCCAGGGCGAAATCTGCGAATGACGGTGCGCGCGCCGGTCGTAGAGCGACAGATGGCCGTCCTGCGAATCGGTGTAGACGAAGTTTGCGTCGGTCGGGTCCGGCACGCTCCAGACGCCGTCGCCGCCGCTGACGCGCTCCCAATCCCGGTTGGGAATGCCGTCGGGGTCGAGGGCGTCCGACGGACCGCAGAATGCGTTGTTGTCTTGCAGCGCGGCGCACAGCCGATACGGGGTCGCGTCGTCGTAGCCGACGTGATAGACCTGACCGATCGGCACGTTCTCGAAGAACGACCATTTGCCGTCGTCGAGCGAGAGCGCGTAGCCGCCGTCCTCGCCCGCAATCATTCGCTTCGGATCGTTCGGCGCGATCCAGAGACTGTGATAGTCGACGTGGACGCCGTCCGCAATCGTTTCGAATTTCTTGCCGCCGTCCTTACTTTCCGAGAGCATCTCCGAGA
>JAABUO010002537.1_pt1 | contig 22181 bp, 31 predicted proteins | sample 5559291 | NCBI WGS metagenome assembly JAABUO01 (sample SAMN10711878, study PRJNA513372) | rock metagenome | isolation source: Antarctica rocks | place: Antarctica: Victoria Land, Finger Mt sud
GTTGCATATCATATCCAACCTACCAGCTGAAATGATATCAAAACCCTGGAAACACCTATCAAACCAGGTGTTGACAGTTGTGCTTTCATCCTTTGAGGACCACAATTCATCAATATCTAGGACACTCAGGTGAAAATGCTCTCCCCACAGCGTCAGTGCAGCATGGTTATATGCAATCAGCTTAGTCGGATCGTAAGCTGCCCATTCTCGAAATCCCACATCATACTGTGGAATTTGAAGAGCATCCAATGAGATAATGTGTAGTCTGCCTTCACCCATGTACCCAGAGGTGACAGGATTTTCTTGTACAGCGTTGCTGAGATGTGACCCACGGACATACAGCAGATACACATCAAAGCCCAGAGCAAAATGATGGGCCATGTGTGTCGCCAGAACCTTTGCTGCTGTTGTAGAGTTGCCCCCATGAATGTCACCAATCACAATGGCGTTTCGGAAGGGTCCGGTTTCCTTCAGCATAGGTCCATAGAGATTCTGTTCAGCAAGTTTTGGGAGGCTGACAGTGTAGAAGATTGGCCAATCCATAACTCTTAGGCGCAGCTCATTCGTAGCAAAATTTTCAGGCACTGAAGCTTCATGCACAAAGGGGCCTTGAACTTGCAGCACACCAAGCTCATCCAAATGCAGTGGCCGCCAGGCACCACCTTCTTCATGCTCTAGGGTGAGTGACAACTCTGTGAGGGAAGGTGCAAAGTCTTCTCCCTCTGCAAACATACATCAGCATGTTGTGTGGCTGGCATCAGTTTGTGTAGGAGCGTCCTGCAGTCATGAATGGCTTCTGTGCCCTTACACAGAGCTGTGCAGGCAGGCAAGTGAGCAAGAGCTTCTAGCCAGATGGCTTACGCAGCAAAAGCAGAGTGAATGGGCAGGGCAGGACAGGCAACACATAGCAGCATGCTGCAGCACAGGGCAGGGTAGTGCTGTCCAGAGCAGAGCCAATGCAAGTCAGTGCAGCAAGCACAAGAGGTCTGTGTGTCAGGGCCGCACTTATGGCATTGTGTCCACAGGACACGGAGTCTGGTACGCAGCAGCACCCGTGCCAAACAAGCTTTGTACAGCTCTCAACAACACGGCCTTAGACAAGGCTACGAGTCTGAGTACAAATGCAGGTGCGCTTACCTGCAAGCTCGGGCCGCTCCGCATAAGTTACCGTGCGCACTTTGAACGAGCCGTCGGCTCGTTGTTTCACCTTGACCAGAACGTGCAGCAACACCTGTACTTGCAGCGCCTCTGCACCAACTTCAAGGGAACCATGATATGTCAGCAGAGTCAGATTCTGCTTGCTTGACGCAGTAGTCACTGCGCTGAAGGTCGAGCGTTTGCCGACGACGCGAACGAGCGGCGCACAAGGACCCGACACCAGCAACAACACTAGCAGTGCAGATACGGCTGTGCGCCGCATTTGCGTTCTGCTCACAGCAATCTAGCCACGCGAGATGAAACCTGCATTCCAAGCAAATTGCTGCGTTGCTGCCAAAGTTTGGCAACACGTCGGCTACACAGCGTTTCAAGACAGCGATTGTGTTTGAAACGCTGAGTAATTTACTTTATAAAGTTGCTCCGGGACCAACATCGCTGCACATGTGGCATCCCATTCAAGAAGGAACAGCCGGCTTTGTTGCACTTCACCTCGTTGCCGCTGTCAGCTCTTAGCAGTGCAAAATGAAGTTTCCGCCAGGCTACGTACCAGGATCTGGCGTGCACAAGGCCTCGGGCTTTGGCGGCTTCGGAGAGCGCCTGCTGCGGAAACAGGGCTGGGAGAAAGGAGAAGGTTTGGGCAAGAATAAGACCGGAGTGGCCGAGGCAATTCAAGTCAAGAAGAAAGAAGACACTGCCGGGGTGAAGATGTTTCTGAATTTGCTCTGCCTTGTCGTGCAATGATACAGACGCATCCTGCAGCCACAGTGCACTGCTTGACTAGGCCAGTCTGCAGGTTGGAGCAAACAGAAGTCACATCAATTCTGACAAGTGGTGGGAGGGAGCGTTTAATGCAGCTGTACATATCATAGATCATGAGGTAGTCTTCAGTTCCCTGCAAGCGGTCTAGCACGACTTGCCATCTACAGCTTCATGTGCAGCTGACCACACTTAAGGGTGTCGGAGCATTTGCACGCAGACATGCATGCATTGCTCTCAAGGTATTTCACAAAGATGTATCATTCAGAAGCTCATTGTGCTGCAGGACTCAGACAGTGACAGTGACTCTGACGTCTCCACAGCAGATGAGGTCACAGTAGCAGTGCGCAACAATGATGGCACTGTATCCAGTGCCGCACAGCATGAGCTTCAGATAGCCGCAGATCTAGCAGCACAACCGGCTTGGTTTGGGGGTGGCAGATTTGGTGGCAGGGAGGGAAAACTAGCCAGGATCAGACAGCAGGAAGCCTTGGCTGCTGCCAAACTAGGACTTGCATGTGCCAAAGCAGAACTTGCTCCAGCTGTGACAGCAGTCAATGTGTCCAAGAAGCGCAAGACTCCCTCCAAAACTGTAACTGACACTCAGGCAGCAGCAAGACCTTCTGCTGAATCTGCCATTGTCACTGTCACAGCTAAGAAAGGCAAAGGTTCCAAGAAGCAGAAGCAGGAAGCTACTGACAAGCAGGCAGGAACCTCAGCTGAAGCTGCCTCTGCAGCTGCTGAGGCAGCAGACAACGTGCCTGTTGTCACTAAGAAGCGTATAGTGGTTGAGCCAGTGTTCACAGCCACAGTACCAGCTGTCCCTTTTGTGCAAACTCCCTCTGCAGGCTGGTGGGGCGCCAAAAAGTTCAAATCAGCCGGTTGCTTAGAGGGCATTGACCAGCAACAGCACAAGGCTCAATCAGAGCGGCAGCAGTTTGATGAGGATGACCAGGCCAACTTGTACATGGCAGCTCAGAACCTCAAGACCTCTGGCAAGAAGGGGCTCGGCACAAAGTTGCACATAGGTGAAATGCTTACAACATAAAGATGCCACAGTCTGCTGTCAGCTTTAGTACATCAAGTGCAGTTGCACCCATGCTCTCCTTGGCAGCCTGCATACAGTTGTCAATGGATGTGCCTGCATGCAACTGCTGGACCGGCTTTGTTACTTACATTGGTTGATGCAGCTCTTACACCCAGAACAGAGAATTGGTGTGACTCAGCCTAGCACGTTATCATCATGCGAGACTAGCCTGAATGCAAGCATGCTCTCATTGCATGCTGACTAAAACTTTGCCGCCAACAGTAGCTCTCTGCATGATGGTTTTTGTCTTTCTTGCGCTATTTCACTGGCCATATTGCTGTCTGATGTAGCTTTGTTTTGTAGGCAAGGTCGCTGGTGCAAAATGGGAGGGCTTTAAGACTGTGTTTGATGAAGATCCACACGATGCCTCTCAAGATCCTAAGCAACGGCAAGCTGCCAGCAGACAGGATGCTGCACTTGCCGGCTTGCCACAGGCTGTCAGCCAAGATCAGCCTGATCATGTCAGGAGGATCTGCCCAAGATGAAGTGGAAGAAGATGGCTTTGGCAGAGCTGCAGAAGGTGATGACAGACATACTGGCACATGTCAATAGGCATATGGTTCTTTCATGTTAGTGTCACATGCATGTTGTGACATGGGCGTCATGCACAGCTTGAAGACAAGTTTCAAGATGTGTCACAAGTACACAGTCTGGGCTGTGTTCTGCTGGGCTGGGCTAGGCTGGGGTGGGCGGGGCTGTGCATTGAAGGTGCGTGGACAGCTGTGAGTAGGCCAATGCATTCTCCGGTTGCAAAATGCAGCAGTGATGTGTGCCTGTACAACAAAGGACTATACCATATTCAAACATGCAACACTTTGCCGCACACATCTGCTGTGGGCCACAGAGCCAATGCGTTTCTTGTGTCAATGCAGGCTGACCAGAAGCAGATGAAGCTGAAGGTTTTGCAGAAGGTGCTTGTCAGTAAAGGATTGGCCAGAGTCGATCAGGCATCAAGCAAGCATGCACAGCTGATGAAGGATGGCTTGCTCAAGGCGCTGTCTAGCAGCTCTCAATTTGTCATACAGGGGAAAGTTGTGTCGTTGTCAGCCTGATAGAGGCATCTGGCCAACTGGAATGTTGCTAGGCATATGCGTGTCAGTTTCTTGCTCATGTTCACAACATTGAGATAGTTGCTCTGCAGTATTTTGCTGTTACCTATGAGATCGTGTTATGCAGGCTTAGACTAAGGTACTAACGCAAACCCGATGCTTTTGATAAGTACTAACAGGCAGATGCCTCACCAAAACTTTTTCGTTGATGGGTTGTTCACGGAGGCATATTTATGACAGGGCAGTGTTCGGTCTTGAAATACTGTGCGTCATGCTTGCAGCCCTATGGCCTGCAGTATCTGCTTGCTGACTGTATTCCGCAAGCATGTTCATCAGGGTCTACTAAATGGTCTGCACGGCGAGTCACCTACACTAAGTGACTGTCACAGCTAACATGCATCTATCTATTGTGTGCGTCAACAATGCAATTGAATGCATAAACATGTGCAAACGCCAGGCCGCTGTAGTCTACCTGGGTGGGGGCGCTTCACCACATGCAGGCTGATGCCCGACTGAGTGCCCTGCAGCTGTCTATGGTGAATACTTTTTGCTGGAAAGACAAAAAAGAGGCTGTCAAGCCTGTCAGTCCTGAGTTGTTGGATCCAGAAACAAATCCAGAAGGATGCACTGATCTGCTGAGCTTAGTGAAAATGCCTAGTGATCATAGAGTGTCAAAGCCAAATGCAGTATGCACTCAAGCAGGACTGCGTAAGGCTGTCAAGCCTTTCTATACACTGTCACATGTCTCAAGCCAGTTGACAATGATTTCCCTCTCCTTTTGCTCCATCAAGCCTTCTTCTGACAGCAACCTCTCCCTTGCTGCGTTGATCTTGGGGTTCGACATGTTGCCCAAGACCTCAACATAGTTGTTGATGTTGCCCCCATCCAGCAGTGTCGGGTGGTCTGCTGAGTATGTCCAGACATCATCAAAGATGAACTTGTATGCAAACTTGCCCACGGGCAAATCACGCTCCAATTCAAACCGCTGAGATTTGGCATTCAGCTGCAAGTCTAGTCTCTGACCCCAACCTACATCCAACCCAGCTACCTGTGACAGCAGCAAATGTTTTAACTGCAGAGTGTGCCATAGCTTGAAGAAAAGAGTTTAACAAGCTACAGGCTGAGTGAAGGATCACATCAAGCCAAGCAGGTCTGAAAGCTATGCTACAGCAGACAAACACTGCAAAGTACAGCCATTGCTTACTGAAAAATGAGCAGCAAGCCACAGATGGCACACACACCGGCACAGAGTCTCAATGAGGGGACATGACTTGCAAATCTGCCTTGCCTTGAACATTCTTGTTTATTTTGAGAAAAATAAAGACAACAGAGCATGGAGCCTATGTGTTGATTACCTGTCAGACCTGCACTCGTGTCAGCATCAGGCTCAGCACTGCTGTGTCTACCTCTGACAATCACAGACAATCACAGGAAACATGTTAATGTCCTGATGGTCTGTAGCATGAAGGGCAAGGGTGACTAACCTGTACATGCTGAGCAGTACCAGCTTTGCTTCTTGGGACGGCAATTCTGACAGGCGACGTGCCTTTGCCATCAAACAGCATGTCACAGGTGGCAGCTCTGATAGCGGTCAGCTTGGGATTGCAGGCCCTGAGGCCGGTGAGGTGCTCGTGGGCTTCCTTGAGCTGGAAGCCCTTGTACCAGTACATGTAGGCCAGGGCAGTTCCAGGAGCCCTGCCCATGCCTGCATGTCACACTGCACAGTCTTGAGGAAACTGTTCACACAAGCTGACTGTTTTGTGTAGGCTCTCTGCTGCCATGCTCAGTACAATGTTGTTTCTGTGAGCAACACCCGGTAAAACTGCAGAGGGGCATAGTTCAGTGATCAGTCCAGTTGGGTATCACACACAAAATGCAGTCAGTCTTGACACAATCTGCTGTAATGAAGACCACTATTTGTGAACAGCTGCATGAAGCGTAGCCTACTGTCCTGGTCAGGCAGTCTCTTATGTCACCCAGATCTCTGGCTGTGTGGATGCGGATGTCAAGTACAGTTGCTGTGCGAGCACTGAGTCATCAGCACTGTGGACCAGAGCAAGGTGACATGTTTTCAGGTGAGCAAGGTGCAGGTAGAAGCTTATGCTGTACAATTATCTTTTCTGACCTGCAGTACAGTGAATGTAAAGCTTTCCTCTGCCGCTGGCTGCTTCCTTGACCAAAGTTGCAACAGCTTCAGGGAGCCTTTGTCTTAAGCTGAATGGATCAAAGTCTCGGACAGGAAACCTAACATGCTTGATGTCACCACGCTGTTTGCAGCGGTCTATGATTGGCTTGACATCTAGGTCAAAGTAAGCCATGTCAGAGTCTTCTTGCAGACAAAATATGGTGCCTACCCCAGCATCAGCAAGCCTGTGCGCACACGACGTGCTGGAGGTTGCTTAGTAGGATGCCATACAAAAACTTTCATTGTTGGGTCCAGGATAAGCAGCACCTGTCAACATCTGTTGCCTTTTGAGGACACGAGCCTACTATCAGATCATCGAGGATGCCGTTATAGTTCATGCCATCCTCATGGCGGTAGGTCAATACACCACCCATTCTCTGCTGCATCTCTTGACTGTACTCCTCTGAAAGGCCCTCCTCGACATCTGCGGATCAGACTTCCCACTTCACGTGCTGCAGCAACAGTCGCTACCGATGGACACATGTAAATCATGCTGTGCAAGTCAGTGCTAATTAAAAGCACCTTGATCATCAGAACCTGCCTCTTGAGCCTGCAAAGCTTTCGTCAATGCCAGAACAGGTGCCATCCTTCGGGGTGAACATCGAACTGAAGATCTTGTACCGGCGTGACCGCAGGTCAAAGATGCCCGCCACAAGCGGGAGTTACATCGACCTGCAGGCTGAGAGATCAGCGACACCACTTGCATGCTGCGCAACTTTACGTCTGGGTTGCGGCTTGTTTTCACTGGTGAATCAGTTTAATGAAAGCGTCGCATGCAGCATCGCAGACCCGGACCTGGCGTTTTCACAACATTTTCAGGCTGCTAAACCACTGCAGAAAATAGTCTCCAAAGCGCCCCAAGAAATGCCCTGGTTTCGGAGAAGCGACGTCACAAAATGTCAACACTGACATGCTGTTACGATCAAGCCTGACAGTGGCATGAGAAATCAGTAGCATGCCATCAAAAGCCCTCATTGTCTGCAGTGTGCCACTGCAACTCTTATCCAAGGTGTGGCAGAGTGCGGTTAGCTGCTGTGGGATAAAGCGACGCTCGGCACAGCAACCTGGGCAGGACACAAGATAGAGTAGACTGCGATGCTCCACACTCTGCCTAGAGAGATACTCGACCACATTACTATGTACCTGGATGTGTCGTCTCAGCGCGAGCTGTTTATGACATGCAAGGGCCTGTACGCTAAATGGTCCGCCTGCCTAGAAGAGACCGAGGACATGCGGTTTCTGCTGTGGAGCTTGCAGTGGTTGGCTGACAGGCCCAAAGATGTCTTCGATGCTTGTCGAAGTGGATTGACAGCATACTTCGTGCGACCCCGGTTCTTGGACGGGCCTGATCAGGACCTGACCACAGATTTCTTCGAAACTGATAGAAGTTTCATTGAAAGCATAGTCGTTTTGTCGCATACAGGGTATGCCTTTCCCAAGTATGACATCAAGATATTTGAGACAGATTCACAAGCGGCATTGTGGAGGAAACTTGAGTCAGGACAGACTGTGGCTGGATTTGGTCTAGTTCAATATCTGAGAAGACCTGCAATACCATACGATGAGCCATACCAGGTTGTAGCCTTTGCAGCTCAGAGTGGCAAGGAACAGCTGCTGCGTTGCCTCACGGGGGCTCCTCCTGTACAATGTGCGGTACTCCATCTCATGACTGTCAAGAGTTTGACACGGTCTCACTTGCTGCAAGCTGCTGAGACATGCTACACTTTGCTGTGCTCTAGGGAATGGTTAAGGGGTCAGATGATTCTATACTTGGCAGACTCTTGTGGCACAAAAACACATCACATCATCATTGATCTGAATCCTGATGGTTCATGGGCTGTTGATGACCGGAAGTCACGCAACAGACCAGTTGTAGTTGACTTCAGCCATATGCCAAGTACTGTTGTTGAAATAAGGGCATTTTATTACAGCCCATCTGCTGTACGCTTTCTCGACGAGTCAGAATATGATCATTGTTCATGTCGTGCAGCAACAGATTGGGATGAGGACAGCAAGCTGTTTGTGTACAACGAGAACATCGATCCTGTGCAGCACTGAACTGAGATTTAGACAACACAATCAGCAGACTGCAGATGCCAATCCCAAGAATGCGCTCTCTTAAGAAGCTTGTTACTTAAGTGCTTGCAGTCAAGATCGGACGACTTTTGGACGACTCATCATGCCTAACTTCAACGAATAACCTGCTGCATTGCCTCATGCGCAATGCAACACGATGCACTCAACTCTGGCGTCTTGCACTGTGCTTTTGCTGAGCAATTTCGTTGCACAAGCTTCATACTGCCTCCACTCATTGTAAGAAAGTCCTGTAAAGATAGTCAAATTTTGTGATAACCCAGCTGATCATTGCAGCATTGGCTGAGCTGGTGACAAGGCAGCCAGGCCAATCTACAGGTATTGTAAGTGCTCACTGTGACTATTGTACATATTTAAGCAGATGGCATCAAAGGGAAATGAGCACTCACCAACTGTTAGTCACACCTGCATACAGTAGTCCACCAAACGCAATGAAATTATCTGCTAAAGTTTTGTTGAATATGATACATCCATCACCAGTCAAGCTTTTTGCCATCCCAATTCAGGAACATTCCGTTCTGCTTTTGGCTGAGACCCATGATTACTTTCTGCTGGCCGGCAACACTTGTCAATACGTCCAGAGGAGGAGCATTCTTGCTACCAAATTCTTGTGCTGCATTGCCCATGTCTGTCCTCACCCAGCCTGAAATCATGCATTGCACCGATGAACTTACTGCTATTCAAGTTGTATCTTGAGAAACGCACTGTTACCCATTGAAACAGCATTTGTACTGGCAAGCAAAGTGCTGCCGTGCAGCACATGGGGTACTGTGCTGCAACGATGTGTTGTCACACAATGCAGTTGCAGAGCAGCAGACCCTCATGAAAGAGCAGCAGAGCCAGCATGCAATTTGCCAAATGTCTGCATGTCTTCCACCTCATGCTCGTATGTCTCAAGCACTCCAACATGCAGAGCAATTCTGATGCATTGAGCCTGTGAATCTGAGGTGAACCTGGATGAAGGGAGACGACTGTGAAACCATCCTCCTTCAGATCATTAGCCAGTACGGCCGTTTCTGCAGCAACAAGCTCAGGTGAGCATCAAGCAGACAAGCTTTCTGCCTGTGCAGCTGCAGAGTGTGATAGACCAGGCACTCTACTCATAATAAATTCAGCGTAGTAGACTCGATGTGGTAGACTCGATGTAGAAGACTCAACATAGTAGGCTCAATGTAGTAGACGCAACATGGTTGGCAGTGGACTTCTCTGCTGTGGTGTTGAACACCTCATGCACACAGTCCATGCACCTGACGGGCTTGCACAAGCAGTCTCGCTGTTGCAAGCAGATGGAAAGAGTGCACAGATGCTCAGACTACAAGGCCTGAGGTGTGAGGTGATGCAGACTCTGGGCTGGAGCATGCTAGAGCATCAAATGTTCAGCATGTGGCATGACGTACAATTGCAAAGGCTCTCAACAAGGAAGCTGAGGGCGGCGTTGCTTGTATTGCAAGACTGTACCACATGAGCTAAACTTGCATTACAACTGTGCATTGGGGGAGCCTCTGCAGGGCAGATTATGACGCATGCACAGATTGTGGGAAGCATAACACATTCAGAGGAGCCTGCTTACGCATGTTAAGGGCAGCCTTGCTAGTGTTGTAAGGCAACAGCACGCTGGCTAGGGGGTTCTCGCCCCCAATACCCCCTTTGACTGTTGCACTGATGGACCCACAAATGGATGATGAGTTGACAATCACCCTTGTCTTCTTCTTCATGAAAAGGGGCAGGAAGTGTTTGGTCACCAAAAACGGCCCTACACAATGACACCGTGATGCCTATGTACCAAGGCTGGCACTCTAGCACTAGAAATTGAAGGTAGACAACTGGGAAAAGAGCCAAATGCGGCAGATGCTTGCATGTTACTCGTTTGCGACATGACATTTGCTTACCTACTACATTTGCAGCAAGAACAGCAGCATAGTCTTTACCAGACCTACAGGCATCAAGGGGCGAATCTTCGCTGGTCTGTGGAAAGTTTGCTGAATGCCATATGCAATGCACAGCAGAATCAGAGATTGCAACAGGGCATATTATGTAGGAATGCATTGACATGTTGTTGACTTGTTGTCCCTCTGCAAATTTCAGCATGGCCTGGTTGAGTGGTTGCTCCTTCACTTACGTTTCAATTGCTCTGGTGACAGACTCTTGTGTGCCAGCGTTGTTCAACAGCATGTCAATGCCTTGAGGGTGAGCCTTGCTGACTTGCTCTGCAGCTGCCTGCAGTGATAGGTTCATATGTACTTATTCCAGTGAAGGTTGCCACTTGCAGGTACTATTCAGCAGCAGCAGTCTGTGGAGCCAGTTTACGGTAGCATACCTGGATGCTAGCTTCATCGCTGGTGTCCATCTCAACTATTGAAAACTGCTTGGAATGTCCTTGTCGGGCAAACGACTGTAGGTGATCAATTTTCGAGCTCTTTCTGACCGTGCATACGACGTGAACCTTGGTTTTTTCTATGAACTGCCTCACGTGTTCGAGACCGATTCCCCTGTTCGCGCCTGTGATCACAAATACTGCATCCGCGTCTGCTGGCAGCAACTGCGGAATCTTGCTGACGTGACAATCCATCCCGATGAGCTGACAAGATCCTGTCTGCTGGGCGGGCTCAGAGATTTTGACGGTTGCACTCAGTGCTTCCGTGTCACCGCGATGACTGTGCAGACCTTTTGGTCGTTGCAAACAAAGTGACCTCAGGCAACTTAAGTTTGTTGCTGCTCCGGAACCAGCGTGTGCTTACTAAGCGTTGCCCACTCATGCTGCCTGGCATGCCAGGCAGAGTGTTCTGCAGCTGGGGTACTACTCAGACTAGTCTCCGGACAACTTTATGGGTTGTTATTCGGAGACTCACATAGGCAACTGTAATGTGCTGCAATGCAATGAGTGTGAATAGCCCTGTTTGGTGGTAGGCAGTGAAAGGCAGATTGGTCCTCTCAGTGCTGCATGGCAAAGGCACGCTTGGTTGTTTACCAATTTCACAAGCATCACATGCATGCGCTGCACAAGCTGAACAGAATCAACAATAACTCGAGACCAATTCACCAAGCTCCTTAAGGCTGGACAAAACGAGCCAGTTATACAAGCTGGTCAGACCCAACCAAAGCAGGTGTATATGACAGACACATGACAGCACTCACATGTGGGAATCACAGTCAGACACTGCTAGCAAACATCATACTAGTTGACATCACAAACATGACATGCAGGTTTGAGTCATGTTCAGCGTGTGTCAGTCCTGCAAAACCCTAGAGATCACAGGGGCAATTGCTCTACATCTTGATGTACCCTGTTACTTGGCCTTTGCCCAGGCAACAGAGCAGTCAGATCAGCAACAGCTGAAGCTGTGCGCCTCAGCCAGTCTCCTACATCAGTTGATGCTGTGCTTCTGAGGACTGCATCACGCCCATCAAATGACTTGCGACCTACAGGAGCCCGATTCGTCTCTGTGCTCATGGGAACATAGACACCAGCCGACAGCCTCTTGACATGACCTGCCTGATAGTGCGCAATGTAGCGCCGCAGCAGTTGCAGCATCACTATCATTGCGATTGTCCAAGCAGCTATGTAGTACACCAGCACCAGCCTGAACCTGAATGGCAGCTGATTCTGCAACAGCAGGTCCCCACCAAAGCTTGAAGGATACAGTACCCACACTATTCCAAGGAGGATCAGTACACCAATGAACACTGGAATTGCTGCATTCTGGCGGAGGCCTAGGCAATGGGGCTTCATGTCGTTTATGAAGCTAATTGCTGGGCCCATGAGCTGCGAGGTGCCTATCACCAGAACCACTGCCACTGCTGGTTTCTGCAACACACAGCGCAGACTGGTGCAGTCTGTGTACTATGTCAACAGCAGAAGTTCTGCAGATGAGCAAAGCTGTACACATGATTGCATACGCAGTGTACTATGTCATGTCCCAAGTATATGCAGAGCCTGATTGCCAGGCAGCACACTTGCACAACACATTCAAGAAGTGTGCTCCGTATGCGCCTGACTATTGCTGTGATTCTGCAAGGAGGTCGTACACAGTGATTGAGACGGTGTATGGGAGTTGATGGTGATTGGCGGTGTGAGTTTCAGCTGTTGGAAGACAATAGCTGAGCCCCTCATACGTTTTGGACAGGTCATGCAGCCTGGGGACAGCTCAAAACATGCCAGAAGCAGGCTCAAGTACCTGGTTTTCTGTGGAATGGTACCAGGACTGTCGCCTCAGAAGTCCTACGGCAATGCCCTGCCCAGCAACGTAGATGGCCATAAATAATGCCACAGGTCCCAGCACCACAAGAGAGACCAGTCTGCGTGCTGGCCTCACAGGGTGCAGCTGTGGTGAAGGACGGATGCAAACAAACCCGAGAGTCACAAAGAGGGACAGGTAGAGTCCCAGGTCATACTGCACAGCAGCACAGTAGCCAGGGTGTAACAATGGTCAGCTGAGAGAATGAATACATTACACAAGTTTGTGTTGGTCAAAATTGAGCAAGAAAGCAAATACAGAGTCAGCACAACAGTTCATTCACAATGTGTTAACATTCAGCACAGCCGTCTTGATGCTGTCTGGCGATACTTTTGTGAAGGCTTCCTGCAAGATGCTGTGGGCGATAAGGAAACTTGTCCATGAGAAAGCTTGGATATTTGTGTTGCTTGGCTGCTTACCTGATGCTCTTGGATGGACACCCCGCGCGGATCACCATTACTGGTAATTGCAGACCTGCCTGTGAGGCTTATGACGGCGTCCATGAGAGCAAACACAAAGCCCAACAGCGCCAAATACTGCAAGCCATGAGACTTATATTGCTGCAATCATTCTGACAGGCAGGAGGCCTTGTACACAAAACACTTTCCCAGCTGCAAATCTGCAGCTGTGTTGCAACGCCAGTTGAGACACTCTACATGCAGCTGGAACAATCACTGCTGGCGGTGAATGCAACACAGCAGGCATCGTCAACAATAGAGAGGAAGTAAACATGTGCACTTGAACAGACCCTTCACTGCCAATTGTATACCTTGTATAGAGTGAAGGCAATCACCAGGCTACACCTTGCTTCTCTGATCAATGTACAGATTGCTGCAGAAGCATCAAACAATGGCACCAGTCCCAACATCAGCACGGACCCAAGTGCATGTTCATTGTAAGCTAGACATGTATGTGTTTATCCACGCTAGACACGTGCTTTTGAGACAATGTTTGCCAGATGCTTGGGCACAGACATGAAAAATAGCTTCATCAAAATAAACCAAGGTATGATGCTGGGTAGGCAGCAACATGACAGTTGCTCATTGTTGCAGTAACGCTTAGGGATGCTGATTCATTGGCAGTCGTGCTCTGTGCTGAATCTGTGGACACGGTGTACCTATGACAGATCCTGATGGGGACACCACAGGTGCAGCTACAATTGCATGGGAGGCGCCCACAGCTAAGCCCACATCAGCAGCTTTCAAGGCTGCAACATCATTAACGCCATCACCGCAGTACCCAACCACATGTCCCATCCCCTGAGGGTCACAGCAAGATGAGAAGCCCACATGGAATTCTGATCAGGTATATATAAAGGATCTGTTGCGGGCGTACCAGGCACCTGATTCTTACTGGTCAGCTTGAGTATATCTTTCATTCAGAGCTTGTGCCAATACTGGTGTAATACGGTGAGATGCTAGACATGCATGCTGTGACCTTTCAATCACTGAGCAATGGTATGGTTGCATAAGGCACTGACAATGGGATCTACACACAACATGGCTGCACATAAAGTGAAAGAAGCTCCGCATCTACCTTGAAACGGCGAGCGCTTGAATAGGCCAAGCCATGTGTCCCAAGCAGCTGCACCAACTGAGCCTTCTGATGCGACCTCATTCGAGCACACACAGCCACATTGCGCAGCACAGTTTCCAAGAAGACTGGTTCAGCATGCTGCAGCATGTACTCAAACACAGGGCCAGTAATGATGCATTGATGTCCTTCTGCTATGAGGGTCATTGCGCTGCTTTTGGTCAAGGGCATCAACTGACCTTCTTCTGCCAAGACAAAGGACAAGGCATCCTGGATTGAGCATCTGTCATGTGCTGCGTCTATTGGACTTGTTTGATGTAGGTTGGGGGAGTCATTGATTGAAGGAGCTGCAAGTCGGTCAAACAAAAATGGCTCAGATGACCGAGCATGTGCTAAGGTAGTTGAGGCTAATTCCATCTGTACTGGCTTAGACTGACTGGACCCTGCTTGAGTTGGGACTGGAACTGTTTGGTTGGTGGTCTCAGCAAGCTGCTGACTGGACTTGGAGTTTCCTGGCAAAAGCCCAGTGACAATTGATTGCTCCGAACTGCCTGATGGTAAGGCTGGTTTTGCGATCAAAGGCTTGGAGCTGAATCTACTGCGTGCTTCTTTGCTGAGCAGCTGTCCAGCACCGGACAAGTCTATCTTGTTCAAAGATTTAGACCTGCTGCTGCTGCTGACCTCATCAGCAGCAAAGTCTGCCAATGATGTCATGTCCACTGCCAGTGCTGACTTGGTGCGTATAGGCTGCCCGTATCGGTCCAGCGGCTGAGGGGGCACAGCAGCAATGCTTGACACTGATGGAAGGTAGGCTGTCTTCTCACGGATGAAAACGGCATCAGGCTGCGCAATGAGGACGTGCTTGCGCTTGAAGTCGAGCATGCCAGTGGCCTGTGCCACTGCTGTGGCGGTGAGGTAGTGGTCTCCTGTCACCATGATGGTGTGCAGGCGCCCCCTGCAACCACAGCCACGCTTTCCAGACTCAACTGTGCAAGCAAGACACCCAAGGTGTCAACGCCTCAGGTCATTCCAGACATGCTACAACAAAGCTACTCCACACGGATGCCCAAGAAGTCGGATGCCTTCATGATCACGCATGTAGGTGCGCATCAATCTGCTGAACTGGCCATCAAACCAGTTTGGAAGGCAGTTTAGTGATTACAGCCCATACACCTACTTGAAACCCAACAGCCATTTATTGTCATCGAAGTACCTGTCTTGCAGCTCGGTGATGGCAGCAGTCGCGTCGCTTCGCAGGGGGTTGCTAATCACTGCAAACCCCAGAAGACGCATGCCATACGTATGCTGTGTGATATTCAGAAGATTTAGTTTGCTAAGGTCCTGTCTGGATTCAGCCAGGACCCGGCCGGTCATCATACCCAGCACTCTGTAGCCAAGCGCTGTCCAATAGCATACAGCCTGCAAGCAGTTGTTGCATATGTCAATGGCATTGGCGTACACTGATCAGTCGATAGCCCATGTTTGATGTGCTGACTGGTACATTGCACAGCTGTGTTTAGCAGTAAGTTTGTGGCCAGACAAAGTGGTTGCTTGTGCACAAGCCCAAGCAAGCAGACTTCTTGCTTGAGAGTTTTGTTCAGAACAGAAAGGGCAACTCGTCATTGCATGCACTGTTGTCAATGAGCAGAAAGTCCTCTGTCCACAGCCTGTGTGCAATAAGGTAAACACAGGTCACAACAGACATGTGAGCTAAGACATGACGAGGCTTTTTTATGAGCATACGGTGACTGCATTTGACCTGGGCCCAATCTTTAGGCAGGCTGTCAGGGTCAGCCAGCTGAGTGACTTCGTATGGGGCACCCTTGATCAGCACTTGAGCTCGCTCAGACTTTGAGGTATCAGCCTTGGCAATGACCCCTGACATCAGCATCTTGCTGTCATACTCGAATCGGTGCAGAATCTCAAGCTTGACTGTCTTTGTGGACTGAGCTTTGCCAACCCCCAGGGGTAAGCACACTGTGCTTCTACCCTGTAGCCAAAGCACAAGTGAGTGCAGATGCATCAAGACTCTGTGGGTTCTAAAACAGAGTATGTTGTTGCTGCAGGTAAATGGACTATGCCTGAGCTGAGAAGTGCAAGATTGAGGTGCATCTGAGCTGCTCGCAGCTCAGAATGGGATGTCTACAGGTCGAGCAGTCTACTGCAGAAGCTTATGCTGATGTTGATACTGACAGACTCAAGTAAGGCGCTCACAGCTGTGTGTGTCGATACATATGCATGGGTGACCGGCTGTATCATGTCAGCTGTGACAACTGTGACCGCTGCAATGTAGCACAGACTGGGGATGTGCAAGGAGCAAGTCCTTGAGTCAGCACCAAAGCCAACAAGAACGCTACCAAAGTACATGTGCAGTACAAGACTTACCAGAAAGGCAGCTTCCACACAAGCAAAAGCTTTCTGCTCATCAAGACGCCCGACCACCTTGCCTTTTGAAAGCGGTACCAGACCATGACATAGCGCAACGAGCTTTTTGACGTCAGTGCTCCATGCAATAGGCTCAGTTTTCAGGCCGTCCATCTTGCCTGACTCACAGGTGATGATACCATGTAGCTTGCCCTGCATAAGATGCAAAAATGCGTAAATAGTTGTGTATTGGGCATGCCGGTATATGACAGACGTATACAGGGCAAAACAAAGCATGCTGCCTGAGCTTGTGGTTGGCCAGTTGCGATGCCTGTGATTCAAGCTGTTGAAGGTGCACGGTAGTCAGAAGCCGAAGCAGAAACCCACCTGATCACCTGTCAATGTTCCTGTCTTGTCAAACAGGACAACATCCAGATGACCAGCAATCATCATCCTTTGTTGATCAGACACAAGTATGTTCTGCTTCTTCAGGCGCACAAGGGCCATGACTCTGATAAACACCACGCTTGCAGGCAGCAGAGGCTCTACTGAATTGAGCACTGATAACATGAGGTGCAGGAGAGCGCTCTTTGCTAATGTTTGGGAGCGCACAAATGTAGGAACCAAGACTAGGTAGATGATCAGCTGGACCAGGGCAGACAGGAGGAAGAACTTGAGTATATCCTGCAAAAAGAAACACGCTTTGGTCAGATGATGCGACGGTTTGCTGCCTGGAAGGAAGCGCAACAATCATGCAATCACCATACAGCAAGCTGTACATATGCCTCTGGTGTGCTGTGATACACACAGAACAACCTGACCACAGCAGTGTAGCTGGCCCTAGCAACAGAGCTGATGTTGACATTTGCACATGAGCCTATATGACCAATAAAAGCGATATGACTAAAATTGGGCCAGCTCACCTACACCGAATGTGTTCTGCTGGCAACATGAGCACGAGCAGAGTTACCTGGCGCAGCAGGCCCAATGGCGATCTCACTTCTGGCTGACCTGGGGCCCAGTGGGGGTCAACAAGGGGTCTCACCATTTGGCCGACAGAGGTGTGAAGTCCAGTGCGCACTACCATGGCAAGAACCTCATCTTGTTCGTCCCTCTCATTCCACACCTGCCAACCAGGTCATTTAAACAACAAAGGCAGGGCGGCTGCCTGCAAATGCTGTGCAAGCTGACATCATGCTTTGCTGGGGCAAGACAGGGAGACTTGGGGTATGCACAAACGGGAAGCACATAGATCCATCAGGTGCTGAGTTTACTCAAGTCCTAACTTGCTACTGACATTGCACAGCAGCTGTGAGCAGTGTACCTGCTGAATAGCAGATGCTGCTGCTACTGTGGATGACCTGTGGACATCTGGGTCATACTTGGCACCTGGGAACTGAGCAGGTACAAATGGAACCTTGCGCGTCTGAAGAGCCTGCAGACTCCCAAGAAGCTGCTGTGTATACCCTCACAAGCCATTGCAGCTGAAAGAGAAAAATTAGTATTACGGCTTCAAGACAACGCCACCACAATTCAAATTGCAATGGCAACATTGACAGATGGCAGGCTTTGTTGTGCGGAAGTCATCAAGCATGCTTGATGGCAAAGCAGCCTACCTCGCCTGTCAGCGTAGCCTCCTGTACAAGACAGTTGCCTCTCAGCAGTACCATATCACAGACTGCCATTCCTTGCTGGACCACTATCACGTCTCCGGGTATGAGCTGTAGCGCAGATGTTGCTCGCACATATCCTTTGCGCACAATGGGTACCAAGTGGTACTTGGAGAAAGCTGCTGTTAGCTTTTTACGTTGTTGGTAAACAGCATTGCCAGAGATGATAGTGCCAATGAGCATGATGCCTAACAAGACAGCAGGGTACACATAGTATGCAAAGCTCCACATCCACAACCCCATCTCCAAGGCCTGTAGGACAGCCGTGCACATCAGTCTCTGTCTTGCAATTCTAAGGTAAACAAATACTGCAGTAGGTGACATGAAATGAACACTGGGTCATAACTTCACAGCAAACATGCAGCAATACTGCAGCTTGTATACGTCATGCCTGGACAATCGTGGTGCATGGCTATCATGCACATGCAATGACCCCTTTGACAGGTTTCTGGTTCTGTGGGCAGAAGTTCATCAGCCACTCCAGGTCGGAGCGTGATGGCTTGTGCAGCCAACATGTCTTGATTTCAGTCTGAAAGCAAGCACGCTTCATGAGCAGTTTGACAACTTCATTATCTCACTGGAATCACGAAGAGGGGGTTTTTCAATTCTATCCACATCACTTGGACGAAGCTGGGCTTTGGAATGTGAAGTCTGTTGCTGCCATATGTCAAGACACGCTGCCTACGAGGCCAGGAGTTTGCTGGATTGAAGTCTGCCCATTCACCACCTGAAGGCAGCACCACACCAGTGAGCACTCAGACCCAGAAACATAATATGCAGGCCTCAGACAAATACAACTTAAGGCTGACAACTGAAATCTGCCTTCCAACAACCACTCAACTCTGAGACAGCAAAATCAGTTGATGCATCTGCCATTCACTGTGATGCAAGTGCATGAACATGATCAGTCCAGAGTGTACAGCCAGGTTTGCCAATTAGCATGGGTGCAGGTGCTCTACATACTGGCAAACATGTCCTTGCATTACTGCCTAGTTGGCGCATGTCGCATTGAGAAGCCATCTGACATGCAACATACTTGTAATCAAGGCCTGCAATTCGTAAGTTGAGGACTCGTCAGAAGATACTGCACACAGCATGCTACCACGCAAAACCTGGAAGCACCTGTCTCAGTAGCAATCAGTGCAGGCAAAGCTCTCTCCAGCTGCTCATGAAGGTCAGCTGGCATCCTTGGCACCCTCACAAACATATTTGACTCTTGATTGTAGCTGTACCAGAAGCCAAACAGCTGTACGTATTGGCTCACTGATGGTCCGGGACCCTAGCAGCACGAGCAAACTGTCAACAGCTGCTATGCAGTTACAAGAAAGGAGGCATACACTACCTTTCTGCCTTCTAAAGCATAACGTATAAAAACAGCACGTTCTACAGGTACACAGGTCACTCGGCGTCACCTGCTTGAGTCCAGAGGCAGGCGCTAAGCTTCCATACACTGCTGTGAACACCCTGAGCAACAGCACTCTTTTGTCCTCCAACTGCAGAATCAGGTCAGACATCATATACTCCATGATTGCTTACTGCCAGGCGCAACAAAGCACATTTGCTATTTTCTGAATTTGTGTCACCTGAAACTTCACATAAGACGCCTGGGTAATCGAGCAAGCTTGAAGCCTCAGTAGGATCATCAAGGTTGGCCAGAAGTTTGCAAGCAGCCATGACGCCCCCAGAGTAGCAGTCACACACGCCGCAAAGACAATTTGCTTCCACACCGGGCAATTGTACCCCTGAAGAGGCTTGATGACCTGATCAGAATCCAACACTGTGATCAGCTGAACACGCTGAACGACCTGCGTGATTTGGTGCTAGCCACGTACCGCATTATTGTTGGCGTATGACTGATGCATGCTGATGTCGAGCCTTGATCAGCTTATGCTCAGTCAGCGCGACATCCCGAAAGCTTGAGTGCATGCAGTGCCTTGTTTGGACAGACCTGCATCTAGCAGGCCAACGCCGAGTCTCTGCTGAAGCTTAAATCGCGCGCAATTGTGACCGGAAATCCCGCTGACGTCATAAGCAAAGGTGACAGACTATCCAGACTGGCAGGCCCAGCAGCTGACTCAGTGACTGAGCATGCCAAATCTAGCGCGGGATCGAAAGTCTATCCCGCGCTAGATTTGGCTAGATCCCGTGCAACTTTGTGCCAGCTATCTGGTGATAGACAGCTCGTTGTCGCCTCCATTCCACAATCTTACTCTGCGATCAACCTCAATTCATTGAAACGATGGCACTTGTTAGCAAGCACTGCAGAATATCCTCGCCCATCAGTTCGACTGTGACAGTGACACCACGAGCATGCACACGCAGCAGTAGGCTGCTATGCAGGGCCGCGCTGCAGCCAGCACCAAAACACACTACCCGCAGGGAGTCTTTGGGATTCTTGTTGGCCTTGCCGCTGCTTGTCTCTACCCAGACTGCCCAAGCTGTTGATCTCGGTGACTTTCGTCGCGCCAAAGGTGTGTGATGTTTCATGAAGCTGCGGCGTTCGCCGTCATACTTTTATGTGCCAGTGTCACATTGTCGACATCTGTCATAACGCGTGCGTATCACCGCTGGCTCGTGTCATAGTGATCAGGCGTGCAGCAAGTTTTGAACTGCGTCTCACAAGCCTGAGGCAACGATGTACGCCACAAATGACAGCTGTCTGGCTGCAGACGCGCTGGACAGTCTTGACCAGGCGCGCAGTGACACCGAAGACTATAAGAACAGGTTCTCAATGCAAGGAGGACAGTCCAACCTGTCACTGGAAGAGCACAAATCAAGGGCAAAGGAATCATTTGCCAGACTTCAGGTACAAAGATATTTCTTGCACGGGTTCAAACATGACATGTCTGCTGCAATCCATCCTAAATGTGTTGCAACCATTTCCTTGTTAGCCTGAATCGTGTGTAACGCAGAGTGATGTGAAGAAGGCTGTAGATGCCAAGGCTTACCCACGTGTTTCTGCAGACATCCGTCATCAATTAGGCACACTCAGGTGGCGTAACCCTAGCTTGATTCATGAGAATTCTTTGAACAATGCTGAAACTGCCTGCAAAGTCCTTGCATGTGCATGCTTGCTTACCAAATACTGTGGGTATGCTTGCAGTCTCATTCATTGATGTTGTGCAGCTGTCTAAGCACTGTCGGTGAGCCTCAGCTGAGCAGTCACAAAACGCACTGGCCGCTTTGTCTTCTTCGCAGCACAACATGCTGAGGAGGTGTGTGTCCTTGCAGCTTTGACCTGAACAAGGTGGCCCAAGCCCAGGGTGACAAATCCTCACGCAAGCAGTTCCAGCAGCTGCAGAAGGCAGCAATGGACTCACTGGCAGAAGTAAGCCTTGCTTGCATCACATGCTGTCAAGGATATTGAATATGCATCAACAGTCTTGTGACCATGTAAAACTTGCTGCATACACGTCATACTCACATGTCCAGCGGTATGTAGCTCAATGGCCCGTAAGTTGTCATACCTCTTGACACATACGACCCTGCACACATTTGATGGACGCAAGTGCCGTGCCCAAAGGACTTGCAGCTCGCCACAAACATGCACATGTCTCTGTCACAGGCTGTGTTGAGCACTGATGCAGTGCCCACTGATGACCACTCTTCAGAGCCTGCAGTTGTACGGCTTGTTGTGCTTGTGCCTTTCTTGGCAGTTGGCTCCTGTTTTGACCGTCAAGCTGTATCAAACCAAATTACTGATGATGATTGTTGATGCAGTTGGACTTCAGTGCCAGGAAGAAGAATGACAGCAAGCTACAGGAAGCCTATGCAGTGGCAGTGAAAGCTGTGGGTGATGTAGTGTCCAACCTGGGTTAGAGCCAGAGGATGTTTGCTGATCAGGACCTGAGACTTAAGAGTGCGCACTCAACAGAGCTGTAGTCTCACAGTAACAGGGAAGTCAAGATCAAGCAGTTTTGGATAAACTTTCCACAATTATGAGGAGAGGTGTCAGTTAGTAACGCAAGTGCATGTATATCATGGGTTGATCTTGCAGTAGTAGTTTATGATTGTGCTGGGAAAAGAGCCCATGAAAGTAAGTGGTGCTGC
>JAABUO010002539.1_pt1 | contig 22179 bp, 35 predicted proteins | sample 5559291 | NCBI WGS metagenome assembly JAABUO01 (sample SAMN10711878, study PRJNA513372) | rock metagenome | isolation source: Antarctica rocks | place: Antarctica: Victoria Land, Finger Mt sud
GCCTTGCAGTATTGATATTGGCATTCCTGTCTTTCTTTGAACTCATGTGTCACATTGAAGCCTGACTATGCTGCCCAAGGCGTCTGCCGCGCCGTTCAGAGTAGTAAAAATCAACAAGCAAGACATTTTGAACTTTGGCTAGGTCTAGCATCATCATGAAAGCACCTTTGCTGCGACACATGGCTTTTTCGCGACCTGTTCACTTTTTATGTACCACAATCACTGGAATCCGGGATAACAGTGGAGTTGAATACCGGAATCCGGAATTGCAGTGGTCTCCACTGGAATCCGGAATTCACGTACTGAGTTTACCGAAATCCGGAATATCTGTGGGGCCTCACCTAAATTCCGGATTCTGGTGAAAAGGGTACTGGAATTCCGGATTTCAGGGAATCCCGAATTTCCGTGTAACAGTTGGCCCCAACGACCTTTAAAATCTAATGAATGAGTGAATGAATGTCAAATTGAGTCTGGCGACGCTTGCACAAAGGCCAAGTCATGCAAAACGAGTGACAAGGCCATTGTAATTCTGGTGGTCTTGTCGCCTACAGCGCAGCTGGCCAGTTGCACTTGATAGCTCAATTTCAGCCAGATCACTTATCCGACAGCAGTCCTGACTCTGCGCTTGCCATGTTGTTGAGGCATGTTGACATGTCAAGTGAAGAAAGATCTTTACGCGGGGTTCCACAGCAGCCAAGGCGCAGTCCTGAACAGCATAGCGACGCTTTGTGTGAAGATCACCCTGAGCATGAACCAGATCAGTACGGCTGCTTTGGACAGGATGGCAACATTGCTGCAACAGTATGCACAGTGTGTTGCGAGGACATCAAGGTACATAACAACCTGTGGATGGTACACCAATGCTGCACCCTGACAAGCTATGACTGACTGTTCAACCTGGACTGTCTCATATGCAGGTGGTTGCATTTGCTAAGTGCAATCACAAAGTTATTTGCGCAGACTGTATGCTGCGCATGGTCATGCTTTACAAGACCATGCAGTGTCCACTATGCAATGGTGACTTAGACCAAGTGAGCGCTGATGGCACCCCTGATTTGTGTATGTTCCATGTCAACTTTTGTCCTGCAGTTGCCTAGCTGTTATGTTGTTCTGCGTGAGATAGGACCAAATGCAGCATCAAAGCTGGCAATGCAGCTTGATGATGCCATATGATACACAGCAACTGAGCATTTGCATACAGCAAATACTGTCCATGTCACTTGCAAGTCCATTCATTGCTGGCTGGCCTGATCAGAATGCGTACCAGTGAGTGCTCTGCTGCAGTGTCAAGTCCAACTCTGCTGTGCATCGTAGGTTATTGTGACCCCCTGGGTAGAGCCAAAGCCTCCTGACTGGTCTCATTGGGCTAACAATCTTCATCATCTCTGGCACAAGCCTGAATGGTCTCCACAGATCTATGTCAGCCCTGACTGCTACCCTGGACGTGATCAGCCTTTGCATGAACATTGTTGGAAGATGACTGCCAGAGCTTGCGGGATTTGCGACTCTGAAGCTGAGCGTCCTTTTCCATCTGATGGTAGCTTGCTGACTCATGTGGCTGTTTGCCATCAGAGGCACCTGTGCATAGTCTGCTTGCAGGTAAGCATCCTATGGCAATGGCGACAAACTTTATGTTGGCCATCGGCTAATGTTGTGCTGTGCTTGTCAGTATAATGCATCAAGAAACTGGCCATGCTGCAAGGCTGACATGAAGGTGTGCACCGTATCTGTGGGTTGCGTCGGCGTAGGCATGCCTTGATCACAACTTCAAGGTGGACATGTCTGTGCATTGTGTGAGCTTTGCATGAGCACAGTGCTAAGGGCAGGCTTGATATGCAGAGCGGCAGATGCTCCTTCCCTCTACAGCTGCCTGTCTACAGCAAGAAAGAGCTTGATTTGCATCTGGCCAAGCATCTAAGGTGCAGACTCTGCAACCGCTGGTTCTATGACACAGAGGACTTGCAGGAGCACCTGGACGCCGTACATGAGCATTGTTCCATTTGCCGCGAGGACTTTCTTGGTTCAAATGCCCTTGCAGAGCACCTCAGGTGGGAGGTTGATTTCAGGCCTCTCTCTGCCTTGTGGAATGTGCAATCGTGCATTTGCTCAAGACTCCATGTCATTATGCTGCCCTTTGTGTAAGTTCTGCTGTGTGTTTGTCAGTGAGCCTGTTGGCTTCCGACACTCATCTCCTGTATGCTGGCTGCTTTGCAGGAATGCACATTGGGTATGCACAGAGTCTCAGTGCCAGGAGGCCATAGTGGCATTTGGGACTGAAAAGGAGCTTGTGAATCACTACCATTTTCAGCATGGGTGCTCTATCAAAGCTTCCCGGAGACGCGTTGAGCAAGAACTAGCTGCATCTGTTGAGATGCCAGTGGATACCAGGTATATGCTGGCTGCATGATACCATCAACCCCTGCAACATGTGTTCAGCAAGGGCTAGATTGTCACAACCAAGGAGCCTGCCTTGCAGCATAAACAGTCCATGTCAGCAGCATGTGCCGCAAACTCCACTGCCAGCTCTCTTTCCAGAACGCACTGCAAGCTCAGCTGCCAAGGAGATACATGGAAAACCTGGCACTGCCAGTCTCTATGGAAGTAGCAAACTTTAAAGGGGTCCTCTGCAGCAATTTATCACTGTGTACATGCGCTTGGTGTACGCCTGTCAGCTGGCTCGATATACATCACTGAGCATGCTGTCTTGTCTTGCAGGTCCCAGGACAATGGCGCAAGGCATTACAACAGTGGTGTGGTGCCAGAGGCTGGAAGGTCACATGACCACCCCTCCATTGCAGTTTCTGCTGATCCTCACTGGCAAGCTGTCGCTCAAAATGCTGTTGAGCTGCAGCTTGCCCACATGAAGGTACCAGGACACAGGACAGGTAAGGCCACATGATTGCGTGCATGCATTGCACTGACTTGAGGGCGTTCAGGGTTACCGTGCAAAGAAATTACACGTATCAGCGCAGAAAGGCAATTTCTGGTGCAATATTCTGTTCAACAAAATTATTTTGAAACCTGACAAAAACTGCTTTGCGGTTTTCTTGTCAATGGCCGCAAGTGCTGTATCAACAGCATGCAAAGTGCATGGTATCACTTACTTGCTTGCTGGTGCGTCTCGCTATGGGAATGGTGGACCTGCAGGATGGCCCTAAATCCGTCTTCCATGATTCTTCAAGTATAGGATACATAGTGAAGGACACGTAGTGAAGCAGTTGTGTGCAACAAAATAGGGATGTTTAAACAAACGTATTGCCAGCTGACCCTTTTTGCCTTCCGATGCAGAAGCTGTACAGCAACTTGGAGCAGCTACCTCAGCACATGCCCTGTCTGCTGTCTTGCCTGCTGCACATGCAAGCCGCAACACTTTAATTGCGCCTGCAAACCTCACACAGTGGGCTGGCGTAGCCTCTTCAGCAGATGCTTACACAGGTGTCATTGCTGCCCTGCCTGATAGCCATGCATGGTTTCCTTTGCATTGCCCAGATCAGCAGCTGATGTCCTCATGTCCTGGCTGCCAGCTTCACCGCAACTGAACCCAGCCGCTCTGGTTGGCTATGTTCCTGCTTTGTTTTCCCTGCACTGTGCGCAAATACACCCATCCAGAGCCAGTTACAGTCATAGCTCCTTTGCTGTCTCTACAAACGCAGCAATATATTCATTGTGTGCCAGGTGACATTGCAAGGGTCACCAGGGAGTCAGCTCAGGCATCACCCAAACAGGCTTTGCTGGCTCCTGCCTCTCCACAAGCAATGGTCCTCAGGCGTCCTGTTCCTGGTATGAAAGCAAGCCCGGGCCGGTTGACTCAGCATAGGTCCTTACATCACAGGCCAGACTCATCAGCTGATTCTGAATCTGGTGCAGCTGGCAGGCAGCAGCAGCAGCTATCCTCTCTGCATGGCTTCGGGGCAACACAGCAATCGCCTGAAGCTTTGCCAAGGCAACCCCGCATTGCTACTGTGCCCTCCACTGATCAGAGGCATCTGAGACTGTCTGAGTCTATGCCAAAAGCACAGCCTGAGCATGGTTGGCTGTACCTCCCAGCAGGCGCACCTGCTGCTATTGTGGAATCTGACAAGTATGGCGCAGCAGGTGTGCACCTGCAGAACTCAGTTGCTCCGTCAAGGCAATGGTATCCCCCTCAAGCCTCAAATACTGCTCCAGCTAAGAGCTTGACAACACAGCTATCTACACATCAAGACCATGGAGCCTCTGCTATATCACGTGCTGATGTGTCATCAGAGGCCTTCCAGCATGGACCTTTTGCTGCTGTCATCAGGGTGGGTGATGCAGAGCCTGGCAACTTTGCATCAGAGAACATAATAAAGCCTGGCGACTTACACCACCAGCCGTTTGGGGTGCTAGGCACAGAGTCATGGAACACATCCCTGTCAGAAGCCAATGTACACCACAGGTAACGCGCACATTGTTGTGGTTTGATTGCCAATGTAAACTTGTCGTATGACACCATCCATCCAAGTGGGGCATCAGCAAATTGTGCAACAATACCTCCTCCACCGACTACCACTAGCAAACCAGCCACAATGAACGTGTGGCCTAGCACATACTGCCACCCTCAGCTGTCGAGCAATATATGCTTCCTCCACTACAGTTGTGCTCGCTCGCAGGGACTCGTGTCAATTTCACGCTCCATTGCCATGGGCTGCATCTGGGTCAGTTACACCTCAGATCATCAATTCTGTTGACCCAAACACAGGTGGCTCAGCTCCAGAGGTGGTTCTTCCACCTAAGCCCCAACCGCAACCACGTGTCAAAATCTCAAGGCTAGATGAGTATTTGCCACCCAAGCCGCAGCCCCATCGCAACGCCAGAGCTATCAGTCGCAACTTGAACTGAGTCCATGAACGCTGACAGAACAAGACTCAACAATTGGATGCAGTGTAAGGCAGTTGCATTGTCAGTAGCCCTAGACCTGATGTAACCTCGAACAGACATGATGTAAGTAAGAACTTTAGGCACTGGCTTGTCATCTCCATCAGAAGTTGCAGGTCATACTCATGCATTGTGTTCCGAACTCCTGGCGATGTAAGAAGAAGATTGGGCAACCCTGGGTTACTGTCCCCAATGCATCGTGTATCTCCATTCCCAGGTGCCACCATGCGCAGGGTGCATGCTAGCATGTAAATGTTCTCTGAACATCCTGATGATCACAAGAGGGATGATAATCATTACATCATCATTTGGAATCATCAGTTCTTGAAATCTCTTTAATGTGGGGGGGGGATCATATGCACCCGTTTTTGATTCAACTTTGTCTGCAACACTAGAAGCTAAATCTATATCTGGACTGCCTAGCATTGCAATGGCGACTCAACAGCGCTGTGAAAAAGGACGGAAAGCTGCTAAAAAAACAGGACGAAAAGCTTGTTGTTTCCTGCACCTGAATCTGACCAACAGAAAGCTACATTTGCACACATACTTTCAGCTGACGCACCAGCTGCAGCAAGTCATTCTATCAACTTGACCCTGGAACCTGGGTGAAGGTGTTCTCCTTTGTAAACTTGGGAACAGGAATGTTGCACCTTGCAAGGCACTCCGTGTCAAATGAAGGGTTGACTTGTTGCACAGAGTTGGCTTGGTCCACAATGGCCTGAAGGGTGGCATCATCCAGCCCCAATGTAGCCCTCAACGCAGATAGTGGCAAATTGAAGAATGCTAGTGAAACTGTCACAGTGCCTGGATCTCGAGTAGGGAAGCTGGCAATGAACTGTGCTGGGGTGCACTGAAGGTTCTGTCCAAAGTGCACCAGCCCTGCAGCACCATTCCGGTTTGTTTCTGCTGTGCCATGCACTTGCCTGGCTGACCGACTCTTGATGAAAGGTGTGGTCTAGACAGGCACACTGCTTAGAGTCATACAGGACCACGTCAGGCCAGGTGGATTGCAGCATCAACATGTCAGCGGACCTTGTGGAATGAAGAAGGTCTGGCCAGCAGCTACAGTTGCGTTGATGAACCTGCCTCCTGCGGTGTCGGCCCGATTTGCGTTTTCTTCAATGAACCCAAATAGCATTTCACCTGCAGCATGTATCCATCATACATGACATATTGGACTGGATGGTGGTTCCTTAGCAATACTGCTGCTCATGCAAATGTGTGCTGAAGGCTTTTTGGCATCAAACAGTCTTGGTGTGGCAGGCCAGATGGAAATAGCTGCACCACATACAGAGTTGATGTATTTCAAGGTGAGGCTTGGTGCCGCATGCCAGTTGCAAGCGACCTGTGCTGAGAGGGTTGGTGAGCCACGAGGCTTGCCTTTTGTGATGTGGGAGATCTCTGTCCCTCTGGGGTGGACATGAGGCTGGTTAATGGCACAGGGTGCCAGGGTAATCAAGTTTTGTCCAACACCATCACCAGGAAGGGTAGCAAGCGCTTGGTTGTTGTTCACAAACTGCACCAAGCACACTGTTGCGACCGAGGTGTAAGTAGTAAACGGACGCGCTGTCAAACTTGCAACGCGTGAGGCTCACCAGGCTGGATTGAGTGCCGGCAGGGGTTTGGAAGTCATTCTCTTCGAAGCCGTATGCGAAGTCGGTTGTTGGGAAAATCCGCCGTTGCTGGGCTTCGCTGTCAACAGCAAGGTTCGGAACGGAGCTGGCCGGTACAGGGGCTGGTTGACCAAACACAGTAGATCCTGAGCCAAAACTCGGGCCGTATGTTGGGGGCGGGGCATACCGGCAGTTGCAGCATGTCAAGGCCAGGATGCAGATCAAAGCTGTAGGCAATTTCATAGCTTTTGTGGAGTTGTAGTAGACAACAGGATGCCTCTTGCAACTGCTTCCTCATATGACACTGGAGCCATCAGATGGTTGGTCAATCACAGCAGCTGATAGTGCTATACATAACAGCCTGTGGCACGGTGCGAAGACAGCTGTCGAGCACTCAGAAGCGTCGCTTGCTGTGGCATGTGTCAATCATGACAAGTCGCAGTTAGATGGCACTGTACCTATCAGCGGCAGACAGCACAACCCTGGGGGTGGTAGCAGCAGCAGCGCAAGCTCAGTTGCAGCTGATGATCAGCCAGTGTGTCTCCTGTGCTGTGAGCCTATCAAGGTATATTTGCATGGCCCAGTCTAGCAGTGCTGTGCAACTCCTTGTATGTGTGCTGACTGGCCTGACGATGTACAGGTGGTGGCTGTCGGCAAGTGCAACCACAAAGACATCTGTGCTGAATGCATTTTGCAAATGGTCATGCTGTACAAGAACTCCCAATGCCCTCTGTGCAAGGGTGAACTTGATCAGGTACTTTCAATGCTCTGTGTTCTGGTCTTGCAATATGCTTTAGACGGTAGCTTGTGTTTCAGTTCTGCAGCAGTTCTGATTGTGTGAATCTTGCCTATACTAATCAATTTGTGCAGATCTGCAGACAGCTTTGAGGCTCCAAGTCTGCCATCACTCATGTCAGATAGCAGGCTGACCACATTGCATGCTCTGTGCAGGTTGTCATCACCCCCTGGGTAGACCCTGAGCCCCCTGACTGGTCCCACTGGGCCAGCATCCTCCACCAGCTGTGGCACAAACCACAATGGTGTTCAAAGTTCTTTGTGAGCCATGACCTGTTTCCTGGCAGATATCAGTCCCTGCATGCCTACTTCCAGCGGCTTACAGCCCGGGCATGCAGCATATGTGACCCTGAGGCAGAGCACCTCTTCCATGCTGATGGAGCGCTGTGCAAGCACATGGCACAGCATCATCACAGACATTTGTGCATGGTGTGCCTCAAGGTGGGTCTGCGCTCAAAAGGACCCTGTTTTCACTTCTGCGAGAAAAAGCAAGGCAAGTCATTGCTACATGCAGCTGCTGGTGCAATTGCTGTTTTGCCATCTTCGTCAGCCCAAGTTTGATGCATCCAGTCAATTCCCTGCACCAAATGCGCAACAACAACAACAACACATTTTCCATGTCTTGCAACAATTCTGCCAGCCACTGCTGCATGGTTTGTGCTGTTGATCTGAGCTTCAAGTCACAAAGCATCCTATCCAATAAGTTATGTGTGACATGCAGGCTGGGCGGCGTTCTTTTCCCTTGCAGCTTCCCACCTACACTGCTCAGGAGCTCAATGCACACATTGCTGATGACCACCCAAAGTGCCAGTTCTGCGGCACGCACTTGAGCAAGAGCAGTGGGAGGTGCACATGATGGCCAATCACCCCTACTGTGAGCTGTGTGATGATGACTTCAGGAATGCAGAGGAGTTCATTGAGCATCTCAGGTTGGTAGTGTAGCACCTGCCACTTCTGCAGCTTAGAGACTTTGTTATTCATGGGTTGAGATTGACTCTTTTATCTATTGTCTTTATCTATCCTTCGGGTTGAATTATCAGACCAAACTACAACCGAACACATATGCGTGAATCCATGTTCAGTTGCTTGCTGCTAAGGCATGGTTGTGTGCTGTCACAAAGGCGTTTAGTGTTTGACTCTTGCGCAGTCTGTTGTCAAACTGTCATGTTTTGGGGCATGCAGGCTTACTCAGTACCCAACAACTCCTGTTCAGCAAGCTGAAATGGTACAAGTCCCCATGTGCTGTCATGCTGTTTGGCAGTCAATTCTGACCTCGCTTCTTGTCCTGCTCAGATTAGATTAGTGAATGCTAGCATAGGTTGTGCCCATAAGCATGTGTGTATGCTTTGTGACAAGTGTCAACTGCAGAGTGTCGTACTGTACAGTCAACTGTCAAGTCTTTGTTGCAGGCGCTCGCACTGGTTATGTAGTGAGCCATCATGTGAGGGCTGCTTTGTAGCCTTTGAGACCAAGCAGGAGCTGCAGGAGCACCACCAGCTGGTGCATGCGCCCCTTATGCCCCACTTGCCCAGGACCCAGGAGCAGCACCTGTCAGTGGAGGAGATCTTGGGCATTGCCAGGTGTGATTCTGCAAGCACGGCACAATGTTGACCTGCCTGCTTGCAGTGCATGTGTGGACAGCAGTGCAGGCACCATGCTGCCCTTCCATAGGGCAATACATACTGTGTCAAGCAGATTCATGGGAATTTGCATTGGACTGCAAGCTTCACTTTGGTAGAAAAAGTGTAAACGATTGTCAAGTATAGGGCATTGGGCAAGGCCACGTGCACAGCAGGCTATTTTTGACTTGTGCATCTGGCCAAATTGCACTGCATGCTTCCCCTGGCCACGGGCTGATTGCCTGCGTCTGAGGCTCGTCTGTGTGTGCAGGCCACAAAGACGGTCAAGGCAGGCTCATGGCAACAACCCTGCTGCTGCTGCTGCTGCTGGCCCATCAAGCTCAGCTGGGCGAGCAGCCCGTTCTCCTGATGACCTCTTGGTGCACCAGCTCATGCTATTGCTGACATCAGTTCACCGGGGCTTCGATTCACACGAGGCAATGGTTCAGGCCACAGACGATGTCGTTGCGGCTGCTGTCAGAGCCGCCAATCAATCCAACGCTGAAAGGCATCCAGCCGGCAGTCAGGCTTCAGTGCCCAGACAGCCCGCCAGCTACTCCCCTTCAGATGACATCCCAAGGCCACCAAGATCTGGTCCATTCCCTGAGCCTGGCTACCTCATGTTGGGGTCCCTGCTCCTGGGGGCAACAGCCTTGCAGGCACCCAACACGCTCAGACCTCCACCACACGTTTCAGGCTCGCAGGATTCACATGCTGCATCTGTATTGCCTAGTGGTGCCGCTGCCCCAGGCAGGCCAGATCAAAGCCATGGCAGAGGCAGGGGTGGGGGTAGGGGTAGTGGTAGGGGCAGCCACAGTGAGCCATCACAGATGGGGGTGCCAACAGCTGCAGCAGCAAGCCAGCCCTTTGATCTATCTCTGGCTGCCTTTCCCCCCTTGGGCCATCAACCATCCAGAGGTGCTGCATGGGGCACTAGGCCTACTTCTCAGGGCTCCTCTGCACAGCCCCAGGCCATTCAGTTGAGCACTGAGGCCTTTCCTGAGTTAGCTGCAGCCAATGCTGCTCAATCAGCAGCATCCAGACGGCGCAACTAAGCCGCAACCAAGTATCATGCTCATCCGTGTCGTCCAGCACTTATTCTGCTGTCTCAGATGCAAAATCATGGAACATCGCTGCCTATACAGCTGACGTGGGGCCCTTCATTCCACTAGGGCAAGAGATTGTGGTGTAGATCCTGATGCCCTGCTCTGCTGACGCACACACAGACACTTCAACACATGACAATAGTATCTTGCAGCATTGCGTACTGCCTAATGAGTTTGCTGCCGTTGATGCCTGTCACAAGTAAGGGCAAGCAACCTTTGGTCAAATTTGAATCCAAGTTTGGGACATGTGTTCTTGACCAAATTTCAATCCAAATTTGGGACATGTCTTCCTGACGACCATTACAAAACCATATGCACAACCTGCTTTGCCAATGTGCATTGTGCCATGTGCCTGCTTAGTACGCAATGACTGATAGCACATTGCAGGGGCGCATAGCAGCTACGAGGAGGAGGTTAACCATTGCAGCAGGCAATGAGACTGGGCCCTGCAATTAGTTGCATTTAGATACAAGGGCACCAGTGCTCACATGTCAACCGAGGTTCCAAAATAATATTAATGAGGATGCCACTGAGTTGTACGTGGAGATTCCTTGAGGCATCGTTATGATCTCATGAGTGAGTCGCGCTGTGCTTGCCAGCATATTGAAGGTGCAGTTGAGGGTTGGAATAATGACAAGTGGAGGTACAAGATTGCTTCAGCAAGCCAGCTTTTGAGGTTGTCAGCTGCCATTTGGAGTTCTGCGATTGAAAGCTTCATGCGCACGTGCAGCTGCGTAATATTGCAGTTTGATTGATTGATCGATTCTTTAGCAATTGCCGATGACGACAGTCTCCTTAGCTCTGAGCTGCACGTCGCCAATACGGTTGTAACTTTGACATCGGCGCTGGGAAGCGCATCCGCAGCAAAATGGAAGGCCTCAGAGGCGCGTTTGCCGGGCAGGCAGTGTCATGCAGCAGATTGTCAGCAAGACCAACAAAAGTAACAGTGCAAACCTCTTGCGTGGCGACGCCGGTCAAGCCCCCCTCAACAAAGCTTGCAAAGCGAAGCAAAGTCGAAATTGTTAAGGAAAAGAGCGATTTTCTGCGACATCCCTTGATGGAAGAGTTAGTGAACGAGAACTCCTATATTAACGAGGATGCAGTGCAGCTTATGAAGTTTCACGGTAGTTATCAGCAAGATCACCGAGAAAAGCGAGCCTTTGGGCAAGGCAAGTTCTATCAGTTCATGATGCGGACACGACAGCCTGGCGGCACTGTGCCAAACCAGCTGTACTTGACTATGGACGACTTATCAGAGCAGGTATGCAGCACTGTATATTGCTCTTATGGCTGGAAACCCACATCGATCACAGTTGCATGTAACAACAGAAGCTAATCACTGCTTTTTGTTGACATGTGATGCTTGCCTGCAGTATGGCAATGGTACATTGCGCCTAACCACCAGGCAAACATACCAGTTGCACGGAGTGCTCAAGCAGGATCTGAAGACTGTGTTCTCATCTGTGATCAAGAACATGGGTTCCACATTGGCAGCCTGTGGTGATGTCAACAGGAATGTGCTTGCATCGCCAGCTCCTTACAAGAACCGACCAGAGTACCAGTATGCCACACAGTACGCAAACGATATAGCAGATCTGCTAGCGCCACAGTCAGGAGCTTACTATGATGTCTGGCTTGATGGCGAGAAATTCTTTTCTCATGAGATGGAGGTATGCTTTGGCATCTATCGACAACTTCACACGATTTTCTTTGCTGCCGCCTCTGCAGCTGCATATTAGCCACGTAGTGTCATTTGGCAAGGCTGCAGAGCATTTGTGTGTCTCCAGTGCTTATTGATGCTTGGCAAGGCTGCAATGTATTCACGTGTGTCTAGTGCCTGCAAGATTTTGGTTCATAATCTACTTCCAGTCAGTGTCCAGCCTGAACACTGAGTCTGTCTGTGTGACACACAGAACCCAAAAGTGACTGCAGACAGAGCCTTCAATGGCTATGGCACCAACTTTGAGAACTCGCCAGAGCCCATCTATGGCAACCTGTTCCTGCCGCGCAAGTTCAAGGTTGCAATTACAGTACCAGGCGACAACAGCGTGGATCTGTTCACCAATGATCTTGGCCTGGTCGTGATCACAAGCCCCAGCGGCGAGCTGGAGGGCTTTGACATCGTTGTTGGTGGTGGCATGGGCAGAACTCACAGAAATGAGAGCACCTTTGCACGCCTTGCTGATGCAATTGGGTATGTTCCCAAGGAGGACGTTTTCCATGCTGTCAAGGCCATTGTAGCAACCCAGCGCGACTATGGACGAAGGGATGACAGGAAGATGTCACGGCTCAAGTACCTGGTCAATGAGTGGGGTATTGACAAGTTCCGATCTGTGGTAGAGCAGTACTATGGCAAGCGCTTCCAGCCCTTCAGGTAGGCCGTGCCACTGTCCTGTGACGTCACTTCAATCTGATGAACAGATGCTCATGTTGACGTTGCACCCATTCTGGCAGGCTTTGCTGCTACACAGGGCATGAAACATGCATTCAAGCAGGTTCTGCCTGGCCTTCAGCCACAGTAAAAGTCTGGGTCATCATGCTGTCAGAAGTCGCTCGCACTCTGCACTTGTTTGAGTCATCACACATGGTGCATTGGGTCTTGCAAACCCCATCTTTGTAGCTTTCATAGGCAGAAAGTGCTGCAGGGGTTGCTACCCTTCAGGCATGTATGCCCTCCTCTGTCGCCAATTCACTCACGTAGTCATTCAATTTCTCCAGCTTCAATCATCCTCAGCTTTCAGCAGCTGGGGGATGATGCCAGGCCACTCCAACACACAGAGTCAGTGTCATTGTGTGTGTAGGCCGCTGCCCAAGTGGGAGTTCAAGGACTTCCTAGGGTGGATGGACCAGGGTGATGGCAAGCTGGCATACGGCATCTACATCCAGAATGGCCGGTTGAAGGGTGACCTGAAGAAGGCCCTCAGGAGGGTGATTGAGCGATATGAGCTGCCAGTGCGGCTGACGCCCAACCAGAACATCATTCTGTGTGACATTGAGGAGACCTGGAAGGCCGACATCATCTCCACCCTCTCTGGCGCTGGCATCAAGTAAGCTATTCTGCTCTGTCGTCCAACCCAACTTGTCAGCCAGCATGCTGGTGTTTCTTGTTTGACTGATGTGTTTGTCTTGTGCACATTTTACACAGTGGCTTCACTGGCTTAGATCCCAGGATGGCTGTCTGTGCACATGTGTCCATCATGTCAGGCCCTTCCTTTGAATCCTCATTCAGTATATCTGTCTCGATCAGCTATCAGCTCACTGGCTGACATTGTGTTGTTAGTCTGTAGGGACACAGATGCCATTGACAGCCTAGATCGCTACTCCATGGCTTGCCCAGCGCTACCACTGTGTGGTCTGGCCATTGGTGAAGCAGAGCGAGGCCTGCCAGACATCAACAACCGCATCCGCGCCCTCATGAACAAGCTGGGCTTTGGCCCAGATGAGCACTTCCACATTAGGATGACTGGCTGCCCCAATGGCTGCACCCGGCCCTATATGGCTGAGCTTGGGTTTGTGGGTGACGGGCCCAACAGCTACCAGCTGTGGCTCGGAGGCACAGCTGCACAGACACGCCTGGCTGAGCCTTTCATGGAGCGCATGAAAGTGCAGGTCGGCGTCTGACATCGTCCTGATTGATCTTCCTGTGTGGATCAAGTATGCATTGCTGCATATACTGTTTTGCCTCTGATGCATGCATCACAGAGCATCACAGCGAATTGCAGATTGGCTGTTGCAGCTGTTGAGTCTGGCACAAAGCTGATATGCAGTGGGTTTTGTGGGTAGATTGCCACAGAAGTGAAGCATGCAAATCACATAGCAAGGCTTCTGGAGGCCTGTCAGTGTGGATGTAAGGCATCTTCTGCTGGACTGCAGAATCTGGAGTCCACGCTTGAGCCCATTCTGGTCCTCTTCCACCAGCAGCGGCGGCCGACAGAGACCCTAGGAGACTTCTGTGCAAGAGTAGGGTTTGAGGCCATCCGCAAGTACTCATATGGTTATGTCTCTGAAGCTGATGCCGGCAAGCTGCCACAAGTGGGTCTGCCAGCAGGCCTGTACAAGTCACTGGAGGCAATCGCAGCAAAGCAGGGCAAGAGCCTAGCGCATGTGGCCTGTGAAGCTGTCAGGCAGTATGTGCAGTAGATGTCAGGTGTGCAGGTGTTGAGTAGAGTAGGATCATTTCATGTTGTGATGTTTTGGTTGTGTGACTTCAATACAGACCAGTTTTCTGTGGCAAATGCTGCAATTACAGCTTACACATGAAGCATTGCAGCTTTGTTTGCAAGCTTGATAATGGCTGGCTATGAGTGTCAACTGAGTCTGCAGTACCAGCTTAGGCTTGTGAGGCTGCAGCTCTTATTGATTTGACCTGATGATACCTACTGATGTTTGAATGGATGGGAGGCATAGTTTTCTGTTCTGTAACATGACCTTGTCCAGGTATCTTTTGGTGATTAACTCGGCAGGCTGGTGTGCACATCTGCAAGCATTTCTGAGTTGCCATGGACCCACGCTGTGCAAAAGCTCACAACGTGAATGCTCGTGTTTGTCGATAATCGTAAAGCACCTCTGAATTGCCTCGTTTGTTTCTGAGGACATGAGGAATGTTGCAGCAGCAAAGTCCAACATGGGGTTCATTCTGGCCAATCCTGACTCACTGCCACTCCTAAGTTGTAGGCAGCAGAGAAGAGCCTTCACTTTCAAGCCTATTGCATAAATTTCATGCCATTCACATTTTCCAACAATGCAGGCTGATGTATGACACCAATTCTTCTTGTAAGAAATTCTAGCGCTGACCAGATTTTTTTCCCCGGTTGCATACGGCTTTGCTGTTGGCAACTGATCGTGGGCGCCTGTGCCTGCAGCAAACGTCGGCCAGGCTGCAGTGCGCAGTCACCAGCTCCTGACCTATCAGTCAGCATAGGTCAACGGAAAGCAAAAGCTGCACTGCAGTATCAGGCAAGCAGACGTCAACGAGCGTGAAGAACTGGCAACAAAATTAAGTGTCTCCTGGAGCGGAGCCAGTATATCGTACAGGGACCAAACCTGTTTCGCTTGCGTGCGATCGCAGTGATCAGGCACACTGTCCCTGCCACACGTGCCAGCAGCGCAGAAGCCAGCAGGTGTGTATATGTAATAAGAAAACACAGTACATGCCTCAGTGGATGTGACGTCACTCCTGGGTAGTGTGCAATGCAGCTGGTTGACACTAAGGCACCCACACACTGCTGTGCTTGAGGTGAAGAAGAGCAAGTTTTTGGCAACAGCATGGCCAATTACAGCTGTATCACAGGTAACATGTCTGGTGCTTGGTAGGCTCCAGTAAAATTGACAGTAGTCATGCTTGAGGTGTGATGTTCCTGCGCAAGACTGCCAAAGTCCTCTGCAGGCAGAGCAGTACATTGAGGAGCATAGAGACTTGTCAGCAAGCCATAATTGCTATGCATACAAGCTCAATCAAGAGCAGAGGGCCAACGATGACGGTGAGCCTTCAGGCACAGCTGGCCAACCTATTTTAAGTGCCATCAATGCTGAGCAGCTGAATGGTGTATGCGTCCTTGTCACCAGGTAGCCTGTGCAACTCTGCAAGAGTTGCATGTGTCAGAACCTGAAAGATCCAAACAGCCATGCTGAAGCACCACATATTTACTTTGACAACAGTAGCTTGTGTGCAGTCACTTGTTCACATCTATGCTGTGTGGCAATGGCCTATCCCTTTCCTGTACTCCTACTCTGGATGTTGAGCATGATGTGCACTGACGCAGAGAGAGAGAGGGTCAAAAGGCTATTGGACCTTTTGCAAGTGCCTGTAGTGACATTGATGCTGAGATCCAAGCAGTTGGGCAAGGCGATTGCCAAAATGCAGATGACGTGCGCATGTATGACACGCAAGCTAAACCTGCAGGCACTTTGGCGGCACAAAGCTAGGCACTGGTGGCCTTGCAAGGGCTTATGGTGGCGCTGCAAGAGACTGTTTACGGCTTGCTGAAAAGGAGGTTTTTCAGCGTCAGGCTAGTGTGCAGATGCAGGTACAGGACCCAGCTGATGTTATCCTTGACTCTGACCATGCAAGCCCTGCAGGTGTAGCTTGCACGTCCTATGTATGCATGTCATCTGCATTTTGGCAATCAAGTTTGTCATGCTTTGTTTGTGCTCCAGCAGTACTGTACTTTTCCTGAAAATGTATGCAAGTTGGCTTGAGAGCAAACCAGGAACACTGCAGAGAACTATGTGTCCAACATAGGATGTCACAATACAACACCTCCCCTCTCTGAACAGTTCTCAATGTCATGAATTTGGATGCCACACACAGGTGCCTTTCAACAGTCTTGGGCCAGTGTATCAGGTTCTGAACAAGCATAATGCACAGCAGCGCACAGAGCAATATTCTGAGGCTGGTGAGGTCACCATTGATGTGGAGATAGCGGTCAGCAGTCTTGAGGAAATGAAACAAGACATGCTGGAGGCTACTCATGGTGTTGTGAAGCCTGAGCTGTTACAATAAGAGAAACCTTTGACGCAGAGACCCCCAGGTTCTGGTATGCAATAGAGCTGGCAACCGACATTGAGCTTGTGTCCAGTCATCTATGCTACGAATGTTTTAACATTTCCAAGTTGTGATTCCTATGGTGCGCACTTGAAAAGGTGGCGCTTTTCGACAAACACGTATGGTTTGACGTCAACAAAGGAGTCTGTTGGTGGTGCATTGCCCAGTATCTACGGTTACTTTACAGGGTCAGACAATTTAAGTCATGAATTAGATGTTGAGAGCGCCTGGCACAACCCACCTTACCTGAAGTGAATTTATTCTGTGTTCACAACTTTGTGGCATGCATGCTGTGTCAGCATGGTATCAACCTTGATGCTTGATCCAGAATGGCAGGCAACAGTCATGCAACATAGCCGCTCAGGCTAGTCATAGGCATGGCTCAGGCAAGCAGATGCTCAACTGCACAAGCATTGTATCCTCCATTACACAAGAACTTCTTTAGCTACATCTCCTAAAATCTGGCAACACTTGTCAATGTCTTCATCCGAGACAACTAGAGGTGGCACCAGCCGTACAACATCGCCCTTGCCTGCTGTGATGACTATCAGACCTGCATCCCTGGCCTTAGAGCATAGCTCACTGGCACCCTGCAAAGCAAGTAGTACAGTCAGCACAGTGTTTATTAGGTACCAGCTAGTTGAGCAATGGACAGTCGTGAGCCTTGGTATGCAGCATCTGGCTGTGTTCAGATGATTTGCTACAATGGCATCAGCAATAGTAAGGCAGCTGGATAGCACAATCAACTACATTGCCACTCACTGTGTGTATCCTAGGCACGAGGTCTGCATGTATTCAAGCATGAGCTTGTCAATATTGCCAGGACTTGCAGTTGACATGAAGATCAGCAGCCATGCATCTCATCTAGGCATGATAAACAAATGCCAAACAGTCATTTGACAGATACACTGGACCTCCGATGTGCAGACAAAGCCTGCAGGAGATCTCCTTACCACATCAAGCTGGACTCCGACAATCAGCCCCAAGCCTCGCACTTGCTTCACGTGGGAGTTGCTACCCAGGGCCTTTTCCAGTCCTGCCCTCAGCTTCTCACCCTTCCTTGTCACATCCTCCAGGAAGCCCTCCTCTGTGATGATGTCAACAACTGCCTCAGCAGCATGGCAGACCAGAGGGTTGCCGGCAAAGGTTGAGCCGTGGTCACCCACATTCATGACCTCTGCTATAGCTTGAGTCACCATCACTGCTCCAATGGGCAGCCCACCTGCAAGAAGCTACTCAGTCTTAGCTTTGCAGGTTGACCAAGATTTGCAGCTTTGCAGGTTGACCAGGTTTGCAGCTTTGCAGGTTGACCAAACGGAGAAGATATGTCCTCATAAGTGCCTTGACTGACCAATCAGTGCATGAAGCAACTGACAGAGGGTCTGCATGATTGACTGAGCAACTGGTTGGTCAATTCGCCAGCTGATTGATTCGTTGGTATGTTAAGTGGTACGAGAACTGATGATTCAAGCAACAAATGTTCACGCTTCCCCTCTCACATGCACACATGTAGGTATGCTGCAGCATCACATTTGCCTTGATTTTGCAAACTACGCCCAACAGCTATCAACCACGCTGAGTGCATATGGCATGTTGGTGCTGTACATATGCACTCACAGAACCTTTGGGCGAGGCATTAGCTGCTGCCAAGCTAGCACCATGAAAGGCAGCATCAACTAACAACAAGGAACAAAGAACAAAAATCAAGGAAACAGATCAGTTTCATGATGATTGCTTCTGCCCAGGTGCTCTGTCTCAACTGTGTGAGGTTCAGCTAGGTAAGACAGAGCACCTGGTTAGAAGCAATAATGATGGCATTGCGCCTGTTGCTTGAGTCATGTTCTTTGTTTCAACCTGACAGCCTGGCTCACCTGCCAGGGGCTTAGCCAGTGTCATCATGTCAGGCTGCACACCGAAGTGCTCCCAAGCCCACAGCTTGCCGGTGCGACCCAGCCCACACTGCACCTCATCAAAGACCAGCAGGGCACCCGCCTCGTCACATAGGTCTCTCAAGCCCTGTAGGAACTCGCTGTGCGCGGTGTTGATGCCCCCCTCCCCTTGCAGGGGCTCCACAAAGACTGCACACGTCTCACCCTGTACCACCCAGTACATTGCATGAGCTTACGCAGCCGCAATCTGAATCTTGGACCCAGCATGCTAATGAGGCACTTGGAGCATGTGCAGCTGATTTGCAAGCAAGAGGTCGCAGTGCCGCTTCAACAGCTCTGACATAGCTCGTACAGTCCTCCAGTCTGAACATGTCTGATGATTAAATGGCTGCAGGCCCAACGATTGCAGCACAAACATCGACAAACATGTACATTATCGTGATGTGCACTTTGCCTTCATCCAGCCTTTTTGGATGCAGTTGCACCCTCACCACAACAGCTGCTAGACAGGGGAAGGCGGGGTATCACACTGTGAGTACAGCACTGACCTTCTTGATGACTTTGGCAGCAGAGTCAAGGTCTTGGTAGGTGGCCAGCTTTGCACCAGGCATGACAGGGGCAAAGGGCGTCTTGTACTGTTCCTTGTATGTTAGGGCTAGAGCTCCCATGGTCCGGCCATGGAAGCTGGCAGAGAAGCAGACAATCTCACTGGGAGCAGTGGCGCTGGCATCATATGGGTCAATTCCAGCTGCATGAAAACACACAGGCACACACATCAGCCAGTGCACAAGTCAGAGAAGGGAGACTCCTCAGGGAGAGAGACACACCCACATCAAAATTATGCACAGCGCAGCTTGTTAGGAGCTGTGGCGTTTATGTAGGGTGAATGCCAAATGCAGAAACAGCAGAGCTGAATGCTGTGTGCATGTTGAGAAGCAGCGCATAAGATCTGAACACCAAGTGAATCCAGAGTCTTGTTATGCAGGTGGTAGGCACACTGCATCTGGCAGTGTGACAAACAAGGGCAACATAGATCCAGACAGACGTGCTCATGCAAGAGATTCTTGTGCCAGGTTGCAAACAGCATACTTGCCTTTGACCCTTGCATACTTGCGGGCAAATTTGATGGCAGCCTCATTGGCTTCAGTCCCTGAGTTGGTGAAGAAAGCCTTGTCAGCAAATGAGCAATTGTTCACTAGCTTCTCAGCTAGATTCACCTGCATGATTGCATACCATTGCATGATCTAGCTTGAAATGCACCTATGTATGGCCATGAGAATTTGGTGAGAAATTGCTGACTTGCTGCTGGCTACGTGCATGTGCTGCGTCGCAAAGACTAGTATTACACAGAGGTGATCAAACACACGCATGCATGATGCTGTGCATGTATTGACTGGATGAGCGCACCCCTGCTTCTGTGTGAAAAAGGTTTGAGGTATGTGTCAGGACAGCTGCCTGGTCATTGACTGCTGCCAACCACCTTGGATGACTGTGACCTGCAAATGCACAGCTACCGTTAGGTAAGCACAAGGGACCAGGTCATTGATGATTCGTCAGAAACTGGACACATGGTATGATGTTCTTGCTCACAGACTCACCTACAGAGTTGACAGCGATACCCGCTGCAAAATCCAAGTATTCCTTGCCGTGTGCGTCCCACATCCTGACACCCTCAGCATGGGTGAACACAATGTCTGGTCTTACATAGGTCTGCAGCACATACCTGCAGAGCAATTTGGCCTTGCAGTCCTGGACAAGGAGTCACGCACTTTTACACCAAGCAATGCTTTCCTTACTTTTTCTCTCTTTCAATGATGTCTTTTGTGAAAGCAGCCGGGTCCTTGACACCCAGATTGGTTCTGACAGCATTGGCAGCTGGTTGATCAGTAGGCTCTTCGACTTCCTGACCTCTGACAGGTGCTTCAACAGCCCTTGCTGTCACCTGCTGGTGTATAAACGTTTATTGACAAACGACGACATTCCATGGCAAGGTATCAAGCAAGCATTGCACACCTGATGTTTCCGCTGAGCCGAGCATCGGACTACGCTTTGCCCGACATGCTGCGTCCTCACAACCCGTAGCTGAGGCCTGCCGGGCAAAGCTGCCACCATAATTGAACAGGCTGACACCAGCACCCTTGACTATCTCCTGACGGTGAGTATCTGATCCACGAGCACAGCGCTACTCATCAGCAGCCCGATTAGTTGTTGCACCAGAAGCAATTGGGTGCAAAATATTGCTGATCACATGCAGCACATGGGGGGTTCAGTCACCTCACGGCATCAATCCGGTTTGCATCCGGTCATGCAGGTCGCTGCGCATTTGCTGCTATAACGACGAGTGTTGGCTTGTAGGAGGTGGAATCTGGCGATATGCAGCTGTGATCAGCCGGACGTGAATTGTCGCAGTAGCCAGTAATTTGCGCGTGATAGCGCTTGCCTGATCACAAACAAAGACATGGCCGGACCACTTTCCTCTTCTTTGAAGTCAGGAGGCAAAGATCTGGTCAAGGAGCTCAACAGGCGTCTGGCCCCGGCAGTCGGCAAGTATTCGGTATGCTTGACCAGCTTGACTTGCCTGAGTGCTTGCTGATGCATGCCATATTCCAAGTGCACGTGGTGCAACCCGAGAGCCGGATTGACGCAGGACTTCATCGCTGAGAGGGCCGAAGGCACCTATGTCTGGACCACAGACGGCCAGAAGCACCTTGACATGGCTTGTGGTGAGCTTTGTGTTGACTGCTTTCAGATGTATTGCTGTGTGTTCAGTAACTAGCAGTATTGTATGCAACGCAGGTATTGGAGTGGCCTCCACTGGCCATTGCCATCCCAAAGTGGTCAAAGCCATCCAAGATCAGACACAGCAGTTCATCATTGCTCAGCAGAACATTTTCACAGCCTCTCCTGCAATGGTAGCTCTAGTGCTCTGGTGCTGTTCATTGTGCATTTTCTCTCTGCTGATGGTGTCATGTTGGCAAACACCCAGCTGCAATCATGATACACATTCAATTCTGGCCTTAAGCAACTTACAAGCTATCAGATGCTCTACAGGTGGGGTTGCTGGACAGGCTTGGCAGGATTGTGCCGAAGGGACTAGATACTCACATCTTTGCCAACAGTGGCTCAGAAGTGGTGGAGAATGCCATTAAGATGGCCCGCGCTCACACCAAGAAGACCAACATCATCTGCTTTGATGTGAGGTTCTACAGTCCACCTTCAAGCGCATGCTTCATGTCGATAGTCGCATTGCTTTCAGAACAAAGCAAAGGCTGAAGCCAGGCCATTATGCACATAAACCTATCTACTGTCTAGAAAGCACCGGTATCTGTCTGATGTTCCTGCTGTGCTAGTCAGCTTTCTCCCCAGTTGTACTGCAACGTGTATCCTCTGTTGCGCTGAGCATGGACTTTTGCTCTGAGCATGCACATTTGGTATGCAGGGTGCCTTCCACGGGCGTACAATGGGAGCCATGGCCCTGACCTCCTCCAAGACCTTCTACAAGACTGGCTTTGCCCCCCTCATGCCTGGGGCCTTCATTGCCCCCTTCCCCTACTGCCTGCACTGCAAGGTCCGCCAGACTGCCTCAGATAGCAAGGACTGGTACAAGGTCAGCACTCTTCTTGCTCTTCCTGTGCAAGCTCTGTGAATGCCCTTGCTGGTGGATACAAGTTATCCTTGTTGTCAGTCAGCTTGGCAGTACGCCTGTGCTGCATGCTA
>JAABUO010002540.1_pt1 | contig 22169 bp, 34 predicted proteins | sample 5559291 | NCBI WGS metagenome assembly JAABUO01 (sample SAMN10711878, study PRJNA513372) | rock metagenome | isolation source: Antarctica rocks | place: Antarctica: Victoria Land, Finger Mt sud
TTATGTTGTGCTCCCCACACAATTATGTGCCCACATGTGCACAACAGCACGTGATCGTGCCTGCATTGATGTGGCCAACAGCATGCGCTCTCAAACAGGAAACATCAGTTTGCAGTGCCTTTTGTTCTGATGCCCAGGCTGGAAGAAAAGACAGTGCATCATTGGTCAACAACTGCTCATAATGTGAGCTTCTGCATCAACTACCACATCATGATTCGGCGCTGTGTCCCATTTACAGTGTCATTGCATCCGCATGAGCTAGATGCTGCACTATCAGATTTGCCATTGCCATGATTCTCAAGAAACTGGGTCATGACATGTATGTATAGGGGAAGGACCAGGTTGTGGGCAAGCTCAGTCTACCTTGCTTTCTTTTTCCACTGCAATTGGTTTCAAAAGGCATGACATCTGCTGTGTTGTGTGCAGGCCCCAGAGGAGCAGAAGCTGAACTATGGCCTGGAGTTCCTGCGAGGCCTGTTTCTTACCTGGGCTGATGCTCTGCAGCAGCAGCAGCACCAACAGCAAGCACCAGAAGGGAATGCACAACAGGAACCTCCTGACCCACCCCAACAACCTGATTCTGATGGGTATGAGAACCCATGCCAGTCACCCTCAGGCCCCCTTTACTCCCCTTTGCCCTCTGTTATTTGCCTTTGCACAAGTTGTACCTACTGCAGCAGCAATGTCCTGAGGCCCTCAGCAGCAGTGCATAGGATCCAACATGATATAAGGCAGCCCCCCCCCCCCCCCTCTCGTTTCCTTCATCTCCATTGTCATTGCCCAGACTCCTTTGAATTGCTAGTCTATCTGCCTCTGCAAGGGGTCATGCAGGAGCAGTGCTGCCCTTCAGCAGGATCAGTGCCCAAGACAGCAGCCAATGCAGAGTCTGTCTGGTATGACACAGGACCTCAGTCCCCTGTTTTTGCCCCAGACCCCTTTTGCTTCCTTTGCAGCCCCTAGAAATGCTTCTCTGCAGCAGTATTGTTATCTGCAGTACTGTACACCCCCCCCCTGCCTCTTCTGCATCCCAAGCAGCAGTGGGTTGCACCCCTTTTTGCCACACACCACAGTGCCCCCCGTCCCCTATTTAGGCTCATGAATTACTCACCTTCCTTCTGAGGCCAATCTTCCTGCCTTTGCAGGAGCAGTAGCTCGTTCAGCAGCAGCGGTCCCCCCACCAGCAGTGGGCAGGAGCCTTTCCAATACACCACAGGGCCCTACCCCCCTGTCATCATGTGCAGCCTCCAGGGTCCAGGCCAGCCCTGGGACCAACAGCCCTGGCAGAAATGCGTGACTAAGTTCACGGGGCAGGAGCCCAAAGTCTCAATGATCCCCCATTGGGTCTGCAGAGCTGTCTTCACTGGAGAGCATAAGACTGTCAAGGAGACCAAAGCTGGCTTCTTGCTCATGCCACTGCAGGTCAATCTCTCCCTCAGTGTCATGCTGTTTGCGACACTGCAGATCTGACATGTCATGACCATGTGCTTTGACTCATGTACATTCATACCTGCTGCCAGAAAGGGTTCTTTCCAGCAGAAAAGAAAAGGCAAGAAGCACGTGCACCATGGGTGGCTAATCATGCAGCTTCTGTTGGTCAGCTGCAATGGCAGCTCCAGTGTGTACGTGATCACTGCCAGGCTGCCAGTGTGATGTTGATCTCATGCACATCACAGCGCAGCAAGCATAGCTTGCTTGTGACAGCCGCCAGACCAGATCAACAGACCATTGCTGCTGCGTTATAGAACATTTGCTGCTGACTAGCAGGCACTCACCACTTGTGCAGGCTGTCTGTCAGCACACCCAACATCTTAGCATGTGCGCTTGAGCAGGATCATGGATCAAGACACTGCTCCTTCTCTCAAGAGACGCCAAACACAAATGCACGCTTGCTCATTCTCTGTGCCTGATCATGGCGTGCATGTGTACAGGGCAGTGGTCTGCCATCACTGCTACAGAGCAAGCTGACAGCCCCAAGCATCCTGCTCATCTACAAGGTGGCAACCTACTGCCAGTCCAAGCTTGCTGAGCAGAGCTACCACATGCAGCTCGGCTCTGTCTACTGGGATCAGGCTCAGCAGCAGGTGATGATTACACATCTCACATCCTGTTTTCTGTCTGGCCCACAGCCCCCTCACCCTCACCCCCAATCAATGCCACGGCATAGCATTGAGACTGGCTGCACACTTGAGATGGACTTTGCATTTTTGTCAGCAGGCAGGAAACGCAAACCAAGCATGTTCCATTACGCTCGTTTTGCATTTCTTCTCTGGTGCCTGATATGCAAAGCCCATCTCAGGTGTAAAGCCCGCCTCAGTTCTATGCATCAGGAGCATACTGCTGCTGTCTGATCAAGGCGTCATGCGCACATGACCAATGTAAATGCTGCACGGCTGTTCATGCTATGCATTTGCGCAAGGTGACCCATGGGAGGCCAAAGTCAGTCACACTTGCTGTCCACACACCAGTACGAAGGTATTTATGCATGATGGCTGCACATGAATTTTAACAAGTCTGCAATGTTGCAGGAGGCTGTGAATGCAAGCAGGAACCGTCAAGGTGACATACTAGAGCTGACGTGCAACGGCTGGGTATGTCTGATTCTTCCAGCACCTTCCATTCTGCATGCTACATGCTTTGCAACTCTCATTTTCCCATCTGTACACATGAACACCTGCCAAAAGTCATTCTCAGCATTGCTTGCAGCATGCGTATTGCAGGCAGTGTATCCCTGTTTGTATTCATGCACCTCATAGATGTAATGCTGTGTCAAATTGACCTCTCTCATTCAGCTTAGCTGACCAGGTATGCTGCTGAGCGGCACTGTCATGCAGGCTGTTCCCTACGACTTGAGCTTGGCTGCTGTTCGGCAATACATCTGGAAACGGTCCGATGACCCTGTGTTGCACTATGGGCGTCAAACTCCTGGTAGACCTGCACCTATGCCTATCATGAAACCTGTATCATAGTCTCGACTAGCCCCTCAATCACACACATCTAGCTGAAGTCAAAGCAATGTGCTTGCTATCTGCTAGTACTCTTCAAACTCATAAAGTCCGCCAGCAAAGTTTGGCTAAATATCACTACCTCTGTGGTAATGTATTCTGTGCAGACTGTGCGAGTGCCTGTTGCAGCAATACTTTAGTCTGACAGCTCCTGTGATGACTGCAAGAATGCAAAGGCAGTGACTTCTACAGAAAGGATGCTGTGTACATGAGTTTGTCGGTAGGGTTGTGTCAAGAAACACGTTTAGCATAGTAGCTCTTGAGTCAGCTTGCTGGCCAGCATGGGGTATGCTGCAAATGCTCATTTGGTTGATGCTGTCGTCACCAGCACATTTTCAGGCAGAGGTCATAACAGCAGCACCATGCACAGACACGAGTAATCCATGCCATGATAGTCAGTGCTACGCCAGCTGACACCACTGGTGAATGTCCCAATCATGTGCAACGATACCTCTTCAGAAAATTAAATGGCTGCAAAAATCAACATGCAAAAAGAGAATAGAGAGGTCCCTGTGATCATAGGTAGTCACCCTGACTGTAGCGTGGATCGAGCAACACAACATGTCATTGCCCAAACATGAACAAAATTTGCATGTCAGGTGTCTGGTTGCCATGTCAACACAGCTGGGGAGCAGCTGCAGTAACTACGACTCGTTCTTCATTTTGATCAGCTCTGTGATGAAGTTCTTCACAAACTCTCTTTGATCTGGAGTCTCAGGAGATCGTCTCCCTGCAAATGCACATGAACACCTTACAACAGCTTCTGCAACAAAGAAAAGCAGGCTATAGCATGTATCCCTGCAGATGGCGTGAGCCCCAGGCTGAAGCCAATAACGCATGGCTGGTGAGATGGCTATCAAGATGCGTGCGAACTGATCACGCCGTAACCACCAGCCCTAGTGGCTCCTGCATATCATTAGGTTTTCGCAAGTCAACAACATACCTCCATCATCTCGTGTGTCAAACGCCAGTTGTATTCGGTCAGCTGTCTCGTCTGCAGTCAGGTGGTAGCAGCTGGCAAGGAAGCAGGAGGCAATTGTACCAGCCCGGCCACGCCCACCCCAGCAGTGCATGTACACCACCTGCCCATCTGTGATGAACCCCTTCAGCTGTTCCACCAGAGCAAGCATCCTACAATGCATAATTCACGTATCAGCTTTTGCCAGAATGAACATTGCACCATCATCCTATTGCAATATGTTATTGCCTCATGGAGCATGCTATTGGTACCTCCTGACCATCTGTGCCTACTCTCCTGAAGTAAGGTCAGCAGGGTGCAAGCATGATGGCACTGTGGGTGACAAAGATCGACAGCGGAGACCATACTTAGCAATATGATGTTTGCTTTCACATGCACGCCAATGCCCTGTCGACAGTGTCAGTCATTGGTGCTCGCACTCTCATGTCATGTGCATGCAGGCATCCAAGCATTGCGGTACTTGTGGCTACACATCTTGTGTTTTGTCTTAGACAAAACCCAAGACTGTTTGCATTGCTTGCGTCAGGCAAGTCACCTTTCTTTTCTACTCATATGCAACAAAAAGAACTTGTGTTCACAGAGCATTAGCATCTGGGGCTGGAAGAGTAAGGCAATGACCAAGGTTTTGAAGTTTTGTCAGTATGGGAGCAAGTGAAGCAGGCTTGAGTACTCACTGGTCTTTGTCTGGCAGATTTAGGTCCACAATTGGGTCAAACACAAAGCTCAGTTGTCTTCGCCCACTTGAGTCTTCCTTTCGTTTTGGGGGCAGAAATCTGTCGATATGTGGATTTCGAAGGCCATCCATTTCCTGCGTGGACAGCATCACTAGCATGTCCTGCTTCTCATCTGTGCACGAGCAACAAAGCCTGGAGTCAGCAAGCTTGATGTTTCCTGGGTTGACTGCATCATGAGCTGATGCTGGCATGCATACAGTGGCACTGAGGCTCATGCTATCGAAGAAGTACAGACCGCCAAGGGTGTTTTGTCACAGGTGAAACAGTACTGTAGTGACCCAGAAACATGATGCAAGCATCTGCTGTATGTACAGTCTCTTACAGCTGTTTCACTTGGCCCAGTCAAGGAGGCTGCAATGCCTTTGGCTACAGACATGTAAGGCATGAAGCCATTATGGCCTCCTATCTTCATCTTGTCCTGGGCAGGCAGCTCTTCCTACAAGCACGGGGCAATGGTGATCTCACAAGTGCTGCTGTATGTGTGTATACACAAACCCATGACTTTGTGCCATGTGATGTAAGATGGATTGCATGTTTGCTTGAAACGCGTACAAGACAATGGCAGCATGACGAACTGGCTATGTTAGGCTGTCTTGTGCCCAAGACAAGAGCAAGCTAAGGGGGCGTTGATGAATCATGTTCTTGCCATCTGCAGCAGCTTTGATTGTATTGCAGAAGTATGTGACATAGTTGTCATGAGTTGCACCTGTAGGCAGACAAAGGTTGTGATTCCTGCTTCCACAATCTTGCGTACTTGCGCTTCCCCCTTGTCTCGTGACCTGTACAAACAGCAGCTGACAGTGGACACCACCTTCAAAAGCAGTGTAGCCAACCATGACATGAGTGTTATTCGTGACAAGGGTCAAACCTCCTAATTGTGGAGACTCAGTGAGCCTGGAAATCTGCTATTGTACAAATACATAATAAAAGCAATAGAGCACAGGACAGATCAGTGACAACTCACAGACATCGGCTGGGTTCCACGTAGGGATATCTGCCAACCATCAAGTGACCTGGTATAAGCCAGTTGGCATATGGTGTGAACTTGACTTTGTCCTGATAGGTGTCTGCAATTAGACTGTCAAATGGTGTGCTGCCGATATGTCACTTGCATAAGCACAAGCTGCGAATCCTGGAACAATTACTTGCCATCTAAGGCTGGCAGAGCAGGTAAAACTTGTGACTGTGCAGCTTGGACGTCGCTGTCAGTTTGAGCCGCTTTAGCAGTGACGCCGTTACCGCGCAGCATCCTTGCATGTAGACAATTACATCGATTAAGACCGGAAACTGGCTGAAGACCCTGTTTTCTCAGTCGCCGTAGAACAGGGCGCGGCGTTGTGGGGCAGGCCTGGCAGTCAAAGGCGGACGCAGAGGAGGGCAACGTGGGTCGAGTCAGAACGTGCATACTGACTACTGTGGCACCGAGAGGAATAGCACGTAAACTGCCTCAATGCATGAGGGCTGACTGCCGCGGGCACTTTTCACAGCGGCATGAAGCATAAACGGCTCCGAAACCAACCTCGTTCGTGCTATGCATGTCATGACCAAGCCGGCCCCCCCTCGCCTACACAAACTTTGGCACGGCAGGCGCGACCATTTATGGTCGCAATTCTACTCGTTTATGCACCCTGACACCTACCCTGACACGCGACTAGGTGTCCAGCAAGTGCGGAGCGTGCGATAGCAAAGTAGTGAGGGGTGTAGCAGTGCTTCGTACACGACAAGTGCCCTTTCCAGGTGGTCACTGATAGACAACTGGTCTTAGGGAGCAACCTGACGCTCGTAACCTGTGAGGCTGTACCAAGCACCTTCACCTCAACTACTGAGGTGGAAATCACATCCGCCGAGTCGGTGCAAGAAAATGCTGCCTTGAAATCCTTCAGAAGTTCAGTGCGCAGAGCATGCAAGGAAAAACTCGAGCAGTGTGGTATTCCAGCTGGAGAAAAGAGGTTCAAGGTTGATGTGCCTCTTGGGGGATCTTGGGGTTCGCTGCTTACTCAGCCTATCAGAGTCAGCGGCATAAGCAACAAGGTGCATGCTCGCATCTTGCGTTCAATGCCTTTCTTCTCGACGTCAAGCCCTGAACTTGCTTTTGTAACTCTGCAAATAGGGATGTCACCTGTGAAGCAGGTCTTGCAGGAAAACCATGTCAAGACTGCAGCATCAAGTAGTTCAGCCTCAGAGATCCCTGCCTGGTTTGCTGCATATAAGCAGGAGGCTGATCAAAAGTTCTTGGATCAAAAAAAGCTTAATGAGAAGCAAGGCGAAGAAATCAAAAAAATCAAGCAGCAATCTGAGGAGATTAAGCAGCAGATCAAGAGGTTGAGTAAAATTGTTCAGGCATATGAGGACACGGAGATCAGGAAGTTGAAGGAGTGTGGGCGCTCAAAAATACTTGCAGCGCTGAAGATGCAGCACATGCCACACCAATGGAACACGTTTGTGGGAAATTTGTCAAGCAAACAAGAGTCATTGCTTAGAGCAAACAAGATAAGTCAGCAAGCTGTCCTTGCGACATCATATGACCGCTATCAGAAGCAAGGCAATGTGATCCAGTGGCTGAAGTTGTTGCCAATGTAGTAACAGCTCTTCCACAAGCTGATTAAATCCGGTTTGTTGAGCTGTTTAGTGTGATTTGGTGATGGGGTTTATGAATATATTGTGCAAGGCTGGACATTGCAAGCGTGAAGTGTCAAGTCGCATGTGCTTTCTCAAGTGAGGGTTGCTGCTGTTAGTGCCTGTCCTGAATTTTGTGGTTCAAGTTGTGAATTGAGATCAGCTGACCTTTGTCCATACAATGCTTGTGTAACAAATTGCTGTTTTCAATCAAACTGTACACTCAGCAGCTGATTCTCCTGTCTTGGGGCCATTCTCATGCTACGCACATGCTACAGGTACAGCGTGTCGGGCCAATCCACTACCGTAACAAATCCAATTTTGCCTTGGGTCCTTGAGAGCGCCTGCCAGAATATGAATGGTTGTTCTAGAACCATTGTTTTCAGGAAGTTCCTCTGAAGAACTCATGCCCAGATAATCTTTACAAAGCGGCTCATTTAGACTAAATGATTTAGTGCTATAAACAACGACCATGCTTTGGGTTCGTATTTCCAGCGATTCTGCTGGAAAGCAGTCACATGCGCGCACTTCGCAGCTAGTTATAAATACTCTCTGAAACACTCGGTGAGGACATTCTGAGTACTCTCTGAGTACACTAATATGTTTACCCTGCGCTAGTTATAGCGTTGAGAAATGGGCCTTCGCGTCATGTAAGCATCCAGCATGCAGATCATCGACAGGCCTGCAAAGCAGACGCATGTTTCACAACTCAGGACCCCTTGCACATCACGGGACAACATGCAGTTTTGTGATTGCAGATTGGAAGCAGTCGGATACACTCAAGATGAGGAGGACCTGATAATTATCTCGAGAACTTGTTGCTGCCTTGCCCTCATGCTTGAAAATTTCAAGGCATGAAGTGCAACCATGCACTGATGGCCATTAAGCAGCAGAGCCAGCTCATCTTGATGACACGGTCAAGTCGCTTTGACATTCATAGCACAGGGAAGGAATCTCGTCCTGTCAACATCCTTTTGGAGCATCACAATGCTTTAAGCATTGGCTACTGCAGCACACGACTCATGCTGTGACATGACCCTTTGGCAGTGCATTGTCACAGAAAATAGGAGGCTCTTCAAAAAATGACATGTGAGAGAGCGGCTGACTGCTCACCTATTGTCAAGGGGATGGCGAGCAAACTTGCCAGGAGCGTCATTTGTGAGTAGTGCTTCTCCACATGCAGATACTGGTAGTAATGCTGCGCTCTTACAGGCAACCTGCAGCACAAGTCTCAGTAAAACAGAGGCATCAGGCTGCATGAGTTGGTTGCCTCCCAACTCAACATGCTGCACACACTTGCGCAGCCAGGAGCACGTCAACTACATCACTTTTTGCTTGGCACCCAAAGCTGGCTACAGGATTGATGAAATTATGTGATTGTACACAGCAGTGCCTAAGCTGCTCAGCATAGTTTAGCCGTACAGCTGCTTCAAGGCCTAGCTGCCACAAGCATTGAGAAAGGCAGCAGGCACTGCAGCAATGTACAGTGCATTTTACGCTAGACTGTGTTCAAGCCCTGAGTATAATGCAGCATACCCTTGTATTCGACCCCACACTCTGCCAATGGGACTTGTAGGGGACTTCCACGCAGGAAGGGCTGGCTCAGCTTTCCAGTCTGTCAGTGCAAAGTCCATCAGCTGCGAAGCCACGAAATTTTTCCAAAACCTTCAATTGTAGAGTGTCTGGCACTCCATCACACAATCAAGTTGCTCAGTCTCAAGTGTTGTTATTGGTTGCTGCACGTTGCACACGAAACAGTGCGGTTATGCTGCAAAGCATGCCTTTCAAGTTCATGAATTCTATGCATTGCATCATTGCTGAGAAATACCTTCTGCATTGTCCGTTTACCAGTATAAGGCCGTGTTTCAGCACCCTGAACAAGAAAAATTGTTGGGAAGCCCTCCACATGAAAACGGCCCAGTAGCCCTCGTTCACTGGTGCCATCTACCTGGCACATGGCAGGGCGCATTATAGCCATTTGTATGGGGTGACACTGTCACCCTGCAGCGTTTGCTTGACCAAAAGACAGCATGGTGTTATCAGCATTTCGCTTAAAGCACCTTGGCAACGTTGACCGTTCCTTTCAGCTCATCTGCCAAGGCATCCCAAGTGGCTTCAAGATCTCTGCAATGTGAGCACCTGACGTAGGACGCATGACTGTGAGTCTTTGACCGGCAAAAGCCAGTTGCAGTCAGCAGGCTATGCCTGCAGTTGAGAATAGCAAACACGGCATGCAGCAGTATCAGTGACATGCAGCATGCAGCAGCGTCTTTGATCCATGTGCTGAGTCGCCCTCACCAAGGAGCAAAGAACTCTATGAGCCAGGCGCCTTCAGCAGTGCTCTGATCAAAATTGGCATCAGTGAGTGAACGAATGTTCTGTGACTCGGTCTTTGCAACATATGGAAATGCGCTGATGAGAACGAGCAAAGGGAACAAGTGTGCGCAACAAGCTCTGAGCATGCTCGAGCAGCGAAGCACGTTCAGCTGCCACCGAAGTGATCACTTTTTACCGACGCTATCTTGCACGTACAATTGACCCTTTCAAAACAAGTGCAACGTCGTCACGGCATTCGAAGGGAGGACAGCAGAAGTTGTAAGAGTCATGAGAAAGGAGATGCTCAGACTGCAATGATTCTGAGGCAGAATTTGATCATGTCGAGGAAGAAGCCTTGTGGCTGGAAGTTAGTCATATTAGGTGACTAAGGTTGCAGGAAGCTAGGTGACGGCCTTAGTTGAACGGGTCGTTTCTCACGATCGTCAAGCCCTCCAAGCTGGTAAGACCTATCAGCAATCAAAGTATTCGAGTGATTCTACATCTGGACTGAACCCCCACTCAGTGCTTTCAAGCTGCCAATTTTGCAGTCATGAAAATGGGTATGCTTGTCGCACCTGGTAAGGAGCTCTTCTCACTCTGTCACGGTCTTTCCGGGTCTTCTGCGATCACTCCATGTTCATTTTGTTGGTCTGGTACATGATCTGTGTGTCTGCTCACCGCAGTCACAATGCTGGCTTATAACAAGTTTGGCCAAGATCTGGAGCTGACGCATATCAGACTTGCATTCGTCACCTCCATCTGTGTCGTGGCTGCATTCTTATATTTGTTGTACCAAGCCATTCAGCAGAGCAGGGATCAGCAGCCAGTAGAGTTCGAAGTCAAATCTGCTGGCAAGTAAGAAGACGCTTCTTTTGTTGCACTGTTGCAGCAAACCGTGTCTGCAGCTCATGTCTTATCACGCATTTCTTTTTGTCTGCAGACCGACCGAGAAGCAAACACTGCCTGCAGCCAAGTATGACGCACAAGAGTTTCAAAAATTGTTGAAGAAAATTGCCCCTGTGAGTACTTGTGTCTGGCATGATGCAGCTTGAGCGATGCAGTGAGCATTGCGTTAGTTGTGCGACTAAGTTATGCATATTCTGCCAACATTCCTCAGTCTTCTGTGATGCAGGGTATCTTGATTGTGACTGCTCTCCATTGCTGGAAGGGTTTCATGCAGCCATTGGTCGTCCAATGTGTCACCATCCCGGTCACACTGCTGGAAAGCCCCCTATTTCAAGTATACATTCTAAAGAAGGCAGCAACTGGCAGCCTTGCACGGCCATGGAAAGAAGAAAGTCCATTTGCTGCGTGAGTATCCTGTCAAAGCTCCTGAATCCAGTTGTGGTTTGGTCACAGACAATTGCTCATGATACTGTGCCGTAAGTTGAATAACAGCAAATGGCTCATGGTGTGCCACAAGTCTGTGTCTGAGCATGCACTGTGTTGCAGGCTCACAGGAGCAACTACTGAGACAGCTGCTGAACCTGCTACAGCAGCATCCAGTGGTTCAGTAGGCAAAGCAGGTGCTCAGCCTGTAGTGCAGAATGGCAGCTAGTGTGTCTGTTGCACTCATATGATGTGACTTACAGATGCTCTCAGCTATGCTAGAAAGGACATGGGATGTATTACAGTACTTGGAGAAGGCATCACAATGGTTATATTCCCAGGCCAACAGGTTGCATGTGCACTTGAGCAGACAAGGCTTGCGATCTGCTCATTGGAGTGCTGGCTAGTCCTGGACATAGACAGCATTGCATCAATGTCAGCGTATTTTCAGCTGTCGTGCAGCCAAAATCGCATGGTGTCATCGAGGCTCATGTACGTCGCAGGCCAGCAATGCTGTTTACTGCTTCTCTTTGGTGCATGATACATTGAAATCGTGGATACATGTACACGTATCTACCAGGTCACCGGTTTGCAATACACACTCTCCGACTCCTGCAACATAAAACAGCTGGCGTTTGCTAGCAGGTACAACTCCAAATGCTACCAAGTTGTCAGGTACGTAAAAGTTTACAACTATAATACGGTAATTATCAGCTGGTTTAGTGTCGAGCTTCATCACGTCACTGTCTCGCTCGGACTCGTTTGCCACTCAGAAGTCCAACGGCTCTCGAGGTCACAATCGCGTCCAAACCAATCCAAGCCCAACCGCTGCTGACAGCTACGTTGCATAGCTTGTGACACGTATCAGGCTGTTCACCTTGATAGCTAGCACCCAGCCAGGTCGACCGAGCTCCTGCTCCAAGGCAAGCTTTCGCTGATATCAACTTTTGCATGATAGTTCGCAGCCGTATGTGGTCAGGCACGGGCTGCATGTGACGAATATTTCATTCACAGAAGGTGCAGCAGAATCGATTCTGAGGCAAACTTGCGAGTCGTAAGTCTCGCAGTGACATCGGGACGTTCAACGCAGGTCTTCCGCCGGCCGGTCGTTCCCAAGCGTCACACATCAGAGCTGTGATAAGGCAAGAGGTATCACAAGTGCAGGGTAAGACGTCGCGCTTGTGTACTTGAAGCAGAACACTTTGGTCGTATAGGTGTGTGCTTGCTTGGTCAGCAAACTGTCTGGAAGCTTCCTCAAGAAGCACTCACTTAGAGTCTCACCTCTTTACATGTTAGTGTCACGTGCTTTGCACATCACTGACTGCCAAATGTGTGCTATGCCTGGCACATACCTCATGAACATTTGAGAATTTCAAGGTGATACATAGCCACACACTCAAAGGTGGTTTGTCACAGTGACAGCAAAACCACAAAATTGTACACAGCTGCCATTTGCCATGCATTGCACCATGTCGCTGTGCATTATTGGTTTTGGCACATTGCTGCAGGAGCCTGAGCGTGCTGACACCAGATTCTTCTACAGTTTGCGGCATCAACATCAGCAAGAGCACCTCAACCTTCACTTTCACTCTAGCAGCTGCACAGACAACGATGCAGGTTGGCGCTGTAGGGGAATCAACACAGAGACATGCACATATTCCTGCATCAACACATGGTGCATGCTCTGATGACTGTTCAGCTGTCAATCTGCCATCATCCACATCAACACAGGACGGTGCCACATCCCTCTCAGCGCAGCATGCACAGCAAGCTACAGCTCAGGACAGCTCAGCACACTACCAAATTCCTGCTGAGGATCCCAGCATGTCTTCTGCTTCACACAGATCTTCACACAGAACGTTTCGCAAAAGGAAACAGCCTGACCAGTCTCTGCCTGAGGCAATCATAAGCCAGCTTGACAACATTCTAGGGGCTGAAAAGAGTATTCTGGATGGCATGCCTCAGAAGGTCACCAAGCCAGACAGCTCGGCTTCAGTGCTTTCACGCAGAAAGGGCAAGCGAAAGGGGTCCAAAGCATCTGAAGGGCAGCCTCCATTGGAAGGATCAGAGGGCAGCACACGCTCTGTGCCTTCATCAGGCACTGGTACAGGTACGGCTCCCAGAGTCTCTATCTGTCAGCCACAGTGTGGTGTCTGTTGATCATACCTTTATGTGTCCCTGATTTTGTCAAGTGCAATGCTGGCTGTGGACAATGCTTGACATGGCTCTGCTGCTGGTCTGCCTGAGCACCTTGCAGATCCCACAACTGTGCCATTGATGTGCTCAGCCTGACATTCAATACCTCCTTCTACGCCCAAAGTGATGGCAATTTGAGTAGCATCTAGCCTGAATCAAGATTACCTACAGCTGTGTCATGACAGCTTTGCATCAGCGCAGGGCGCAAAGCAAAGCCAAGGAGCAAGTACGAGGCTTTGATTGGGCGCACAGTAGATGTGCCAGCACCAATCTTTTCAGTGGACATACCTGACCTGTACTACAGAGGGACTGTCTTGAAGAAGGACCCAGCGCATCCTGGTATGGACACCACCATCAGTATCTCATCGTTTCTCTTCCTCTTCCATGCTTGAGCCCAATACGCACAACTATAGGTTCATCAAACATAAGCTGAGGGTGTCAGCAAGCTTTGTTCCATGTTGTTGTCTGTTCATGTGCATGTCATCAGCTGCATAGCTGGCTATGCTGTACTGATATGCAGCAGCCCCTGAACCAGATCCCACTGTGCACGCAATGTACCTTGCAGGCTGACCTCCGACTGCAGACGGACAGTATAGACAGAATGTACAGCCGATCACTCTCATATCTATGCTTTGTCTGTCTGCACAGGGTGCTCGCAATTGTTGGTCATCCCCTCTGCTTCCAAGCCAGCACTAGTGTAAATTTGACTGCAATGCCTGATCCTTCATCTGCAAACTTGACCAGAAAAAAACTGATGCAAACAGTATGCTGATTCCACTGCACGGATCTACTGCATGCAGAATGTGTCTGTCGTGAGGTATCCTCCAATGCCAGTAAGAAGCTGGACTGTGTTTGATTTGTAAATCTGCCCAAATCATCTTAATTTGTTTATTGTCACAGGTTTTGAGAATTGGAATTCATATACTCAATTGCAGGCAGTGTTGTGGTTCGCTTCATTGAGGATGGCAGCCGGTATTGGTTTCCAGTGGCGGAGGTAGAGCGCTTCCTGAAGGACATGCAGTCCAAGGGGCGGGACGCTGCCTCTGGCACTATTGGCCAGGGCAGCCATGCCTTTGCTGCTCAAGTCCTAGCCGGCACCCTTGCTGCAAAGAAGAAGGCCTCCGGGATGACATCAAGCTCCGCCACAGCAGGTGACTGCCTCACCAAAGCAAAAGTAGCTTGCCACTGAGCATTTTAAACCAAGATGTGATTGCCTGGGCAGAGTGAGTTTTACCCCTTGGGCATCAACATTCAGGCTGGTCTTGTCACATACAGTTGGTGTGTTTACTGTGCAAATGGTGGTTGTGCAGCAGCCGATCGCAGTATCAGTAAGACCTCATGGTCATGAAATTGCACTGCGTTGATGAGTTGATGCCATCAATTTGATGATGCATTGCATGTTTTTACAACTCTGCTGCCAGGCGAAGATGCAGATTATCCTTCTGTCCTTGCCAACCTGTTCGATGCTTTGGACAAGGCTTTTAGAGCTAGCGTGGACTGTGCCAAGTATAGTTAGCTGCAGAGGCTGAAATCAATTTCGTGCCTTTGCTGCAACATGGACAAAAGTCACAATATGAGTTACAAGAAAGACAGTCTGCACTCAATGTTGAGGGGTACAAATGGATGGGGTTGTTTTATGCTGCAGGCAGTTATGAGGTAGAGGTTAGCAGCGGTGTTCACTCTAGGAAAAGAAGTGCGCGCTCACCATCTCGCTTAAGCAGGGAAGCTGCCACCAGCAATGCAGATGAAGAGAGCTCCTCCCTCCAGACCCTGGCGGCTGCTGCAGATAGTGGTGAGCTCGACCCCAGACCTACTGTCACACTGGCTGTTGACTTATGGTGTATGCTCCAAGCTCTTTTGCGATGTGCTTTTGTGGGCAGCTCCTGCAAGAATGCTTCAGCAAATGCTGGTCTTGTATGCATCTATGCTGTATGACCTGTCGAGATTACAAGTGGCGTGCTGCATTGTAGGCAATGTATAAGAAGCTGGGGCTCAGGCAGGTGCAAGCTCGACTGTAGGCTGGCTTTTACTGGCAGTCGTGAGCATGATGATTGTGGCTTAACCGCAGCTTGAGCAAGGCTTGGAGCTGGTCATGTTGTTTCTGTTTGCTGATGTTGGTGTGCAGCAATTACGCATGCGCAATGCTGGCAGTTTTTGGTAGACCTGGCGTTTATCAGCTGGCTTGACCTGTTGTGTGGCCAAGACTCAATGTGTGTTTTGTACTGTCCTCATGTTGATCGTCTTGTGTCACACAAAACAGACCATGACTGGAGATGTTGGGTCGTCATGGTTAGCAGTTGACCTTTGCAGTGTGATGAGCACCATTTGTCGTGATTGCTGTTCTTTGATGCTCATATGAAATTGTTATCAATTATTACCAGACTCAGCTTGGATGTTCTTTGCATGAAAGGTCTTCAGACAGAAAGCCATAGGGGATGCGTGTAAATGTGCAAACATGGATGTTCATGAAGATGCCTGATCAATGCAAAAGCAGTGGTTGATACTCAACTGCATCTTGAGCTGAATTCCGAGCACAGTTTGTGTTGGAACGTAAGGATTTCAGGAGTGCGTTTCTCATCTTGAGTAACAAAGCAGAAACCTTATGGATTCTGTCTAGTATGTGGTATTTCAGTGTCCTGAAGTCAGCCCATGTCGATGTTTGCCATCAGCCTTGGATGCTGAAGATCCCTAAGAAAGCTTGACACAGCATAGCGCTACAATCATTCATGCACAAAAGCAATCAAGTTTGCTTGCAGCTAGGCTTTGAACTGTTGCACAACACTTAGACTGACAAGAAGCAAGCTGTGATTTCATCAGACACAGCAACCACAACAGCTGTCCTGCTGTTGTGGTCTAGCTGAAGCATGAAACAAAAAGGTCATGGCTATGCTGCAACATCCCAGGACCCTGAAACAAAAGACATTGTTCAGCAAGCAGAAGCATCAGTGAACAGCGGTGCAACAATGACATGGCTCTGACAGTGCTTGTCTGAGACAAAAGCACTAAGTGTGCATGCCCAAGCTGATGGCTGGTCATGCTAGCCCCATCTATGGCAGCACAAACCATGAGGCACAAGCACAATATGGGGTGATTTGACAGATCTACAGCAGCGTTGCTGTGTCGTGTTTGCACACTTCAGCAGCTCATCAAGCATGGTGTTACAGTTACTTGCTCTGGACATCAATGGCCGTTGTAAATGTTGCTCTTCAGTGATACAAAACTCAGTCGTTGCCAAGGGTGCTGAGGGCGGCAATGGAGCAGAACATGCCCACAGCCAACACCAATAGTGGCAGACAGATCTCCTTTAGGAATTATCGTTCAGTCCAGCTTGTTGATGTCCTGCAGCAAAACCATGTCATATCTTTGGTGGTATCAATGAATGCAGCGTATCACATTTGAAGCTCTTGTCCCTGAAGGCAGCTGGCTTTAAAAGCATTTACAGCTGTGGAAGCATACGACGGAGGAAATCCCAGAATATCAGCAAAAACAACTTCCGCGTCCGGGACTTGAACCCGGGTCTCTCGGGTGAGAGCCGAGTATCCTAACCATCTAGACTAACGCGGATGGTTTGATGACGCTAAGCTGAAAACCAATGTGTATATTATTACATGTGTTTACACGACGAGTCGAGTCACCTGTAATGATGAGGATCACAATGCCTCTGCGGTGGGTTGAGGGTAACTGGCTCCAGTGGGGAGACTGCACCTTCCAGATCTTGCTGTACCTTCATTTGTGCCTGTGCTTCTGCGCCAGGCTCGAATGCTGGACTGTGAATCTTTGGTTCTGGTGCACTCAGATTGGTGCCATGTGCTGAGTCATCTGGCATAGATGAAGGCTGCATAGGACGCCTCTGACACCGTGCTCTGCACTTCACAGTCAAAAAGGTCAAGTCATAGCAGCCTCAGGATGTGGCAACTCACACGTGCAAGCAAAGACCGTCCATGTGCTGTTGGGTGAAGGGCAAGGGCAAGGGCAAGGGCAAGGGCAAGGGCAAGGGCAAGGGCAAGGGCAAGGGCAAGGGCAAGGGCAAGGGCAAGGGCAAGGGCAAGGGCAAGGGCAAGGTCATGCCTTGTGTGGACACCTTTTGCAGACATCCTCACAGGAAGTTACCACACAAGGTGTGCATAGAGTGGAATGCAGCATAGCAACCAAGACAAGGGGTTGCAGCCATACTTGCCAAAGTATAGGAGCAAGTGGTTCACTACCGGGACGACATACGAGGCCATCATGACACCTGTAGCTCCTGTCACCAGAAGCACCTGCACGCAAGCTACCTTTTTGTCTACATGCCATTCAAGGAGCATTACAATTCTAGATGAGCTGTCACATTTGCGCTGCTCTGCATGATGGTTGCAGCACACAATATGCAGACTCATGTAAAATCACACAGTGATCATGCACCACAGAAGAAGTAGATGCCTATGAGGCCCTATAAACAAGCAGGCAAGCTCCAGGTTACAACAGATATAGCTTCAATGGCAGCAATGCTGTCACATGCAAGGCAGGGAGAGGAGGGCCTCAGGCCTCATGCACACTTGAGGCTGCATTAAGGTGACACATCCTTGAACAGTGTTTTGGAAGGTTGAATGCAGCAACAGCTGGATGCAGCTATTTGCACCGCCTGGTAGCATGGCTAAAATATAGAAGTCAATACAGTGGTAAAGCCTGCACCAACTGCATCAGGCTGCGCAAGGCTGGAAGGGTAAGTCACGGCTGCTACGGCTGTTGGTGCTACCTCAGAGAGCTAGAGGGACGGTTGAGCAGCAGCCAATAGCGGGCTGGTTGAGCGGTCTGATTCAGACCACAATAACACATGTCATTGTTGTTGTGCTCACTGCCAAAACAGGGCTTCGTACAGGGAGTTACTCAGGACTGTATGCACCCAAGCCGAGGGGCAAACATCTGTGACTGAACGAATGCATGAACAAACAGCTGCCTTTCTCTAGCCTGTTCTCAGCAAGCATTAGCCCTCAAGGAATGTTCACAGCGTGACTCGAAACAAGACAACATCTACCACAAAGACAGTGATCCCTTGGTCATCCTTCAGGGTTTCCTCCTGGTTTGTCTGAGTAGCCATGCGACTGCCGCATTGTGCCACATTACTTTGGCAGACATACTTTGGCAGAGTGATCCCTTGATTGCCCTCAAGGATTCCCTTCAGAAACGCCATGAGGCTGCAGACTTACTTTGGCAGAGCTGGAGGGGAAGAGGAGGGCCAGCAGCAGGCTGATGCACAGGATGGTGCCTGTCTCCATCACATGGCGCAGCCAGGGCCACCGCACCAGGGCCACTGGCAGCCAATAGTCCAATGTCTTCCTTGTGGGAAACTCTACTGGCGGCAGACTCAGGGCTAGGTAAACTGCACCATCATGCCAGTTGTCACACTCGAACCATGTCAAGCAGGGGAAGGAGCCCGGGGCCATGTGGTTGGTGATGAGATTGGGACATGTGGGCCAATGGCCACACGTCCCAATGGCCACATGTGGCCAATGCGCCCTGAGGGAGTAGCTACCCTAGAGGGCATTGGAGTGAGCCCCAATGGGTTGTCAACATGCGTTGTTATGCCCTCAGGAGGGAAAGACCAACATCATTACCTTTGTATGGGGGTGGGGGGGGGGAGGAGCAAAGTCCAGTACAGTCAGACATAGGTGTTGTTGGTTCAATGGCAACCGATGAAGCTGATGGCATTTTCCACATGCACTCACATGTTGAAGCTGAGCTGAAACCAGATGAAGTGCAGAAGTGCAGAAGTGCAGGACCGGAAATGCCGGTTTGGATTACAACACAGCTACATGTGGTTGTGCTAAACCCACATCTGCTGGAGGCAGGACAGCAGTGCCACAGCAGGTCAGGTGCCACATGCAAGGACAATGCATGTGGCAGTGGCACCACACGTACATGACATGGCAATGTTGAGCACTCCTTGACCTGCACCGCCACCCAAGTCATTCTCCAGGATGTTGCCTTGTGTGTTGGATCCAAAGTCTGCTGCCCCAAAGAAGCCGATCAGGGCATACACCACAAAGGCAATCCCTGTCACATGCACACCAAATCTGCAGCATGACGCACCATTGCCGGTGCTAGGCTTGCATGCATGTGTGCATCAGGTGGAAGATGTAAGCTATTCAGTACACTGCAATAGCCGCCATGCCACATTTGAGTGCAAGTACTGTGTAACATGTTTATCAGGTATAGGTGGTTCTACCACCACTGTTGTGGACCAAAGTGGACATGGTAAACCTGTATTAAGGCAAGCCCAATGGCTGGGTTTGTCAATGGGTCATGACAGCCTTTTTTGTAAGGCTGCCTTTGAAACAGCTGTGCAGCTTTTACAACAGATGATCTCACCCAGGACAACAACACGCGTGGACCAGGACAGAATCCTGAGGCCCCTCTCTGTGGCGGGCATCTCTGACAGCAGCGGCATCATGATAGGCTGGACGTAAAACACAAAGCCAAAGGTGGAGACAGCCCCTGTGACTGAGCTGAAGTCACTGAAACCCACAGCAGCAAACTCTCCTGCATTTCAGGAAGTACTGCTTAATACCTTGCAACATCCACAGGAAACAGCGTACCAGCATCACCCTAAGGGCAGTCTGCATATGCCCGCTCTAGGGCGACTCAAGGCACTGCCACGCTTAGCAACATCTAAGCGCACAGTTGCAGCTCTTCTGACGCCTGCTGTGGGGAATTGCAGTGTTTTGGTGCCTGACTGCAGAGATGCATTGCTTGCTTGACAATGCCCTGCTAGAGCTGGAACACAAGTTTGGAAACATCTGTCTGTCTGTTTGTTTGAGATATATCAGCAGCTATGGACAGGTTTGGCACAGAGTTCAGGAGGGGAGGCACCTTTTTCAGCACAAAAGGTCAGGACAATGCAGGCAGCATCATGAACAGATAGGCTCACCATCTCTGCCAACATAGGGCATGTGGTTGTAGCAAGCGTTGGCAATGATTGTGATTGTCATAGCACACACAATGACAAATCCTCCCCAGCCTGCCCATTCCAGCTGCAGCAACAAGCAACGTCTTTTTAGCATAACTCCATCTTGACCAACACAGAACAACGACTGAGTCACAAATCCTTTGCCTACTGTCTGTGCGGCCACCAAGGGAGCTTTACAGTGATGTCGCAGGCTGAGCAAGGTAGTGATGTGATGTAACACAACTTGTCTGCGCATTCAAATGTACTGTGGGAGCAGAACTCCCACCAGCTTGGCTTGTTGCACATCACATACACCTGTGCTTTCAAGCCAGGTGTCTGGTGAATAACAACCAGCTCCAGACCCCACACTGTAAGGTACTAAATGAAATGCTGGGGACAAAACTTACCCTGCGCATGTTTTTGAGGGCACATAAGGGAGCCACAATGCAGATGACGAAAATGACCATCAAGATGCGGCCGCTGCCATTCACGATGGGCCCAGTGACATTTGGGTTGAAGTAGAGGATGCCGGTTGCTCCTGCCTCCCCTATCTGGGTGATGCCGCCCACAAGAGTACCAACCATGAGCACCACTATGCTGACCTCTGTGATGAACTGCAGTGTTATCAACAACATGGCAAAATATAGCTTTGTACACGCAGGAACTGAAGGCATTCACGAACAACAACACAACAGCGCAACCATTTCAAAGCCATGCCATGCATTGCTGCTGTTGCTGCTGTCCCATGTGGGATGTCCAAGTGGACATCATGAGTGCAATTGAAGACCGGGTGACAACATGCGGGGCGACATCCTACTACTCTTTCGTGTGGCATGTCAATGACTGTGCAATGCCTCTAGATCTGCTGATGTTGCTGGCATGCATGCTGAGCTTTTGCATCTGTCTACATACCTTCCATATGCCTCCACCCACAGCATAGCTCAAAGTCTCATAGTCATGCATGCCAGTCTTGTAAGCTTGCCACAGGAGCAGGTCACATGTGTAGGCATTGGCCGCTGCTACCACAACCATGATAACGAAGCCAGCGACGATTCCTGTGCTGGCGAAGGCAGAAGAAACCGGCAGCACTGCACTGCAAGCGTGCAACGACAACGAAGTTTTGCACGCAGAAACCTATTTTCAGCACTTTTCATCGCTGCTTGTCTTCGGAAGTGAGAGGCGAGACAGAAACTCATGTTACTGCGTGTGCCCTAGCTAAACTGGCCACGAGCGTCAGCGGGATGTCTGTCGGTGCCTTTGTAAGCGAAACTCTAGAGAGTGTAGCAAGAGAGGCGAGGCGGACCTTCCCATGATGCCCAATGTTAAAGTAGGAATGCACGCTAGATAATGCCTAGCGGTGCTGTCTTGCTTGAACTTCAATACCATGTTCGTCGCGATGGTTGCCCTTTGTAAGTACTTTGCAATACTGCTCCTTCGCAAGACCGACCGGCAGACGGCAATGCTGCCGGCGAGCTAACCAAAATTAAGACGCTTGATCTACATTCTTCGCTTTGCGCAAGCTGGTCGGGCTCAAGGACGCAGTTGCCTGCTTGAATGGCTTTTTGCGCCCCAGCCAGTTGACGACCGACTGCAGCTACGAAATTACGAACATAATTAGTCATCATTCAGCAACATGATCTGCAAATCTTCAAGACAAGGTGGGCAGGTGCTATTGTGAATCGTTGACCTGCTGATCCTAGCAGGAAAGTGCAGCAGCTGCAAATTGTGAAGGCCCCTGAGCTTATGAGTGCAGTAATGAGGTAGTGAACGTAAGCAGCCTGTCACTTTCTGTGTACCTTTCCAGCAGCCTGTGCTCTCCAGCCAAAAAGATTGACATGCACAAATGCTGCGTATCACACAGAAATGCTGCTCACATGCAACGAGCGGCCTGTGCTGAACTCCTGTGCTGACTAGTAACGTCACACCACTTGCCAATTGGCTTGTCGATACTCCTGATAGACTTGTCACAATGCACTAGGTGCAAGGTTCCAGCATAGAATTGCTGATGATGGGCAAGCTCGGCGAGTGGCCAACTGAGCCTTGCAAAGCGGGTTCCAACAAAGACCATTCTG
>JAABUO010002541.1_pt1 | contig 22169 bp, 19 predicted proteins | sample 5559291 | NCBI WGS metagenome assembly JAABUO01 (sample SAMN10711878, study PRJNA513372) | rock metagenome | isolation source: Antarctica rocks | place: Antarctica: Victoria Land, Finger Mt sud
ATCGACTCGTTCAACGGATACGGCCAGCGGGGCGCGTTCCACATCATCGAGCGGCAGATGGCGGCGGCGCTGGAACTGTTCCCGATCTTCGCGCGGGCGCATCTGCTGCGCAGCTGGGCCGGCATCGTCGACACCACGCCGGACGCGTCCCCGATCGTCGGCCTGACCCCGGTCGAGAACCTGTATCTCAACTGCGGGTGGGGTACCGGCGGCTTCAAGGCCACCCCCGGGGTCGGCTGGTGTTTCGCGCACACGGTCGCCCATGACGACCCGCATCCCTACAACGCGCCCTTCACCCTCGACCGGTTCACCACCGGTGCGCTCGTCGACGAGCACGGCGCAGCCGCCGTGGCCCACTAGGAGAGATGTCATGCAGCTGATCGGATGCCCCTGGTGCGGGGCGCGTGAGGAGGCCGAGTTCCACTACGGCGGGCAGGCGCATGTCGCCTACCCCGCGAACCCGGCCGAGAGTTCGGACGTGGACTGGGCCCAGTACGTGTTCTTCCGCGCCAACCCGAAGGGACCCTTCGCCGAGCGCTGGATGCATACCGCCGGGTGCCGCCGCTGGTTCAACGCCGTGCTTGTATCCCAGCGACCGGCGAACCGCCAGGTAGTCCGCGACCATCTCCTCCAACCCGCCTCACGAGATGCTCCCGGTGGCGGGCCACGGACGTGCCAACCCCGCCAGCCTGGTTTGGTCGGTCTTCTCTGGCGTAGACCACGGTGGTGTCGGTGCTAACAAGGCGAAGAAGCTGGGCGACCTCTTCCAGGCTTGCGCCCGCGTTCAACGCCGCACTCGCCGCGGTATGATGCAGCCGATAGGCATGGACCCTGCCCAACCCGGCGCGGCCGCGCCACGATGCACGTCAGGCAACCGCGAGCCAGCGCGGTGAACGGCGCGACGGCCCGAACGAACACCGCCCGCGACGACGTGCCCTGGCGCCCCTGACTCAGATAGTCCACAATCGCCTGACCCACGTCGATCCGCAAGTAGTCAGCGCACCGGGCCACCAGCCGCTCCTGTGCCGTGTACGGCTCGGACCGAACCGACTCGGGTGCGACACCGGCGGAACCGGGGCGGGCGAAAGGCACCGCTTCGGCGAGCACCCCGTGCTCGGGACAAGCCAGGTGGGCGGCGCCGCAGCTTGATCGTGCAGACACCCCCGCCCAGTTCCAGGTGCCGCCAGGACGAGTCGACGTCGCGCGTGTCATAGCGGTGACGGGTCCAATACTCGCAATGCGGGCACAGCATCCGGCACCGGTGCAGGCGCACTGCCACAACCACCCGACCGCCGGTGATCTCGACGTCGCGCACCGTCGTCTTCGGCAGACACAGGACACGGTTGAGTAGAGTTGTAGCGCGCACGGGTCAGCTCGGGCTGGGTAGACGGCGTCGGAGCTTTCGACCCTACAGGCGGCCCGTGCGCTACCCCACTCACACACAGGGCCATCCACATTCAGAGCAATAGAGCCGGAAAACCTCAGGTGCGGGCGGCCGCCTTTCGATCGGCCAAGTCCATGCGATCAGGACCAGGCGCACATGCCGAGCGTCGCGCCGTCTGCGATGAGCTGCTCGGCCCGTGCTGGCTCCACGAGAACACTGCGGCCATGCTGACACACCAAGATGCGTTCGCCGAGGAAGGCGACGTCGCTGAGGATCTGGTCCCAGTGCCGGTACTGGACGTCATGCCCCTCATCTGGATAGATCCGCCGTGCGACGACGTGCGGCAGCGCCGCCGACCATCGCTCCAGGTGTGAGACGGGGACCACGTCGTCGGCACTGCCACGGTAGAGAAACGCGGGCGCGCGCACCGTCGACAGGTCCGGCAGCGGCTCGCTCTGGTAGATCTCATAGGCGTGGAGCAATCCCTCTGGTGGGGTGTCTCGCCCCGTCGCGAAGATGCCGCGGGTGGCTTCCTCGATGACCGAGTCGTCAAAGCCCGGGATGCGGTGCACCGAACTGTTGGCCGGAAACGTCCACCACTTCACCGGGTCCGCGGCAATCGCAGCCATGTCGGCAGTGGACACAGCGGAGCGTTCAGAGTGGGGGTTCTGCGGCGCCTCGGACCAGGCACACGCGAGGTGCAGCGAGCGAATCCGCTCGGGTCGCATCGACGCGACGCGCGCGGCGTACGGACCGCCGCCGGAGATCGCGACGAGCGAGACGGCGTCGATGCCCAGTTGGACCAGCAGGGACCAGACATCCGCGGCGTACTCGTTCGGTCCGACCACTGGGTTGAACGGAGTCTGGCCTAGTCCGTTCCGCTCCACGCAGACGACGCCGATGTGCAAATGTTGGCGCAGCGTCCGCGCAAACTCCAGCAGACCGAACGCTCGGACGGTGGACCCGGCGCCGCCGAAGAACAGCAACGTGGGCCCGTCGAGGCACTCATCCTCGGCGATGTAATGCACGGTTCGTCCCGATTCGACCTGCGCCGTTCGCACGGTGGGGCCAAGGGTGTCGAACCCATCCTGCGCGACAGCGATGTCGCCGCTGGGGGAGTGTGCGGGTTTGGTCACTGGGAGCCATCTTCGGACACCGGCGGAGGGGTGTAGATGCCCTCGGGGAGCTGAAAGTTGGGGGTCGCGTCCATCAGGGACTGGGTGTAGAGGTGTTGGGGGTGGGCAAAGACTTCTTCGACTCGGCCGTTCTCCACGATTCGACCGGCTTCGAGTACGGCGACCTGTTGGGCGACGTTGCGCACGAGGGCGATGTTGTGGGTGATGAACAACAAGGTGAGACCCATCTCCTTCTGGAGCTCCCGCAGCAGCTCGACCAGTGAGGACTGCACCGAGACGTCCAGGGCCGAGGTGATCTCGTCGCAGATGAGGACCTGTGGCTCGGTCGCCAGGGCACGGGCGATTGCCACCCGCTGGCGTTCCCCGCCGCTGAGCTGGTCGGGGAACCGGTCGGCGTGGTCGGGTCGCAGCGAGGCATGTTCCAGGGCCGCCCGGACGGTTCCCTCGGGGTCCGCGACTTTTCCGCGCACGGCCCGGACGGGCTGTAGGATCAGGTCTCTGACCCTGCGGCGAGGATTCAGCGACTCGTAGGGGTTCTGGAAGATGTACTGGATCTGGCGGCGCTGTTCCTTCTCGCGCGCGAAGCTGCCCCGCGCCAGTGTCTGGCCGTTGAGCAGGAGGTCTCCGGTGAAGCTGGAGTGCAGCCCGGCGATGCAGCGGGCCAGGGTGGTCTTGCCCGAGCCGGATTCGCCGAGCAGGGCCAGACATGCACCGGCCTGGACCGTGAGGTTGATGTCCTTGAGGACCGGGGTCCGCCCGTAGCCTGCGGCGAGGTTGCGGACCTCGATGACGGGGTTCTCCGCATGTGCCCAGTCGCTGGCTGCGGCGGTGCTGGTCACTGGGGGCAGGGGTTCGCCGGCGTGGAAGCAACGCACGGTGTGACGTCGTCCGGACTCTGTCTCGGACGGTTCCTCGACGCGGCAGTGGTCGTCGGCGAGGCGGCATCGGGGCGAGAACGAGCAACCGGAGGGACGCGCCATGGGTGAGGGTGCGCTGCCGGGGATGCCTACCATGGGGCGGTGTGCTTCCAGGTCGGGTACGGCGAGGAGCAGGCGCGCCGTGTAAGGGTGTTGCGGATGTTCCAGTACATCGGCGGTGTCGCCCATCTCGACGATCCGTCCGGAGTACATCACCGCGATCCGGTCCGCGAGCTCGGCGATCACGGCCATGTCGTGGCTGATGTACACCGCGGCGCAGGAGTAGGTCTTGCACATGTCGCGGACTGTCTTGAGGACATGGTCCTGAGTGCTGACGTCCAGACCGGTTGTCGGTTCGTCGAGCACGATCACGGCGGGGCGCGAAGCGAATGCCATCGCTATCGCGATCCGCTGCTGTTGACCGCCGGAGAGCTGGTGTGGGTAACGAGCGAGGAACTCGTCGCTGTCGGGCAGGGCGACTTCGCGGAGCACTTCTCGCACCCTGGCCATGGTCTGCTCGTTCGGTCCACTCAGACATTCCTTGAGCTGCGTCCTGATCCGCAACGCCGGGTTGAGCGCCGATGCCGGCGACTGGGGAATGTAGGAGACGGTGCGGCCGCGCAGGTGGCGTACGGCGCGCCACGAAAGCCCGGCGAGCTCCTGGCCACCGACGTACACGGCGCCAGAGTCGACCTGGGTAGCATGTTTACAGTAGTTCAGGAGCGCCAGCCCCAGCGTTGTCTTTCCCGACCCGGACTCACCGACGACGCCCAGAATCTCGCCGGGGAGCACCTTGAGCACGAGTTCGTCGACGATCGTGGCCATCGAAGGCACTCCGACGATGCGTAGATTGTCCACGACGAGTGCAGCCTCAGAGGTGGCCGCAGCGTCTGGTGTGCTGGTCTGGGTGTTCATGACTCGACCCCTTGGTCGCTGCCGATGGAGGCTCGGGCTAGGCCGTCGGTGACCAGGTTCGTGCCCACCGTCAGGATCGCGATGGCGATCACCGGCAGTGCCACGGACCAGGGCGCGACGGTCAGGGCAATTCGGTTCTCGTTGATCATCAGGCCCCAGTCGGCTCCGGGCGGTTGCAACCCCAGTCCGAGGAAGCTCAAGCCTGCAACCAGTCCGATGGAGTAGGTGAGTCGCAGTCCGAACTCCACGGCCAGGGTCCCGGTGATGTTCGGGACGATCTCACCGAGCATGATCCGCCAGCGGGCAATGGCGACGGCCTCGGCCGCCTTGACGAAGTCACGCTCCACGACCGCGGTGGCGGCGCCGCGGACCACTCGAGCGGTCCGTGGCAGATGTCCGATCGCAACCATCAGGACCAGCAGCCACAGCTTCGGACCGATGATGGACAAGAACAACAAGGCGAGCACGATCTGCGGGAACGCGAGCGCAACGTCACCGGTGCGCATGAGCACCTCGTCGAGCCAGCCGCGTGCATAAGCTGCCACCACCCCAATGGCTGCACCCAGCCCCACCCCGATCAGGGTGGCCAGGATGGACAGGACCATCAAGGTGCGGCCACCGTTGAGGAATCGGGAGAGCACGTCTCGTCCGAGGTTGTCGGTCCCGAACGGCCCGCCGACACCTGCAGGCGAGAACGGTGCGCCGACGAACTCGGTGGGCGAGTGCGGGCTGAAGTACGGGCCGAGGAAGGCGATGCCGAGCACCAACAGGCTCAGCGCCAATCCGATCTTCATGCTCTTGGTCCGCAGTGCGCGGGCAATGAGATTGCCGCTGCCCTTCGGCTTCTTGCCGATCGGCGGGGCAACGCTGTGCACATCGAGAGTCATAGTGCGGTCCTCACCTTGGGGTTCGCTATCAGCGTGATCACGTCAGCCATGAGATTGACGAGCACGTAGAAGAGGGCGATCGCCAACACGATCCCTTGCACCAGCGGAAGGTCCCGGTTGTTCACCGCATCTGTGAGCTGGAATCCGATTCCGGGGTAGCGGAACAGGAACTCCACCAGGACCACACCGCCGATCAACCACGCGAGCTGCAACGCGATCACCTGGGCCACCGGTCCAATGGAGTTCGGGAGGGCATGGCGAAGGATCACCGTCCGTTCGGGCAGTCCCTTGAGCCTGGCCTGTTGTACGTAGTCACTTTCGAGGACCTCGAGCATGGTCGCCCGCATGATGCGGATGATGTACGGCGAGACGGCCAGCACGAGGGTGAGGACGGGAAGCACCAGCTGGTTCGGGGAATTCCAGACAGATTCCCCGGGAGGCGCCACCACCACTGCCGGCAGCCAGTGCAGGAAGCCGGTGGAGAAGACCAGCACCAGCAGGATCCCGATCACGAACTCGGGGAGGGCCGCCAGCACCAAAGTGACCACCGAGACCGCCTCGTCCAAGGAGCTCTCACGCTTCAGGGCGCTCCAGGTGCCGATAGCAATCGACAACGGCAGCGCAACGACCGAGGCGGCAACCATCAAGACGGTGGAGTTCAACAACGCTGGCCCCAGCAACGCGTTCACCGGCTTCTGACTGGCCAACGAGTCACCCAGATTGAATGTCAAGACATTACTGAGCCAGTGCACGTACTGGCTCGGCAACGACCCACCCAAATGGAGCTGCTCACGCAGCGCGGCCAAACGCGCCGGCGTGGCGTTCTTGCCCAGAATCGCCCGAGCCGCATCACCCGGCAACGACTGAGTCGCCAAAAACACCACAACCGACACAGCCCACAACGTAAACACGCCAAGCGACGCACGCTTCGCCAACAAACCACGCATAGAATGCTTCCTTCCCTACCGCGATCGTTGATACGAGCGAGGATTTCGTATGTTAGCCTGCCGCTTTCACGGTGTTTGGGTTGAGTGCTGTGTCGGTCATGCAGAATGGTGCTCTGACGTGCGGTTATTCAGCTTGTCTCCGGGGTTCAGCAAGCGAGGGTGCCCAAATCCACCGGAATGCAGGTTCCATTGATTCCCCCTGCATGCTCGGACACCAGGAATGCAATGACATTCGCGACTTCGGAAGTCTCGAGGAACCTCTTCACCGGCTGACGATCCAACATGGCGTCGATGGTCTCCTGCCGTGGCAAACGTCTGATGCGCATCTGGTCCTCGAGTTGGCCTTCGACCATCCCTGTGCGCATCCAGCCTGGAGCAACAGCATTCGCAGTCAATCCGAGGGGGCCACCCTCCAGTGCGGCAACCTTGATGAGTCCCGTGACCGCGTGTTTCGCAGCAACGTAAGCGCATTTGTTTGCCTCGGCGGTCACGCTCGACGTTGAGGCGGTCACAACGATTCTACCGCCCGGGCGCTCGGTGAGGTAGGGCCAAGCGTATTTGGTTGCTAGGAACGGGCCCTTCACCATGACGTTCATGAGCCTGTCCCATTGGTCAACCGGGAAGTCGGGGATTGGTGCGACGAACTGGACACCGGCGTTCAGCACTAGGGCGTCCATCCGGCCGAACCGCTTTATTGCAGTGTCGATTATCAGGTGGTTTCCTGCCTCCGTGGCGGCGTCGGCGTGCAAGCAGCCTTCGCCCTGGAGATCCACGGGAAGCACTCGGACGCCGTCTAGATTCAAGCGTTCCCAGACAGCGGCCCCGAGTCCGCTTGCGGCCCCCGTGACTATCGCGACGCGTCCCTCGAGGTTATCCGACACTGACCTTCCCCTCGTTCTGTCTGATATCTGCGTGTGAATCGCGCTTAGGATCTGAGCTCGTGGTGATGTTGAGTGAAAAGTCGACCGTGCTTTTCGCTCAACATCACCATAGGATTACTGCGTTGTCCAGCTACTTGTTCAACCACACGCCTCTGAACCCGTAGGATGTCAAAGGGATTCCGCTCGTGTCGGGGAGGAATCCGACAACCGAACTGCTGTAGGCATCTAGGTTATTCGAGAAACCCCACACAATATAGGCGCCACGGTCGTAGTCAATCTTTTCTGCTTGGGCGACGAGCTTACAACGTGCGGCTTCATCTAGCGTGGCGTTTGCTTTTGTGACCACCTGCTGCCACTCCGCATCATTCCAGTGGGTCTCGTTGTAGGGCGAAGTTGGGAAGCCGAGAAGTGCTGCTTGGGGCAGGTAATCTCGCGTGAAGTAGAAATCTTGGGCGAATGTCCATTTCAAATAGTTATCACCGTAGAACGTGCCCGGATCCACCTTCCTGACGTTTATGGTAACTCCGGCGGCCTTTGCCTGCTGGGCGAATACCTGGGCAGCCTCCACGACGCCAGCTGCGACGGGGGAGGTATCCAGCGTGACGGTGAGGTTGCTCTGCCCGGCCGCGGCAAGCAGTTTCTTTGCTTCAGCGATATTTTGGGTACGCTGGGGAATGTCCTTTGGGTAGCATTCATCAAGAGGCGCGTACATATCGTTGCCGACAGTTCCGTGACCGTTGAGAACCTGGGTGACCATTTGTTGACGATCAACCATCAACCGGAATGCCTGGCGGACTCGTACGTCGTTGAATGGAGGCTGGTCAACGCGCATCGTGAAGGGTTGCCAAGAGCCGGTTTGTGATTCCAGCACCTTCAACTGCGGATTGGCTTTGACGATGTTGATCTGGCTCAACGGGAGCTGGTCAATGGCATCGACCTGGCCACTCAGAAGTGCGTTGACCCGCGCATTGTCATCCGGGAAGTCGATGATGACGAGTTTGTCGAGATATGGTTGCCCTTTGCGCCAGTAGTAGGGGTTTTTCACGAAAGTGCTCTCTTGACCTGGCGTGATCGATTGGAATTTGAATGGCCCCGAACCGACCGGCTGCTTCGGGTTGTATCCTTTCGGAACGATACCGTTGCCGTACTGAGCAATCGTGTCTGGAAATGTCGCGTACGGCTCCTTGAACGGAAAACTGACGGTCCGATCTCCGGTGGCCATTAAGCCATTCCGGTCCAATGTCGTGAAAGCCGTAGCGCCCGCCAACGGTGCCTTGGGGTCCGTGATGCGTTGGAACGTGAAGACCACGTCGGCGGCAGTAATTGGGCTACCATCACTGAACTTCAATCCGTTACGCAACTGCACGGTCCAGAGCTTTCCGTTCTCCGACGGGGTGATCTTGTCCGCCAGGGCCATCTGGAGTTTGTGCTGAGTGTCGTATGTCGTCAAGGTGTCGTAGAGCGCGATGACACGGGCCTCGTCTGGGTGTGTGATCGGTGTCCCGGCGTCAAGGCTGTCCTTGACTGATCCTCCAACGAGCCCCACCCGGAGCGTGCCGCCCTGCTTGGGAGTGCCGGTACTCGACGAGTCCGGGTTGCCAGAGGATCCGGTGGAGCTGCAACCGGCTGCTGCTACGAGGGTGACGGCGACCGCTGCCGCTGCGGCCATTCCGAATTCGCGGCGGGATGTTTGTTGTCTCATCTGGGACTGCCTCCTGTTGTGAGAGGGATACGATGTGGCTGTTTGCGACATCGGTGGAAATGGGCTGGTCCTACACATGCGGCGCCGAGTTTCCGCATGCCTGGCGTCTATGCAGGTTGGCCTCCCCGCGCGCGTTGGCGGAGCAGTTCGTCGTACGACGCGAGGACTTCACCGGCGCCGTAGGGCACTTCACGCAACCCTCGGAGCACGGCCACAAGGCACTCGTCGCGCAGCCGTTCCAGGTCGCGGACCGACGCCGCGCCTGCCTGGGCGTCGGACTGGGCCTCAATGCGGTCCAGCAACTCCTCGGTCAGGTCGGGGACATCCGTGAGTTTGGTCCACGGCCATTTCAGAGCCGGCCCGAACTGGGCCATGAAGTGCCGCATGCCGCCTTCCCCTCCCGCCATTCGATAGGTCAACATGGTGCCCATGGATGCCCATCGGAGTCCGGCACCGAAGCGGATGGCGTCATCGACGTCCTCGACGGTGGCCACTCCGTCGTTGACCAGCCAGAGTGCTTCTCGCCACAGGGCCTCGAGCAACCGGTCGGCGACGAAGCCGTCGATCTCGCGGCGTATCCGCAACGGCCGCATGCCGATTGCGGTGTAGACCGCCGCGGCACGTTCGACTGCCTCCGGTTCGGTCAGCTCTCCCGGGCAGACCTCGACCAGAGGCAACAAATACACCGGGTTGAAGGGATGGCCCACGATGAACCGCTCCGGATGAGTCATGTCGGCCTGCAGACGGGACGGCAACAGGCCCGACGTGGATGACCCGATCACCACCTCCGGAGCCGCTGCGGCACTGACTTCGGCCAGCAGCGCGCACTTGACATCCTCCCGCTCGGGGGCGCTCTCCTGGATGAACTGCACGCCGGCGGCGGCCTCGGCAGGAGAACCAACCACGGTGGCAGTCCCCTCCGTCGGCATCGGCGCCACGTGCAGAGACTGCGTCGCCGTACGGGCGTTGTCGAGGATCTCCTTGAGTTTGCGGCCCGCCTCTGGGTCCGGGTCGTACAGGCGTACGTCGACACCGGCCAGCAGAACCCTGGCCGCCCATCCGCCACCGATGACACCGCCGCCGATCAGGCCGACGGCCTGCGGCAGCGCATCGTCGGCCAGTGGTGTGGTCGGCTCAGGCATGCTTGACCAGTCCAAGGCGTTCACGTACTTCAGCAGGGCTCTGGACGTGGATGTTCATCGCGTCGAGCAGGTCGACAGCTCGGCCAACGAGCTGACCATTCGTGGCGAGGACGCCCTTGGACAGGTAGAGGTTGTCCTCCAACCCCACCCGCACGTTGCCGCCGTGCAGAACGGCCATGGCGGCGTACGGCAGCTGGTACCGGCCGATCGAGAACGCCGAGAACACTGCGGCCTCGGGCAGGTTGTTGATCATCGACATCAGGGTCAGCGGGTCGTTCGGGGCGCCGTAGGGGATGCCCATGCACAGCTGGACGAGGGTCGGCGCATCGATCGCACCCTCGGCGACCAGTTCATTGAGCAACACCAGGTCTCCGGTGTCGAAGACCTCGACTTCCGGACGCACGCCGAGGTCTTTGATGATCGCAGCCATTGCCCGGACCATGCCGGGAGTGTTGACCATGATGTAGTCGCCGCCGGCAGCAAAGTTCATCGTGCTGCCGTCCAGGGTGCAGATCTCCGGCAGCAGTTCCGTGACATGCGCGAGGCGTTCGGTGGCGCCGGCCATGTCGGTGCCGACGGCGTTCGGCGGCATCGGGGTCTCGGCACCGCCAAGCACGATCTCGCCGCCCATTCCCGTGGTCAGGTTGATCACTACATCGGTGTCCGACGCGCGGATCCGCTCGACAGCCTCCTGGTAGTAGGCCACGTCTCGTGTGCCCTTGCCGGTCTCCGGGTTGCGCACGTGGATGTGCACGATGGCAGCGCCTGCTGTGGCGGCTTCGATTGCGGAGGCGGCGATCTGTTCGGGGGTGATGGGAGCGTGGTGCTGCGTGCCGGTCAGATCACCTGCCCCGGTCAGGGCACAGGTGATGAATGCGGAGGTGGACATGGGTCGCATGGGGGTGCTCCTTGGAAGATGGTGTTGGATGGCTCGATAACCTGGGGGCGTGGCGGGGTCAGGTGCCTTGCCAACGCGGGGCACGTTTCTCGACGAACGCTCGAGGACCCTCCTGGGCGTCGTTGGAGCTGCTAATCCGTGAGTGGTATGGCAGGCCGCGACGAAGCGTCGCGAAGCCTTCGGTGATCGACTGTCCCTGGGTCTCGCGCAGCACTCCGAGTGTCGCGGCGACAGACAGGGGAGCGCAGCCACAGATCTGCATCGCGAGGTGCGTGGCGGCGGCGAGCAAGTCGGCGCCGGGAACAACCTGGTTGACCAGGCCCCATCGGGCTGCCTCTGTCGCGCCCATGCGGCGGCCGGTGAGCATCAGCTCCAGGGCGATCGCACGCGGAACTCTGGTGGGGAGCCTGAGCAGGCCGCCGGAATCGGCGACCAGGCCCAGCGTCGCCTCGGGCAGTGCGAACTCCGCATGGTCGGCAGCGACGATCAGGTCCGCGGCCAGGGCCAGCTCGAATCCGCCGCCGATGGCCAGGCCGTTGACTGCGGCGATGACCGGTTTGCCGAGGTCGAAGAACTCGGTGAGTCCCGCGAAGCCGCCCGGTCCCCAGTCGGCATCTGCGGGCTCGCCGTTTGCGGCTGCCTTGAGATCCCATCCCGCACTGAAAAAACGGTCACCGGCACCGGTCAGGATCGCGACGCGAAGGCCGGGGTCATCACGCAACCGGGCCAGCGCGTCGTACAGCACCTGGCTGGTTGCGGCATCCACGGCGTTGGCCTTTGGCCGGTCAAGGATGATCATCCAGATCTCGCCGACGGCCTCCGTGCGCACCGAGCCGCTGGTGCTCATCGGCTCGACTCCCTCGGGCGCAGGAGAGCCCGGGAGATGATCAGGCGCTGGATCTCGCTGGTTCCGTCCCAGATCCGTTCCACGCGGGCGTCGCGCCACCAACGCTCGACCGGGATGTCGCTGATCAGGCCCGCGCCGCCGTACACCTGGACAGCCACGTCGGTGAGCCGCCCCAACGTCTCGGAGGCAAACAGTTTCGCCATCGCTGCATCGGTGGCGGTCATCGTGCCTTGGTCCTGTTTCCACGCCGCCTGCAACGTCAACAGTTCCGCGGCCTCCACTGCGGTGGCCATGTCGGCCAGCTGGAAGCCGATGCCTTGGAACCTGCCGACCGGCTGGCCGAACTGCTTGCGGGTCGCAGCCCAGTCCAGGGTTGCCTCCAACACTCGACGAGCCCGGCCGACACTGTTGGCTGCCACCGTTAACCGGCTCGCGCCCAACCACCGATTCATCAGCTCCAGGCCGCGGCCCTCCACTCCGAGCAGCTGGTCGTTGCCCACCTCGACGTCGTCGAAGACCAGCTCGCACTGGTGGTAGCCGCGGTGTGAGACGCACCGGGAGCCGACCCGTGTCTCGAAACCGGGTGTGGTCATGTCGACCAGGAAGGAGCTGATCAGGTTCCGCGGTCCCCGGGGCGTGTCCTCGACACCGGTGGCCGCAAACAGGACCACGAAGTCGGCCCTGTCGGCGTGGGAGATGAAGTGTTTGGTGCCGCGGATCACCCAACCGTCACCCTCACGGGTGGCCCGGGTGGTCATGGCACGCACATCGGAACCGGCGCCCGGCTCGGTCATCGCCAGACAGTCGTGGCGTTCCCCGCGGACCGTGGGCAACAGGTAGCGGTCGATCTGGTCACCGCTGCAGGCCTGCAGAATGTTGCTCGGGCGCGCCACCAGCATCTGCAGTGCGTACGCCGTACGACCCAGCTCGCGTTCGGCCAGTGTCAACGTCACCGCGTCCAGGCCGCCGCCGCCGATCTGGGTGGGCATGTTCGCGGCATAGATGCCCGTCTGGAGGGCCTTGGCGCGGATCGAGGCGGCCAGCTCTTCGGGCACGTCGTCGAGCCGCTCGACCTCGTCTTCGAACGGCATCAGCTCCCGCTCAACGAACTTCTTCACGGTCTCGACCACCGATCGTTGCTCGGGGCTCAACGCGAAGTCCACGATGCGGCTCCCTTCGGAATCTCCATCACGTGCCCGACCCACGTCGGGCGAGTCAGCTGGTCGTGGGCGGAAGCGATCTCGCACAGGCGGTCGTGCAGCGTGGCAGGCAGTTCAGATGCCTTGCCGGCGGACGTGTCGACGTGGAGCAGCATCTGCTCACCGGTCGCCGCGACCGCCCCATCGGGCCGGATCAGTTCGTGGGCGAGGTGCACGCGCTTGGCGTCGACGTCGAGGACCCGCAGAGCCAGTGCGAGCACATCACCCAGGGAGGCCTCGAGCAGGTTGCGGATGTGGGTTTCCACCGTGAACAACGAGGCGCCCGCGGCCCGGTAGTCGTCGTCGATGCCGACGTAGCGAAAGAACGCATCCGAGCTGTCGCCCATCACTACCAGGTAGCACCACTCGCTCATGTGGCCGTTGTAGTCCACCCAGTCGGGGGGAACGGTGACCTCACGCAGACGCAGCGGCGCAGAAATCGGGCTGGTGGCACCGGGGCCCCAACCCCCGGGCCGAGTGCTGGCGAACACCACGTTCGCCTCCTTGACTCCATCACTGGGAACGGCATTGTTTTGCACGATGTGCAGCATGTGCTTGTATGGTGCACTCACCATAAGGAGCACCGGGTGGTTGGTCAAGAGGTTGGTCGCATGATGCAGAGCGGGCGTTACCACAGTGTTGGTCTGCCGTGACGGCGGGCAGCGCGGGTAGGTCGCGTGGCCTCGTGCAGTCCGTGGAGCGCGCCATCAGGTTGTTGGGTGCGGTCGCTGATGGCGCCCCGGAAGGCGAAGCCGTGGCATCTCTGGCGAGCGATTGTGGCCTCAACCGCGCCACGGCCTGGCGGCTGTTGACCACGTTGGAGGCCTACGACCTCGTCCACGTCGATCCCGCCACCCACCGCTACTCGATCGGGCTCGCGGTGTCTCGGCTCGCCGTCGCCGGAGGTGTCGTCACGTTGGCACGCAGCGCCCACGGGGTGCTGGTCAGACTCAGCGAACGCACCGGCGAGACCGCGGACCTCGCCGTCGTCCAGCGACTCAACCTGACCTACATCGCCGAAGTCGCACCACCGTCGGTGCTTTCCGCGAACTGGCTGGGCCGGCACGCCCCGTTGCATGCAACGTCGTGCGGCAAGACGCTTCTGGCCTGGCTGTCCGAGGCCGAGCTCACTCCACTGCTGGAACAACCGATGATGCGCTACACCGCCACCACGATCACCTCCCAGGCTGCTCTGCGAGCAGACCTCGCAGAAACCAGGCTTCGTGGGTACGGCGTGTGCGCCGGAGAGCTCGAAGAGACCCTGTACGGCGTGTCCGCGCCGGTCCTGGACCGGAGAAGTCGACCGTTCGCGGTCGTGAGCATCTGGGGACCCCGATCACGCGTCCCCGCGCGCCGGTTCGCCGAACTGGGGGTCCTGGTGCAAGAGGCAGCCGTCGAGATCTGCGCCACGACACAATGGACAGGAAGCGGTAGCTAGTGAGCAGTTCCATCCCGGCCCCGTTCACCGGATACCACACTGCGGTGAACCCGGCGTGGCTCGACTACAACGGCCACATGAACGACTCCGCCTATGCGGTTGTGTGCACCCAGGCCAACGAGCTGCTGCTCGACGCCTTCGGCGTCAGTGCGTCCTACCGCGAGGCGACCGGGTATGCGATGTACACGGCGGAGGCGCACCTCCGTTTCCTCGGCGAGGTCGGCGCCGATGCGCACCTGCGGGCCCAGACGCTGCTCCTTGACGCTGACGCCAAGAAGCTGCGGGTGCACACCACCGTGTTCGACGACCACGACGCGGCCGTCCTCACCGGTGAGTACATGTTCCTCCATGTCGACCAACACAGCGGTCGGGTGGCCCCGTTCCCTGCGGACCGCTCAGCGGTCATCGACGCCGCTCTCGCCGCCCATCGCCTGCTGGAGCGGCCATCGCATGCCGGCCTCGGGATCGGTGCACCACGACTAGCTCGCCACCGAACGCCATGAACCCGGTCGCAGACCCCCCAACGGCTGCCACGGCACGCAGTCTGGACCACCTCTTCGACCCGCGATCCATCGCGATCGTGGGCGCGTCCGACAACCCCGACAAGTACGGCAACTGGTTGGCTCAGCGTGCCCTGCGGGGCAGCCGACCGGCGTACCTGGTCAACCCTGCCCGTCCGACCGTGTTGGGGGTGCCGACCGTGCCCACACTCAGAGACGCCGACGGTCCGGTCGACCTCGTCGTCATCGCGGTCCCCGCAGCCGGTTTCGCTGCCGCCGTCCAGGACGCGCTTGCCGTCGGTGCTCGGGCCATCGTGGCCATCACATCCGGCCTCGGCGAGCTCGGCGGTGAACACCGGCGGTCCCAGCAGAACCTGGTCGGTCGAATCCGCAAAGCCGGTGCGGTCTTGTTGGGTCCCAACTGCTTCGGCCTACTCGACCACTCCACGGGATTGGACGTGTGTGCCAACGACCTGCCGTCCGGTTCGGTTGCCCTGATCTCACAAAGCGGCAACGTCGCGATCGACATCGCGGGGCGGCTGGCCTCATACGACCTGGGGGTGTCGAGGTTCGTCAGTGTGGGCAACCAGTCCGACATCGATGTCGCCGAGCTCGTCTACTCGTGTGTCGAGCACGACGCAACCGCCATGATTGCGTTGTACTGCGACGGGTTCACCGACGGGCGCAGGTTCGCCCGTGCCGCTGCCCGAGCCGCCGCGGCCGGCAAACCGGTGGTGTTGCTCACCGTCGGTCGCGGCGCCGGATCGGTGCGAGCTGCAGCGTCACACACCGGATCCCTGGTCACCTCTGCCGTCGTCACCGAGGCGATGTGTGCGGCCGCAGGCATCGAACAGGTCGCGAGCCCCGCACAGATGGCGCACCTGCTCCAGGCATTCGCGCGCACCACTCCGCCGAAGGGTCGACGCGTCGGCGTCCTTGCCGACGGTGGTGGCCATGCCGCGCTTGCCAGCGACGCGCTGGAGACACACGGTCTCACTGTCGAACCCTTCACCCCAGCCACACGGGCCGCGCTCGCAGTCCAGTTGCCGGCCAGTGCCGGGACGTCCAACCCCGTCGACATTGCCGGCGCAGGAGAGAAAGACATTGACTGCTTCTGCCGCATCAGCACGCTCATGCTCGCCAGCGATGAGCTCGACTCGGTGGTCCTGTCCGGCTACTTCGGCGGCTATCGCGAATACAGCGACGTGCTCGGAGCCAAAGAGCTGGAGGTGGCACGAGACATCGCCTCGGAAGTGTCACGGCGGAACGCAACGTTCATCGCCCAGATAATGTTCGACCGCTCACCGGCCGCCCAGGAACTGCGGGCCGGCGGCGTGGCGGTGTACCGCGACATGGAGACCGCGGCATGGGCGTTAGAGCGGATCACCGCCCACGAGGCGGCCCAGCCGAGCGGGATACCCGCCACGCCGACCTCCGAACCCGCCGTACGAGCCGTGGGCTACTGGCCCGCACGTCGTCACCTCACCGCCGCCGGCATCGAGTTCGTTCCCGCGGCCGAGGTGGCCACCCTGGCCGACCTCACCCGTGCCGCAGACTCCCTGCAGGGCGCGCTGGTGCTCAAGGCCCTCGCCCAGGAACACAAATCCGACAGCGGAGGAGTGGTGCTCAACCTCGAGACACGCGCCCAGCTGCTGGAGGCCTGGCACGACCTCACCCAACGACTTGCCCCACCGACCTGCTCCCTCGAACAGATGGCCGACCTCACCGACGCGACAGAAATCATCGTCGGAACCCGTCAGGACCCCGCCTTCGGGACGATCGTGCTGGTCGGGCTGGGCGGCATCCACGTTGAGCAATTCCGCGACACCCGCTGCGCGTTGGGGCCAGTGAGCCCCCACACCGCGCGCACCCTGCTGACCCAACTGCGGGGCGCGCCGATCCTCAACGGCGCCCGCGGTCGACCAGCAGTCGACACCCAAGCAGCTGCGGTACTGATCAGCAAGCTCTCCCACTTCGCAGCCGCCCACCCCGAGCTCCGCGAGATCGAATGCAACCCAGTCGCCGTCACACCACACGGAGCCACCGCATTGGACGCACGCATGGTCACGCAGAGCCGTACGGCGGGTTCAGGTCCGGCGGTTGAGCTCGTCGCCCCCTGAGATCCGCAGCAGCGCCAGGCTCTCGTCCAGCGCGATCCGGTTCCATTGCCGCACGTGGGAAAGCGTGTAGTGCCCCACGCTCAGCAGAGCGAACAAGGTATAACCACAAGGTTAGTGCCTCGCCCTCGGTGCGTTCACCTACTCGACAACTTCCTCACCAAAAGTCACACAGCCGCGACGCACTCTGAGCAGTTAATCAACGACGCGACTCGCTAGAAGGACGTTCGTCGTGTCTGGACAAAGGCTGCTTGGTCTCTTGTCCCGGCGCGGCGTCAGGTGAGCCTGCTCGCCCGGGCTGTTCCGGTGCCTGGACCGCCTCGGGTAGAGATGACGCCGGGTGTCCACGCCGCAGTCGCGGGACTTGTAATCTCCGGCGGTGCGGTTCGGCCAGCGCCGAGGTAAGCCGGTCGAGGAAGATCGCCAAGAGCACGACCGCCAGGCCGCCCTCGAAACCAGTGGCCACGTCGAGCTGTGTAACGGCCCGGACGACCACGGCCCCGAGGCCGGGGGCGCCGGCCAGGCCAGCGACCACGACCATGGATAGCGACAACATGATCACCTGATTTACACCCGCCATGATTGAGGGCAAGGCCATGGGGAGTTGGACCTCCCGCAGAATCTGTCTAGGTCGCGCTCCGAACGCATGCGCCGCCTCGACCACCTCCGGATCAACCTGCCGGATACCGAGCTCGGTCAAGCGCACCCCCGGAGGGATTGCGAAAATCGTGGTAGCCACAACGCCGGGAACGATTCCGACGCCGAAGAAAAAGACCGCTGGAATCAGGTAGACAAAGACAGGCGTGGTCTGCATAAAATCCAGTACTGGTCTCACGACCGCTTGGATGGAACGGGCACGCGCAGCCCAAATACCCACAGGGATTCCCACGATCAGAGCAATAAGTGTGGCAACAAAGACCACGGCCAGCGTCTGCATAGTTTCGGTCCACAGCTGCAGAGACAACACAAGGGCGAACGCGAGCACTGTATAGAGGGCGAAGCCCAATCCGCGCACCATGAAGGCAACGACGACAAATACGGCGATCCACACCCACGATGGTGGAGCGGTCAGGCCGAACGTCAGGCCGTCGACGAGCTTCGTCGTTACTAAACTGATTCCGTCAAACAGCCATGGAATGGTTCGTATTAGCCAGTCGATGAGACTAGCGACGGCATTACCGAGAGGGAGTCGAGGCACGGTCAGCTCCTGGTATAGGCGAGAGGGCGTCGAGCATAACGGCTCGCGGTAGGACACCGATCAAGCGATCTTCCTCATCGAGCACGGCGAGGGGCACGACGCGGCGACCGACAAGGTGCATGAGCTCGATTAGCGGTCGATCTGCAGAAGTAGTGAGAAAATCGCTGACCAGACCGTCTCGAGTTAGAGCTCCTCGATTTTCCTGCACTGCGCTTGCCAGCAGGTCATCACGGGCAACTCCGACGATTCGTCGGTTATCGTCGAGAACGTAGATTCCGTGCGCATCGGCCGCACTCAGCCGATGTAGGACGTCAACTGGTCGTTCACCGAGGCACGCGACGGTATTCGGCTCGCGCAGCACGTCTTCCGCGGTAAGCACTCGGGACCGATCGACGTCGGAGACGAAGTCCGTGACATAGCCGTCGGCGGGCGAGGAGATGATCTCGGGACCGGTGCCGAGCTGCACCTTGTGCCCATCTTTCAGTATAAGGATTCGGTCGCCCAGCCGCATGGCTTCGTTCAGGTCGTGCGTGATGAACACGATGGTTTTGTGTAACTCATTCTGCAGCCGAATCAACAGTTCCTGCATCGTACGCCGGATCAGCGGGTCGAGCGCAGAGAATGGTTCGTCCATCAACATCACATCCGAATCCGTAGCCAGAGCCCGGGCCAACCCGACGCGCTGCTGCATACCACCCGACAACTCCGAAGGCCGCGCATCCGCATGATCTGCGAGCCCCACCGTAGCCAACGCCCAATCAGCTCGGTCGCGCAATTCTCGAGCCGCCGCACCGCGCACTTTCAGCCCGTAAGCCGCGTTCTCCCGCACCGTCCGATGCGGGAACAGCGCAAAGTGTTGGAACACCATGCTGACCTTGTGGTTGCGCACCTTGCGAAGCTCCCGATCACCCACGCCGCTCAGATCATTCCCATCGATATGCACCGTTCCTGCGCTCGGCTCGATCAGGCGGTTGAGCAGCCGTACCAGCGTAGACTTACCCGAACCGGACAAGCCCATGATCACAAACAATTCACCCCGCGCCACGTCGAAGTCGACATTGTGAACCGCCACCGTCGCACCGGTCCGGCGAAATATTTCGGCCCGTCCCACGCCGTGTTGGGCCAGACTGAAAGCCTCTTTTTCCCGGACACCGAAAACCTTCGTTAGCCCGCTGCATTGAATTATTGGCGACGTCACTGCGCTGACCAACTGTCAATCTGCTGCTGGTGGGCAGTTATCCACGCGCCAGCCACTGCCGCCGGTGTCTTCTTTTCGACATCAACCGCTTTCTGCATCTGCTCCATCTCGGCCACCGAGATGCGAATCTTTCCGAGCAACGCAACGAACTTTGGTGCTTGCCGCTTGAGCGTGTCACTCGCGGCGATATGAGCCGAATATGCCGGCATCGCACAGGCGCCGCTACCCGTGGTTAAGCAGTCGGGTGTGTATGGGTTCGGTTCCTTCATCTGCACCAAGTCATACTCGGCGAACACCGCGTCCGGGTGGGACAGATACAAGACAATGGGCTCTTTGCGGTCGGTCGCACGTTTGAGTTGTGCGAGCTCGGCAGCGGTGCTCGCGATCACGTGTTCATATGTAATTCCATAACCCTTCAGTCGCTTAGTGTTTTGCTCTGTTGTAACAAAGCCTGGGTCTTGGTCGTACAACTTTCCGCCAAAGACCTTACTGAAGTCGTTCAGTTGAGCCACGCTGGTGAGTCCCGCGGCCGGGCCACCTGGTTCCACCGCATATTTCGGCACGAACCATCCCTGCTGCGCGTCGCCATAAGTTTGCCCCACGACTTGCATTTTATCCTTGGCGCTGTCTACAAATTTCTGTTGGTTGGGCAGCTCAACCTCGGACATCAAGTCGATGTCACCACGTCCTGCGCCCGCCCATGCTGTTGCTGGATCCAGCTGCGTCGTCTTGAAGCCGGATACCCCCAGACCGGGCTTCTGCTGCGCAATCCCCTCGAGTATTGTGTTCGTCAACATTGCGGCGCTCCAGCTGAACTGCCCAACACGGACAGTAAAACCGCCAGCGGCTCCAGTGTTGGTGCCTGAGGATGAGGCAGTGGTGCTACCCCCGCACGCGGACAGCAACAATGTCATGGACAGAATTAGTGTGGCGAAGCCACCCAATCTCGAGCGCATAGCCATCTCCATTCGTTTCGGTGTCATGAACGGTCAGTTCTCGCGTGAGGTGGCTGACCCGGCTACCACCCAGACTGGTGAGGACCAGGCCATCTCCCCGTCGACTTGGATGACCCGCACGTAGTAGTAGGCAGAGCCACCGGGTTCATCGGTCCACGTCAGGCGTTGCTCGGTGCTGCCGAGGGAGGCGAGGCCGCCGGTGCCTCGCTGTAGGAGCACACGACCACCGCCCGGACGCCAACTGGCAATTTCCACGACATCGATCAACAGCTTGCCCAGCGGGACGCTCACGCTGCCCTGCGGTGTTTCGACGTCCACGGTCGCCTCTGGTGGGCCGATCAGGGTTACCTCGATACCACCACGCTGTGAACCGTAGGGCTCACCGAACGTCTTGGTGGACGCAACCCATCTGACCTCCTGCTCATCGGCGCTGACCACTTCGGGCCCCCAGAACGGGGTCTGCAGGATGCGGCCACCAGCAATGCGGACGTGTCCGCTCCAGTCGGTGTTGGTAGCGCTCTGCCCGAACTCCACTCGCAGTGGCATCTGCACCCAGCCTTCGGGCAGATGAAGATCCGGCTCCTCGCTTCGAATGGTTTCGCCGTTGCGGACCAGCTCGACCCGGGCCAAATCGCGGAATCCACGCGCGAGGACATCGATCTCCACCGGTCCTGTGTGGGTGACCTCGCTGCCCATGAATGCCCCCGCGACCCGCACGTCCACCATCACATCGCGTGTGGTGGCCCCGAATACTCGCCGCGAGTGCAAGGCTTCGAACACACTCTGACGATCCAGCCGCTCAGCGAACGCTCCGACGTAGCTGGCCCCGTTACCGTGGTCAGAGCTGGCGATCAATCCAAATCGATAGTCGCGTTTCAGACCGTCGAGTACGAATGTCCCGTCCAGCGTCCCGTCGGAGTACTGGCGGAAGCAGCCCTGTTGCTCGTAGTTGCCACGGCAGGCTTGGAAGACCTCGACCAAGCGCAAGTATTCGGCGTCGTAGTAGTTCCAGTCGTAAGGAACCATCGCCGAGCCCGGGTGGTGCGGGATGGTGATGGCCGGGTAATTCGGGTGTCGTCGCAGACTTGACCACAGCTCGTCGGGCGTCTGGGAGCCCGCCGCAAAGGAGGAGTAGATGGGTGCGCCGCGTTCTTCGGAGCCGTAGATGACGTTCTGGTGACCAGTGTTGCCGGTCCACTCGAACCCGTACAGCGGCACGAACCGGTCGTCGACGCGGAAGAGGTCGGCGATCTTCTGAATGCACCACCACTGGTACGCGCTGCTGTTTTCGGAGTGATCGGTGACCGCCCAGAAGTCGTAGTCGCACACATCCCAGCCGTAGCGGTAGAAGTCCTCGAGCGACGGCTCATCGCCAGAGGTACATCTGCTGACGAGAGAGTGCCGATGCAGGTCGCCCCAGTACAGGGTGAGCTCGGTCCCCTGGACCTCGGTGGTGTACCTGGGGCTTTCCTGCGCCGCCCAACCGCGGACCTCGCGGCGGTCGTTGCCGGCCACAATTGTCAGCGGGTTGCTCGCCCGCGCGGGGCCGCCATCCGTGCTGATGACTGCTGACCGGATGGCCCCTACCCCGTGCATGCCGTGCCAGACGACCGAGCCGAGGTGCTCGAGCAGTCTGGGGCACTCCCGACCACCGAAGCCTTCAGTCCAGGTGAGGCTGCGCTCCAGCCGCCCGTCGGTTTGCCAGGTCACGATGATCCCGTCGGCGACCGGTGCCAGCGCGGCCTCCTCCAATGTGCCGTCGCTGTCGGCGAAGGTGATCGGCCTGGACCACCCGCCCGGCCCGAGGGTCTGCGCGGCCACTTCCCAGTAGTATGTCATCAACGGCAGCCGACGGTGTACGCGGTACACCACGGTGAGGCCACCGTGGGCGTCGGCAACAAGCCGCG